>ERZ827168.4764-NODE-4764-length-12090-cov-6.862318_pt1 | contig 12090 bp, 12 predicted proteins | sample MGYA00519868_ERZ827168 | MGnify/ENA primary metagenome ERZ827168 (study PRJEB31778, sample SAMEA3449271) | human gut metagenome | biome: human gut; feature: human-associated habitat; material: faeces | place: United Kingdom | collected 2010/2012 ...
GCCGTGGACGAGGTGAAGCGCACCAACGGTCAGGTGAGTTTTGAAAGCGCGGTGCATCAGCAGCGCAGGATCGAATATGAGGAGGATGATTTTGAATGAAACAGGATTGGGAAATTTATCGTGATACGGGCATCCTCGGCGCCTACCGGCCGGAGCAGGTCATCCTGCGCCGCTCCGAGGACGGCGGCGTGGAAACGTTGTTCCGTGACAGCACAGCCAAATGGGAGGGCGATGACCTCACCCGTCAACGGGCGATGCTGGTCGGTGGGAAGTGCTTCCTTGTGACCTCCGTATTCCCCGGCGGCGCATCGGCAACACCCACAGACAAGCTCCTGCAGCTTATCGACACGAAGTTAGAGCGGGAGCATCATGAGCAGTAAAATTCCGGTAGACTTGCGAGAGCCGGTGCGGTATACTTCGTGTTACCGTACCGGCCTGCCCCAACGAAAAGGAGGTAACTATGGCAGGTCAAGAAAATCAGCAATACACCGTACTCTACGGGCGGCTCAGTCAGGAGGACGAGCGGGCCGGAGAGTCCAACAGCATTCAGCACCAGCGCACCCTGCTGGAGAAATACGCAAAAGAAAAGGGCTTCGAGAACACCATCTTCCTTGCGGATGACGGCTACTCTGGTACGAACTTCGAGCGGCCTGCGTGGAAAAAGATCGTGGAGATGATCGAAGCGGGACAGGTGGCGAACCTCATCGTAAAGGACGCCTCCCGCTTGGGGCGTGAATACCTTCAGGTGGGCTACTACATGGAGATATATTTTCCCCAGAAGAATGTCCGCTTCATCGCTGTCAACGATGGCGTGGATTCCACGGTGGAGAGCAGCAATGACTTCAACCCCATCCGCAACTGGGCCAACGAGCTTCACGCCAAGGATACCAGCCGCAAGGTCCGCGCGGTCATGAAAATGAAAGCGGAGCAGGGAGAGCGGCTGGGCGGCAGACCGCCCTACGGCTATCGGAAAAGTGATGGTGACGCCAACACGCTGGTTCCGGACGAGGACACCGCACCTGTGGTGAAGCGCATCTTCTCCCTCTGCGCCGCTGGAAACGGCCCCAAGCGGATCGCCACCATCCTCACCAAGGAGCAGGTGGTGAACCCGTCCAACGCCTACTACCGCAAGGCCGGGAAAAGCCATCGAGGACTGGACACCACCAGACCATGCCTGTGGTCTTCCAACAGCGTCACCAGCATTCTGAACAATGAGGTCTACCTCGGACACTCGGTTGGGCTTCGCACCACTACGATCTCCTACAAAAACAAGCAGCGTGTGGAGCGCCCCGAAAGTGAGCGGTTCGTGGTGAAGAACACCCACGAAGCTCTTGTCACACAGGAGCAGTGGGACATCGTGCAGGAGGTGCGTCAGCACAAAAAGCGTGTCCCCAAGCACATGGACGAGCCGAACATCTTCTCTGGACTGGTGTTCTGCGCGGATTGCGGCAAGCCGCTGGTGCTGCACAGAGCCAGCACGATGAAGCGGACGGAGTACAACTTCAAGTGCTACACCTACGGCAAAAAGGGCAAGACCGTCTGCACGCCGCATCACATCCGGGAGTTTGAACTGAAAGCCGTTGTGCTGGAGGACTTACGCCGGGTGACGCACTTCGCGCGGATGAAGGAAAAGCAGTTCGCCGCCTACATCGGCAGCAAGAATACGCTGGAGCTGCGGCGTGAGATGAACACGATCCAAAAAGATCTGGATACCATGCGGCGGCGCAGAGAGGAACTGTCCAAGCTGTTCAAGCGGCTCTATGAGGACAATGTGCTGGGGCGGGTGACCGATGAGCAGTACCGGATGCTGGCGGGCGATTACACCGTCGAACAGAAAGCGTTGGAGGAACAGATCCCCGAAAAGGAGGCCCGGCTGGAAAAGCTGAAAGCCGCCTCCGCCAACGTGAACACGTTCGTTGAGAAGGCGAAGCAGTACACCGCCATCGACGAGCTGACGCCGGAGCTGCTGCGGCTGTTCATCCAGCGGATCGAGGTAGGCGAGCGGACGGAGAAATACTCCCGCAGCTCCCACCAGAGCATCCGCATCGTGTACCGCGACATCGGCACGGTGGACAGCGCGATGGAGCAGGGCGAGGCGCAGCCGCGCATTGCGCCGCCCCTGAGTGAGGTATTCCAGCTTCCCGCATAATAAAAAAGCAGAGAAAAAACGCAAGAAAGCGGACAGCAAACGCTGTCCGCCCCCTTGCAAGATATGGTGTCAACTTGTGTCCCTATGAACATTACCCGGTCGGTTTCCGCAGCTTTTTCTGTTTGGACTCCAAAGAGCACAGACTTATTCCGTCCGCAGCTCCACTAAAACGGCGTCCTCGGCGGCAAAATAATCCGCTGTGTCGCTGCTAAGCCCCGATGCCTTTGCGGCCTGCTCAAAGGAGATGTCCGGCAGATTGCTGAGGTATACAAACACGGAGTCACATTCTGCGTTCGGCAGCCGGCCCCTGCGTTCAAGACGGTATTCATAGAACCGGTCATTGCAGGACCAGGTACCGTCCTTCATTTCGCAATAGGTGTTTATATTTCCAGCGTAGGTCGCCCTGATCCCGTTCTTTTTTCCGCAGCCGAGGGCAGTAGACGCAAGGAGCAGGCACAGGAAAATGACTGTCAGCTTTTTCATAGCGGCGTCCTCCTTCGTTCTGTTGATCCTGTATGGATATTTTACCGTTCGCTGTCAGGAATTGCGGTTCAGAGCGATTATTTCCGCTCCGGGAACCGGGCGCAGGCCTGATCCAGATCCTCAATGAGTGCTTTCAATTCTGGTCCGGTAAGGGTGCAGTTCAGCTCCGCCGTATCGTCTCCATCCATCGTGTTGGGCAGATAAAAGGAGATATACACCCGGAACAGCTCGCCCTCCGCCCAGGCAAACAGGCTGAGATCCGACGAAATAAAGTCGCTGTCATAGCGGTCCTTGATCCCGGCGGCCAGCACCTTCAATCCGGCGTTCATCCCCGCCAGCTCCTGAGCCAGCAGGCAGGCGTTGGAGTCCTTATGGGTATATCCGTCCTCATCCACCCAGGTGCAGCGCAGCTGCAGCCAGTTCTTATCGTATTCATCCATTCCGTATTCAGTTTCCGGAAATTCGTAGCTTACAAAATCCAGTCGAATACTGGCGTTCTCGTTTTTCAGCAGCATAGTGTTCTCCTTACCGGCTCTATGGCCTGATTTTTGACAGTCCAATCATACCACGTTCTTTTCCCGTTTGCAATTCCGGCGGAATATGATACAATGATTTTATCAAGCCGACGGGAGGTATACCATGGAATTGAAGCTGACACCCCGCTTTCTGCAAAATGGACAGCGCTTTTTCGGTCCCGGCGTGGCGGAGCTGCTGGAGCGGGTCCGGGAGCACCGGTCCCTGCGGGCCGCTGCCGCCTCCATGGAGATGGCCTATTCCAAGGCATGGACCGCCATCCGCAACGCCGAAGAAGGGCTTGGCTTCAAGCTGCTCTCTTCCACCGCGGGCGGCAGACACGGCGGTGGTGCAGTGCTGACGGACGAAGCGCGGCGAATGCTGCGCGCCTACGACGATTACTGCGAAAAGCTGCGCTCCTACGGCGAGCAGCTTTTTGAAGAGACGTTCGCATTTTACGACGCGCTGCCGAAAGCGGAGCGCGGGAAGGAGAACTTACATGCTCGATAAGCTTTGTGTCTGCGGCCATGAGATGGAAGATCGCGGCGCGCAGACTTTGGAAATGAACGGTTCGAGCCTTGGCTCGAATATCTGGACCGACCATGTGGAGGTCGATTTCTACGTCTGCCCCTGGTGCGGCCGCATGGCATTCTTTGAGCCGGAGGACGTGCGCGAAAAGCTGGCGGCACTTTCGCCGGTTGTAAGGGCAAGAGTAATAAAGTAAACTCTTACTTCGCTATTCGCGGACAGGAGACCGAGAAAAAGATAGAGGATATCGTGACAAGGCACGAACCGGTCGTTTTAAGCCAAGCCAAAAGCGCGACCTTTATCTCTGTGATTTTGCAAAACAACAAAAACACGGTGCAGCTTCATTTCGGCTGCACCGTGTTTTTTGAGTTTACGGATAATGCTGTTCAGTTTTGCTCCTGCACGGCGCTACCCAACAAGAGGGCGGCGATGCACTGCACGATCTCTTTGTCGCTGGCATCTTCGGGGATGGCACTCCAAAACGCGCGGGCTGCGGCATTTGAAGAATTCTTCGCCGTGCGAAGGGCTTTGCCAATCTCCTCGCGGACCGTTTCACCGTCTACGCCGTGTTTTGCTGCTACGCGCAGCATCAATTCCTGTTCACTCAAAATCTCTCATCCTTCCTGATCCGGCCCGGCAGCCCCGCTGTACTTTTAGAGCGGAGGCTGTCGGATGGGTGGTAAATCTGTCAGTAATGCCATTATAGCAAGGGGGTCTTGAAAGTTCAAATAGAATCGTTCGCGCGTTTTCGACGGAAATTGACAGGTTCCTTTTCACCTTGACAAAAGGTGTGCGGGTTTTTGCGAAAAAGCCGAAATTGTTACGAAAAGTTCATATTTTGACGCACAGGAAAACAAGAGAAAATCAGGTATCGGAGGTGTTGCCCGGCATCTGCGGAGGCGTACCGCCGTTACCGTTCGGCATTTGGCCGCCCATACCGCCGTTTGGAGCCTGACCACCCATATTGCCGGGGCCGCCGCCAAAGCTGCCCATACCCGTAGCGCCGCTGACAACGCCGGAGCAGGTCTCGCTCGCGGCTTCTGTACCGTTTACATAGACTGTATACGTTTCGCCCTCGGTGATGTCCGGCGTGCTGAACATGACATTCGTAAAGTTCTTCGGAGCCACGGTGGAAACGAGCGTGTTGCCGTCTGCGCCCTTCACTTCTACGGTGTCACCCGCGCTGCCGGTGCAGCTGACGCTGATCGTGTTCTGTTTGGAATCCGCTGTGGGGGTCTTCAGCATGCCGGAGCTGCCTGTGCCGAGCACAACGCCGCCGTTGATGGTAAACACGCCGTCGCAGTCAAATGTGCCGTTACCGTCACCGGTGGGGCCGCTGACGTACACCGTACCGCCGTTAATCGTAAGCGCACCGTTGGAATCGAGCCCGTCGCCGGAGGCGTTTACGGTGAGTGTGCCGCCGTTGACGGTGAGCGTATCTGCACCCGCGGTGCCAAAGCCGCCGTCAACGGAGCTGCCTGCAGCATTCAGACCGTCGTCGCTTGCGGTGACATCGATCGTACCGCCGTTGATGGTGAGGTCGATGGCTTCAAGGCCCTCGCAGGACTCTTCCACCACGATGGTGCCGTCCTCGATCGTAAGGGTGTTATCTGCGTGCAGGCCGTCGTCGCCGGACTTTACGGTGATACCGCCGCCTGAAACGGTCATCGAATCGTTGCTGTGCAGGCTGTCGTCTGCGGAATCGACCGTGACGGTGCCGCCGGTGATTTCGAGCGCGGCTTCGGCCTTGATGCCCTTTGTAGACAGGGTTTCGTCCGTCGTTGTACTCTGTGCGCCGTCAAACATAGCATTGCCCGTTTTTTGCTCTCCATTCGCGCCGCCGCCTGCGGTGACATTTACTTCGCCCGCGGAAATGAGAACACTGGTCTCCGCCTGAATGCCGTCCTGCTCGGCGGTGATGTTCACAGTGCCCCCGCCGATATAGACATAGCCTTTATCGGCCTCGGATTTGGTGGACTTGATGCCGTTGCCGGAAGCCGTGATATGGACGGTGCCGTCCTTAACGAGTACAGCGTCTTTGCCGACGAGGCCGTCGTCTGCCGAAGTGATATTCAAAACGCCGCCGGTGATTTTCAATTTATCTTCGCTCGTGATGCCGTCATTTGCGTTGGCGTTGATGTTCAGCGTGCCCGTGCCGTTAACGGAAAGGTCGCATTTGGCGAAAATCGCGGCGGTAAGCTCATCGTTGCCGTCCGTGCCGGTGACGGTATCGGTCACGCTGCTTTCGGTGTTTTCGGGCAGGCTGATAATGACTTTATCGGCGTTTTTCGCGTAGACAGGCGCGGTCGTTGTGCAGGTGATGCTCGCGTTTTCGAGCACAAGGCGCACATCATCCTCGTCGCCGGCATCGATGATAATTTGGCCGTCCGTGAGCGTGCCGCTGAGGACATACGTGCCCGCTTTTGTAATGGTGACCGTGCTGCCGGAAACCTTAACGCCGTCTGCTTCCTTTGGCGCGGAAAGGTCGATCTTCACGGTGTCTTCCGTACTGTAATCGATGTAGAAATCCTTATTTTTAAAGGAAAGATTTGCTTCGATGACGGAGCCGATGGTGCCGTTCATCGCGCCGCCGGTAGAATCGGTCTCGTCTGCACCGCTTTCCTCAGAGGTGCTGGCCGTGCTCACGGTAGAGGAAGCGGAAGATGCGGACGTAGACGATGTGGTCGACTGTGTGGAGGCACAACCCGCTAAGACCAGTGCGGAGAGAATGACAGCAAAGCGCAGGGTGTGTTTTTTCGTGGATAAACGATTCGGTTTCATAAAGGAAGGCTCCTTTCTTTACAGCTGTTCCACGGGAGTATGCGGCTGGCCGCAGCGCACTTCGAGATTGCCGTTGCGGCAGCGAAGCGCATCGAGAAATTCTTTTTCGTTGCGGTCGTCCGCAAGGCGCACGTGATAGTGCAGCTTATAGAGGCTGCCGAGGCTTGCGGTCTTGACTTCCGTAAGCTCTGCGTGGATGGTGTATTCTTTGAAAATATCGTCGAACACCTCGGTGTAATCGAGCGATTCAGGGATGGTGATGCTAAGCTCTTTTTCGCCGCTGCGGTCTGCACCGATATGGAAGAAGATGAGCAGATACAGCACGGCGCACGCAATGACCGTGAAGAGCACGGAGAGCGCGATATAGCCGCTGCCGCAGGCGAGACCCACGGCCATGGCAACGAAGATGACGGAGATGTCTTTGGCGTTACCGGGTGCGGAGCGGAAACGGACAAGGCCGAACGCGCCGGCGACCGCGACGCCCGTGCCGACGTTGCCGTTGACGAGCATAATGACGGTCTGCACGGCAAACGGCAGCAAAATGACAGCGAGCACAAGGCTTTGCGTAAAGCGCGTGCGGCGCGTATACGTAAACGCGATGAGTGCGCCGCAAAGCAGCGCGACGAGAGAGCAAATCAAAAACGAAGATACGGTGATACCGGACGAGGTGAAGCTTGCAAACATGGTTTCCATGGGAATATCCTTTCTGAAATCAAATGAATTATTTAGGATGCATGCACGATGTGCGTGCCGTGGGTGTTATAGGCGCTGGCATATTTAGAAAACGACGCGGGGTAAATTCTAAAGCGGCTCAGCATATCGGTGAGCCATGTGGGGAGACCGCCGCCGGCTTTGATTTCCATCAGCGTTTCGCCGGGCTCTAAAAGTAGTCGTCCGTCGTCCCCCTGACGCAGGTCGGTATTTTCTTCTCTAAAGCGTATGTTGGTATCGAATGTGATGCGCAGGCCGCTGTCTTCGCGGCTGTAAAGTGCCACACGGTCGTAGCACAGCGCCATGGCGGACTTTAAATCGCCGTAATAGTGCAGTGACCATGCAATCTCTTTTGCAATCTGGCTGTTCTCTTTCGGCACTTTGCCGTTTACGAGCCAGTCATACGCTTCGCCGTAGGGCATCACGATGCGGCGCTTGTAGACAATGCCCTGATATTTTTTCTTCAGCTCCAAAAACGACGGGCTTTCCGCTTTCGGCACGCCGTAGGTACGCAAACGCAGTTTTTCTTTATAGACAGGCTTTTCGCCCGAAAGTCGCGCCAGCAAATAATTCGGGGTGTCAAAGTAAATGTTGCATATGGTGGAGCGCCCGTATTCATCGGGGCGCATATACGGCTCCAAAACCGTCCAGAGCGCCTCAAACTGTAAGGAATCGAGCAGATATTTTTGCTCTACGCGCTCAAATATGCCGGTATAGTCCACCATGGCTTTCACCCTCCTCTTTGTTTTGTTTCTTAAATTTTACTTACAAAATGTGATAAAAAGGTGATTGTATTTTGAGCGTTAGCGGAGAAAACCGTGCAAAAACAGGTGCTGTGCACCGTTCCTACAAAAACAGGTGTGTTCTGCTGTGCAAAAAGTCCATTGCGCCGCGCATATACAAATGATAGAATGAGATAAACGCGTTTCTATGGAAAAACGCAACTTTGGGAGGATCTGTATGTACACACTCGATTATTTAAATTGCTTTATTGAAAACCTTGATCTGCCGGAAGCGAGCCGCGCTTCTCTGCGCGAGAACTGCGAGACGCTCGTGACGACACCCGGCGCGATTGACGAGCTGGTCTCTGCCGAGACGCTGCTCTTTAAAGATTACGGCATTGACGGCGCATACGGCGCGGAATGGAAGCCCATTGTGCCGCACATGGACGCACTTTCGGAGCGGACAGGGCTGCACCGCCACGTGGTGGATTTCCTGTTCCTTGCGCTTGCAAGCGAACGTCTGCGCGAAAATTACAGAGCGGCGGGCCTGACGGACGAGCTGTTCTGGGACACCATCGCCGACCTGAAATTCAAGCTTATCGAGTGCCACGACGTATACGGCATTTGGGGCACATTCGTCGCAAGCTGGTACCCGTGGTTCTACACGATGCACCGCTTTAAGCTGGGCCGTTTGCAGTATGAGGCCGTACACTTCTCCGGCGACACGCCCGTGACGGTCGGCGGTTACACGGTAAAGCCCGGTGACACGGTTTACAACATGCACATTCCGTCCTGCGGTTCTTTGAACCGCGCGGCGCGCATCGAATCTTATAAAAAAGCCTACGAATTTTACAAAAAAGACCTCGATGGCAAGCCGATGGTATTCCGCTGCCACTCCTGGCTTTTGTTCCCGAAGAACCGCGAAATTCTGCCCGAGACGCTCAATATGGTCGATTTCATCGGTGACTTCTATATTTACGACAGCGAAGAATACGATGTGTTCCACGACAAGTGGCGTGTGTTCGCAAAGGACTTTGAGAAGCCGAACAGCGAGCTGCCGGAGGACACCACCCAGCGCCGCTGTTTTAAAAAATGGCTTCTGGACGGCAAAAAGACCGGCGCGGGCGCGGGCATCTTCATTTACGACGGCGAGAAGTTCACCAAATAAGTAAATTTGCAAGATATTTTGCAAAAGCCTGCATTTTTATGCGCAAAAAAGCTTGACAGAAGTTTAATTAGCTGCTATAATTCTGAATTGCTGATCGGTCATATAAATTCACGACTTGGGTGAATGTCTCTACCGGCCGCCTTGTGTGCCGACTATACCGAAGCCGCTTACGGGCTTCGTGTATACGTTCGGGCACAGGGCGGCCTTTTTATGTGCCGATTTACCCGAAACCGGGTCTTGCATAGAGTTGTATTTTAAAATTCATACGCAAATTCATCTGTTAGTTTTAGAAAGTTGGGGTCAAACATGAACACGGATATCGTCATCATCGGTGCCGGTCCTGCCGGCATTTTTACCGCGATGGAGCTTCTGCGCCGCGGCAGTAAGGAGAAAATTCTGCTACTGGAAAAAGGCCGTTCCATTGAAACGCGCAAATGTCCCAAGGCCCAGACCGGCCGCTGCATGAACTGCAAGCCGTACTGCCATATTACAACAGGCTTTTCCGGCGCGGGCGCGTTTTCGGACGGCAAGCTGTCCCTCAGCCCGGAGGTTGGCGGCGACCTGCCTCAGCTGATCGGCGAAGACACCGTACAGTCGCTTATTGAATACACGGATTCCATCTATCTGGAGTTCGGCGCGGACACGCGCGTGGAGGGCGTGAGCGAAAAGGAAGCCGTCAAAGAAATTCGCAAGCGTGCCATCCAGACCGGCCTGAAGCTCGTCGACTGCCCCATCCGTCACCTCGGCACAGAGAAGGCGCAGGAGATTTATTACGCGATTGAGCAATATCTTCTGAATAACGGCGTGGAGATTCGCTTCGGCTGCGCGTGCAGCGACCTCATTTTGAAGAACGACACCTGCATCGGCGTGCACGTTGCGGAGGGTCAGAACGAATACGACGTTTACGCGAAGCAGACCGTTGTGGCAGCCGGCCGACGCGGCGCGGATTGGTTTGACAAGCTCTGCGCCCGCCACGGCATCGCCCATGCGCCAGGCACAGTGGACATCGGCGTGCGCGTAGAGGTGCGCAACGAGATCATGGAAACCGTGAACAACGTTCTATATGAATCGAAGCTCATCGGCTACCCGAAGCCGTTTAAAAACAAGGTACGCACATTCTGCCAGAACCCGGGCGGCTTTGTCAGCCAGGAAAATTACGATAACAACCTTGCCGTCGTGAACGGCCATTCCTATAAAGATAAAAAATCCGATAACACAAACCTCGCCATTTTGTGCTCCCACAACTTCAACGAGCCGTTCAATCAGCCGATCGAATACGCGCAGAAGGTGGGCGAGCTGACGAACATGCTGGGCGCGGGACACATTTTGGTGCAGCGCTACGGCGATATTCTGGACGGCAAGCGCACGTGGCAGAAAGAGCTTTCGCGCTCGAACCTGCGCCCCTCTCTGCCGGACGCGGTGGCAGGCGACATCACCTCTGCCATGCCGTACCGCGCTATGGTGAATATCATCAACTTCATTCAAGCGGTCGATCACGTCGTCCCGGGCTTCGCCGCCGTGGAGACGCTGCTCTATTCGCCGGAGCTGAAGTTTTACAGCAACCGCGTGAAGATGGACACGGACCTCAACACAAGCATTCACAACCTGCACTGCCTTGGCGATGCCAGCGGATGGACGCGCGGCCTGATGATGGCCTCTTGCATGGGCGTGCTCATGGGCAGAAAACTCGCAGAACAGGAAAACGCATAAGAGAACAAGATTGCACACATCGCAAGTTCACACATAAAGAAACGGGCCCCGCCGCGGCAATTCGGCAGAAGCCCGTTTTCTTTTTTGGTTTAGGGAAAAAGCAGAAGAATTTTCTTGCAGGCGCAGGGGGAATATGCTATACTGATTATGTATGAGTTTACATCATGACTACATTCAAAGAAAGATGGTTTTATAGATGAAATTAGGTATCGTTGCAGACCGACCTTTTTCATATATCTATATACTTTCATATAAGTCCGTAAACCCGCATGATTACTGCGTTTTCTAAAATTATGCAAGCATAAAGCTCCATGTAGAGCCATACAATTTCATATCATTTGGGCGTAGAAATGGGCGTAGATTTGATATTGAAAACCAGAGTCCAACGCATTTTAATTTGTTTATGATACGCCTTCAAAATTCTGCAGATAAGAACCCATTTGACAGCAACAAACAGCAAATTAGCATATTATAAAAGCAGCGCTTCTAACTTTCTAAAAAGAAAGAATAGAAACGCTGTTTTTATGTTTTGGGTATGAATTCGGTGTTCCGAGCACTTGAATTCTGTAACCGATATTCGCTGTATTGACACAATCAAAAAAAGATAACGGGACGCCTTAGGGAAATTCTGCCCTTTTGCAGGAGCGAAGCGGTCGCTGCTCGCTCCCCCCTCTCCACACCTTACCCCCTGTTACTCCCTGTACTGACTGAAAAAGAGACTGTGTTGTGTGGTTTTTTGAGTCTTACTGGTTGGGCTGTTCTGTGCAGGGAATGTTACGCAGTGTACCAGCAAGCATCGCCGTTGTGATACCACAACGACACTTATCAGGGAAATCCCTGAAACCCTTCTGCTTACTTCAGCTTTATACGATTTGCAAACTTTCTAAAACAATAAGTAAAGGAAAACGCAGCAGCTTGTGATATGTACCCGGTTTTCTGGATACCGGATCAAAATTGAATAATTAGCTTTTCTCTCATTTTGAGAGAAAAAGCAGTTCCACAATTCACAGTCATTGCGACTTTATGTCACCAGATGAATTCGAGCGAGTATATAAAAGAGCACACATTAAGGCGGAGCTGCTGGCAGGTTGAATTTGGGAGAAATTTCTCATTTTAACTTGTACTGAATCTTGACATAGGACCAAACATGTGATAAAATTACTGAAATTTAAAGGAGGGCCCCTTTTTTCTATGTCTGTTTTCACGGACTTGCGCAACCTCTGTACAGATGCAATAGTATTGTCACAGTGAGCAATGTCTCACATATTGAACGAAAAAAACAGGAGGAAAAATTCATGACAAAGTTATACTATCAGTTTCCAAAC
>ERZ827168.4766-NODE-4766-length-12087-cov-4.793301_pt1 | contig 12087 bp, 6 predicted proteins | sample MGYA00519868_ERZ827168 | MGnify/ENA primary metagenome ERZ827168 (study PRJEB31778, sample SAMEA3449271) | human gut metagenome | biome: human gut; feature: human-associated habitat; material: faeces | place: United Kingdom | collected 2010/2012 ...
GTCGGCATACTGTTCACGGACGGTATGCTTCGCCTTATCAATACCCCCGAATCGATAATGGCGGATTCCGCGCTCTACCTTGATATCTACATCTGGGGTCTCCCTTTTGTGTTTTTCTATAACGTCTCGACCGGCATATTTTCCGCTCTCGGCGACTCGAAAACGCCCTTCATATTTCTCGCCGCGTCCTCCCTTGCGAACATCGGTGCGGATATCCTCGCCGTGACAGCACTCGGCATGGGCGTTGACGGCGTTGCGTGGGCAACGTTTATTTGTCAGGGAATCAGCTGTATCCTTGCGGTGATTTTCGTGCTGAAGCGTCTTAAAACGATACCGACCGACGGCAAAACACGCATGTTTTCGGCAAAGCTGCTCGGCCAGATCGCCCGCATAGCCGTCCCAAGCATACTCCAGCAAAGCTTCATTTCCGTCGGCAATATAGCAATACAGGGCGTTGTGAACACCTTCGATACCGGCGTAATGGCGGGCTATTCCGCCGCAGTCAAGCTGAATAACCTTGTGACGACGTCGTTCACCACACTCGGCAACGGCATTTCGAACTACACCGCGCAGAATGTAGGAGCCGTAAAGCATGAGCGCGTAAGGAGCGGCTTCTTTGCGGGGACAAAGCTTGTCTGGGCGCTCTGCGTACCGATGTTTGTGCTGTATTTCTTCTTCGGCAAGGATCTTACGTATATCTTCCTCAACACTCCGACCGACGCCGCGTTCGGCACTTCGACGCTGTTTCTGAAAATAGTTTCGCCGTTTTATTTCGTGATAGCCCTGAAGCTCGTTGCCGACGGCATACTCCGCGGCGCGGGTCTCATGGCGAAGTTTATGATTGCCACCTTCACCGACCTCACGATCCGCGTGATCCTCGCCTATGTGTTCGCGGGGCTGTTCGGCTCCGACGGCATATGGGTTGCGTGGCCCGCCGGCTGGGTAATTGCGACCGTCATATCCGTGATATTCTGCTTCGGCGACAGAACCCTGAAAATGCGCGAAAAAAAGCCTGTTTCCGAAAAAGTATAGCTCAATATACGGCATAAAAGCCTTCAAAAGCGCAAAAATCAAAGGCGTACACGTTGCAAACGCGGCGGGTACGCCTTTTTTTGACGTGTTTATTTGATTTTGTTCATAAAAAACACTAAAAAAATAAATATTGGCGTTGACAAGCGGAAACAAATAGTGTATAATGATTTCAACTTATATTGAAAAATACGCGGAAAGGAGGATAAAAATATGGAAAAATCCAAAAAGGATTGGACAACAGCGCTTTTGCTGTCAATTTTTCTGGGCGGACTCGGAATCCATCGCTTTTATGTAGGCAAGACCGGCACGGGCGTTCTCTGGCTCCTGACGGGCGGCTTGTTCGGAATCGGCGCGCTGGTTGACCTGATTATAATCGCCTGCGGCAATTTTACCGACAGTGAAGGAAAGATAGTTTCCAAAGACTGATTCACTGTTTGACGATGAGAGCCGCAAAGCCTTTTTGCGACCGGAAAAACAGGGCAAAAAAAGCTGTCAGCCGACAGCTTTTTTGTTTGTGACGGAAATCAAAAGCGTACACGCCGCAGTTGCGGCGTGTACGCTTCAATAAATTATGTTGCGGAATTATTTTTCCCACGGGAAGACGTAATCGAGCTTCAGCTCGTCACGAACCTTGGACATTTCGCCCTGTACGGCTTCGTTGATCGGAACGCCGCTGTCTTTTCTCTGCTGCCAGATCTCCCATTCCTTTTCGCCTGCGGTGTAGATACGGTCATGACCGGGAGCCTTCTGGGAGCCGCGGAGCTCACGGCAGATGTCGCCTGCGGTCTTCTTGAATTCTTCAAGACCCATGAACGCTTCGGTGTCGATGGCGATGAAGAAGTGACCGAGGTGATAGGGAACAAGCTTGCCGTCCTTCTTGCCGGTGAGCATACGGAGGTAGTTGCCCTGCTGGAGCGCTGCGGAAAGGATTTCGACGACCGTTGCATAGCCGTAGCCCTTGTAGCCCGCAAGCTCTTCGCCGATACCGCCGAGAGGAGCGAGAGCAGCCTCGCCGCAGTTGAGCTGGTCGAGGATCTTCACGCTGTCGGTCAGCGCGGAGCCGTCTCTGCCGATAACCATTCCGGCGGGGGTGTCCTTGCCGATACGTGCGAAATATTCGATTTTGCCGCGCTGTGTGATGGAGGTCGCGCAGTCAAGGAGGAAGGGGAAGTCCTCATCGGTGGGCATACCGACGGTGAGAGGATTTGTACCCAGCATGTTTTCAACACCGAATGTGGGCGCGATGGAAGGACGGGCGTTTGTACCGGTAATGCCGATGCAGCCCGCGTCGGTCGCCATTGTGGCGTAATAACCGGCGATGCCGTAATGGCAGCTGTTTCTGACGGCTACCATGCCCATGCCGTATTTCTTTGCCTTTTCGATAGCCATGCTCATCGATTTGTAGCCGATGACCTGACCCATGCCGTCGTGACCGTCAACGACCGCCGTTGTGGGCGTTTCGCGCACGATTTCGAAATTTGTCACGGGGTTCTGGATGCCTGCCTTGATACGGTCGATGTAGATGGGCTTGAAGCGGTTGACGCCGTGGCTTTCAATGCCGCGCTTGTCGGAGGCGAGAAGCACGTCGGTGCAGATTTCGGCGTCCTTGCGGGGCACACCCACTCCGACAAATGCGTCGGTGATGAAGCTGTAAAGAGTTTTCCAGTCGCAGATTACTTTTGCCATTGGTTTTGTTCCTTCCTTGGAAAAATGTTTCCGTATTCACCGCGGAGCGTGTCCGCGGACGCTTTTTTGCGTCTCACAAATGGTGTGACGACATATCTTTAGCATATTCTAACGTGTCATATCGCCTTTGTCAATGCTTTTTTTGAATTTCAAAGAAAAATTTTTGTAAATTCCCTTGACAAAACTTGATTTCAATGATATTATAATAAACTGCACTACGTTGCCCGTAGTGTTTGTGTTGTTGCACCCAAAAACCGAAACCCGCTGTCCCGACTCGCAAATGCGGTATTTGCGGCAGGACTGTCTAATAATAAACAAGGAGCGTATGATATGTGGTATGATTCCATGGTAAAACCCCAACATCTTGGGAAAAACGTTCGGATGTCATTTGCAAAGAACGAAGAAGTACTTGAGATGCCGAATCTTATCGAGGTCCAGAAAAAATCGTTTGAGGACTTTGTGAAAAACGGCGTTTCGGAGGTACTTAAGGATTATTCTCCCATGACGGATTATTCGGGTAACCTGATCATCGATTTCGTCGGCTATTCGCTTGACGGTCCGTCGAAATATTCGATTTCCGAATGCAAGGAAAGGGACGCCAACTACGCTATCCCCTTCAAGGTGACAGTCAGACTGACAAACAAGATCACCGAGGAGGTCAAGGAGCAGGAAATTTATATGGGCGACATCCCGAAGATGACCGAAGGCGGCACGTTCATCATAAACGGTGCCGAGCGTGTCATAGTATCTCAGCTCGTCCGTTCGCCCGGTGTCTATTTTGAGGATGCCGACGACAAGACAGGCAAGAGGATGTTCACCTCGACGATCATACCGTATCGCGGTGCATGGCTTGAGTACGAGACCGATTCGTCCGATGTATTCTATGTCCGTATCGACAAAAACCGCAAGCTCCCGATAACCGTGCTGCTCCGTGCGCTCGGTCTCTCCGAAAACAGCGATATTTACGAGATGTTCGGAGACGAAAAACTGATAAAAGCGACTCTTGACAAGGATCTCATGCCGCAGGAAGCCGAAAAGATCCCGGGCAGCAACCCCCGTGATGAGGCGCTCAAGGAGATATACCGCAAGCTCCGCCCCGGCGATCCGCCCATCGTGGATTCCGCCATCACACTGATAAAGAATCTGTTCTTTGACGAGAAGAGATATGACATCTCCACCGTCGGCAGATATAAATTCAACAAAAAACTGGCACTCGCCAAAAGAATAGAGGGCTTCCGCCTCGCAAAGCCCGCGATCTCGCCGATAACCGGCGAAGTTGTTGTCGCCGAAGGCGTAAAGCTCACCCGTGCCGATGCCGAAAAGATCGAAAAGTCCGGCGTATGGTCCGTTCAGCTTCTTGTCGAAGGCGAAGAACACGATGAGGAGATCAAGGTCTTTTCAAACAAGGCTGTCGATGCCGAAGCAATCCTCGGCTTCACAAACGAGGAACTTGAAATCGACGAAAAGGTTCAGTCCGACGTTCTTCTTGAAATAATGCAGACCGTTGACTGCAGCGACCTCAAGGCGGTGAAGAAGGCGTTCCGCGAGCGCATGAACGAGCTTATTCCGCCGCATATCACCATCGACGATATTTTTTCAACCGTCAACTATCTCATCTGCCTTTCACACGGCGTCGGTACCGTTGACGATATCGACCATCTCGGCAACCGCCGTCTGCGTTCCGTGGGCGAACTGCTCATGAACCAGCTCAGGATCGGCTTTTCGAGAATGGATAAAATAGTCAAGGAAAAGATGACCACGCAGGATATCGAGACCGTGACTCCTCAGTCGCTCGTCAATATCCGCCCCATCGTTTCCGCAATACGTGACTTCTTCGGCTCTTCGCCGCTGAGCCAGTTTATGGATCAGGCGAATCCCCTTGCCGAGCTTACGCATAAGCGCCGTCTGTCCGCGCTCGGTCCCGGCGGTCTGTCGAGAGACAGAGCCTCCTTCGAGGTACGAGACGTTCACTATACCCATTACGGCAGAGTATGCCCCATCGAGACTCCCGAAGGACCGAACATCGGTCTTATTTCCTGCCTTGCGACATATGCAAGAGTCAATAAATACGGCTTCATCGAAGCCCCCTACCGCGTTGTCGAAAACGGCGTGGTGACAAACGAGGTGAAATACCTCACCGCCGACGAAGAGGACGAGTTCACCGTCGCAACGGCAAGTGAGCCGCTTGACGAAGCCGGACACTTCCTGAACAGAAAAATCGCCGGCAGACACAGAGACGAGATCGGTGAATTCGAAGCCGAGGATATCGATCTCATGGACGTTTCCGCCAAGATGGTCGTTTCCGTCGCAACGGCAATGATTCCCTTCCTTGAAAACGACGATAACACCCGTGCGCTGATGGGCTCCAACATGCAGAAGCAGGCTGTCCCGCTTATGACCGTCGAAAGCCCGATAGTCGGAACCGGTATGGAATACCGCGCAGCAGTGGACAGCGGCGTTGCCGTTCTCTGCCGCGAAAACGGTATCGTCGAGTCCGTGACCGCCGACCGGATCGTGGTCGTCACCGATACGGGTAAGGAAGATATCTACGACCTCATCAAGTTCAAACGCTCCAATCAGGGCACCTGCGTCAACCAGCGCCCTGTTGTGAATAAGGGCGATCGCGTTGAAAAGGGCGACGTTGTCGCCGACGGCCCCGCGACCGACCACGGTGAAGTTTCACTCGGTAAGAACGCTCTTATCGGCTTCATGACGTGGGAGGGCTATAACTACGAGGACGCCGTTCTTCTGAACGAGCGCCTTGTAAGAGATGACGTTTATACATCTATCCATATAGAAGAATATTCCTGCGAATCCAGAGACACAAAACTCGGACCGGAGGAGATCACACGCGATATCCCCAATGTCGGCGAAGATATGCTCCGCGACCTTGATGACGAAGGCGTCATCTCCGTCGGCGCCGAGGTTCATGCCGGCGACATACTGGTCGGCAAAGTGACGCCCAAGGGCGAAACCGAGCTTACCAGCGAAGAAAGACTTCTCCGTGCGATCTTCGGCGAGAAGGCGCGCGAGGTCCGCGATTCCTCGCTGAAGGTCCCGCACGGCGAAGCCGGCATCATCGTCGATGTCAAGGTCTTCACCCGTGAAAACGGCGACGAGCTGGCCCCCGGCGTCAACAAGGTCGTCCGCGTCTATATCGCCCAGAAGAGAAAAATCTCCGTCGGCGATAAGATGGCAGGCCGCCACGGCAATAAGGGCGTCGTGTCCCGCATTCTGCCGCAGGAGGATATGCCCTTCCTGCCCGACGGCACCCCGCTCGATATCGTTCTGAACCCGCTGGGCGTTCCGTCCCGTATGAACATCGGTCAGGTTCTGGAGGTCCATCTGGGCTACGCGGCCCACGCGCTGGGCTGGAAGGTCGCGACCCCGATCTTCAACGGCGCAAACGAAAAGGAGATCCGCGAACTGCTCAAGCAGGGCGGCGTCGCCGAGGACGGCAAGACTGTTCTCTATGACGGCCGCACGGGCGAACCGTTTGACCAGCGCGTCACGGTCGGCTACCCGTACTACCTCAAGCTCCACCATCTGGTCGACGATAAGATCCACGCCCGTTCCACCGGCCCGTACTCCCTCGTCACGCAGCAGCCGCTCGGCGGCAAGGCGCAGTTCGGCGGCCAGCGCTTCGGCGAAATGGAAGTCTGGGCCCTCGAGGCCTACGGCGCGGCGTATACGCTGCAGGAGATCCTCACGGTCAAGTCCGACGACGTGACGGGCCGCGTCAAGACGTATGAAGCCATCGTCAAGGGCCACAACGTCCCGACCCCGGGCGTGCCCGAATCGTTCAAGGTTCTCGTCAAGGAGCTGCAGTCCCTGTGCCTGGACGTCAAGATCCTCGGCGAGGACGGTGAAGAGGTCGACCTCAAGGACGACGATGACGATGATTCCATCTACGGCGCAGGCGGCAAGGTGCTGCCCGACGACGAGATCACGATGGACGACGATCTGCCGAACGGCAAGGACGTCGACGCCGACGAGGCGGCCGAAGCAGGCTTTGAGATCCAGGACGAGGACAACGTCTTCGGTCTGCTGAACGACAGCTACACCATGGACTCCGATGATTCGGAGAACGTATAAGAAGGAGGCGGCAATACAATGAGTCATGCAACATTCAGCGCAATCCAGATCGGTATTGCTTCCCCGGAAAAGATCCGCGAATGGTCCTACGGAGAGGTCAAGAAGCCGGAAACCATCAACTACCGCACCCTGAAGCCTGAGCGCGACGGTCTGTACTGCGAACGCATCTTTGGCCCGACGAAGGACTGGGAGTGCCACTGCGGCAAGTATAAGAAGATCCGCTACAAGGGCAAGATCTGCGACCGCTGCGGCGTCGAGGTCACGCGCGCCAAGGTCCGCCGTGAGCGCATGGGCCATATCGAGCTTGCCGCTCCGTGCAGCCATATCTGGTATTTCAAGGGCATCCCGTCCCGCATGGGTCTGCTTCTGGATATCAGCCCCCGCATTCTCGAAAAGGTCCTGTACTTTGCAAACTATATCGTCACCGATCCCGGCGACTGCCCGCTGGCCAAGAACCAGATCCTGTCCGAAAAAGAGTACCGCGATATGCGCGAGAAATATGAGGACGATTTCAAGGCCGGCATGGGCGCCGAGGCCGTGAAGGAGCTTCTGCAGCAGATCGATCTGGAGGAGCTCTCCGAGCAGCTGAAAAACGAGCTCAAGGACGCCTCCGGCCAGAAGAAGCTGCGCATCATCAAGCGCCTTGAGGTCGTCGAGTCGTTCCGGATGTCCGGCAACGATCCGACGTGGATGGTCATGGACGTGCTGCCGGTCATTCCGCCGGAGCTGCGCCCGATGGTCCAGCTGGACGGCGGCCGCTTCGCGACCTCCGACCTCAACGACCTCTACCGCCGCGTCATCAACCGCAACAACCGTCTGAAGAGACTGATCCAGCTGCAGGCGCCGGACATCATCGTCCGCAACGAAAAGCGCATGCTGCAGGAAGCCGTCGACGCCCTGATCGACAACGGCCGCCGCGGCCGTGCCGTCACCGGCGCGAACAACCGCGCGCTCAAGTCCCTCAGCGACATGCTCAAGGGCAAGCAGGGCCGCTTCCGCCAGAACCTGCTCGGCAAGCGTGTCGACTACTCCGGCCGAAGCGTTATCGTCGTCGGCCCGGATCTGAAGCTCTATCAGTGCGGCGTGCCGAAGGAAATGGCCATCGAGCTCTTCCGCCCGTTTGTCATGAAAAAGCTCGTCGAGGACGGCGTTGCCAACAACATCAAGTCCGCCAAGAAGATGGTCGACAAGCAGCGTACCGAGGTCTGGGACGCGCTTGAGGTCGTCATCAAGGATCATCCGGTCATGCTCAACCGTGCGCCGACGCTCCACCGTCTGGGCATTCAGGCGTTCGAGCCCGTGCTGGTCGAGGGCCGCGCGCTCAAGCTGCACCCCCTGTGCTGCACCGCGTTCAACGCCGACTTTGACGGCGACCAGATGGCTATCCATGTCCCGCTGTCCGCGGAGGCGCAGGCTGAGGCACGTATCCTCATGCTCTCGGCAAACAACCTCCTCCGCCCGCAGGACGGCCACCCCGTCACCGTGCCGACGCAGGATATGATCCTCGGCGCATATTACCTGACCTACGTTCGCCTCGGCAAGGCCGAGAAGGGCGCCGAGCAGGTGTTCGTGACCGATGCCGGCGATACCGATCTGCCGGTCAATGAGATCGTCGACGCGGACGACTTTGTCGCCGCGCACAAGAAGGCCGAGGCTGAGGGCGGCAAGCTCCCGAGCTATAAGCCGCTCAAGGTCTACCGCGACCCGAATGAAGCCATCATGGCCTATAACTACGGCGATGTCGGCCTGCATGCGCCGATCCTGGTGCGCGTGGCGCGCGAGGTCAACGGCGAAACGCTGCACCGCACGATCGAGACGACCGTCGGCCGCATCATCTACAACGAGCCCATCCCGCAGGATCTCGGCTACGTCGACCGCACCGACCCCGAGCACATGTTCGATCTTGAGGTCAGCTTCAAGGTCGGCAAGAAGCAGCTTGGCAAGATCATTGACCGCTGCATCGAGAAGCACGGCTTTACCGTTGCGACCGAGGTGCTCGATAACGTCAAGGCGCTCGGCTACAAGTACTCCACCATCGGCGCCATCACGATCTCCATCGCGGACATGACCGTCCCGGACGAGAAGAAGACCCTCATCGCCGCCACGGAGAAGAAAGTCATCAGCATTGAAAAGCAGTATAAGCGCGGCTTCATTACGGAAGACGAGCGCTACCGTCTGGCCGTGTCCGAGTGGGAAAAGACCACCAAGGACGTCACCTCGGCCCTGCAGAACTGCCTCGATGAGTTCAACCCCATCTATATGATGGCGGACTCCGGCGCCCGTGGTTCCATGGCACAGATCCGTCAGCTTGCCGGTATGCGCGGCCTGATCGCGAACACTGCCGGTAAGACCATCGAGATCCCGATCAAGGCGAACTACCGCGAGGGCCTGTCCGTCCTCGAGTACTTCATCTCGTCCCGAGGCGCTCGTAAGGGCCTGGCCGATACCGCACTGCGTACCGCCGACTCCGGTTACCTGACGCGCCGTCTGGTCGACGTTTCGCAGGATGTCATCATCCGCGAGCCCGACTGCGGCACGACCGACGGCATCATGGCCCGCGCCGTGTTCGACAAGGGACAGGAGGTCCAGAGCCTCGGCGAGAGCATCCACGGCCGCTACCCGGCCGAGCCCGTCGTGTCGCCCAAGACCGGCGAGGTGCTGTTCGATACTGACCATATGCTTATGCCCGATGATGCCAAGGTGCTCGAAGAGCACGGCATCGAGGAAGTCAAGATCCGCAGCGTCATGACCTGCGAGGCGCGCAGCGGTGTCTGCGCCAAGTGCTATGGTATCAACCTGGCCATCGGCCAGCCGGTCAACGCCGGCGAGGCGGTCGGCGTCATCGCCGCCCAGTCCATCGGTGAGCCCGGCACGCAGCTGACCATGCGAACCTTCCACACCGGCGGCGTCGCCGGCGACGATATCACGCAGGGTCTTCCGCGTGTTGAGGAGCTGTTCGAGGCGCGCAAGCCGAAGAAGATGGCGACGCTCGCCGAGATCCCCGGCATCGTCACCATCGAGGAGACGAAGAAGACCTCCATCTACGCCGTCACGATCACCAACCCGGTCGATGGTGAGACCGTCACCTACAACCTGCCGTACTCTTCCGGCATCCTGGTTGCCAACGGCGACACGGTCACCAAGGGCCAGCCGCTCTCGAGCGGCGCGTACAGCCCGCATGACGTGCTGCGCATCTGCGGCGTGGACGCCTGCCAGCAGTATATCATTCAGGAGGTCCAGAAGGTCTACCGTCAGCAGGGCGTTGACATCAACGATAAGCACATCGAGATCATCGTCCGCCAGATGATGCGCAAGGTCCGCATCGACGATTCCGGCAGCACGGATCTGCTGTCCGGCGCGATCGTGGACCTGCACGAGTTCCGTGCGGCCAACCGCGCCATCGCCGAGCGCATCGCGGCAGGGGAGACCGACCTCGTGCCCGCAACGGCCGAGCACGTGCTCATGGGCATCACCAAGGCCTCGCTCGCGACGGAGAGCTTCCTGTCGGCGGCCTCCTTCCAGGAGACGACGAAGGTGCTCACTGATGCTGCCATCAAGGGCAAGATCGACCATCTGGTCGGCCTGAAGGAGAACGTCATCATCGGCAAGCTCATCCCCGCCGGCAGCGGCCTTGCCTGCTACCGCAACTTTGAGACGAACGAGGAGCCGATCGCTCCCGCTGAGCCCGAGGACGACGGCGTGGATCTGTCCGATCTCGCCAACATCTCCAACGCGCTCTGATCGCCGAATACCAATTGTTTCACCGGGATATGCTCGCATATCCCGGTGAAATTTTCACTTTCGACTTGAATAAAAATACTTGACGAATCTTGTGCAATATGCTAAAATCCTATTTTGCGTGGGCGTGCGCCCACTGCTTTTCCGCGCCTGTGTAAAAAGCACAAAAAGTCCGGAGTTTTCCGAAATAATTCCGGCAGAATCACGGTTTATCCGGTGCTGCTTTTTGGCATCGTATAAATAAATCATTTTTCGAGGAAAGGAGGAAAACCATGCCTACTTTTAACCAGTTGGTGAGAAAGGGCAGAGAAAAGGCTACCTACAAGTCTGCGTCTCCCGCCATGCAGAAGGGTCTCAACACCCTGAAGAACCGCGAGACCGATCTGAGCGCTCCTCAGAAGAGAGGCGTCTGCACTGCCGTGCGTACCTCTACCCCCAAGAAGCCGAACTCCGCGCTTCGTAAGATCGCCCGTGTGCGTCTGACCAACGGCTACGAGGTAACCGCCTACATCCCGGGCATCGGTCACAACCTGCAGGAGCATAGCGTCGTTATGATCCGCGGCGGCCGTGTCAAGGACCTTCCTGGCGTTCGTTACCACATCATCCGCGGCACCCTCGATACGCAGGGCGTTTCCGGACGTATGCAGGCCCGTTCCAAGTACGGTGCCAAGCGGCCGAAGGCAGGAAAGAAGTAAGTTCCAACAGCATTTTTTGCCCTGTTGTTAACTGATATATATTATCGTTGACCTCGGGGCGCAGACGGAGATGCGCTGCATCTTCGAGTACCTGTGAAGTCATTTTTTAATGAAGGAGGGAAGTATAGTGCCCAGAAGAGGTAACGTTCCCAAAAGAGAAGTTTTGCCGGATCCGATGTATAACAGCGTTCTGGTGACGAAGCTCGTCAACAGCGTGATGCTCGACGGCAAAAAGGGTGTTGCTCAGAAGGTCGTGTACGATGCTTTTGACATCATCAAGGAAAAGACCGGCAAGGAACCGCTTGACGCGTTTACCGAAGCCCTGAATAACATCATGCCGAGCCTCGAAGTCAAGGCTCGCCGTGTCGGCGGCGCAACCTACCAGGTTCCTATGGAAGTGCGTCCTGAGAGACGCCAGACGCTCGGCCTGCGCTGGCTGACGGGCTATGCCCGCAAGCGCAGTGAAAAGACCATGAAGGAGCGCCTCGCAGGCGAGATCATGGATGCCTGCAACAACACCGGCGCTGCTGTGAAGAAGCGCGAAGACACGCACAAGATGGCCGAGTCCAACAAGGCGTTCGCACACTTCCGCTGGTAATCTTCCGACTAGGAGCTATCAATTATGCCCAGACAATATTCCCTTGAAAACACAAGAAACATTGGCATCATGGCGCACATCGACGCCGGTAAGACGACCACGACGGAACGCATTCTGTTCTACACGGGCGTCAACCACAAGCTCGGTGAGACCCATGAAGGCACCGCCACCATGGACTGGATGGCGCAGGAGCAGGAGCGCGGCATCACCATTACGTCCGCTGCTACCACCTGCTTCTGGAAG
>ERZ827168.4768-NODE-4768-length-12084-cov-2.226286_pt1 | contig 12084 bp, 9 predicted proteins | sample MGYA00519868_ERZ827168 | MGnify/ENA primary metagenome ERZ827168 (study PRJEB31778, sample SAMEA3449271) | human gut metagenome | biome: human gut; feature: human-associated habitat; material: faeces | place: United Kingdom | collected 2010/2012 ...
CTGTCCGTCGTAGGTGTTGGATATCTGCCCCTCTTTGATGTTCAGGCCAATATTGTCGAAGGCATTACCGGAACCGAATACCATCAACTGCTTGCCGTCCGGTGAGAAGGTCGCCCCATTGATGTATTTGGCCCTTTCCCATAAGGTGTCGACCGCCATGCTCTGCAAATCCAACTTATACATGGAATTGCTGGAGTGGGGCAGTGAAGTGTAATCCTGTTCGCTGGTGCTGAACAGCAGGTAACGGCTGTCGGCACTGACATCATTGATAAAGGTATTGTTATGCCCGTATGTCAACTGCTCGTACAGTCCGGTCTGAAGATCATAGCGCCAGATGAAGTAGCGGTTGCGGAATCCCGGCAGGCGATCGTTCGGTTCTAGGATACGAAGCATATCCGGTCCGTCTTTAGGCCCCTCTTCCTGGATAGTGTAGAGCAATGTCTTTTCATCCGGGGTAAAGCTGAAGCTACCTTCCGGCAGATTTTCCGCCAAGATTTCCTCCTGCATGGTCGCCGGGTCAACGGTTACCAACTCTTTCCCGTTCATTCCGGTACGGGTGAAATACATCTTGCTGCTCGTCGGCATCCAGTCGGCAGTTAAGATAAACCCTTTGTCCTGCAATAAAATCCGTCCGGTCGCAGCATCCCGCAATTGGGCGTATTGTTCGCTTTTCCCACCTTCCATACGGGTGTAATATTTTACCAATACATATTTTCCATCAGGTGAAACGCTCGTTCCCCGGAATTGCGTTCCTTCCAGGATATCGCGTGGCGTGTACCGCTTTTTAGGATCGAGGGAGGCTATGACCTTTGCTTCCTCTTCGCTCTTAAATTTGGCTGTCAGCGTGGACGGACAGGTATCGGTGTCGGCTGTCAGATATTTGATTACCACTTCATAACGGTGCGGTTCCAAAGCCAACTCGGAAGTGGCGCCGACCGGTTTATTGTTGACGAACACTTCGAATGTACCCGCCCCGGAAACCTCCAGCGAACCTTTCGTGTAGCGGTCGCTGTTTAGGTAGAACGAATAGAGATGCAAGGCATATCCTTTTTCGGGCGTCGGGACGGTAATCAGTCCGGCGGTATCCGCGTCGATAACGGCTGCATTGCCGAGGGCACGGCCGAACGGGATAGTCGACTTGACTAGGTTTTTCGCTTCGAAAGGTTTGCCATCGACGTTCAAGCTGTCTGTCAGGATCGGTTTGTTGACCGTAATCGGCCCGGCATGGAGGTACTGCATCACTTTAACGTCTTTTGCCGCTTGTGTGGCGAAAGCCGAAAAGAGGAGTAACGGGATAAGTTTGATCTTCTGATTCATGTATCATGTATATTTAGAATGTCTGTTTGCGGGTGGCGCTAATCATATAGAGCCGGTCACTGTCTTCCATCGTGTTGACAGTGAAGAAAGGGGATAACATGCGTGCCAATTCTTCCGCGGGAGGCAATCCTTCCGAGAGTTTTCCGGCATGCTTGTCATGGTGTCCGTTGATCCTGTCGCGGCTTTCGCTGTGGCAGACCACCAGTTTGCCGCCAACCGGCAGTAGTCCGGCTAAATGGGAGATCAGTTTCTCCGGTTTCTGGAAATGGGGGAAAACACTGTAGGCGATGATATAGTCGAAAGATTCTCCTCGTATGTCCCGTACGTCCTGGCAACGGAAGTCGACGATAGGTGTCGCGTATTTGCTTCGTGCCTTTTCGATCATTTCCGGAGAGATATCCACTCCCACGATTTGTAAGGGGGAATAGGGCAGGAGATAACTTTCCAATACGCCTGTCCCGCATCCTATGTCCAATATACGGAGTCCTTTCCGCAGGCCGGTCCGTCGCAGGATGTCGTTCAGCTTTTCCGGATCATGGTAGCAAAGCTCGTCCCACCGGTCGGCAAGGGTGTCGGAGAAATCCGCTACCTTGTTCATGGCAGTTGTCCCTCCCAGACAAAACAATCGGCAAACAAGCCTTTGAGGTCTGTCGCCTCTTTGAACAGTCCGAACACGGAAGAGCCGGAGCCGGACATAGATGCATAGACGGCTCCCTTTTCATACAGCGTTTCTTTAATCCCTGCAATGACTGGATGTTTCGGGAATACGCTTTTTTCAAAATCGTTTACCATCAATTCTTTCCATTCTCCGACAGGTCTCCGGATGATTTCTTTCAAAGAGATAGCCGGAGCTGCGGGCGTCACCATCGAATAGGCTTCCGGTGTCGAGACGGCAACATCCGGCTTGACTAGACAGAGATGGTAGTCTGCCAGCGACAATTCCACCGTTTCGAAGATATTTCCCGTGCCGGATGCGAATACCGGCGTATTGCGGATAAAGAACGGACAATCCGCTCCGATGGAGGAGGCAAGTTCTTCCAAGCTGTCTTCCAGGATATGAAGTCCGCAATAGTCGTTCAGCAACTTCAGCATAAAGGCAGCATCGGCCGAGCCTCCGCCAAGTCCGGCTCCGAAGGGAATAGCTTTCAGCAGATGGACTTCCAGTTCCGGGATTTCGTACTGTGACTTCAGCAGATTCAGTGCTTTGACAACCAAGTTTTTTTCTATTGGAGCATCTACCGGTATTCCCGTTTGTGTGAAAGAGAATGTATCGGCTCTGACTATTTCCAGCGCATCTTTCACCGGGATCGGATAGAAGATAGTTTCGATATTATGGTAGCCATCGGGACGTTTGCTAACAACATTCAGCCCCAGATTTATTTTGGCATTAGGAAAACTGATCATACGTTTCTTTTTTAATGATTGGCAAATGTAAGTATTAATACAAACTTTTCCATACAAATCAAGTGGTAACTGTGGCAAATTATGGTTGATAGAATGTGAATCTGACAAGTTTGCAGAAGAGAGGAATACTGACTTAGTTCGTTATGAACTACGGTCATACTGTTGGCAAAGATAGTAAATATCCTGTAATAGCTTATATATAGTTGTTATTTATCAGGGATTTTCTGTGTTTATTTTGCCTGTGGACGGATTAAATTATACTTAGAATCTCCGGTTTGGGTATAAACAAGGGTGACTAACCGCTGGTATTTTATCGTCTTTCCCTTTATTGTAGCCGATTTCAAGAGACATATCAGGCCTTGATTTTTAGTAATCGACTTAGTTCATAACGAACTAATTAAATTAAAATATCATGGTAAACGAACCTAAAAAGCGCAGTATCACAGGCAAATTGGTAGCTAACGTACTGACCGAACGTGAGGATGACTTCACATACAATGTAACCTATGTCGCAAACCGCTCTATCAAAGACCTTTGCCGGATAAGGGCAGCCAAAGGGAGCAAATACACTGCTGCCGAGTATGAGAGCATGTGCAACGATCTAGAAGAGACGGCGAAAGAAGAGATGTACTCTGGTTCTACCGTGGAATTAGGCTTTATGAACAACTCCCTCGGAGTCGACGGGCCGTTTATCGGGCCGGGAGCCACTTTTGATCCTGCAAAGGAGGAAAATCTACCCACAATCACTGCCGTTACAGATGTCGTGACCGCAAAGGTCAACTCGCAACTCACCCCGTTAGTAAAACCGTCCTTAAAGAGGTACGCCGTAATCGCTTCCCTTATAAACTGAGGGTAGGTGAGGATGAAGAAAGGCCGGGCGAACTCTGATGTTCCCCTTTTTATACGATGGCCGTAATAAAACAAGTATAAACTACATAATAATTATAGCATATGAAAAATAGGTACTTAAAGAGTTTGACAGCGCGTGTGACGATATTGATGCTGTCTTTTTTATGTCTGGCAGGAAGCCAGGGAGCTGGGGCACAAATCCCGATGGAGAGAAGGAACAGCTCTTCAACCAGTGTTGTGTCGTCACAAAAGCCGGTAATGCCCCGTATGACTAAAAGCGGAGGTAATGCTGTTTCGGTAAATGGTACGGAATACGATACTTGGGCTAATGCTGTTGCGGCGATCAATTCAAATGCGACAGAGACTTCGTTCGATATCGTATTGTTGAATCATGTAATGGATGCAAAGATAATGCCATCTAAAGCGTGTACGATTAGTGGGAGTACGTCTTTGATCAATTTCGCCTACATTAATGAAGATAGCTATCTTACGAGATTGCAAATGTTGGCTCCATTGACGTTTAAGAACATTACGCTTCAGGTATGGCAGATAGCTGCGAACGGGCATGCGTTAACGTTTGACGAAGGAGTTACTGTTGTGAGTAAATATACTTCTGGAGGAAATGATATTGCCGGTATTCGGAATATCTGGGGAGGAACAGATTCATCGAGTGATGTGGCAAGTTCCGACATTACGATCAAAAGTGGCCAGTTCGGCTGGATATGTGGCGGTAGCGGTTCTACCGGAGCAGTCATTGGAACTGCTAAAATAACAATGAGTGGCGGAACGGTTAACGGATCTATTTTCGGAGGGGGGTATGAAGGTGCATGTGGCAATACGGAAGTCGTTATGTCGGGAGGTACTACCTGCTGGATTTATGGAGGGGGTGAAAAAGGGAATGTGACCGGCATTTCCAAACTGACTATTTCCAACACGGCTGCCATTACTGAAAATATATTTGGAGGTAGTGATTCCGGTACTTGTGGAAATACGGAAGTAAATGTTTCCGGTGGAACTTTTGCGTATGGCATATATGGAGGTTGTTTTACTGGGCAGGTAACAGGACTTTCTAAAGTGATCGTGACCGGAGGCAATTTTTCCGGTACGATTTACGGAGGGGGATTTGGGAAAAAATGTGGGCAAGGCGATAGCAGGGATGCGAATCTCGGCAAAGTCGGAAAAACGGAAGTACATGTGTCTGGGTTGACGAATGGAGAAGTTTCGGTTTTTGGAGGAGGTTTGTATGCGGATGTGACAGGGAATACCCAAGTTACGATAAATACAGGAAAATACAATCATATATATGGTAGCGGGTATGTGGAAAGCCCTTATAATCCAGCCCATATCGGAGGTGATGTGACTGTCACGTTCAATGATGGAGAAACACAGATCTTAGGAGCGATAAATGATCAAATTGCAGGTGCTTTGGATGGCGTTGTTGCAGGAAGTATGAATATCGTCATAAAAGGAGGTACGGTCACGGCTGGCCTTCAGTCTGGGAACAGAGCTTCTGTTTCAGAGAATGTCTACGAAAGCTGTACGTTGACGTTTGATGGAGTAGGGAATGAAAGCACTCCATATGTAACTCCTATGATTGAGGGTTTTACAGATATCGTCCTCAATAATTCGGTTGTCAACTTTAAAGAACCTCAGGCCATAGAGAACGGAATGTTCCTTTTGCATGGTTTTAGTCTTGATCCCGCACATCCGGTAAACATAAGCGGGAATGGCAAATTGGTCGGGACCGGAATCCTGCTTCACAAAATCAGGGAGGATTTCTCGGCTAACACACCGTTGGTAATTGCAAGCAATCTTCCCAAAAACACTACATTCGCCAAATATGTAAAGATGGAAGCTGGCAGTGTCATTACTGCCCCTGTCTACAAAGCCGGAAAAACCTATCGTCTGAAAAAGGATGGCGAAACCCTTTATACGGTAAACATCACGGAACCGGACCGGAAACTCGGAACTTTGTCTGTCGTATGGGATAAGTTTAAAGAGCAAGATGTCAGGCTGGAAGATGGCGACCTGGCTCCGGAGAATACCCAGTTGACCGTTACTGTCGCTCCCGCAGATGCGGGTATTACTGCCATTCTCAAAAATAACGGTCAAACGATAACGAGCGGTGAAAAACTGACCTTGTCCGCTGATGCTGATATAACGGTGGAAACGGAAGTCCAACCGTTGGATTTGTCCCAGCGGAGCAATGATGTCACGATCTCGAAGGATGGTGATGATTGGAAATATACGGAAGCCGCCATTACAAAAACCGCTACGGCAGCAACCTCTTTCAACGGTACAATCAAGAACACCCTTGCCGATGGTAAACGCATGTTGATCGATAACACCGCACAGGGTGTTTTGATCTTCGAGAGCGCAAAGATCAACTCGACATCGACCGCAGCTCCGGCTCTGACAATCGAGAACGGAGCGAACGTCTCTTTTAGCGGCAACTTGGAAGTAAAGACAGGAAATGCCGACCAATACGCTATCCGGAACGACGGAATCCTGACCATTACAGATGCATCGACAACGATCACATCGACCAATACGAATGGAAGTAGCGATAAAGGGATTCAAGTCGGCAATGATGCGGTCATTGTGTCCGAGACAGGCACTACTCTTACCACTTCCGGCCTGAGTAATGAAGGGACTGTTGTCGTGAAAGAGGGTGCGGAAGCCAAAACCGATGGAGGACAGGATTTACAAAAGACCTACCTGGTTACGGTCGTCGATCCGGGCAACGGCCATACCTTTACGGTAAAAGCCGGAGATATCGAAGTCAAGTCTAACGACAAAGTAGCTGATAAGACGGTATTGACAGTCCAGGCAACTCCGGCAAATAGCTATCGGTTGGAAACAATCACTGCCATTCCCAAAGATGGGCTGACTGTGGCATTGGTAAACAACGGAACCTATGTGATGCCTGAAAATGAAGTGACCTTCAAGGCTACCTTCAAAAGTACGTATGTTCCGCCTGCCCCGACTTACTATACCGTTACCCTCCCCGAAGTGGAAGGTGTCACCACCAATCCGAAAGCCGGTACACGGACCGTCGAGGAAGGCTATTCGTTCAGCTTTGCCCTGACGCTTCATGAAGGTTACGAAAGTTCACAGCCAGTAGTAAAAGCCAACGGCATAGTTGTGGAACCTCGTGAAAGCGACGGCAAATACATCATCCGGAATATAGAGGAAGATACGGAAATAACGATCGAAGGCATCATAAAAGACGATCCGACGGGCAATGCAACGATTGAAGGAGAGACAAAGGTTCAAGCTATCGGTTCTACCCTGCATATCTATCTCCCGAAAGCGGAAACCATCAGCGTCTATACGCTTTCCGGACTTCTGTACGAGCAACAGGATGTATCCGCAGGAAGTACGCAGATACATTTGAGTAAAGGTATGTATCTTGTGAAGATCGGAGAGGGTACGTATAAAATCGTAATTCGGTAATAAAAAAGGAAGGTGTTCCAAAACACCTTCCTTCCTTATAATCTTTTAGATAAGGATTTATCCTTATCTCTGCCCTTCGCCAATCATTTCTTCAGCCAATACTTTGTCTGCATCTTTCTGAATGTTAGGGAGTTCGAGGCCGTAGCCTTTGATACGGTCTTCACGTTTCAGCAACAGGGAGATTACGAGTGCCAGGACTCCGAAACCAGTGAAGATCAACATCGGGATCGTATAGTCGTAGGTCGGTTTACCGTTGATCTCTCCGGAAATACAATATTGATCCAAAACGATACCGATTATATACGGAACTCCCATCAATCCCCAGTTCTGTACCCAGAATATCAGCGCATAGGCTGTTCCCAATTTGTTTTCCGGGATGATCTTTGGAACGGAAGGCCACATGGCGGAAGGAACCAGTGAAAATGCGATGCCCAACAGCAGGATCAGTATCAGAGCGACCAGCCAGTTGTCCAGCATCGGAATGGAGAATGTGAAGTGGATAAATATCAGCATAATGGAACCGATAATCATGATAGTGGCTCCTTTTCCCTTACGGTCGTACAAGTTTCCGAAGAACGGAGTTAAGAGAATATTGCCGAATGGCAGCAAAGCCGGAATGACACCGGACCATTCGGGATCGATATCGAATTTGTTAATCATCAGGTTCGGAGCATATTTCAAGAAGGGGAAGACGGCTGAATAGAACAGTACGCAAAGGAGTGCCATATACCAGAAGCCTTTTAATGTAATAATATCCAAGATATCACCGAAACGGAACGGCTCTTCTGCTTCTTCTTCTCCGGTAGCACCGGCTGCATCTTCTGCATCACGTTTCTTGTCCATGATTACGAATACAATGAAGGATAACAGGCCGATACAAAGCAGAATCAGGCCGATGAAGATCGGCATGCTGATGGAATTGCCGAATGCGCGGCTCAACAAAGGCGTAACACCAATAGCTAACCCCGTACCGATACGGGCACAAGCCATTTCCAACCCCATTGCCAGGGCCATTTCCTTGCCTTTGAACCATTTTACAATGATCTTGGAAACGGTGATACCGGCGATCTCAACGCCTACGCCGAACAAAGCATATCCTAATGACGCAATTACCAATGGATATCCATACTCCGAACCGAAAACGGTAACGGTTGCACCGTCAAAGTTGTGTGATATACCGAACCATTTGATGAAAACGCCGATAAGCATGATGCTGGTCGCCATCAAACCAGTGAAGCGTACGCCCATCTTGTCTAGGATCATACCTCCGAAGATCAGCATCAGGAAAAATACATTGAACCAACCGTAAGCACTGGTGAATTTGCCGTATTCATTGGCTGTCCATCCCAGTCCGCCGCCTTCGACGGGGGTTTGTAGTAAGTCCTGTAGCGGAGCCATCATGTCCGTGATGAAGTATCCGCAGAGCATTGTGAATGCGACGAGCGCCAGTACGGACCATCTTGCCGTCTTCGATTCGCTCAGTTTTCTCTGAATTTGTTCTGTCATGATATTTGTTTTTGAATTATGTTATTTGTCTCTTTTCAAGAACAAGGGTAGGGCGTCCGCCACGACGAAAGTGCTTCCGCCGATAAAGATGATGTCGTCTTGTCCGGCTCGCGCCAATGCTTTTTCCACGGCTTCCTGCACGGAATTGCAGATTGTGCCCGATAAACCGTGGAAGATTGCTTTTGTTGCAAAATCTTCCGCAGGCATTGCCCGTTGCACGGATGCTTGCGTGAAGAAGTAAAAGGCTTTTTCCGGCATCAGGTCCAACACGCCGTCGATATCTTTGTCGTTGACCATGCCGACGATCATAAAGAGGTGCTTATGCCGCTTCAGTTCTTCTTCCAGTTGGATGTTCAGATATTGCCATCCTCCGACGTTGTGTCCAGTGTCGCATACGACTTTCGGATTCTCCTGTAAAACCTGCCAACGCCCCATCAGCCCTGTCAATTCGACCACATGTTCGAAACCTTCCCGTACCGCTTCGGTCGGAATGTTTACACCTACTGTATTCAGCAAATTAATGGCCCCCAATACGGTTGTGGCATTCCTGAACTGCACGACGCCACCCAGTTCACCGAATAGCTGTCCGTATTCTGCAGAATCCAGATACCATTCGCCTGTATCCATCAGATATGACTCTTTCAGCAGCCCTTCGTCCTGAGCGAAATAAACCAATGTGCCGGCTTTGACTGCTGCGTCTGCAAAAACTTGTGCCACACTGTGCCGGTCTATTTCTCCGACCAACGCCGGGACATCCTTTTTGATGATTCCGGCTTTCTCAAAGGCAATCTTTTCGACCGTATCTCCTAAGAACTGGGTATGATCCAGGCTGATGTTCGTAATGATACTTAGGATGGGAGTGATGATATTGGTACTGTCCAGACGGCCGCCCATGCCCACTTCGATTACGGCATAATCCACCTTCTCGGCACGGAAATAGTCGAATGCCATACTGGAAGTCAGTTCGAAGAAGGAAGGATCGAGAGTCTCAAAGAAAGAACGATGGCGTTCTACGAAGTCGATGACATATTCTTCCGGTATCTTTTGTCCGTTTACCCGTATCCGTTCGCGGAAGTCGACCAGGTGCGGAGAGGTGTAAAGCCCGACCTTATATCCCGATTGGCGCAGGATCGCGGCCAAGAGATGGCTGACGGAGCCTTTCCCGTTCGTACCGGCTACGTGTATTGTTTTGTATGCTTTATGCGGATTGCCTAAGTGATCGTCCAGTGCAATGCTGGTTCCTAATCCGGGTTTGTAGGCTGAAGGTCCGGCATTCTGAAAAACGGGAATACTGGTATATAGATAGTGTAGCGTCTCTTCGTATGTCATGCTGTTGTTATTTATTTTCGCAAAGTTAGGTACAAATCTTTTAGGAAAAAAGGAATTACTTAAAATGATAGATGGAATAAACAAGAAAAGGATATCCGGTTCCGGGTATCCTTTTTGATTTAACTTTTATAATTCTGTGAATTTAATTTCTTGGAAGTGCTTCTTTTACAACCATCTGACGGCCTTCGTAAGTGGCTCCGTTCAAATCTCTGATTGCGTTTTGTGCTTCGGAATCTTCCGGCATTTCGACAAATGCAAAACCTTTAGACCTTCTTGTATCGCGATCGATGATAAGTTTTACAGAATCAACTGTTCCAAACTCTTCCATTACATCTCTTAAATCCGATTCCCTAACGTTATAGCTAAGGTTACCAATATACATGTTCATAAATATAAAAATAAAAAAATTAATAATTCAATAATCGAATGTAAGGAAGTTATTTATCAGAGATGAAAATGCTCAATATGTAATTGAGAAGATACATGTGAAAAATCAAATCGATATAATCTCTCATTGTTTGTTGGTACAAAGGAAAGCATTCTTTTCGGATAATGCACTATGCTTCCCGATATATATTGAATAATTTATTTCTTTTGTGAAATTAGGTCAATACTTAAGGATTGGTAGTTGTCTTAAATTATTCTATCTTTGTGCCCCGTTACATGAATTATAATGGAAGTAGAAAAGGATGAATAGACAACGTGTTACTTATACTCCGACTGGTGGGGTATGTTCTAAAATGATGATTGTCGACTCGGAGGACAACGTGATTAAAAATGTACAGATCATTGGTGGTTGCCAAGGAAATACACAAGGTTTGTCCAGACTGCTGGTCGGAATGGAAATCGGCGAGGCTATCCGGCGTCTGGAAGGCATTGATTGCCGCGAGCGTGGAACGTCATGCCCGGACCAGTTGGCACAGGCATTGAAACAGATCAGTCGATGATCAGCTTATAACCGATCCCGCGTACGTTCAGTATTTTGATTGATTCGTCTTTCGACAGTTTATGTCTTAACTTAGTAATGAATACGTGCAGGCTGCGGGCATTGAAGAACGAATCGTCTCCCCAAAGTTCCAACAGGACGTCTTTCATGGGCAGCACATGGTCTTTGTTTTCACATAGGCGTTTCAGTATTTCGGATTCGCGGTTGCTCAGCAATTGCTTTTCTCCGCAGTACTGGAGCGTTTGTGTGATGGAATCGAATGTATATTGTCCGAGCGTGAAGTTGCTGCTTTCTTCCTTACGGACACTTATTTTGTTCAATAATGCCTTGATACGGATAATAAGTTCCGAACGGCTTTTTCAGGTAATCGTTACCCCCTAGTTCGAAACCTTCGACCACGTCGTTGGCTGCGGAACGGGCGGAAAGAAAAAGAACCGGTATCTGTCGATCCGTTTTCCGGATGTGCCGGACCATCGTGAAGCCGTCGATTTTCGGCATCATGATGTCTGTGACGATGATGTCCGGCTTTGCTTCTCTATATCGTGACAATCCTTCTTCTCCGTTTGCGGCGAGAATCACTTCAAATTCTTCACCGTCCAAAGTGTCTTTTATAATCATGGCGAGTGTCGGCTCGTCTTCTACCAATAATACTCTGATCTTATCCATTGTCGTTAATTTTTAAAATGAAGGGTGAATGTGGAACCTTTCCCCAGCTGGCTTTTAACCGTTACGCTCCCGTTGTGTTTAGACATCATGTCGCTGACGTAGTACAAACCTAGACCGAAGCCTTTCACGTCATGCAGGTTGCCGCTGGGCACGCGGTAGAACTTATCGAACACCCTCTTTTGGTTAGCTTCGCTAATACCGATCCCTTCGTCTGTGACCGAGAGAGTCATTTCCTGGGACGATACTGTTCCTTTGAGGATAATGCGGCAGGTCTTTTCTCCGGAATACTTGATTGCATTCCCGATCAGGTTGCTGAGCATGTTATACAGATGGGTACGGTCGGCCGTTACGGTCATATGCTCCGGTACTTCTGTCGTGATGTCGATCGGTTTATCTGTTTTTAGCTTGAACTGTTCTATAAGCGGAGTCAGTAGCTCTGCAACCTGTATCGTTTCGAGATGACGGCGGAAAGTACTTCTGTTCTCGACAGAAAGCGTGAGGATTTGTTCGACCAAACCGGATAGATGGTTCAGTTGCTCCCGCACGATATTCAGATATTTCTTTTGTTTGTCATTTGTCGTCTCATCGTAGTTCAGCAATACATCGTTGGC
>ERZ827168.4774-NODE-4774-length-12076-cov-4.872390_pt1 | contig 12076 bp, 11 predicted proteins | sample MGYA00519868_ERZ827168 | MGnify/ENA primary metagenome ERZ827168 (study PRJEB31778, sample SAMEA3449271) | human gut metagenome | biome: human gut; feature: human-associated habitat; material: faeces | place: United Kingdom | collected 2010/2012 ...
CGATCTCACCGGAGATACCGCCTTCCACCACAGGGGCGGGAGCGGGTGCGGGAGCCGCCGCAGGAGCGACGGACGCGATTCTCGAGCCGAGGATTTCAACTTCGACTTCGTACGTTTTGCCTTCTACTGTTATGCGCAACTTTTTCATAAAAAACGGTTCCTTTTAATTGAATTTAACGGGTGTGTAATTTTTTGACGCAAAAATCTGCATTCTGCCCTGGCGCGCGAAAGACATGTCGGGCGCGGCGAGCTTCACGGAGACGATCCGGCACTCCTCCTCAATCGCGACGGCCGCAGCCGCGGACAGAACCGCTACCAGCTCGGCCCTCTCGTCGCGGAGCTCGGGGAGAACGGAGGCGACGGCCGCGGAGATTGCGAATGCGTGGGCCTCGGGAATCTCGGGCTTGGAAGCGGCCGCGGGCTTCGCTGCGGCGGCGGGTTTGGCCGCCCCGCCCTGCGCGAGGGAGAAAAACTTTCCGATGAATGCCGTCATTAGCGACAGGAACATCAGAACGAAGAGCACTACCAGAAATCCGACAGCTGAAAACATTATCATCTGCTCGAAGTTCGGGTGCGCCGGAATCAATGTGGCGATTGTCTGCATAAACTTTCCTTATTTTGCCAGCCCTCAACCCGCAATCCCGAATAAAAGCCGCCGCGCCCTGAAAGGCGCAAGAGGCGGACGCGGGTTCGGACGCGATTACATGGGAATATTGCCGTGCTTCTTGGGCATGCGGGTCTGGCGTTTTCCTATCGTGGCCCTTAGCGCGTGCGCTATGACGCCGCGCGTTTCAGCGGGCTCGATGACGTCGGTTATCATTCCCTTTTCCGCGGCCTGATAGGGGCTTTCGAATTTTTCGCTGTACTCGGCGCGCAGCTTGGCGGCGAGCTCCTGCGGGTTTTCGGCGGTTTTGAGTTCCTTGCCGTAGAGCACGTTAACGGCGCCCTTTGCGCCCATGACGGCGATTTCGGCGGTCGGCCACGCAAACACCATGTCCGCGCCCATGTCTACGCAGCACATGGCAAGATACGCCCCGCCGTAAGCCTTGCGCATGATGAGGGTAATCTTGGGAACCGTCGCCGAAGCGTAGGCGAACAGCATCTTTGCGCCGTGGCGGATTATGCCGCCCCTCTCCTGGGCGAGCCCGGGCATAAATCCGGGTACGTCCACGAGGTTGACAATCGGCACGTTGAAGGCGTTGCATGTGCGGATAAAGCGCGAAGCCTTGTCGGAGGCGTCTATGTCGAGGCACCCCGCCTTGTATGCGGGCTGGTTGGCGATAATGCCGGCAACCACGCCCTGGAAACGCGCAAACCCGACCACTATGTTGCGGGCAAAAGACCCCTGTATTTCGAAAAATTCTCCATTGTCCACAATCTTGTTGATGACCTTGTAGACGTCGAGAGCCTCCTTGGAAGTCTCGGGGACGATTTCGTTGAGCTCGGGGTCGTAGGTCTTTTCAAGCGGCGCGGAGAAGTCGTGCGGGGGCTCCTGCATATTGTTGGACGGCAGGTAGGAGAGGAGCTTTGAGGCGAGCTCGAGCGCGTGGCGGTCGTCGTTGGCGACCAAGTGTATGTTGCCTGAAACCGCCGCGTGTGCGTCGGCGGTGGCGAACATCTCGAGGGCGGCCTCCTCGCCAGTGGCAGCCTTGATGACCTGCGGGCCGCAGATGAAGAGGTTGGAATTCTTCTTCGTCATTATGATGAAGTCCATCAGCGCGGGGCTGTACGCGGCCCCGCCGGCGCAGGGGCCCGCGATAATCGAAACCTGCGGGACGACTCCCGAGAGGTTGACGTTCTGCCAGAAGATTTTTCCGTAGCCGGATAGCGATTCAACGCCCTCCTGAATGCGCGCGCCGCCCGAGTCGTTGACGCCGATTACGGGCATGCCGTTTTCGCCGGCGAACTTCATGAGGTCGCATATTTTTTTGGCGTGGTTTGAGCCGAGCGAACCGCCGGCGACCGTGAAATCCTGGCTGAACGCCGCCACCTGCCTGCCATTGACGGTTCCGATGCCGCACACTATGCCGTCGGTGGGGAGGACTTTTTTCTCCATTCCGAAGTTGTGGCAGTTGTGCTGGACGTGCATTCCGAACTCCATGAAAGAGCCTGCGTCAAACAGGGCTTCTATCCTGTCGCGGGCCGTCATGAGCCCCTTCTGGCGGCGGGCTTCGAGTTTAGCCTTTCCGCCCGCATTGTACGCCTCTTCGCGGCGCCTGGCGAGCTCTTCCATCAATTTTTTTGCTATGGCCATTTTAAATCAGGTTTCGATAAGTGTTGGTTGGGAAATGTGCGCGCGGGAAGAAATCCGGAAATATATCCGAACGGACACCTCCCGCTCCCGCGAAGACGGGCTATTTGCAGCCGCAGCCGCCGTCCTGGCAAAATTCGGTGAGAACCCCCTTGGTGAACTTGGGGTGCAGGAACGCGATTTTCTTGGCGTGGGCGCCGATCTTGGGCTCCTCGTTTATAAGCCCGACCCCCTGCGACTTGGCGTGGGCGAGATCGGAGACGATGTCGTCGGAATTGAGGGCGACATGGTGGACTCCGCCGTGGGGATTCTTTTCCAGAAACTTGGCTATGGGACTGTCGGGCGAAGTGGGTTCGAGCAGCTCGATGTGGACCCCGCCGATGGAGAAGAAAGCCGTCTTGACTTTCTGGTCGGCGACTTCCTCTACACCCTCGCATTTGAGGCCGAGAACATTTTCGTAATAGGGAACCGCATCGTCAATCGATTTAACGGCGATGCCGAGATGGTCAATTTTCTTCAGCATAATAATAACCTTTTTTTTAAAAAATTGCGCCGATTACCTCATTTGCGACAAATTTTGTCAACACTTTTGTGACTTTTGCCGCATGCGCGCGGGGAGCGAATCGGCGGAGGCCGCATGCTTCCGCGCCCGCGCGGGGACGCGCCATGGAAGGCTCCGGCGAGGGGGGCAAAAAAATCGGGGCGGAGGGAATTCTCCCTCCTCCCCGAAAAGGCGCCGAACCGCGCGCGGAAAAACAGCGCGTCAGGACAGCAAAATTCCGCTGAATCCCGAGCCGCCTCCGGAACCGCCGGCGCCGCGCTTCCGCCCTGCCGGTTCGAGGGAGGAATCGAGCTCGTACAGAATCGGGACGCCCGTCGGTATTTCAAATCCGGCGATTTCGTCGTCGCCCATGCCGTCGAGAAATTTGACGAGCCCCCTAAGGCTGTTGCCGTGGGCGGACACTATGACATCCGCGCCTCCGGCGAGCGCCGGAGCTATGCGGTCGAACCAAAACGGCAGAACGCGCGCTACGGCGTCTTGGAGCGATTCGCCAAGCGGCAGCGCCCGCCGGTCAACCCCTGCGTACTTTTCCTCAAAGCGCGGGTTTCTCGGGTCGTCGCCCCCCAGCAGCGGCGGCCTCGCGGCGTAGCTCCTGCGCCATATTCTGACCTGCTCCTCGCCGTGCTTCGCCACGGTTTCCGCCTTGTTGAGCCCCTGCAAGGCGCCGTAGTGGCGCTCGTTGAGCCTCCAACTCTTTTCGAGCGGAATCCACATTCTGCCCGAAACGCCCGACACTATGTTCCAAGTGGCAACCGCGCGCTTTAAAACCGACGAGAACGCGGCCACGGGGCGCATGCCCTCGCGGTTCAAAATTCTGCCGGCGTTTTCGGCCTCAGCCATTCCCGCGTCGGACAACCCGACATCTGTCCAGCCGGTAAACCGGTTTTCCAGATTCCATTCGCTCTGTCCGTGCCTCAATAATATAAGTTTAGGCATGCGGATTTCGACAGCGGAAAAAGAGTTTTGTTCGGCGCGTCAAGCGCCGGCTATCATTGCTGCGAATGAAAACAGGACGGCGGCTGCCAGCGCATTGCGCCCCAAATGCGGATACTCCGCCCGCGCCGACTTGCGGAGAATCCCGAAAAATTCCGCTCGGGAAAGCTCGTCGCGCCACAGCCCTTCCCCCTTCGGCGGATTGTCCGAAAACGACCGCCCCGCAAGCGTCCAAAAGAGCGCAAACAGCGCCGCGTTTATCGCCGCCGCCCCCAATCCGTACGGAGAAAAACCGCCGGAGAAAACCTCAATCGCAACTTGGAAAATCGGGGGCAAAAAGGCAACCGACACCGCTATTTTCCAGACCGCGCAATACTGTGGGGCGCCCATGGGTGAGTTGCGGACCGCGCGCGCCAAAATGTATATCAAAAGCCACTCTGCGGCGAAAGCCGCGCACGAGAGCGCCGCGGAATTGAGGACGAAAACGAACGCCCCCGCGACGCTCCGCACCGCGTGAGACGCCGCCGCCGCGCGCGATTCAAACGCAAGTCCGGAACCGTTCCAAAGGGTTTCCGCCGCGCGGCACGCGCACTTCCACGCCCCGAATGAAAATCCGGAAAATACGCCCGTAAGCAACCCCAAAAAGAGCGTCCGCCCCACGAGCGACTTCGGCAGGGAACATATCCGCGCCAATCCTTTTGGATTCTCATTTTCCACGCGCCGAACATCGCACCCCGCCCGGCAAAAGGCAAGCGTATTTTGAGGCATAATGTCAAAATATTCCAAATAAAAACTACTTGCGTGCATTGCAATTTTCAAATACTTCTTCTAACATACTAAACATTCAACGCATATCGCACAAAAGGAATACATATGACAAGAAACGACTTTATAAAAACGGCGGCCCTCGCGGGGGCGGCGGGGCTTGCGATGCCGAAATTTTCGTTCGGCGCAGCAAAGGGCTCGGATAAGATAAAAATAGCAATCGTCGGCTGCGGCGGGCGCGGAACCGGCGCCCTCAAAAACATGATATCCGCCGACAAGAACATTGAAATCGTCGCCGCCGGAGACCTCTATTCCGAGAGGATAGCCGCGTGCGCCGAAAGCGTCAAGAAGTTCGCAAAGGGCGCGGGGCTCAATCCGGAAGAGATCTGGAAGGTTTCGCCCGACACCTCGTTTACCGGCCTCGACGCAATAGACAAGGTATTGCAGACCGACGCCGACGTCGTCGCCCTCGTCACACCTCCGGTATTCCGCACTTCGCACATAGAAAAGGCGCTCAATGCAAACAAGCACGTGTTCGCCGAAAAGCCGATCTGCATCGACTGCGTCCAGCTCAGAAAAATCTACGACGAGCTTATTCCCCTCGCCGACAAAAAGGGGCTGAACGTGCTCTGCGGAACGCAAATGCGCTACCAGACCGCCATCAAGGAAGCGGTGGACCGCGTCCGCGACGGGCAGATAGGCGACATAACCTCCGTAGTCTGCCTGCGCTACGAAGCGACATACCTCACGGGCTGGTACGAAGTTCCTGACAGCCTCGAACCCGATGACGTCCGCTACCAGCTGCTCAGGTGGCTCGCCTTCACATGGACTTCCGGCGACCAGTTCGTCGAACAGTACATCCACAACCTCGACCTCGCCCTGTGGGCGATAGACAAACTCCCCGTCGAAGTGATAGGCAGCGGCGGCAGGCAGACAGACATTCCGTACCCGAAGTTCGGCGACAGGCAGTCCAACACCCATGCGCACTTCGAGTTTGACGGCGGGATTTCCCTCACGGCCGCATGCCGGCAGGAAAACGGGACCTCGCCTTTCAGCCCGCTCAAAGTGTACGGCACGAAGGGGGTTCTGGACATGACTTTCGGAAGGCAGACCATCACGGGCGAAAAGCCGTGGAAATCCGAAATGCCCAAAAAGCAGGCGCTCGTCTGCGAGCACGAAGCCCTCTTCGGCGCGCTCAGAAGCGGCGGGCATCTCAACACGATGAAGCAGTGCGCGGACTCGTGCTTTGTCGCAATCGCGGGGCGCGAAGCTTCATATGCCGGCAAGAGGGTAAAGACCGCGTGGTTCAGGGAAAAATCCCGCCTGAGCCTGCTGCCCGAAAACCTTTCGCTCGACGCGAAAAAGCCCGTCGCGCCGATACCGAATCCGACAAACTATAAGCTCGTATAGGGCTGTGGTTTGCCCTAAGGCGCCGCTCCGTTTCAGGGGCGGCGTTTTTTTGCGCCGCGCGGGGAAAATAATCCCGCCCCGCAGGGAATCCGTGCGTGGAGAAAACTTCCCGCCTGCGCGCCGGCCCGCCGCCCCAAGCCGGCGGAAAAACCGGAGGAAGCGGCGCGAACTGATTCCGCCCCGTCCACAATAGTATTGAAAACGGGGAAATTTTTGTGCAATCTTGTTTTATTATGACATTCAATGTACTGATAGATATCATAGTGTTCGCCGCATTCATCGTGGCGGTCGTGGCTCTCGGACTTTACAAGAGCCGCGGTGAAAAGGGGAGCGAAGGATACTTCCTCGCCGGCCGCGGCCTCACGTGGTGGCTGATAGGCATATCGCTCATCGCCGCCAACATATCCACCGAACAGTTCGTGGGCATGAGCGGAAGCGCGTCGGGCCTCTCCGGGCTGGCAATCGCAAGCTACGAATGGATGGCGGCAATCACCCTCGTGTTCGTCGCATTCCTGTTCCTGCCGAAATTCCTCAAAAGCGGCATGTACACGGTTCCGCAGTTTCTCGAATACCGTTTCGACGCGCTATCGCGCTCCGTAATGTCGTTCATGATGGTGGCCGTGCTCGTGCTCGTGAACATCACGGCCGTCATATATTCCGGCGCGACCGTCGCCGACACGGTTTTCGGGCACAGCGCCGACCTCCCGATAGACCTCGATGTGGCCGCGTGCTGCTGGGCGATAGGGCTTATAGCGGCGGTCTATGTCTGCGCGGGCGGGCTCAAAGCCTGCGCATGGGCGGACCTCTTGCAGGGCACGGCGCTCATAGCGGGCGGCGCGCTCATAGCGTACTTCGCATTCGACGCCTTCGCGGCAAAGCCCGTGGCGGAAATCGCGACGACCGCGGCGGTCTCCCCCGAAACGCTGTCCTCGCTCTCGGACGCGGGCGTGTTTGAAAAGTTCTTCAAGCTCAACACCGACAAGCTCACGATGTTCCTGCCCGCCGACCATCCGGAAGTTCCGTGGACGGCGCTTATCATCGGGCTCTGGATTCCCAATTTCTACTATTGGGGCTTCAACCAGTACATAATCCAGAGAACGCTCGGCGCTTCGAGCCTCGCCGAGGGGCAGAAGGGCGTCATATTCGCCGCGGGGCTCAAACTCATAATCCCGTTCATCATCGTAATCCCCGGAATCATCGCATTTAACCTCTTCGCCGCCGAACAGGCGAAGTCGGCAATGAACGACCAGAAAATTCTCGCGGCCAACGCCGGCAACTACTCCATCGTATACTTTGACATGATGGAGGCTCTGAAAAAGCCCGTGACGCCAAAGGACACCGTCGCCGCTTTCACTTATACCGTGCAGAAATCGGAAGCCCCGTCCAAAGTCGCCGTCATCAGCGAAGCGGAAGCCGGCGCGTTATACGAGGCCTACAAGGCGGATAAAGACGGCGGAAAACTCGCCAAAGTGCGCTTTGAATACGACGACGGCTGGGCGAAAACGCATGGGGGCGAAAACGGCCCGAAGGTTCTCGTGGACCGCTGGAACCGGAACCGCGCCGATACAAACAGCGGCGGCGACGCCGTTGTCAAAAAGCTCTACGGCTATAAGTACGACTCCGCATTCGGGCTTCTCATCAGCAAGGTTCTCCCCGAGGGATTCGGGCTGAGGGGCTTCATATTCGCCGCCCTCCTCGGCGCGGTGGTGAGCTCTCTGGCGGCCATGCTCAACGCCGCGAGCACGATATTTACGATAGACATCTACAAGAAGTTCATCGTGCCGAATGCGGGCGACAAGCACCAGGTGCTCGTCGGCAGGATCGCCGTGATAGCGTTCGCAATCATAGGCTGCATCGTGGCCCCGATGCTCGCGAACCCGAAACTCGGCGGCGTGTTTACCTTCATACAGGAATTTCAGGGATACCTCTCGCCGGGCATTCTGGCGGTATTCATCTTCGGCATGTTCTCCAAGAGGGCTCCGCGCTTCTCGGGCGCAATCGGCATATTGACGAGCCCCATAGTCTACGGCTTCCTGCAATGGCAGTTCGGCGATATCGCCTTCCTGAACAGAATGGCAATCACCTTCGCGTGCTCGCTCGGCATAATGGCGGCGCTCACACTCGTAAAGCCGCTCAAACAGGACATCGAAATGCCCGTGAACACCACTATGGACCTCTCCTCTTCCAAGGGGGCGAAAATCGGCGGAGCCGCGGTGCTCGCGATAAGCGCGCTGCTGTACTTCATATTCTCCGGCCTCTGGTTCTGATAAAATCGGAGGCAAGCAAAAGGGCGCGGACATTGTCCGCGCTTTTTTTGTCTTATAAACCTGCGGAAATCCGGCGAACCGTATCGCGCCAAAAGGTTTGATACGGCTCGCCGCACGTTTGTCTTTGGAGGAATAAGACCTTTGCAAGGGAGTTGCAAGTCGCTTAAAAATCCGCCGCAATGGGGGCGGGCTTTGCAAATGTTTTTCTGCAACCCGCAGATGCCGCGGGCGGCGGCGCAGAAAACTTTCGGCTTCGCGCCGAACCATTCGCCCGCCGCGATTTTCGCCTTCCATTGCGCGGGCGGAATTGCCGTCTCCCGCAAAACATCGCCGCATTCAGTATCGAGATCCCTTCGCGGAACGAACATTCCGCCGTTGGAAAGCTCCGGAAAAGACGTGTGAAAAGGTCGGTTTCTTCGCGGGTTATAGATTCCCGTTTCTTCACCGCCCGCATTGAATGCGCGCGCAGCGGAAAATTCGGGAATACGGGGATTGCTGAAAATATCGGATCCGGAAATGTTTGCGCATACGCCGAATCGGAATCTGGAAAGATTTTCGGGCGGAAAGTTTTGCAGCGCGGCCGATTTCAAAATATCCAGTTTCCCGCCGCGCGGCAGAAGCGCTCCGACCTGACACCCCGAGAATTTCCCGCAGGCTCGCGGGAGAAAAAAACTTCGCAATAACCGCAAACCCGTTTTAAAGGAGAAGCGGCGCTATTTCCAACAACCGCCGCGCGAAAAAAACTCCCACGTACGGATATTGCGGCGACCGCGCCGAATAAAAAACCCGCGCCGCAAACGCGAAAACGCGGAAGTCCGCCTCAGGCGTTGCCGGATTTGGCGAAAAATGCGCGCGCGGCGGCGCGGTCTTCGGCGATTTGCGCTTTCAGCGCGTCCAGGCTTTCAAACTTTTTTTCGGGCCTCAAAAACTTCAAGAATTCCGCGCGGATTTTCGCGCCCGTACCGAAATCGGGAGTTTCGAAAAGGTTCGCCTCTACGACGGGCCGTTCAAGCGCGCCCGCCGACGGCGCCACTCCGTAATTCGCGACCCCCTCAAAAGCGCGCCCACCCTTAAAAACGCGCGCGGCGTAAACGCCGTAGGGCGGACGGCACTCGGGCTCCCACGGCAAATTCAGCGTCGGGAATCCGATTTCCCTGCCGAGCCGCTTTCCGCCCTCGACCGCTCCCTCCGCGGCGTAATTTTCGCCGGAAAGCCGCGCATATTCGGGCATATCGCCCTCCGAGAGGCACCGGCGCAGCCGCGTGGAGCTCACGCGCTCGCCGTCGAGAAAGAGGCCCCCGACAGCCCTGTACTCCCATCCGTTTTCGCGGCATATCTTGCGCAATAGTGCGGAATCGCCGGCGGCCCCCTTGCCGAAAAGGAAGTTCTCGCCGGTGACGATTCCGCGCAGATTCGGAAATTTCTCCCTCAGAAAATCCGCAAAACCCTCCGGCGGAAGATCCGCAAAACCGCGGTCGAAACGTTTGAAGAAAACCGCACTTATCCCCGCTTCCAAAAAATGCGCGGCGCGCAATTCCGGCGGGTATATCATGTCCACGGGCGGGCGGCCCATCGGAATCACCCTCGACGGGTGCGGATAGAAAGTCAGCACTCCCGCGAGCGCGCACGACGCGCGCGCCGTATCTTTTGCGCACTCCAAAACTTTGCGGTGGCCGAGGTGCAGCCCGTCGAATATGCCGACCGCCAGAACGCACGGCTCCGCGAAGCCTGCCATTTCGTCGATCCGCCAAACGCCGCGCATGGGACGCTAAAACGCAAAGCTCGGCACCGCCGAGCGCACGGGTATTAAAATTTTCTTTACGGAGCTCGGATTCATCTGCGCGAGCTCGTCGAGCGTGACGGCGTCGGCGACATTGAACTTGTCGCTCGAAACCCTGCGGAGGGCGGTCATGCGCGCACCGCAGCCTATGCGCCTGCCGAGGTCGTGGCAGAGCGTGCGCACATACGTGCCTTTGCTGCATGAGAGCGCGAACCTCCCCTTCGGCCTGTCCCACGACAGAAGCTCGAAGCGCGAAACCCTGATGAAGCGCGGTTCGCGCGCCACCTCCTGCCCCTGGCGCGCAAGCTTGTAGAGCGGGATTCCGCCGACTTTTTTCGCGGAAAACATCGGCGGGGTCTGGTATTGGTCGCCGAGAAAGCGCGCCATGTGTTCCCGCAGGGAATCCTCCGTCAGCCCTTCGGGGACGGGGGATTCGGCGACGACCTCGCCGTCGGAGTCGTGCGAGTCGGTCTCCACTCCGAGCTCGAACTCGCCCTCATAGGTCTTGTCGAGGCTCATGAGGTACTGCGACGCCTTTGTCGCCTTTCCGACGAGCAGCACGAGCAATCCTGTCGCGTTGGGGTCGAGCGTGCCCGCGTGGCCTATCGAGCGCATTTTCAGTATGCGGCGCGCCCTGTCCACCACGTCGTGCGACGTGCAGCCCGCCTGCTTGTCAATCAGCAGAATGCCCTCGTAGTCTGAAAGCTGTTGTTTTTGCATCTCTTATTTCTTTCGTGAATCGTATTCGCGCAGATGTTCGCCCACAATCGCCACAATCTTATCCCTGAACGTTTCGAGCATCTCCCCCTCGGCGGTAAAGCCCGCCGCCGCGAGGTGTCCGCCGCCGCCGAAGCGCGCGGCGATTTCGTTGACGCGCATGTCGGGGGTCTTGGCGCGCAGGCTACCCTTTACCCCGTTCGGCATCTGTTCGAGAAGCAGGGCGATTTCCACGCCGTCTATCGAGCGCGCGTAGTCCACGAGCCCGTCGCTGTCGGCCTTTTCGGAGCCGGTTTCCGCAAATATCCCCGCCTTCAAAACGCCAATGCACGCGCGGGAGTTTTCAAAGAGTTCGAGCGTCTCCAAAAACCTGCCGAGCAATTTCAGCTTGCCCATTGTCTCGCGCTGGTAGAGCTCCACCGCAATCCCCGCGGCGTCCGCGCCGCATTCAAGCAGGCGGGCGGCGATTTCGAAAGTCTTCGGGCGCGTAGAGGGGGTCGTGAATTGCCGCGTGTCGGTGGCAATCCCCATGTAGAGGCGGCAGGCGTTTTCGGGGGAAATTTCAAGGCCGGCGTCGAACGCCATTCCGGCGATGAGCTCCGCCGTCGCGCTCGCCGAGGGGTCTATAGCGTTTATGCGCGCGGACGAATGGTTTGAAAAGTGATGGTCTATGCAGCCGAGCGGCGACGGAAACCTTTCGCAAAGGCGCAGGTTTGTGCGGGCATAGTCGGCGCAATCGACCGTCACGATCTCGAACGACCGGTCGTCAAACGCCTCGGCGTCGAGAAATTCGCGGCCGTATGCGAAGTTTTCGTAGAGGCGCGGAAGGGGGTTTTGGTTGACGCAGACAACCTCCGCCGCGCCCGCGCCGGACAGGATGTCCGCGAGCGCAAACTGCGAGGCCGCGCAGTCCCCGTCGGGGCGCATATGGCCCGCCACCGCGATTTTTTTGCCGCGGCAGGCGGCGAGAAAAAGGATTTAAATTGAAATGTGATATAATATCCGCCACGCGGATATTATATCACATTTTGCCGAAAAGCAATATCTTTTCTCATTACAAAATTGCGTGTGCCGGTATCGGCACAGCCGATACGTCCGGCAAATGGTCCATATGTGTACAGATTTATGAAAAAAAGCTTTACAAAAGGTTTTGCGAGACTATATAATTATCCTGTATTTACCGCCCTTTTTTCACATTCTCTGCGCCAAAGGGCTTTTTTCGGATAAGCGGGTATTCCCTTTCTGCCGCCGGCGGGGATGTTGTCCGCAAAGGCCTCGGCGGCAGACAGGAGAAAAAATATTATGAAAAAACTCGCTTTCGGGACTATGCGTCTGCCTCTTACGAATCCGTCCGACCAGACATCGATCGATCAGGAGCAGGTAAACCGCAT
>ERZ827168.4775-NODE-4775-length-12074-cov-8.892670_pt1 | contig 12074 bp, 15 predicted proteins | sample MGYA00519868_ERZ827168 | MGnify/ENA primary metagenome ERZ827168 (study PRJEB31778, sample SAMEA3449271) | human gut metagenome | biome: human gut; feature: human-associated habitat; material: faeces | place: United Kingdom | collected 2010/2012 ...
TTCATATAAAAAGTGAACCTCCTAAGTTTGTCCAACTTTAGGGGTTCACTACATTGGCGTGTCGGGTTTTCAAATGCCTCCTTGTGACCACCACCGTTATTTAACTAACAGTGTTATCAGTAGCTTAGCTGCTAGAGCGATCATATCTACCATCGCCATGGCCAAAGCCATTTTAAATTCCTTCATTAAAATGTCCTCTCCATTTGTCGCAAGGAAGCGTAGAAGTATCTTCATAAAAAGATCCTTCCTAAGAAACATACTCATGATTATGTTTCTACTATATAATTGCCGTTAAACTTTAAAATTCCTACATCGATTTTTAATTATCCACGAATGGCCTAACAAAAATGCCACAAATTACCGAAAATAATTTAGTTGGTCTTTTTTAATATAGTATAATTGAGGAAGAAAGTACGGAAGATAGTACGCAAGATAAAGGAGTGTGTTTTATGGGAAATTACTCACCGCCCTATGCCATCACAAATAAGATGATTTCATTGGTTGCTTCTATTTCTGAGAAAGTTGGTTCTATTAATATTACAAATAATATAGATAAAAGACCACATCTAAGAAAAAATAATCGAATTAAATCAATACATTCTTCTTTAAAGATAGAAGCTAATTCTCTGTCTTTAGACGAGGTTCATGAAATCATTGATGGCAAGTTAGTTTTGGGAGATAGGAAAGAAATACAGGAAGTTAAGAATGCTTATGATGCGTATGAAAAGATTGGTTCAATAAATCCATATGATTATAATGATTTAAAAAAGATACATGGTATTATGACCAAATATCTTATCCAAGAATCAGGTGCTTTTCGAAAAGGAGAAGAAGGTGTATTTGATGGAGACTGTTGTATCTTTATGGCTCCACCTGCAAAATTTGTGCCTAATCTAATGGAAGAATTATTTGATTGGATGAAAAAAGAGAAAGATAACATCCATCCTTTAATACTTAGCTCTATTTTTCATTATGAGTTTGTCTTCATCCATCCTTTTACGGATGGTAATGGTAGAATGGCAAGGCTTTGGCATACAGCACTTCTTTCTAAATGGAATAAGATCTTTGAATATTTGCCTTTAGAAAGCCAAATCGAAAAATTTCAACAAGATTATTATTCTGCTATTTCCAAGTGTCACATTGATGGTGAATCAACTGTTTTTATTGAGTTTATGTTGGAACAAATCAACAGTGTTTTAGATGATTATAGTAATCAAGTTAAAGATAATAACGAGATTAATTCTCTTAATATAAAGAAGTTATTAGATGTTATGGAATATGACATCCAATATTCAACTATTGATTTAATGTCTAAACTTTCTTTAAGTTCTAGAGAAGGTTTTAGAAGAAATTACTTAAAACCCGCATTAAATGGAAACTATATTAGAATGACTATACCTGATAAGCCAAACAGTAAGAATCAAAGGTATATCAAGGGTTAGATAATTTGATATCCTGCAATATAATTGTCATCAAACTTAGAAATTCCTACACTATTTTTAAACACATTTAGGTGCTAGAATAATAATGAACTCTGTTTTCTCTTACCACAGAGAAAAGAAATTGCAGCATTGGCGTGCTGCATTTTTGTTTGCTTCCAAGTGGTGTACACTGCTACTTAAGCAACAATGTTAGTAGCAGCTTAAGTGCTAGGCCAATAACATCTATCATAGCCATAGCTAAAGCTACTTTAAATTCCTTCATACATAACTCCGTTTTTTCTTACCACAAGGAAGCGTAGAAGTATCTTCATATAAAGATCCTTACTAAGAAACACTCATATTCATGTTTCTACTATATAATTGCCGTTAAACTTTAAAATTCCTACATCATTTTTTAAATATTAACAATTAGAAACATTGAGAAAAAACATAAGATAATTTAGACAAATTAAAAGCTCAAGATATAAAATTTTGAGCTTTATTTAAACTATTTAGTTTCTTCCTTTGTTGAAGGTTCTTCAGCTTTAACCTCTTCTACCTTAACCTTCTTTGTAGAAGCCTTTTTAGTAGTAGTTTTCTTCTTAGCAGGCTTCTTAGCCTCTTTTTCTTCAGCTGTCTTAGGCTTTCTAGTTCTAGGCTTTGCCTTAACTACCGGTTCTTCAACTTTAGTCTTTACCTTAACATTAGCTTCAACATCTGAAGTTTTTGCTTCGTTTTCAGATTCGAGCCCAGTAGCTTCAAGCCCCTCCTTGATTTCTTCAACAAGATCACTCTTACCTAGCTTCTTATTAATATCACTAGTATTTCTCCAAATTAATAAAACGATCAAAGAAGCTTCATATCCAATACGTAACATGATATTAAGTAAAATCAACAACATTAAACCAGTAATGAATGAGGTACCAACCATGATTTGGAATGAATACAAAGTAATAAATAACGCAAAGACGATATAAGTAACCTTTAACAATCCTTCAATAATCATCTTCTTAAAACTTAAGAATTCTTTAAGCTTAAGCAAACGCCGATCTTTTGGCTCCTCATTAGATTTTACAAACATAAGGTATGCACAAGTACCACCTACTAAAGCTATAAGAAATAAAATTACAGTAACTACTGGATTTGGTCCATGATAATAACTATAAGAATACATAACGATTTCCTCCTTAACTATGAAAAGATTATAGCACTATTTGTCAAAATACGTATTTTCCCATAGTACGCAGACTATTTTTTCCGAAAATTGTCCATAGTACGCAAGGTATTTAAAAAAGATGTACCATTTAGATACATCCTTCAACAATTAATTATAAACTTCTGACAAATCGTAATAAGTACCGATATAACCCTTATCACCATCATTCTCAGTACCAGCACCACCTGTCACATAACCCTTCATTATTTCATCATAATAAGGATTATCCTTAGAGATAGAACCAGTAGTAACTAGTTCAATCTTACCCTTGGCAATTTCAATACTCTCATCAAATAAATCTACATAATAAGTACCATTAGAATGAAGACCACCCTTGCCTTCTAAGAAATAGTTATCAATTGTATAACCATCCTCAAAAGTTTGAGCTAAGGCAATCAAAGTCTTCTTTTGAGTATCAGAGAAATTATTCTCACACAAGATATCAAACATCCAACTCATACCAACCATATTCAAGATATAAGGATGAGTCGCAATCTTATTAATCAAAGAATCAAGAATCAAAGCTTGATTTCTAATTCTGCCTTGGTCATTATTCACAATGCCATCATACTTACGATTTCTTGCTAGTGCCAAAGCTGTTTCACCATACAAATTAGCTACACCCTTCTCATATCTTTGAGGATTGGCAACATTTCTTTGCGAATCCATATCAAGATGAGCGGTCATTGGCACATCAACCTTAACACCGCCCAATTCATTAATACCATTCACAAACCAAGTAAATGAAGTCATACAGTAATATGGAATATCGATATCAAGTAAAGCACCCAAAGAATCAGCAGGATTAGTAGGACCATTTTGACAGAAATGTGTAAACTTATCACTATAACCTGTCACAATATTCTTTATAAAAGAATCACGAGGAATTGAAACAATAAGCACATGCTTCTTAACAGGATCAACTACCAACAAGTGGTTAACATCATTACGATAATACTTCCACTCATGAACAGAATCCTCACCATAACCATCCAAACCATTAAGCATTACCATAAATGGCTTTGAATATAAGTCCATATCTAAGCCAGCAGTATCATAAGTCTTCTCTTCATAATATGGCTTCTTATAAGTAGCTAATGTCTTATAATCACTAGGATGATAATCAGAACGATAATCAGAAATAGAATCCTCACGATTACCAACCACTACCCAAGCATCAATGATTCCCTCATCAATATCTGGTTTAATCTCCGCATAAGTGATAAACCAATGTAGATTCTCTTCACTTAGTTCTACACCCTCACTCTTTAACTGCTCAATCACATAATCAGAATATTCCTTATCGAATGATTCTTGAACAGCTAAAACCTTACCACTTAAATCTTCAACAGAATTTAAATTCTTAGTAACAATTCTAATCTCATCAGAATAATAAAGTGGTTCTTCTACTGTAGGCTCATTGCTTCCCTTTGAACAAGATGTACAAAGAAGTAGAGCCAAACAAGTCAACAACGTAATTATCTTTTTCATACAAGTCCCCTCTCGTACTTATATGATACAACAAAGTTAGGATCTCTTTTTAACCTTAAGACGATTGATAGCTCTAGCTAAATGAAGCTTAGCACTTTGATACTCTTGAATACTCTTCTTTTGAAGAAGTTCTTCCTTAGCCTTAGCTTCAGCTTTCTTAGCACGATTAACATCAATCTCCTCAGGACGCTCACATGAGTCAACAAGAATTAAAACTTCACCATTTTCAATCTTAACAAGACCCGAAGAAACCGCAGCAGTCTTAAACTCCTGGTTAGGCAGCTTATACTTTAAAACCCCAGGTACTGTTGCTGTTATAACATTTCTGTGCTTTGCCAAGATACCATATTGTCCCTCGTTAGTAGGCACAATCAACGATTCAAGTGGCCCCTCATAGAACTTTCTATCAGCAGCTAGTATATGAGTCATGAAAGTCTCTCTCATTTAGAAGCCTTTCTTTTAACATCCTCAATTGTTCCCACATTATAGAAACAACTCTCTGGATAATCATCCATCTCACCATCCACGATAGCTCTAAAACCTTCAATAGTATCCTTCAAAGGAACATAAGTACCTTCTATACCTGTAAACTTCTCTCCGACAAAGAAAGGTTGTGACAAGAACTTTTGAATCTTACGAGCTCTATTAACAGTCTTCTTATCCTCATCAGACAATTCATCCATACCTAATATCGCAATAATATCCTGTAGCTCATTATATTTTTCAAGTGTCTCCTGAACAGCTCTTGCTACTCTATAATGTAAGTCGCCAACTATATCAGCCTCTAAGATTCTACTTGTAGAATTTAAAGGATCAACAGCAGGATAAATACCCTGTTCCGCAATCTTTCTACTCAAAACAGTAGTTGCATCTAGGTGTGTAAAAGTAGTAGCTGGAGCTGGGTCACTTAAATCATCAGCAGGCACATATACAGCCTGAACCGAAGTAACTGAACCATGTTTTGTAGAAGCGATACGTTCTTGTAAAGCACCCATCTCATTAGCAAGCGTAGGTTGATAACCAACAGCACTAGGCATATGACCCAAAAGAGTACTAACCTCACTACCAGCTTGGACAAATCTAAAGATATTATCTATAAACAAAAGAACATCCTTATTCTTTTCATCCCTAAAATACTCAGCCATAGTAAGACCTGTCAACGGAACTCTCATACGAACACCAGGCGCCTCATTCATTTGGCCAAAGACAAGGGCAGTATTATCAATAACACCACTTTCCTTCATCTCACGCCACAAGTCATTGCCCTCTCTACTTCGCTCACCTACACCGGCAAAGATAGAATAGCCATCAGCTTGAGTAGCGATATTATGCATAAGCTCTTGAATTAAAACAGTCTTACCTACACCAGCACCACCAAACAAACCAATCTTACCACCCTTTGGATAAGGTTCTAGTAAGTCGATTACCTTGATACCTGTTTCTAGTATTTCACCAATAGGTTTTTGTTCAGAAAACTTTGGTGGTTCTCTAAAGATTGACCATCTAGATTCGAGCCCTAGATTCGAGCCCAGATTCGAGCCCGTAGCTTCCAACCCAGGTTTATCATCAATTGTCTCACCAAGGCAATTAAACATTCTACCTAGAGTTGCTTCACCTACTGGAACCATAATAGTATCACCAGTATCCACAACCTCTTGGCCTCTATATAAGCCTTCACTCTTGCCTAACATCAGACATCTAACGATGTTGTCACCAATGTGTTCAGCAACTTCCATCGTATATTCTTTATCATCAACAGTTACCTTTAGGGCATTTTTAATCTTAGGCAATTGTTCAAAATAAACATCAACAACCGAACTTGATACTTCAACTATCTTACCAGTATTCATTTCTTCGCTTCCTTTCTATGCTTCTTTCTTAAAGCTAGAGCACCAGCTGAAACCTCATTTATTTCCTGAGTAATCTCAGCCTGTCTTAAAGTGTTATATTGTAAAGACAAATTACTTAACAACTTTTCCGCATTATCATTAGCACTCTTCATCGCATTCATTCTTGCATTCTGTTCACAACAGAAACTATCAACCAAGGCACTATAGATAAAACCCGATATATATGAAGGCATGATAGAGTTCAATACCTCAACCTCATTTGGATAAAAACCAAAGGGTATATGAATCTCCTTCTCTTCCTTAGTAGTTTGAAATTCTTTTCTATGTAAAGGAATAAGTCTTGTAGAATAAGCCTTCGAATTAAAGGCATTCTCCATATCCGTATAAACAACGAAAATCTTACTTAAAGTCTTATTATGAAACTCCTCTAATAATATAGAAGATATTTCCCTAGCTCTTTCCATTGTTGGATTTTGGGCTGTATATAAGAAAGACTTCTCAATTGGAATATTATGATTCTCATAATACCTTCTTCCATACTCACCAACCACATATAACTTACTACCATGATAAGAAGCCAATAAGTGTTCGGCCTCCTTAATGACATTTTGATTATAAGAACCAGCCAAACCCTTATCAGCCGTAATAACCAAAATACCATAGGTTCCTCTTTCCTTAGGCTCACTCTCTGGTGGATAAACATAGGGACTGTCAATGTTGTTAGGCGTTCTAAAAATTCTCTTAATCTCTGTCTTAAGCTCATTAAAATAAGGACGCGTATCATTTAGTTCTCTTTTAGCCTTAGTAAGCTTAGTAGAAGCAATTAAATACATCGCACTTGTAATCTTTTGGGTATCCTTAACACTTGCGATACGATCTTTTATTTCCTTAGTGCTTGCCATTTAAATACTCACGTGCATTATCAACAATACTTGTTTTTAATTCATCATCCAAGACCTTCTTATCATTAATAGTATTGATGATATCTTTCTTATTATTATTAAAGTATGCCAGCAAATCATTCTTAATACTCTTAATATTCTTAATATCAAAGTCATCAAACAAATGATTCAAGGCCGTTAAAAGAATAATAACCTCTTCATGCATAGACATAGGATGATATTGTTCCTGCTTAAGAAGTTCCATTAGGATTTGGCCATAATGAAGTTGACTCTTAGTCGCATCATCCAAGTCTGAACTAAACTGCATAAAGACTTCCATCTCACGATATTGAGCTAAATCAAGTCTGATAGCTCCAGTAGCCTTTTTCACAATCTTATATTGGGCATCACCACCAACTCTTGATACTGATAGACCAATATTAATAGCTGGTCTTTGTCCTAAGAAGAATAGATTACTCTCTAGGAACAATTGACCATCAGTAATTGAAATAATATTAGTTGGAATATAGGCTGATACATCACCTGCTTGTGTTTCAACAATTGGTAATGCAGACATGCTACCACCATTTAGTAAGTTAGCACTTCTTTCAAGTAATCTTGAATGTAAATAGAAAACATCACCCGGGTAAGCTTCTCTACCTGGACTTCTCTCCAACAATAAAGACAGAGCTCTATAGGCAATGGCATGTTTGCTTAAATCATCATAGACAATTAAAACATCCTTGCCCTCGTGCATAAAATATTCACCCATTGAAGTAGCTGCATAAGGGGCAATATATTGCATAGGAGCACTCTCACTAGCTGTAGCACTTAAGACAATTGAATACTTAAGGGCATCATGTTCCCTAAGTTTTTCTACAATACCTGCAACACTACTTGCCTTTTGACCAATGGCTACATAGATACAAATAACATCCTTGCCCTTTTGATTAAGAATAGTATCTAGGGCAATAGCGGTCTTACCAGTTTGTCTATCGCCAATGATCAATTCTCTTTGTCCCTTACCAATTGGAAACATCGAATCGATTGCCAAAATACCTGTTTCAAGAGGTCTATTTACCGGACTTCTATCCATAATACTAGGTGCTTCTTGTTCAAGAGGCATATACTTTTTGGCATGAATTGCGCCCTTATCATCAATTGGATTACCTAGGGCATCAATTACTCTACCAATATATTCTTCTCCTACAGGAATACCTGCGGTCTTATTAGTTCTTTTAACAATGCTTCCTTGGATGATATTTCTATCATCACCAAAAAGAATACAAGAGATAGAGTCTTGTTTTAGATCTAGGACCATACCTCTAATATTGTCAGTAAACAATAAGATCTCACCATATTTAACATTCTTAAGACCTGATACTTTGGCAATACCACCACCTACTGAAATAACTCTACCTACTTCATCAGCGATAGCGTTTGGTGTCCAATTATCCAATGAGTCTTGAAGAAGTGGAATGATGTTGTCGTTGTTTCTATATTTTTGCCACTCAGTCTTTAATTGTTCAAACTTAGAATTAGCGTCCCAATAATAAACATCATCGCCTACTAATAATTTGAAACCACTTTTTAAATCAGATTCTTGCCATTCCAGTTCTACTTCACCATATTTTTCATTTAAAAAAGCTTTAAACTTTTTATTAATCTTTTCACTAGGCTTTTTAGCACTATATAAAACAGCTTTCATTACTTTTCCTTCTTTACAGCTAGTAAAAATTCATCATAAGAATCATCTAATGTCTTATCTACTAACTTACTAGTAGCCTTAATAGCTAAATCACAGATATCCTTATTAGCACTTTCAACTAGTTCATCGTGTTTCTTTTGACCCTGAGCCTTAGCATCCTCAACGATTCTCTTAGCATCTTCTTTAGCCTTATTTAATTCAGAGTTAACTTTGTCATCAAGTTCTTTCATTGCGATATTCTTCTTCTCCTTGATCTCTTCATCAGCCTTAGCCAACTTATCTTGATATTCTTTTAGAAGCTTATCTGCATCTTCGTTTTTCTTATTGGCACTATCATCTAAATCCTTATAATATGCTTCCCTTTTATCCATAAAAGCTTTTACTGGCTTATATAGGAGTAAGTATAGTCCAAAGCCTAAGATGATTAGGTTGAACATATGTAAAAGGATTTGTTGCCAATCAATATTTAATGGTAGATTCATTTAAATCACCTACAATACAAATATTACTAAGATAGCTACAATTAGCGCATAAATAACGACAGTTTCAATAAACACAAGACCCAACATTAATGCAGTTCTAATTGAACCTTCAGCTTCTGGTTGTCTAGAGATTGATTCTGTTGATTTTGAAATAGCCATACCCATGGCAATAGCTGCACATGCTGATGAGATACCAACTACAAAGGCTGCTGATTTAGCCTTGTCTGAGTCAACACTTACTACATTTGTAGTATTAGAATCTTGTGCAAATACTGGTGTACTTACACACATTAATGAACATACGATCGCAATAACTAATAATAATTTTTTCATTTTTTAACTTCTTCCTTCTTTTCACTTACTTCGCCATAGAATAAGGCAACTAACATTGTTAAGACATAGGTTTGTATTAGCGCATGTAATAATGTAAATAATACAGCTACTATTACTGGTAATACAAAACTTAAACTGATTGAATAATATACTAATTCATTTACAAGTAATCCACTTAGTAGGGCACCAAATAATCTAAAGCTCATTGAGATTGGTAATGAGAAATCTTTTAGAGTTTGGCCTGCACCTTTAAGACCATTGGCCGCAATACCACCACCTAGTATCACAAGATAAGACATCACACCCGTCGCAATAGCTGCGTTGATGTCAGCTAATGGTGCAGGTAATGTAATTGATGCCCCATGGGTATTGATAGCTTGTAGTCCAAATAGTTCAAATAGTGTACTTATAAAGACATATGAGCCTGCTACAAATAGATAGACACTTAAGAATTTATGATGATCAGGACTATTGCTGATAGCTAGTTTGTTGAAGTAGCCTACCCACTGTTCTAATAGTAGTTGGAACTTGCCTGGTACTATTTTGAATTTAGGCACAACAACTATTCTTATCACTAAAGCTACAATTAATATAACAACAGTGATTGTGAATGCTGATATCAAAGCTGGGTTAACATCCTTTATACCAAACAAACTAACTTTTCCAGTATCATGTAATACCGCATCTTTCATGACTTCTTGAATCGTTTCACTTTTTGAAACTAGACCATTGGTTAGAATGATTCCCATTCCAACTAGGGCCATCAAGATAATAAAGAATACAAGAAGTATTATTTTCTTTTTCTTTGTCATAAAGTCTCCTTTTTCCAATTTTTTATTCTAGCACTTAGAGTCGTTTTGTAAATAGATGACCATCATTAGATATAGAGGAACAATAAATAGGATAGTCTTATTCATAAAGTAATCACTTAAGATAGCACTGATGTAGGCTCCAAAGATGAATGTGAATAGTAGCATCCAGATTAACATTCCTTCTTTTAAGTCCTCCTTATCATGATTAATAGAATATTTTGTTAGATGATCTACAGCTTTTCTTAAGTTACCTATCATCATCATGGCCGGTAGACTTCTATTGCACACATTCTTAAAGCCTTGTAAAGATAGTGCGCTATTGAAAGTAATCAAGGCTGCCAAAAGTGAGGCAATAATAGTAATAATCATTTTGATAATTAGGACAATAGTACGCCAATGCATCTTGAAGTTATATTTACATTTGGTGTCTACAAGAGCACCGATGACACAGCCCAAACAGAAACTACCTAGTGGTATTAGATATCTAGCTGCCCCTAATATGTCTTTCTCAGCTAGGGCAACAGCCATCCACATCATGTTTCCTGTTTGAAGATTCGCAAAGATCTTGCCACAGTTTAGATAGGTATAGACGTTCTGGAAACCGCCTATAAAAAATAGAATGATTCCTATAAATAAGGAATCTGAGTGTTGTTTAGTATTTTGCATATATCTATCATAGACCTATTTCTATAATGTATTTGCATGAAACCGGTATCATTTAGTCTCTTCAAATTGTAAGTAGATAATGGCGATTAAATATAATGGTACTAGAAACAAGATGGTTTTATTTCCAAAATTAACACTTAGCATAGCGCTACTAATGGCACCTACAATAAATACAAGTAATAAGCCTATCACAAACAAGCCTTCTTTTAAGTCTTTCTTATGATGTTCTAAAAAGTATTTAGTTAGATAATCAATGGCCTTTCTCATATTACCAATCATCATAGTAGTAGGAAGTGATCTATGGTCTACTTCTTTAAAAGCTTCAAGGGTCAATGCGCAATTGAAGGTGATTAGTCCTGCACTATATAGAGGAATAGCTAAACAACTTGCGATGATGGTGTTAGTCATTTCAATTATTAACAGAATAACTCTCCAGTGTATCTTTGAAAGATATTTAAATTTAATATTCACAGAAGCGCCTATAGCACATCCAAACCAGAAGCTACATAGTGGTACTAAGTATCTAGAGGCAATAGATATATTCCCTTCTACTAGATTAATAGACATTAATATCATGTTGCCAGTTTGTAAATTGGCGAATACTTTTCCACAGTTCATGTAGGTATAGACATTCTGGAAACCGCCAATAAAGAATAGGATGATCCCTATAAATAGGGAATCTGAGTGATGTTTTTTTTGTTTCATAACTCTATATTAGTCCTATTTTTTCGTATGGAACCACTTTCATTAGTAATGAAACCGTTATCATGTTGAAATGAAAATAAATGTCATTGTATTATTTAGTCAAGGAGGAGAAAGTTGTATGAACAAGTATTCAGTTATTAGAGTTTCTAGAAATCATGATTATGGACAATCTTGTACAGTGGAGATCACATTTAATACTTATGATGAGGCAAATGTTTTCTCTTCAAATTTAAACCGTTTATTTGGAAACAAGAACCTAAATTGGGTTGTTGATAGATATTAATGAAGAATTACACTGTTATTAGAGTACATAAAAATGAGTTTGGACAAGCATGTAAGGTCTTAGATACATTCCCCGATTATACTACTGCCTATTTCTTTATTTCTAAGATGAACAAGATGTACCAAACTGCATCATTACATTTTGTGATTGATGCTTATTAGAGCCTAAGGGCTAATGTCATTAAGCTAATGACATTATGTGGTAAAAATTTATTAGGTACTTACTA
>ERZ827168.4776-NODE-4776-length-12074-cov-4.488893_pt1 | contig 12074 bp, 9 predicted proteins | sample MGYA00519868_ERZ827168 | MGnify/ENA primary metagenome ERZ827168 (study PRJEB31778, sample SAMEA3449271) | human gut metagenome | biome: human gut; feature: human-associated habitat; material: faeces | place: United Kingdom | collected 2010/2012 ...
AGCTGTTGCTTTTCAGCGAATTTTCCAGCACTTTTGACTTATCAGATACACCCTAAGAAAATCATGCTATAATACCCACAAATGAACATGTGCGAGGTGCTGAAAATGGCTTTACAAATTGCAGTGTTGTCTACCAGCCGGATTGTGGCGGAGGTTATGCGTGAGATCGGAAACTGGCCGGAGGTCGAGGTGACGGCGATTGTCTGCCGGCCGCAGAGCGCCGAGAAGGCCCATGCCTGGGCGGCGGAGTACGGCGTGCCGGCCGTGTATACCGACGAGGCCGCAGCCTACGCGGCGGGCGGGTTCGATGCCGTGTACATCGGCACGGCCAACCACCTGCATTATGCGGCGGCCAAGCGGGCGCTGCAGGCGGGGTATCATGTGCTGCTGGAAAAGCCCTTCACCGCCACAGCGGCCGAGGCGCGGGAACTGTTTGCCCTGGCGGACGCCAAGGGGCTGGTGCTGATGGAGGCCATCACGATTCCCTACCTGCCGCAGTACGCCTTTTTGCAGGCCGAGCTGCCCAAGATCGGTGAGGTGCGCGGCGCGATGGCCAGCTTCTGCGCCCGCAGCGCCCGGTACGATGACTACCTGAAGGGCATCTGGAATACCACCTTTGACCCGGCCTGTCTGGGCGGTGCGCTGAACGACATGAACGTTTACAACCTGCACCTGCTGTGCGGGCTGCTGGGCGTGCCCGGCCGGGCCGAGTACCGCCCCAGCTGCGGGCCAAACGGCATAGATACTGCCGGTCTGGCGCTGCTGGACTACGGCGGGTTCACAGCAGCGGCGCTGGCCGCCAAGGACAGCGAGGGCCGCAACGGCATGGTTTTGCAAGGGCCGGGCGGTTACCTGGTGGTGGAGGGCGGCACCAACGCCCTGCCCGTGGTGTACAGTGTACTGGGCGGCGTGCGCGGCGGCGGCACCCGTGTGGACGGCCCCAAGCCGGAACGCCACCGTATGGCCTATGAATTTGCGGAGTTTGCACGGATCATTGCGGAAAAAGACGCGGATGCCGAGGCTGCAGCCCGGATGCGCACCATGCGGGTGATGGAACTTTTGGACGTGCTGCACGAGAAATAAGGCGCGACCCGGAGCGGCCCCCTCGCAGAGGGGGCCTTTTGTGTGCAGTCCTACAAAATGTGTGAATAAACCCATCGTCCCCGGTCCAAACTAACGGCATACACAAATTTTGCCGAAAGGACCGGGGATGATGGAGCATTTGAAGCAATTTTTTAAGCAGAAGGGGCTGTATCTGGCCTGTCTGGCGGTGGTGTTTGCGGCCACGGCGGCCGGGGTGCTGGCGCTGCGCAGTGTCTTGAACCATGTTGTTGAGCTGACCGGCACCGCACAGGAGGAAACCCCATGGCAGGACGATACGACCGTAAACAAGCCCGATACGACCCAGCCCGAGCCGGTGCGCACGCCTGCGCCTGCCTCATCGGCATCGCCGTCCTCGGATGCTGCTTCCGGTGTGCCCGCTGCATCGCCCACACCCGCCGCTTCTGCCGCGCCGTCCGGTGCTGCGGCAAAGCCTTCGGACTTCTGGCAGGGTAAGGTGCTGGCCCACTACAGCGGCGACGAGCTGGTGTACAATGCAACCCTTGGCGATTGGCGGACGCACAATGGCGTGGATGCTGCCGCTGCGGCCGGGGATGAGGTGCCCGCCGTGAAGGGCGGGCGGGTCTCTGTTGTGGAGGACGATGCGCTTTGGGGCGGCGTGGTGGAGATCGTTGATGCAAACGGCTGCACCTGGCGGTATTGCGGGGTTACACCCGGCTGTGTTGTGGGCGGCGATGTGGCCGCCGGGGATGTGATTGGGGTGGTCGCGGCCATCCCTGCCGAGGCGGATCTGGCTTCCCATGTGCATCTGGAGTGTTTGAAAGATGGGACTTGGATGAAGCCGGAAATTTGATTCTTAATATTGCATTGCGGTTTAATTGCATTGTGGTTTATCGGCCCTGCCTACCTTGCGGCAGGGCCTTTTATCATGGGATTTTCCCGTTAGGCCTACCTTTTTGTGACCCAAAAAAGGTAGGCTTGCCGGTGGATGCTGTTATAAAAAAGAGGGGCCGCGTGGCGGCCCCTCTTGCATAAAATTTATTCATCAGAAACCTGATAATTGCGGGTATTCAGCATGCGGGTGGCGTTGAGGACGGCCAGGACCATGACGCCGACGTCGGCAAAGACGCCCCACCACATGTTGGTGATGCCAAGGGCCGTCAGGAACAGGCAGACGGCCTTGACCGCCAGGGCAAAAACGATGTTCTCGTAGGCGATGCGCATGCACTTGCGGGAGATGCGCATCGCCAGGCTGATCTTGGCCGGGTCATCGTCCATCAGCACGATGTCGGCGGCCTCGATGGCGGCGTCGCTGCCCAGGGCGCCCATGGCGATGCCGATGTCGGCACGCATCAGGACGGGGGCGTCGTTGATGCCGTCACCCACGAAGACCAGCTCGGTCCTGGGCCTCTTTGCAGCCAGCAATTTTTCGACCCATTCCACTTTATCCGCAGGCAGCAGGCCGCCGTGGACCTCCTGCACGCCCAGCTCCTTGGCCACGTACTCGCCCACGCGGGGGGAGTCGCCGGTCAGCATGACGGTGTGCACGCCCTGCACGATCAGCTGGATGATGGCCTGCTTGGAGGTGGGCTTGACCTCGTCGGAGATGACCAGGTGGCCGCGGAATTTGCCGTCCACCGCGATGTAGACCACTGTGCCGAACTTGCCGTCGCCCTCGGCGTTCTGGTACATGTTGACGTTTTCAGCGTCCATCAGCTTTTTGTTGCCGGCCAGCACCCAGTGGCCGTCGATCTTGGCCTTGACGCCCTGGCCCGCGATCTCCTTCGCTTCGGTCACGCGGCGGGGGTCCAGGTCGGGGCAGGCCCGCTGGATGCTTTTGGCGATGGGATGGTTGGAGACGCTCTCGGCCAGGGAGGCGTACTCCATCATCTGCAGGTCGTAGGCCTTGCCGTTGATGGGGATGACCTGGGTGACCTTGAAAACGCCCTTGGTCAGGGTGCCGGTCTTATCAAACACAGCTATGCTGGTTTTGGACAGGGCCTCGAGGTAGTTGCCGCCCTTGACCAGGATGCCGCACTTAGACGCGCCGCCGATGCCGCCGAAGAAGGTGAGGGGAATGGAGATGACCAGCGCGCAGGGGCAGCTGATGACCAGGAAGGTCAGGGCGCGCATGATCCAGTCCAGCCAGTTGCCCAGGAACAGCGGCGGCACAAAGGCCAGCACCAGCGCGCCGATGCAGACGGCCGGGGTGTAGTAGCGGGCAAACTTGGTGATGAAGTTCTCGATGGGAGACTTCTTCAGGCTGGAATTTTCCACCAGATCGAGGATTTTTGCCACGGTGGAGTCGTCGTAGAGGGTGGTGGTCTCGATGCGGAGGACGCCTTCCTCATTGACGCAGCCGCTGATGACGTCATCGCCGGGGCGCACGGTGCGGGGGCGGCTCTCTCCGGTCAGGGCGGCGGTGTTCAGCGTGGATTCGCCGGAGACGACCTTGCCGTCCAGGGGAATCTTCTCGCCAGGTTTGACCACGATGATGGAGCCGATCTCCACATCGTCAGGGTCGACCACGCTGACGTTGCCCTCGGCGTCCTCCAGGTTGGCGCTCTCGGGGCGGATGTCCATCAGGGCGGTGATGCTGCTGCGGCTCTTGCCCACGGCGTAGGACTGGAACAGCTCGCCGATCTGGTAGAACAGCATAACGGCCACGCCCTCGCTGTACTCGCCGCAGGCGACCGCGCCGACCGTGGCGATGGCCATGAGGAAGTTTTCGTCGAAGACTTCGCCGTTTTTGATGCCCATGAAGGCTTTGCGCAGGACATCATGGCCGATGACGAGGTAGGGCACCAGCCACAGGATGAGCTGGACGAACCACGGCAGGGCAACAAAGTGGAAGAGCAGCGCCAGGGCCACCGTGAGGATGGCAGCAATGATGATGCGCTGCAGCGTCTTTTTTTGCTTTTTATTCATGGTGTGGGACCTCCGTTTGGGGTATAGAAAAGCCTCCCCTTTGAGGGGAGGTGGCCACGTAAGCGGCCGGAGGGGTGGCTGCTTTAGCTGAGTATTTTTAGGGGGATGCAATTGCTCTACAAGGGAGCCACCCCTCACCCGCTGCGCGGGAGCTCCCCTCGGAGGGGAGCCTTTAAGCGGAGTTTACAGCTCGATCTCAAAGTCGGGTTCGACTTTCTTGGCGACCTTGACGGCCTCCTGCAGGACGGCATCGAACTTGTCGTCGTCGGCTTCCAGCATCATTTTCTGGGCCATAAAGCTGATGCTGGCGTTGGTGACGCCGGGCAGCTCCTTAACGGCGGTCTCGATCTTAGCAGCGCAGTTGGCACAGTCTACTTCGATAGCAAACTTCTTTTTCATGGCGGTGGACTCCTTTATAATAAAATTTAAGTTAAAGGGGAAACGGGGCTAAAGGGCGGCTGAAGCAGCCACCCCGCAAGGGGAGCCGATCACTCCTCGACGTGGTCCATGCCGAGGGAGATCATGCTGCGGACGTGGTCGTCGTCCAGCGAGTAGTAGATGGCTTTGCCGTCCCGCCGGAACTTGACCAGCTTGCTGGTTTTGAGCACCCGCAGCTGGTGGCTGACCGCGCTTTGCGAGATGCCCACGACCTGGGCAATATCGTTGACGCAGAGCTCACTCTCGAATAAAGCATACAAAATTTTGATGCGGGTGGAATCCCCGAACACCCGGAACAGCTCGGCCAGGTCGTAGAGGATCTCATCGTCGGGGAGATCGTTTTGCAGCCTGGCGATGGAGGCATCGTCCAGAGGCTGAGTGGATTGGGGATTTTCGATAGGGGCGATGTCTGGCATGGGGTGATTCATCCTTTCATATGTTTATCTGTTCATATGTTAGCATGATGTGAGGTGGATGTCAATAGGGTTTTTGAATTTTCTGAAGCCTAAACTTAAATATAAAGAAAAGTTCAAACTTTTACTATTAATGCAGAAGGGAGTATTCTGTGCTGAATTAGAGAGGCTAGTGATAATAAAAAAGCGACGCTGGTGGAAGGCGTCGCTTTTATGTGTTTCTGAATTCGGTCAAAGTGCTTTTTGAAAGGTAATTTTCTTCAAGATGAAAAAGGGTTCAGTTATTTCAAAAAATATATTATAGTTACAAGTTCAAAAGCTGTTTCTTCTTGGCGTTAAATTCTTCTTCTGTAATTGCTCCTATGTCGAGCAACTCTTTGAATTTTCGGATGGCATCTGCAGCGGTGTAAGCTTGCGCAATATCAGAGTTGGGGGAGGCAACGGAATTTTTGACTTTATCTATTTGGCCTCGAATATAAGCAACGGCTTCTTTTAACTCCCTATTGGAGGGGCTATTTGCATCAAAGGTAAAAGTGTTTTCACTGAAAAAGTTTGACCCAGCATTGGTGCCGTTTACCATGCCGGAAGCGGTTTCTAATTGTAAGTATCCCAAGGTTAAACCTGCGTTTTTAAATTGAACACCAATGCAATCAGCGTAGTAAACCACTTTTTCTCCGTTTGTAGCACTATCTGTTAAAATAGAACCTACAGAAACACGGGTTTGAAAGATGCATTTGTCTTTATAAACAAGAAGTCTTCTGCCACGAGCACCTTGCAAATCGTACATAATGCCTGTTAATTGGCGCTTTCGTTCACGTGCTGCTTCAATATTTGACTTCTCGAGTTCGATTTCGTTTTGGACATCAGATAAAGCTGCCTGACAAACAGGGATTATATTTTCTGGTACAACATTAAATACGCCCTGAATGTACATATCGCGTTTATCGCTGTCGTAGTGATTGTGATACAAACTCTCAAAAAACGAGGTGACTTTTTCAGGAAAATCATCGGAACTTGGATTGCCAATTCTGGATAGTTGTGGGTAGCAATCTACACAGAGACCCTTACCACAAATTGTGCCTAAATCCCAGACTTCAAGTTCATGGCCGCAACATGCACATTTTCCCATGTGAAAACCTCCGCCGTTGTGAATTTTATATAGATATATGAAACCACAAAGTCAAAAAAATGTCAAGAGTGTGAGGAAAATGGAAGGAACATGATTATGATAACAAAATTCGGAAGAGTAGGAAATCCACACAGACACTCTGTGGGGCGTCGCCTAAAGCGAAACCCCATCCCTACAAAGTAAATATATAGACCGAAAAAAATTAAAGCATATGCAGTGCATACCTACGGGGCGTCGAGGACGCCGCCCCCTACGGATGAATCACACGTCAGGTAGGGGCGAACATTGTTCGCCCGCAAACGTGGAAATAAGGCAGACGGCCGCGGGTGAGCACTGCTCGCCCCTACATTCTCTATCAATCCATAGAGAATCTAGGCCCCGAAGGGGTCAATATGGAAGACGGTGAAAAAGCGTTAAGAAAATTGCAGCACTCCTGCAATTTTTAGCTTTTTTACCGGCTGACCACAACTTTGGGGTTCCAAGGGGGGCGTGCCCCCCTTGGGCGGGGTTCGCTGCCTCGCAACAGCGAGACTTTTTCGCTTCCTTTTTGGTCACAAAAAGGAAGGCCTAACGGCCAGAAGCCGTTAAAAAAGGGAGACACCGCAAGGTGGTGTCTCCCGCCAGCCGCAAGCGCAGCTTAATCCAATTCAAAATCCCCCGGCAGCAGCAGCGCCAGATCCGCGTCAGCGTCAGCAATAAGCCGTTTTGCCTGGTTCAAAATGGCCTTTTCCAAAACATTCCGGGCCATACGTCCGTTGCCGTTGGTCGCCGCATCCGCCGCCTGCTGCTCATCATACCATTTAATCAGCACATCCCGGCAGCTTTCGTCCAAATTATACCCCTTGCTCTTGGCAATCGACAAGGTAATGCGGTACAACTCCTCGCCGGTGTAATCCGGGAACTCGATCTGGTTCGGGAATCGGCTCGCCAAACCCGAGTTGGCCGACAAAAACAGCTGCATCTCCCTGGTATACCCGGCCAAAATCACGACCAGGTCGCCCCGGTTATCCTCAATGCCTTTCACAAGGGTATCAATGGCTTCCAGCCCGAAGCTGTCCTCGCCCCCGCGGTACAAACTGTACGCTTCATCGATGAAAAGCACACCACCCAGCGCACTCTGTATCACGGTGTTGGTCAGGGGCGCGGTGTGCCCCACATACCGGCCCACCAGGTCCGCACGGGTCACTTCCACCAGCTGGCCGCCGCGCAGCGCACCGATGGCCTTGAGATATTTCGCCAAAATGCGGGCGATGGTGGTTTTGCCGGTGCCGGGGTTGCCGGTAAAGATCATGTGCATGTTGACCTCGGCCACCTTGAGGCCCTGGGCCTTGCGGCGCTGCTGGGCCTGCACATTTTTGGCGATGTCACGCACATAATTTTTCACTTCAGCCAAACCGACGATCTCGTCCAGCTCGGCCTCCACGGCATCCACGTCACCGCGGTACTGCTGGGGCAGCAGGGCCAGCAGGTCAAAGGGCTCGCCGCCATTTACGCTAAGCAACAATTTTCCATCCGCAGCGGTCAGCACGGCGGGTGTGCCGTCGGCGGGCGGCTCCTCCGCGTCCAGCACGTACTCGGCCAGGGCGCGGTAGGCGGTCTCGCAGTAATCCCGCATGGCCTGCATGCCGGTAGTCTTGCCGTACTGGGCGGCCAGCAGGTCGCGCACGTCGGCCCCCATGGACAGCGCCAGACCGCATTGTTTGCGCACACGCTGCGCAAGCCAGTTCAGCTCGCGGGCGGCCACGGCGGCCAGCGCCTCGGGGGTAAAGGCCTGGGTGCGGCAGACGTCCCCGGCCAGTGCATCCACGAACCGCGCCCCAAAGGTATCGGCCAGCGCGGCCTCGTCTTTGTTGGAGAAAAACACAAAATATTTACCGCCGGCCGTCAATTCTCCGATGGCTCCGGGCGCCAGCGCGGTGCCCACGTCCACCAGGATGCCCCGCTGCAGCACGTAGCGGCTGCTCAGCGAAAGCGTCCCCTCGATGGCCAATGTCGACAACATATTTAAATAATTGGCCGCGCAGCCCTCGTAGTGGTCAAAGGCCAAAACCTCGGCGTCGGACTGCAGCGCCGCATACAGATCCTGTAAAAATAATTTTTCCTGGGCCGGGCCGGGATAGAGCGATAAATCCATCTGCTCAATGGCCGCGCTGCGCAAAATCCCCCGGCCGGCCAGCTCCTCCACCGCGCAGGTCAGCGCGTAGTGGCGGCCGGTGCCGTTGGGGCCGCATAGCAGCATCAGGTTGCGGGCGCGGCCGGTGTCCCCCGCCGTGCCCATCACAAAGGGGCGGCGGAACGCCTTGACCAGCGCCGACACAAAGGCGTCCTGCCCCAACACCTGCGCTTTAATTTTATCCGCTGCACCGCTAAAATCCGTGTTTACAGGCTTGTCCGCGTTTTTCGGTTCGGCAGCCGGCGCGGCGGTGGTCCCGCCCAACAGCCCGTCCTGATGCAGTGATCTCGTCAGCTCGCTGCTCATTTTCCGCACGCTCTCGGCGGTGGCAGCGCCCGCTTTTTGCACAGCATCCAGCGCCGAGCCTGCCGCACTCTGCCGCTTTTGGGCAGCGGTCAGCGCGTCCAGGCTTGCCTGCATCTGCTGCACGGCGTCGTTGGCCTCCTCGGCCTGTTTTGACGTAGCGGCGTATTTTTTACCGCCCATCAGGCCGCGCACCCAGGCATCATACTGATCTTCCAGGCTCATTGGTCATCCTCCCGGTCCGCCTTATGGGGCAGTTTGTACGTGTAAAAATCTTTTGCAGTGCATCCTGCACGGCCGCCGCCCGCACAGGCGCAGGCACACGCGCAGCTGGAAGCACAGGCGCAGGCGCAGCTGGAAGCGCACCCGCTGTTGTGCCGCCCCACGCCGCCGCCGCGGGAAGAACCGCCGCCGGTATGGTAATTTTTCGGCGGGTCGGTGCGGGTGTAGCCCTTGGGGGGCGGTGCGGTGCGGGCCACATGGATGGTGTGTACGCCGTTGGTGTACCAGAACCAGTCGTCCGGGTCCAGCCCGCTGCCAAAGCCGCCGCCCCAGTCCGGTGTCATCGAGCCGACAATAATAATCAGTGCTGCGGCAAAAATCAGCAGCCCGATCACCACCGTCAGGATGCCGAGCATCTCGTCGGCGGTCATGCCGCCGTCGTCGTAATCCGCCGCCGTCAGCTGGGCGTCGGGGTCAAAGGTCTGGGCCGTTGTCACCGGCACGGTCACGTGGATGTTGGCGCTCTGGCCGTGGCCCATGGGGCCAAATTCCCAAATCAGGTAGCCGTCTTCCTCGCTGCTGTTGTCGGCCACAAAGCCGTCGCCGCTGCGCCAGCGCACCTGCATGTGCTCCACCACCAGGTCGTCAAACCAGCCGGGCGTGAACTCAAATGTCGCTGTACCGTCATCATTTAAGGTAAACAGGTGGTTCTGATGCACCGAGAACGCGAACCGCACCCGGCTTTCGCCGCCGTTTTGGGCGGCCACCTCGGGCGAGTAATACCGCCGTGCAAACACAACTTTGGCGTAGCTGCCGCCGTCGCCGGTGTACTGCAAATCGGAGATGGTGTCGGTCAGCGGGGTCAGGTCCTCGGCGTGGGCGTTGGGCAGGCCGATCTTGACCCAGGAGAGGTAGTCGGTCTGGTCGCCGTCGATGACCTGCCAGGTGATGTCGTAGACAATGTCCGCCGAGCCATCCTCCCGCAGGTCCACCGTGACGAAGTAGTCGGGAATATAATCCAAATCCCCATCGTCCGCATACGGCGCCAGCCCGTCCAAATCTGCCTGCCCGCTCTCCGCCCGGGCAGACAGCGGGAACAGCAGGGACGCTGCAACAAAAATCAATAACAGAAAACTGCATACGAAGCCGCGTGGAACTTTCCCCACACCGCTCCAGCGCTTACGCTGAAACATTTAAAAACCCTCCTGCATCGGGGTATCCCCCAGCTGGCACAGCCGCTTCATCCGGGCGCTCTCCGTCCGGATCGCGCAGCACTCCGGGCTTCGCCAGATGCGGTTCCACGGGGTGCGCAAAATATGGCCCAAGCCGTGGCCGGTCAGCCAGCTCTGGCAGGGCAGCACGGTGCCGTCGGGCGCCACCGCCATGTTGCTCAGGCACGCGCCGCAGCTGGGGATCTGGGCAAATCCCAGCCCGGTCAGGGTGTCCTCGTCCAGCCAGCCGGGGCTGGTAAAGTTCACTTCCATGCCGTGAGAAAGCGCAAAATCCATCGCAGGGCGCAGCACCTCGGTCAGCTCCTCGGGGGTCAGCCGCACGCTTTTGCTGGCCGACTCCGCCGCATTGCCGGCCGGGATCAGCCCGCTGCAAGTCAGGTACCGGATGCCCAGGCCGCGGGCAAATTCCACGGTAGCACGATAATCTTTGTTCAGACTGCAGAGCGGCGTGTTCAAACTCACGTTCAGCCCGGCGGCCAGTGCGTTCTTAATGCCGTTCACGGTGTCGGTGTAACCGTCCACGCCCACCAGCTCGTTGTGCACAGCCTCGTCGGCAGAATAGAACGTAATTTGCACTGCGTCCAGGCTGGCAGCGCGCAGGTCCTTGCACAGGGCGCTGGTCAGCATGCGGCCGTTGGTGTTCAGCCGCGTTACAAACCATTGCGCAGCCTGCACCAGCTTGACCAGATCCTGGCGCAGCGTCGGCTCGCCGCCGGTAAAAGTCAGCTGCGGTATGCCGATGCTGCGGCATTTTTCAATCACCGCCAGCCACTGGTCGGTGTCCATTTCGGGCACAGCGGAAAGGGGCTGGTTGGCGGCGTAACAGTGCAAGCATTTTTGATTGCAATGCCAGGCGTTGTCCTTCACCATCGTGGAGATCATCAGGTCCATGCGGTGGGGCGCGGCCATGCGGGGGGCGTACTGGGCCAGCGAGATCGGCTGGATGTGCAGCGGCGGCTCCTTGCCCTGCGCCACGGCAATAAGGGTATCCAGCATCAGCTGCAAATCGGATTCGATCTGCAAAGGTTCGGTCTTACGATAAATTTTACGGGTAGCCGCCACTGCCTGGGCGTTGATGGCCGACCAGTCGGAGTCCTTTAACTCAGTCCCCGAGTGGGGCTGCAGCGCCTCGATCAGGTTGGTCAGCAGAATGGCCCAGCTGAGGTTGAGCGGCAGAATATCCTGGCCGTTCAAAATGGCCACAAACGGCGTATCGCGGTCGGGCTTGGTGCAGGGGATAAGGTGGATGCGCACGACGCCCGGCCCGTCGGGGTCCAGCGTAACATGCCGCACGCGGTTGAGGTGCCCGCGCAAAAACGCCCGCTCGCGGTAAGAGAGATGCTTCATAGGGGATTTCCTCCCAAAACAGGCTCACGCCCGTTACAAATTTTAGTACACTTTTGCGAGTATATACAAGGCAAGTATACCATAGTCGCGGGAGGAATACAATAAATTGTTCTTTCTTCTCTTTAGGTTTCCGCTTCCGTTGCGCGCCACCATGCGGCGCTTCACTCGATTCAACGGCGTCCTGCTTTTGAGGTGTTCCTTTTGGAGACCCAAAAGGAACCGAAAAGGTCCCCGCTACTTCCGATAGCGCGCGCTTGGCGGCGCACAACGAGCGCCGCCATCCCGCAAAGCGGGCCCGCTCGTGTGCTTCAAAGCCCCACTGGGGCTTTGATTGCTTCGCAACCGCACAGCAGTCCGGCTTAAGAGCGCTAGTTCGTGCTGCGCACGAAGCGTCGCTACGCGCCGCGGGCCGCGCTCTTAAGAATTTAACAAAGGTTGGTTTGGCGGCTGCCCGCCGCCGATTCCTCTACACCGGGATACGGTCTCGCTAAAGTGTAGGGGGCGATGCTTGCATCGCCCTGCAAGTGGCCGCCTGTCTATGCGGGCCGATGACGAGCATCGGCCCCTACAGAAAAGGTGTAGAGGAATTTCGGCCCCGAAGGGGTCAATCTGGAGAGGAGCGAAAAAGCGTTAAGAAAAATGCAGCACTCCTGCATTTTTTAGCTTTTTTGCTGCTCGACCACACCTTTGGGGTTCTCAGGGGCGAGTAGCCCCTGAGGCGGGGTTGCGGGGTCGCGCAGCGATCAAAGCCCCAGCGGGGCTTTGAACCGCACGAGCGAGCCAGCTCTGCTGGATGGCGGCCATCGTTTTGGCCGCCAAGCGCGCTG
>ERZ827168.4779-NODE-4779-length-12070-cov-5.643695_pt1 | contig 12070 bp, 12 predicted proteins | sample MGYA00519868_ERZ827168 | MGnify/ENA primary metagenome ERZ827168 (study PRJEB31778, sample SAMEA3449271) | human gut metagenome | biome: human gut; feature: human-associated habitat; material: faeces | place: United Kingdom | collected 2010/2012 ...
TTTAAAAACATTAAAATCTTTTTTTAATTTTGCCAACTAAAATTTTACACTAACAAGATATTTGTATTTAAATATACAAATATCTTTTTTACTCTAATATTTCTAATGCTTGTGATTTATCTTCTATACCTTCCAAATTGTAATAAGTAGAAGGTATTTTTCCAACAATTACATTTTCTGCAAGTAAAACTTGGCTTGTTATCTCTTTTGTAATGTCTTTAAATGGTGTTAATATGCTCACTTCACACTTTACTTGTAAATAAACTCTATGCAAAGTTTGATTTATACCTTGCGCTTTAAACTCACTTTTCAAATCAGTTTCTACATTTCCTATAGAAGATATCCTTATTTTTACTCCTGGTCCTCTTCCAGATAACAAATGTATACCAGTAAAACTTCCGTAAAGCAATCTCTATATCATCATCGCCTCTTTTATTAATCTCTTGTTGTATATTTACAGCTATATTTGATGTAATTTCATTTATAGGAAATATATTAGATCTTATCATAGTTATATTGCCATTATTATCTTTTTCCACTGTAAATAATTCTCCATATTCATGTTCTTTCATAACCACTGTTGCTTGTTCGTTTGTTATTAATGTTGCTATTGACTTTGCTTCATCCTCACATAATGTTTCAAATATAGGGTTTACTGCCTTAAAAATAAAATCAACAACACTAAATGCAATAATTAATACTAAAAAAATTTTTGATGTTTTTCTAAGATATATTTGTTTTTTAGTATTTTTATTAAATAATTTATTTACATTGGGAATTTTTATTCTTTTACGAGAATAAATCTTATACATAATTCATTATTATGTTAGATTCTGCATTAGATTTTCCCGAATTTTTTACATATTTAGGAATAAATAGTTTTTGACCTATTTCTATTTTATCTGGATTTTCAATTCCATTAACTCTTACAATATCATCTATTGTACTACTAAATTTTTTGGCAATTTTCCACAATGTATCATCCTTTTTTACAATATATAGTATAAGGCTATAATCTTCTAAATCTCTATTTTCTTCTATATCTAAACCTTGTATTATACTTAAATTAATATTTTGAGATAAACTTAATTCAAATAATATATCTATATTACAATTAACATCTCCTCCAGCTTGCAATACAAAATCTTGTGATGTAATTTCCATGTTAGTTATTATATTCATATTTTCTACATTCTTTATATCATTTATATCAAATTGAAATGGTACATATACTTTTTTACTACTCATATCATTTATTGATGCTGACATAAATATAAAATTAAATTGTAATTCTCCTTCATATGTTATTTTATCTCCAATTTTATTTTCTTTATTAATTTTAGGAATAACATCTACATCTACTAAATTTTTATTTTCTATTTCTGGAATATTTACTTTTTCTCTTATTTGGCATGTTTTTTGCATATTATTTTTATTAGACATTGTTCTTATATTTCTTGTATTAAATGTTACCTTTTCTATTGGACTATATAAGTCTTGTATTAAATTTATTTGTTTTTCTTCATAAACCATACAACTTACTTCTACTTCTAATTCTATATATATAGAATGTTCTTCCACATTATTTGGTTTTATTATCATATTTTTTATTTCATAATTAGTATCACATAAATTTCCTTCATTTACATTTTGAATATCTATAAAACTTACAACTGGTATTTTATTAACAATTGTATTTATTTTATTTTCTTCTGTTAAGTACATAATTCTTACTTCTGCTTCTGCTTTTGCTAATACTTTGTTATAACTTATTTTTATGTCTCTATCTACTAGATTTACATTTGCTTTTAATATTTCTGCTAGGTTATCTGTGTTGTCTATTGATATAGTATCTTTTGCATATACTTTTGTATTTCCACATCCTACTAATGAATTCACATTTAAATTTTCTTCTAATACTTGAATATCATTATTATTATTTATTTTGTTTACTATTTCCACATCTTCATTTGAATAAATTTTTACATTTACTTCAAGACCTACTCTTATATTAATTTTTCTTCCATTTAATATCTTACATTCAATTGATTTTATATTAACATTTGTATTTGACATCATATCAGATGTGCAATTAGGAATATTTACATTTTCAGAAAAATCTAGATTTGTATTAAGACCTCTTACTGATTCTTCACTATTATCTGCCATATACATTATATATGTATTTATGCTTCCATCCAGCCTAATTTTTTCATCCATAACTTCTTTTTTATATATACATACATTTCCACTTGTATTTATTGTATTTAATATATCTGGTTTTGAATCTGGAACAATCATATCTCCTTCTACAAATATAACTTCATTTTTTTCTGAAACTAATCTATTTACTGATAAATTTTCATTTGTTGTTTCGACCATAATCTTTTATACCTCCTTAATATACTTTTATTCATATATATTTAGGATAAGTTATTTTTATGACAATCAAATAAAAAAAGTAGGAAAAACCTACTTTTTTTGTTTATAATATTTCTTTCTTCTCTTTTGTATCCATTATTGGTGGTATTAATGGACTATATGAATTTCCATCAAACACTTCAACTTCAACTGTTCTAGTTAATACATCTGTATAACTATAAGTTACATTTCTATCATTTTCCTCATATTTTACTACAAAAATATTAGGATATGCTTTTTCTATTGTGGCTTCTTTTTCAAAGGCTTTGCTTCTTCCTAAAGATCCTTTGACAATTATCTTTTGACCTACTTTATCTATGATGTCACTCTTTAAATTTAAGATATCATTTTTGCAAATCATAATCTCACCTACTCCTTAAAACTGAGTCGATTATACCATTTATACCAAAAAATGTCAAAAGAAGATTTTTTTCGTAAATCGCTGTACTTCACTATTTTCAACCTCTTCATTATTTGACTAGGTGTTTATTACATTTACATTACATTATTATTACAAAAATATTACAAAAACTTTTTTGAATAACTTTACATCAATTTACCTGCCTTAGTTAACATTTTGACAAGAATCGACATATTATATAATAACCTTTTATTATGAGGTGATTACATTGGAAAAAATAAGAAAAGGCACTATAGTAAGTAGAAATTCATATAATAATGACATATTATTTATAGTAAAAAAAATAATAAAACTATCAAATGGAAAAAAAATAGTTTTACTAAAAGGTCTTACCGAAAGAATTGAAGCAGATAGTTATATTGAAGACTTATCTCTAGTAAAAAAGGAAATGATTGAAAATAATTTAAGATCTTTTGATACAAAATTAGAAGAAAGAATATCTATAAATAAAATTATAAATTCTAAAGAAAAATCATTAATAAAAAAAGATCATAGAAATACTGAGAAAATTATTACTGGCAAAATTCTACATCTTGATGGAGATAGAAAATACAGTCAAAAATCTCTAAGATATTATAGAGAAATGGGATTAAATGCAATTGTAAAAAATATTCCCGAAAGTAAACAACCTAAAGTAGTATACAATTTATTAAAATATTATAGTCCTGATATATTAGTTATTACTGGACATGATGGTATGATAAAAAAAGAGTCAGGTTACAACGATATATATAATTATAGAAATTCTAGATACTTTATACGAACTGTAAAAGAAGCTAGAAGATATGATAAAGAAACTAATAAAAATTTAGTTATATTTGCAGGTGCATGTCAGAGTTATTTTGAAGCTTTAATTACTGCTGGTGCCAATTTTGCATCTTCTCCAGCACGAATTTTAATAGATTTTTTAGATCCTTTAATAGTAGCTGAAAAAGTTGCTATAACAGATAATTACAAATATATAACTATAAAGGATATTGAAAATGAACTAAGAGATGGCAAAAAAGGTATTGATGGAGTTGGAGCAAATGGAAAAAAGAATGTTAAATTTTTATAAGACAAAGGTTTAGGTTTTCCTATTCCTTTGTCTTAACTTTATTTAATACTACTATATTTTAATTTTGTTGCCATCCCTCCTCTAATATGCCTTTCTGCTTTATTTTCATCTAATATTAATCTCACTTCATGTGCTAATGCTGGATTAATTTTTTGTAGCCTTTCAGATACATCTTTGTGTACTGTACTTTTGCTTATTCCAAATTTTTTAGCTGTTCCCCTTACTGTATCTTTTGAATCTATAATATAATGTGCTAAATTTATGGCACGCTCTTCTATTGAATAATTTTTCATAAAGAAAACCTCCATATGAATACTTTTGTTTAATTGTATTCGTATGAAGGTTGTATTATAACTATTTATTTTTTTGTTTTACTTTGACACCATATACAAGTTATTACTTATAACCTCATGTGAATTACCACCTGAATAAAGTCTTGTAAAATTCTTAAATTCTGTTTTTTCTTTTAGTTCATTTATAATTTTATCATTATCCATATAAGTTTTTATACATAAAATAAATGAATCTTCATTATTTAACTCTTTATCTTCTATAAAATATTTTTCTTCTTCCCTACTTGTATTTATTATAATTGATTTTTTATAAATCATCATTTCTGGTATATCTTGTATGTGATTAAAGAAATTATCATATACAAAAACAAAACATTTATCCTTATTTTGTTCTGCAATATCTAATGATTCTTTATATTCACTAAATAAGAATTTTGGATTTGAAAACACAATTCCATTTATAATTACTAATGTTGCCATAGCTATAAAAACTATATTTTTGTATTTAAATTTAAATATATTATCTAATATTAAAAATAATGTAATTGATATAAATGGTAGCATAGGCATTACATATCTTAATTCTTGGAATGATGTTAATTTTACTGCAATAAAGAAATAGCATATACTTGGAATAGTTGATATTAATATAATAAACTTTTGATTTGATTTTTTATACATATATACTATTCCAGCAAATAATAATACCAATAAAACACTTGCAATTATCATATTATTTTTTATTGTAAAAGAAAATAATAAAAATTCTATATATTGCTTAGCATGTTTAAAATATTCTGAATTTCCTAAATTTGATACTCCTCTATCTGAAAATAATAAATGATCTATACATGGTACAAATAAAAGTACTCCTATTATTGCATATAATATATGGAAACCTATATATTTTATTATTTCTTTATATTTTTTATCTTTTGCCATTTTTATTACCATAATAAAACATATAAAAAATGCATAAATTGCAAAAAAGTATTGTGTTAAAAATCCTAAAACTGTTGTAACTCCCAATGCAATATTCATTTTTGGCCTAAGTTTAAAATCGTTTTTGTATATTTTTAAACTTAAATAGAAATATAACAAAATAAAAAATGTTAATAACATATACATTCTTTGGTATATAACCATAGTTATTGTTCCCATAGCTAATCCAAAAAATATTAATGTTGGTATAGTCAAATTTTCTTTATTAATTACCTTAAAAATACTTTTAATTACAAAACAACTTAATATAAAAGCAATTATATTTACAACAAAAACTGTATATTTTGTAAATTGTCCATTAAAGAATATACTTGATATATGTACTAATGTATAAAAAAATGGAGGATGATTGTCTTTTGTTTGATTATAATATATTGATTTAAAGTTCAAGTAATTCTCTTTTGATAATGTCATATATTTTTGAACATCATCTCTTGTTTTCCATTCTGGTTTTTGGTTTTTATATAATTCTCCCATTTCTTCGCTATATTCATCTTGGTGTAACACATAATGTATAGCATTTTTTATTTCTATAAAAATATTATCATTTAAAACATATTTTTCTAACATTATTGTTTGATTATCTTTTTCTCCATATGCTGACATTACACCATCATATGGATTAATAGAAGATGCTATTGTATACATTTCGTCTTCATGAAATCCAATTTTTTTGCTTTGATAAAATAACATTATTATGCTCATTATAATAATTAATACAACTATTAATATATTTCTTAATTTTTCTTTATTTTTTACCATTACATTACTCCTTATTTTGCATTTTGTTAAATTATAGTATATTAAAATTATTTTGTATACTATTTTTTTCTTAATTTTGCTACAAAAAATCCTTCATATAATTCATTTGGACATACTGTGATTACACCTTCTATTTTTGATGGTAATAAAGGTATATCTTTTAAAAGTTCTATATCAATTGGCACTATTTCTAATTGATTATTTTTTAAAAATTTTTCTATATTTTCTTCATTTTCCTGCTTTAATATGGAACATGTAGAATAGACCATTTCTCCACCCTTTTTTAATACTTTTATAGCTTTTTGTAATAATTCTTTTTGTGTTTTTATTGATCTATCTACTAATTCTTTAGTAAAATATTTATTTAACTTTTCATCAAAAATGTTTATTGTTCCGCTTCCACTACAAGGTGCATCCAACAAGATTTTATCAAATGAAAAATTATCATCAAGTTTTCTTGAATCTTCAACTAATACATTAACCCTATTAGCTCCTTGCTTCTGTATGTTATATTTTAATCTTTCTGCTCTTATTTTATTTTTTTCACATGCTGTAATTAATGCTAAATTATTTGAAATTGCTGACATTTGTGTTGTTTTACCACCAGGAGCTGCAGCCATATCTAATATATTTTCATTAGCTTCAGGATTTAATATTAATGCTGGAATCATAGAAGATAAACTTTGTAAATATATTTCTCCATTTTTATATATTTCTAATTCTAATATTTCTTGTTTTGTTGTTCCCTCTATTATAAGTGCATCTTCACTCCAAGAAACTTCACTAAATTTTATTTTTAAATTAGTTAAGATTTTTTTTATATTTTCTACAGTTGTTTTTAATTTATTTATTCTTAATGTTAATTTTCTATTTTGCCCAAATCCATCTATTATTTTGTTACTTACTTCTTCACCATATTGTTCTATTAGCATATTATATAAAAAATCTGGCACTTTATTTTCCATTTTGTATCACTCTTTCAATTTTTTCTATAATATATCATAAAAATAAGAAATACTCTATACTTTAAGAGTATTTCTTATTTTTATTTTAGTCTAAATTCACTTCATTTAATTTATTTATTGTATTTAAATCATAAGATATTATTTTACTTTCTGATAATGTATAAAATGTATTTCCTATATATATTGCTCTATCAAAATTTGTCTTATAATTTATTTCTTGTGTTATTTCTCCATATTTTTCAAAACCTTTGTTTAAATCTATTTTATATATTACAAATCCATTTTTATCATTTGATGTTCTTTGTCCTCTATAAGTTATAGGAAATCCTATTAAATCTTTTTCTTTATTGTAAAATAATGCTTTATGTTCTGATAAAACTTCTGAGTATGCATAATCATCTCCAATGTTTATATTAAATAATTCTTTTGGATCTTCTAAATTTGAAACATCAAAAATAGACATTTTCATTGATGAATTTGTAATTCCTCCATATCCATTTGATTTAGTATTATATCCTATTCCAATTATATGATTTTCATCATATGGGTGTAAATAACTACTATAACCAGGAATTTTTAATTGTCCTTTTACTTCTGGATTTTTAGGATCTGATAAATCTATTACAAAAAGTGGATCTACTTGTTTAAAAGTTACTACATAACCTACTTTCCCAATAAATCTTACAGAATATATTTTTTCTCCTTTTGCTAAATCTTCTAATTTACCAATTTGATTTAAATTTTCATCAAAAACATATACAGCATTTGTTGAGTCTTTACTATAATCTGATGTTGTTGCAATTCTTAATTTTCCATCATATTCGTCCATTGAAAATTGACTATTTAAATATCCATTTACTTTTCCTTTGCATTGTAATTTTACTTTTGAATTATCTAAATTAAACTTATAAATTGTATTTTCTTTTTCATCATAATAATTATCATATACTGTTTCTGTTATATATAAATTCTTTTCACTTGCATATACAATATCACTTGCTCCAAAAAATGTTTCAATATTGACTTTTTCATTATTATTAATATTAAATCCTGCAACTAATAAATAATTACTAGATTCAGTATTGTTAAAATAAGCTATATCTGTACATTTCATTGTTTGCATATCATATGATACAACTGTATCTTTAAATTTAGGTAATATATCTTCATCTTTTATTTGGTCATAAAAATATCTCATTCCTTTTGTTGTAATAAAATAAACATTATCTCCTATCATTCTTGAATTATTATAATTTCCATCTAATGCTACTTCTCTTATTTGTTTAGGATTTTCTTTATTTGATATATCATATACATATGCTTTTGTTTGGTAACTTGAAGTTGTTCCAACATAATCTCTAGCAACATCTGATGTACTTTGTGTTATTGTAGTTTGATAACTATTTTCCATTCCTAATATTACTAATTTATCATTATTTATAAATATTTCATTAGGTGCAAATCTATCATTTTTATCTTCTTTTTTTATTTTTGATACTATCTTTAATTCATCTGCTTTTACTATATATACAGTTTCATTAGAAACATAATAGATATAATTTCCATCTGTTTTTACAATATCCGCTTCATCAACATTTTCTACTTGCACATTTGTTTTAGAATAATCACTTTCTTCCTTTACTGTCTCTCTATTAGAATCTGTAGCAGTTGCTGTATCTGCTATAATAGATTCTTTTTGAAAATAATTTTTCTTTTCATTATCTTTTTGATTTTTCTTTATAACTTTTTTTAATTGTTCAATATTTTCAAATCTTGGTAAATCATCTGTTTTCTTTGATATTTGTATATTATTATTGTTGTTTACTTTCTCTTCATTTTTAATATATATAATACCAGTAGAAAAAATTATCAAAAACATTGCTGCACAACTAATAAAATATTTTATATAAGTTTTCTTTTTTGAATTTTTTTGTTCTAAAACTTTTTCAAATGTATTTTGCTTTAAACTTTCTTTTACATGAATTTGGTCTATTGCTTTTTTATAATTATCTTTATTCATCTTCAAAACCTCCTTCTAATTTTTCTTTTAGCATCTCTCTTGCTCTAAATAACCAACTTTTTATAGTTCCTTCTTTTGTTCCCATCAAATTAGCTATTTCTTTTACCTTGTAACCTTCATAATACAATAAATATATTACTGTTTTATAATTTTGAGGTAATCCACAAACTACTGAAAACACTTCATTTTCTTCTTTATTTTCAAACACAATATTTTCATCTAAAGTTACTACTTTCCTATTCCAAGATGATCTTTTTAAGTTTTTTGTTAAATTGATTGTAACTCTAATAAACCATGCTTTTTCATGTTCATTATTTTTAAATTTAGGCATTTTTTCACTGAATTTCAAAAATACTTCTTGATATATGTCTTCAGCGTTTTCAACAATCCCACATCTTGTTAGTGCAATTCTATATACTGTATCTGAATATTTTTCTATTACTTCTTTTATTTTATTTTCGTTTTGCATATTTACCCCCTTATACTAAGAATACAATTTAAACTAGCATTTGGTTTCAAAATTATTAAATTTTTATATTAAAATTTTATCATATATAAACTTAACTGTATATATAATTTTACTATTTTAAAATTTCTTCATATGTTGTAACCAATTTTGCTCCCTCTTGAATTAACCTATTTGTTCCTGTCGAACTAATGGAATCTATATTTCCTGGCAATACAAAAACGTCTCTTCCTTGTTCTAATGCAAAATCTACAGTAATTAATGTTCCACTTTGTTCTTTAGCTTCTATAACTAATACTCCTTTACTTATTCCACTAATAATTCTATTTCTTTGAGGAAAGTTTTGTTTTTCTGGCTTTGTTCCTAATGGATATTCTGAAACTATACATCCTTTGTTTTTTATTATTTGTTTTGCTAAATCTACATTTTCTTTTGGATAAATTGTATCTAATCCATTTCCTAAAACTGCAATTGTTTTTCCATTTGCATATAAGGTTCCAATATGTGCATAACTATCCACACCTTTTGCAAGTCCACTTACTATATTAATATTTTCTTTTGCTAATTTATAAGAAAATACTTTTGCTTGTTTTTCTCCATATTTAGTACATTCTCTACAACCTATTATTGCAATATTATTTTCATTTAATATTTTATCATTTCCTATTACATATAAACTTATAGGTGGATCATATATTTGTTTTAATATTTTAGGATAATTTTCATCAAATATATTTATAATTTTTATATTATTTAATTTCATATATTCTAAATGTTTTTTTAAATCTATTCTAATTTCTTTATTTAATATTTTTTCTATGTCTTTATCATTTAAATTATTATTACTTAATTTACTTTTACTTAAATTATATATAACCTCTGGAGTTTTATATTTTTCTAATAATTCTAACTTTTTTCTTACATTAATTTTTATTAATGTAAGCCATACCCAATACTTTTTATTTTCTATATTAATCACCCTTTCTAAAAACATAAAAAGACACTTATTATAGTCAAAATTTAACTATAATAAATGCCCCTAATTTTTATTTATATTTGATTTTGTGTAGCTTTAATAACATTATTCATAAGCATTGCTATTGTCATTGGTCCAACTCCCCCTGGAACCGGTGTTATATAGCTTGCCTTTTTTTCAACATTTTCAAAATCAACATCTCCTGTTAATTTTCCATCTTCTCCTCTATTTATTCCTACATCTATTACAACTGCTCCATCTTTAACCATATCCTCTGTAATAAATTTAGATTTTCCTATTGCTGCAATAACTACATCTGCTCTTTTTACATGTTCTTTTAAATTTTTTGTTCTTGAATGGCATACTGTAACTGTTGCATTATTGTTTAAACAGCATTGAATTAATGGTTTTCCAACAATATTGCTTCTTCCTATTATTACAACATCTTTTCCTTCTAAATCTATTTTATATTCTTCAAACATCTTCATTATTCCATATGGTGTACAAGATACAAATGTATCTTGATTTAATGAAAGCTTTCCTACATTTACAGGATTAAATCCATCAACATCTTTTTCTGGTGCAATTTTTCTAAATGCCTCATTTATATCTAAATGTGCAGGTATTGGACTTTGCAATAGTATTCCATTTATATCTTTTCTATTATTTAATTCTTCTATTAAGTCTATTAATTGTTTTTGTGTTATTTCTGCCTCTAATATATGCTCTTCAAATTCAATTCCAACATCCTCACATGCTTTATTTTTGTTTTTTACATATACTTTTGAAGCTTTATCATCTCCAACTAATATAACAGCCAATTTAGGTGCTATTCCTTTTTTCTTTAGTTCTTCACAATCTATTTTTAGATTACTTCTTGTTTTTCTTGCTAATTCTTTTCCATCTATTATTACTGCCATATTTTCTCCTTTTATTTATATTTTTTACTTTTCATATTATATATCATTATAATCCTTTTTACTAGTTCTTTATTGAAATTTTTGAACGAAGTCTTAATTTTTATTTTTAATTTTAGCTTTAAAAGATATGGATTTTAATTTTGGGCAAAAAAATATAGGAAATTGACTTTTGTCTTTTTCCTACATTTATTAATTTTATACTCTGTTATAAGAAAATTCCATACTAACGTATAAATCCGTTAGTAACTCTTATTCAATTACTCTATTTAAAACTACTTTATTTACAAGTTATAAACACGGTTTTAGAACACAGTTCTACTAATAAAGTGAAACACGCAATCCAATGACGTAGTGGCTGTCAGTCGTGCCATTGCTATAGCGAACAGAAGCTGGAACGATGTTGCCGTAGCCGGTGTAATAGCCTCCCCCAAAACTACAAGGACTGTAGGGGGTGGTAGTTTTTTCTAATGTCCATTCCCATTCATTTCCTGCAAAATCATATATATTCATTTTTTTATTTTGTTCACTCGCTCCTGTTGTTAATAATATTTCTGTTCCTGCTGATTTTGATGTTCCAGACACATCTTCCCATGGATTGTTATAACCTCTTGCTTTGGTACTATTAATTTCAAATCCACTATTACTATAATTTCCCCAACTTGTACTATTTTCTTTTATATAATATTGTGCTGTATTTGTAGTTGTGTCCCAATTACCTTTTACTTCTAAAAACTTACATACTAAATCCCATTGTATTCCATACATTA
>ERZ827168.4784-NODE-4784-length-12057-cov-6.085819_pt1 | contig 12057 bp, 6 predicted proteins | sample MGYA00519868_ERZ827168 | MGnify/ENA primary metagenome ERZ827168 (study PRJEB31778, sample SAMEA3449271) | human gut metagenome | biome: human gut; feature: human-associated habitat; material: faeces | place: United Kingdom | collected 2010/2012 ...
ATTTTCTTTTATCCCCGCATTTTTTCCTGCCTCTGTGCGAACCGGTGTATAAACTGCATTGATCTCCAGCGTATCCTCCGTATGTGCCATCCACAAGGTGTAATCTCTGATACTCCTTTTTGTATACTGTTCCTGAACACAATACAGTTCCATCGTCTCAAAATCTATCAGTACCAGGTCAACAGGCTCCGGTTCTTTTCCCTCCTCACATTTTACCTCCATCGCTTCAGACAGCTTTTCCAGACAGGACTGACACAAAATCTGCGATGCCTTTTCCATGGAAAGTACTCTGTCCTCTCCATAATCTACTACGATTTCCGAAATACCCCGGAGACTTTCTGAACTACGCTCCAGAACTCTTCCATTTTTCCCAACCGTTGTCCTTGTCGTATTCTTTCCTTCTGTATCTTCCGGCATATTTCCTTTCTCATTTCCACTTTTGATCTTCAGATCCATAATGTACCAGTCATTCACACTGATGATACCAATCGCATCTTTTCCGCTGAACATCCCCGTCATACTTTCTTTTCTGCTGCCGCACAAAGCACATTCTTCCTGATCTGTCAGCTTTGTCTCAGGCACTTTGGGCTTTTGGAATGACCAGTCTGCTTCTCTCTTTGCAGAAACATCTTCTTTCTCTGATGCATTTGACCAGAACTGTATATATGCCCACCACAAAACACATACTATCACTGCGATCCCTCCCAGGATCAGCCATACCGTTCTTTTCTTCATACTACGATCATTCATGGATTTTTTCATTTTTCTTCATTATCTACCTCTCTTTATCCGGGTGCGTTGCACTCCTTATTTGTGGCGGTTTCGTTCATGGTCAGTGTGTGGAACTATCCTTATTTATGAATTATCATAAAAGATATATCAGGAGGAGGAGCAAAAGAATGGACTTACTTAATAGTAAAAGCATAGGAAGAACACTGAAAGAGCGTAGACTCCAACTGGGTTATACTCAGGAACTCGCCGCCGAGAAATCAGGAATCTCTTACTCCTACTATACCAAAATTGAACGAGGAGAACAACTTCCTTCTATAGAAATTTGTGTTCAGCTTGCACAGACCTTTCATCTCTCGCTGGATTACTGGCTGCTTGGTACATCTTCTGATGCGGAAATATCCTCTGAATTGATCGATTTTGCCTATTCTCTCAGGGAGATCGACCTGAATTCTTTAAGAAAAGTAGAGAAGCTTCTGCAAAAAGCAGAATTGCTTACAAAATAATTTTTCTTTGCATTTCTTTTATGATGTCAGGGTCAAAAGGTCTAAGCCCACATGAGCTTGCTCATAGGTGGGTGAAAGACCTTAGGACCCGCCCCGATATGAGCATAAAAGTGGGATGATAATCCCACGATATGCGAATATTGGGTAGGATTGTGGGAGTGCGTAGCACGGAGCAATCCGTAGGCATCAAAGTCGGGGGCTTTTGACCCCGACATCATAAGATATAGAAAAAGACGTTCCGGTGACAGAGTCACCAAAACGCCTTTTCAAGGGGCTGTTCATAATTCCAGTGCTTCATATCTGTTCCACAGATTGCAGCCGCTTTGATCTCAAGGATGATATCCTCCGGTCCGCATGTTGGATACGGTACTTCTACCAATTTGTAGCTTCCAAATTCTTTACCAAATCTTGCGATTGCTTTCATTTTCATAGTTCATTTCTCCTCGTCTGAATTTTGTTCTTAATGTTACATTTACTTTTTTCTTTTTCGGCCGAAATCATTTGTTTTTTTCTATGGTTGTATTTTACCGCTTTTCTTTGTTTCAAAGAAAATAAGGGTATGGATTCTGGTTTTCAAATCCAAAATCCATACCCCTGAAAAACTGCCGGAATATTTCTCAAAATATCCCGACAGCCTTCTGTCATTCTTAACTTTTCACAGATCCATATTTCATCACGTTCTTTTTCTGAACATCAGGATCAGCTTCTTTTTCTGCGGTACACCAGTGTTGCGATCACTGCTCCGGCTGCTGCCATTGCCATTCCATACAGTGCGAAATTCGTTGTATCTCCTGTCTTGGTTGCCTTTACAGTTCTCTGGTCTGCATTTCCATTATCACCCTTATTCCCACTGTTGTTGTCATTATTTCCGGCATTGCTATTGTTATTGTTATCGTTGTCGCTGTTATTACCGCCATTATTTCCATTATCCGGTTTCTCCGGGTCTGGATTCTCCGGCTCACCACTTCCTTCTACCATAACCTTGAAGTCTGCATAGGAAACACTTCCATCCGTTCCGGTTACTTTTACTGTCACGATAACTTCTGTATCTGCCTTCGGTGCAGTCACCTCACCATTCAGTGCAATGATTCCTTCCGGATTTACGCTGCTGATCTCAATCTGTGCATTTTCCGGTACTCCCGGTAATGTCAGCTTCTTCGTACCTTTCTTAACAGAAGTTGCGAAAGATTTATCCGCAACGATCTGACGTACGATCTCTTCTGCGGTGATTACCTGCTCCGGCTCCTCATCCTTTTCAAAGACTCCGATCAGTTCAACATTCTCGCTGATCGTAAAGATATACTTCGCATCTGTACTTAAGATGTCTTCTGAATCTTTCAGCTTCCATCCCACGAAATGATATCCTTCTGCTGCTGTTGCAGTTACTGTTACGTCTTCCCCGTCTTCGTAAACACCATCCTCATGATCCATGCTGACTGTTCCCATAGCTGTATCACTGGATGTTACTGTTACACGATACTGATTCTTTACTACAGGAATCAGACGGAACTCTGCTCTTAAATGGACATCCTCCGTTACTGCAAATGTATACGCAGCCTCTGCACCTTCTACTTTTTCTGAAACTTCTGTTCCATTGTTGTCCGTAATTTTATTCCACTGAACAAACTCATATCCTGCATTCGGAGTTGCTGTTACTGTTACCTCTGTATCTTTTACATATACATTTCCTGATGTCTCCGGTGCAACACTGACTGTTCCCATTACCTCATCAGCAGATTCTGCCTGTACGTGATAAGACTTCTCTTTCTCACGGAAGTTTGCTTTCAGTTTTGTATTTCCTGTGATCTCGAATGTATATTCTGCTTCTGTACTTACTTCTGCATTTGTATCCGGATTCGTCCAGTTTACAAATTCATAATCATCCGATGCCGGAACTGCTGTCACTGTAACACTTGAGTTTTCATCATACTCACTCTGTGAAGGTGTTACTGTAACACTTCCCATTGCCGCATCATTCACTTCCGTTGCCAGTGTATACTTTGTAACAGGGTCTGCCTCAAAGTTTGCTGTCAGTGTCACATCCTCTGTCACACCAAATACATATGGATTTGATTCGCTGACTACTGTTCCCTCTGCATTTGTCCAGTTTACAAAATGGTATCCTTCATTTGCTGTTGCAGTTACCGTAGCTGTATCATACTTCTGATACTCATTCTGATCTGCTGCAGCACTTCCCATTGCCGGGTCATTTGCCCGAACTGTCACAGCGAATGACTGTGGTGCTGTAAACGGTTTTGTCAGTTTTGCATTTGCCCAGTCACCATGATCGCTCCAGTTATTTGTACCTTTTTCCATAACCAGCTTCAGCTCTGTTGCACCGGTTATATCGATATCACCTGTAAATCCTTTTGCTGTGTTGGTTCCCATTTCGGCACTTGTGAACTTCAGATTTCCATCCACATACACTTTAAATGTAATACTTGCCTGAGAAGGATTTACTTTTGTCTCACGGTCTACACCATAGTAAGATGAAAAGCTTGTATATCCTTTCCCTGTCAGATCATAAATGATCGTAGAATCCGCATGGCTTCCGATTCCCTTCTCAAAGGTTTCTTCGGCTGAACCATCCCATAAGGTCAGTGTATTATTTCCGCAGCTCTTATCTTTTCGTGTCGGATTTCCTGAATCTCCTGATGTCTGCGACTCCCAGTCAAGATCAGACAACCAGGTCTCTCCTGATGCATGAACCGTTACTGTATAAATCTTTTCTGTAGATCCATCAGCAGAAGTGACTCTCACTTTCACGGTGTTGTCACCTTCTGTCAGTCCCAGTTCTGTTGCCGCACTTCCTGTTCCTGTCTGAATCACTGTATCTTTCCAGATAACATTTACGATTGCATCCGCTTCTTCAGCTGTTGCACTGATCGTCACACCTGACTCTGTTGCAGATGCCGTATAGTTGAATGTATCTGCGTCAAATTTTTCTGCCAGAGATACATTCTCTCCAAAGTTTAATGCTTCCAGCCGTGCATTTGATGCATTCGGCACTTTCAGTTTCAGTTTATAGTAAACTGGTCCAGCACTCGTCTCCGGTGTCACACGGATCGTGATCTCATTTGTTCCCGGCTCAACCGTCACATCACTCTGAACTGTCTGTACTGCAGATGTAACTTTTGTTCCGTTCACGATAGAAACGCTTGCTCTTGTGCTTTGTGCTGTCGCTGCAACCTGTGCTGTTGTTGTTCCTGTTGCAAGTGGAAGACTATATTCATAAACTCCCTCTGTCAGCTCGATCGCCTGTCCATTTACCTGCAGGCTTTCCAGTAATGCATTGTTCTCTCCCTGACGGCTGATCGTAAAACGGTATCTTTCCACTGTCACCCCATCTTCTGCGGTAACTTTTACCTCGATCAGGTTTCTTCCGTTCGTAAGAACTGCACTGCCGCTCAATTCCTCTGTTTCTGTTCCGTTCACGACCACTTTTACTGTTGCCTTTGCATCTTCTGCTGCAAAGGAATACCGGATCTGCTGAACATCACTTCCTGCTGTTGTCTGATAGAAGCTTGTTCCTTTCACGAACTGGAACAATGCTGTATTTTCCCCTGTGGTAATATCAGCCGTTGCAAGTTCTGCATTTGCAGATTTCACTGCTGCAGCACCTGAATCTGTACCATTTCCGGTTACATGAACTGCATCAGACCATACAATGTCTCCTGCTGCACCTGTTCCGATCAGCGGTACATAAGCAGCTTTTACATATTTGCCCTTCATTGCTTTAGAAGCGGTCAGGGAAGTTCCCTCTGCTCCGCTGATAATGGAGTAATTTCCATCTTTTTCATCAGCAGCTGCCCATTTGACAATTACATCCTGTCCTGTCGTATCTCCTGCCGCTGTCAGACTGTTGGCATCTTCGGCATAAGTTACCTCAACGTTGGAGGCGGTCGCTTTCACTGCGTCTTCAACCAGTTTTACTTCTTTATCATTGACCGTAACATCAGAGTATGTAATGGATCCTGATGTTGTTCCCTGGCTTGCGATCGCCAGCTTAAAATTATCGCTCAGGAAACCACAGTCAGTTCTTGAACCGATGGTTGTCCAGGTACTCTTGTCTGCACTAAAGTATGCTGTCACTGTAGAATCTTCCTTCACCAGCTTCAGCCAGATTGGATTCGTGCTTACATTGGCCCAGTTATTATATGGTACCTCTACTGCACTTCTGTTCTGCTCTTTTACAAGTGCTACTGCACTGGTAGAGCCATCACGATGCTTCTTTTCCAGTGCTACATAATTGTCCGCATCATCATAGAGATAGATTCCTGCATCTGCCCATGTATTTGCAGGAGTTGCACCTGTCAGCTTGAAAATCAGTGTCAGGCTGGTTCTGTCTGTTCCCTCCGGCAGTGCTTTTACAAGGACATTGCTCGGAGTCTGGTTCTGGTAAAGTCCCTGACTTGTGAAATCCTGCTCCAGTCCGCCTTCCACGGTTGAACTTGCACGGTATTTGTCGGAAGATGTCGGATGATCCACTGTAATATCCGATGCGATCACCTTTCCATCCTGCCAGATCGATACCAGTTTGGATGCTGCATAGCCGTTGACTGTAGATGCTGTCACTACAACACTTCCCGGTTTTGCTGCTGTCAGAAGTCCTTCTGTAGTAATCGTCGCTTTATCTGTCTCTGCACCTGTCTTCGCATCATAGACTTTCCATGTCACTGCATTGGTCTGCTCTGTGCCGGTCTCGCCGTCATTCCATTTCAGACTTGCAGTATACTGGATCGTATCATTTACTTTAATATTTTCTTTATTATCAGCTGCTGTCAGCTCAATTCCACTCGGAAGATTTCCAAGATCACTTCCACTGACTGTAAATGTCACTGCATTCGTCGGGAACTTACGTCCTCCCACAACCATATAGCCTGTTACATTTGCTGTTCCTGCTCCTGCCGCAGTTACTACACCGGTACTGGAAACTTTCACTACTTTTTCATTGTCAGATTCATAGTACACTGTTCCGTTCGCTGCCGTGGTAGAATCTGCATTCACCTTCATTGCGTCATTGGTGACTGTAATATCAGAAGCACTCATGTTGCTGATCGAACTTCCGGCATTCATTCCGCCGTCATACTCATTTCCTTCGATCACTACATTCTTACAACCATTAAAGTTATACAGCTTTCCTGATAAGGTATTCCCACTTCCGCTTACTGTCAGTTCTGCACTGTCGGCTACATTCAGCTCTGTAGAACTTCCGTCTTTTACTGCCAGACTCAGAGATCCATCTCCGTTGATCGGATCCTGTCTGTAAATTTTATTATTTTTAAAGGTAAGGTCTTTTACACTCTTTGCATCAAGTACTCTTTTGTTGTACATAAAGAACGTATTGTTCTCGATCTTAATATTAGAATGTACGGTCTTTTCCGTAGATACGGTCGGATTTGTAGGCTCAATGAAGATTGCCTGTGCATTTCCTCTTGTAAATGTATTATTACGGATGGTCACATCTCTGACCGGACCTGACTCATACCAGCCCTGGGCATCATCAGAAATATAGATGCCTGCCATATTCATTCCGTCAAATGTATTATTTTCAATGACGATCGGCTTTCTTGTCGTTACAAGGATTCCTCTTGTCGGAACTTCCTTAAATTCACAGTTTGTAATATTCACCGTTGGTGTATAAGTGATATTTTCTACCACGTGCTGATTTACCTGAACATCGGAAGGAACTGCCTCATTCAGTGTCAGCTTGATCGTTGTCAGGCTTCCTGAGCCATCGCCCATATTTCCACCCATTCCGTCCGGTCCGTCAACTTTGGTTACTGTACGGACAGAATCTTCAACTGTGATCATATTTCCCTTTGTCATGAACTCGATCTCGTCCCCTTCAAAGAAGTTCGGGAAACCTGCTGTCTCATTATGGTTATACTGTACTGTGATCGTTCTTCTGTCAGAGCTGATCGCTGTAACCGTATTAAATGTTCCGTGAATATTGATCGGGTCATCATGCGGACCTGCAAACGTACAGTTGCTAATATTGATCGTGCCTTTGCATCCCGACATTTGTACAAAATCTGCATATCCGGCTGTCGTTCTTCCACTTTCTTTCGGTGCTTCAAAGTCAACATCATCCATTGTGATATTTTCAGAATGCTGACCTACCATACCGAATCCATGAAGGAAATGAATATCAAGGGACGTCATCGTAATATCTTTGCTCTTCCAGAAAAATGTTCCTGCATGGTCACGGACAGTCGGTCGTGACTGGAAACACATTCCATTCTGGACTTCACTGGCTTTACTGCTATAGGTAATCTTTACCCGGTGATTTCCAAGATCCTGGATTGAGGATACATTCTTTAATGCTGCGTTTCCGTTTCCTGCACCATATTTAATCCCTTTTACTGTATCTTCCCGCTGGGTATGATAGTTTGACAGGTCGGAGATACTCCAGTAACGCTGACCTGTATAAGGGCTTACATCACTGTACCAGGTGATTGTTGTTCCTGAAACCTCATAATTGTAACACTCAGGAATGTAAATCGTCGCTGTATTTCCCTCTACACTTTCAACCGTCATATCAATTACTGTCGGCACCTGAAAATCAACCGCAAAATCTTTAAATTCAACATCTTCACAACCGATTGTTGCAAAGGTCGTCATTTTGCCATGGAACATGAACAGGGAGTCATTTCCCTCTACCGTAACATGATCCATATCTTCCAGAAAAATACCGATCTTCTTCATTTTATAATTCTGATCAGCACCTACGGTATTAGAAATATATAATTCTCTTTCCACCGCTTTATCAGGGTAGATATCATAGCGACCTTCCGGGAAATTAATCGTAACTTCCTTTCCCTCATCAGTCGCTTCTTTCGCAGCTGCGATCGCTTCCTGTATTCCGACTGCACTGTCCTTTCCGCTGTCCGGATATACCCCGTAATCCGTGACATCGATCACTTCTGTCTCTGCCGCAGCTTCTGCCTTCTGCACGCCTGCTCCCGGAACAAATCCCGAGATCACAAGACACGCTGCAAAGACAAGCGATAAAATTCGCTTTCTTTTCTTCATTTTTTCCTTACCTCTTTCCTTTTATATATAAGTAATTTTATTATCTCATAAAAAAAGGAAAGAGGCTTGCACTTTCCGTGTACCCCCCCCCTGAATTTTTGTCAGATTCGGAACTTACTGTAAATCTGATCCTGTATTTCCACTTCCGCTTACTGTCAACTACATTTAGCTCTGTAGAGTTTCCGTCTTTCTATGTAAATTATTATTGAAAGTTCCCGTTTCTGATCTCCATCCACATCAGATTTCTATTCCTGCCAGCTCTGTCATTTTTTCTTTCGTAAAATGATTAAAGACTGCGATCGTTCTTCCAACTCCGATCACGGCACAGACCGTTCCGATTCCAATCCCGATCAGATGTCCTCTGCAAAGTAAACTGATACAGATCGTCACTGTCACATTAAAAACATCAAAACAATTCTTTGTAAAACCAACGCTTTTATGAATACAGTCTGCGATCGCCTGCACGATCCCGTCTCCCGGGTTTGGAATGATCCTCATATTCAATGACATAGCCGCTCCGATCCCCGTCAGGATCAATGCAAGGATCAGCACTGCAAACCGGACTGCATACTGCTTTCCGTCTGCCTCTCCTTCTGAAAAATCCGGGATAACTTTTGCAAAAAGATTTAAAAACCGGGTAAATATCATACTCAGCGGGATCTGTAAAACATCCATAAGGAAAACCAGCTTTCGGTTCATCCGGTTCGCATGCTCCAGTACTGCCCCTTCCGTCTTTTCGCTTCTTCTGTCCCTGATAAAATGCAGGATCAGTTCTACCACAACAAAAACGCAGTAAAGCCCCATCGTTGTATTTCCGAAATTCATCCCCATGATCTGTGAAATACTGTAGGACACCGAAATGATCGGAGATACTCCCAGTCCTGCCTTCGTATTTAATGTCAGTCCCATCGCAAGGATCAACAATCCTGTAATGTAAAATATGATTCTGTTGATCGTCTGTCTTCTCATTTGTCTTTCTTTAATTCCTCTATCACGCATTCATGGTCTTTGGTTCTGATATTATAGTTAATCCCGACCAAAAGCATATTTCCCTGATATTCTTTTAAACTCTCAAAATATTCTTTCTGCCGGATCTGCTCAATCGCTCCCCTGACACTTTTATCCCACTTTAGTTCTACAATCAACGCTGGTTTTTCCTGAAATTTCTTTCTTGGTACAAATACAAGATCAGCAAATCCTTTTCCGCCTGCCAGTTCCCGGTGTACGGTATAAAAATTTCTTGCTGCATATAATGCCAGTGAAATTGTATAACTTAATGCATTTTCGTCATTGTATTGTATATGTGCTGTTTCAAAATGTGCCTGCCTGATTCCCTCTGCTACCTGCAAAGGTCGTTTCTGCCAGATTGCATTTAATGTATCTGCAGAATTTTTCAACGCAGTCGACACTTCTCCCCATTCTGATACAGCTACACTGCTCACATATTCTCCCCGTATTTCGTTATTAGGGATTCTTACGGTCTTATTTTCATAATCATATGCCAGGTAACCAAGGTGGATCAGCAGGGTCAGCACATCATCTTCCGTCCTGAATGTAGCCATATCATTGATAAAACTACCAGTATTTACAGGAACTGATTCTCCTGCCATCATGCTCAGTACATCTTCCCGCAATCCATCAAAATTCATATCAATATAAATCTTCAACGCTTCAAACGTCTCCGTCTGATTCCAGTAATTTCCGATTTTACCAAATCTCATACAACTGACAACCGATCTTGGACTGTAAACAGCCGGAACTTTATCAAAAGAATACCCGTCATACCAGCATTTTACTTCCTCTCCGTCCATCTTATATTCTTCGCACAATGAAGCAACTTCTTCTTCCGTAAATCCAACATACTCTGCCATCGGTCCGGGATCAATCATTGAAAATTCATCAAACATATTCAAAGCTGAATGAGTCCCATATTTTTTTATAGGAAGAATCCCCGTCATATATGCAAGATGGATACACGGCTTATCTTTCAACATATCTCTCAGAAAATCAAGATAAATCGCCTGTGCTTCTTTGTCTTCTTTATACTCCCGAAAAATGCAGTCCCATTCATCAATAATGACAACAAACGGTCGTCTTGTCTCTTCATATACATCCTGCATTGCCTCGATCAGATCATTTTCATCAAAATAATCCACATCCGGGTACTCTCTTTTCATATCGCGAAGCACCAGTTTTTTCATCCGCTCCAGCAACTCGTATACATCCCTGCTTCTGCTCAGAAATTCCTGCATATTAAGAGAAATCGTATTATAATGATTCAAATATTTTTCAAAATCTTTGTCTTTTGCAATTTTGAATCCCGAAAAAAGTGCTTTGGAATCACACCCACAGCTATAATATGCTGTAAGCATATTTGCCGCTGTCGATTTTCCAAATCTTCTCGGACGGCTAACGCAAAGATATCCCTGCATTGTATTCAGTACCTGATTCGTATTCAGTACCTGATTCGTATAGCTCAGCATACCCGTTTTGTCCACATAAATTTCAGAATTAACAATCTTACCAAATCCATCTGCATTGGAATTTAAATATCTGCCCACGCATCTTCCTCCTGATTTTCTTTTTGCATACTATCTTTATTATACACCATATTCGGTGTTATTTTCTATTTTTTCAGCAAATCCTGTTCGTTTTCATAATATACTGCTTTCTTTCATGATACACCGCTTTCTTTATACAACGTGCTGTATTTTCAGCGATTTTTTCCTATTTCCATGAGAATTTGCACTCTTTTTGATCATTTTCACAAGAATCTTTTCAATTCTTTTGTCGAAAATCTTAATTTTTTTATTTTTCAAGGTATTTTTCAGAGAAAAAATCTTAATTTTTCAACCTGTCTGATTCTTCTGTTTTTCCCTTCCCTTGACATCCGGTGCTATAGTGTAACTGTAGCAAAGAAAAAGCACTTAACAATACCTACTTGTACAGAAAGTTGAAGGCTGCTAAGCGGATTCAGAATTTGGAGGAAAAGATAAATGAATACTTTAAAAGCTGAAAAAAGAGACATGTCAATCAAAGCCAAAAAACTTAGACGCGAAGGATTTGTTACCGGTTGTATTTTCGGCCGTGAAATGAAAGAGAGCATTCCACTTAAAATGGAAAAAGCAGATGTTGAAAAACTTCTGAAAGTTGAGAACAAAGGTGGACAGGTAATGCTCGAAGTTGATGGTCAGACTTATGATGCACTGATCAAAGAAGTTGATTATAATCCATTAAAGGGTTATGTTGATGAGATTGATTTCCAGGCACTGGTAAGCAATGAGATGGTACATTCCGTTGCTGAGATGGTATTTGAGAATCATGAGAAGATCCTGTCCGGCGTCTTCCAGGTAGATCTGGAAGAAATCGCATATAAGGCATATCCGTCGGCCATTGTTGATAAAGTCAGAATTGATGTTGGTGATATGAAGGTCGGCGATGTCATCCGTGTAAAGGATCTGCCGCTGGCAGCTGATAAGGATGTTCATATCACTACGGATCTGGAAGCCGTTGTTGCTTCGGTTGTAGCTGTTCATAATGCACCGGAAGCAGAAGAAGAGACCGAAGAGGCAGAGGCTGAGACGAAATAACAGACACCAACCATTTAAGGCACAAAGGGGGAGAGCAGGACACCGTTCCGGCTCTCCCTTGTTTCTATATAAAATGTAAGAACGATTGAGAGCGGTGGCTTTGAATTGTTCAATGAATGATAGGAAAGAGGGTGATGTCCTTGACAAAAAGGGATTATTATGAAGTTCTGGGAGTAAGCAGAGATGCCGATGAAGCC
>ERZ827168.4794-NODE-4794-length-12030-cov-3.837411_pt1 | contig 12030 bp, 14 predicted proteins | sample MGYA00519868_ERZ827168 | MGnify/ENA primary metagenome ERZ827168 (study PRJEB31778, sample SAMEA3449271) | human gut metagenome | biome: human gut; feature: human-associated habitat; material: faeces | place: United Kingdom | collected 2010/2012 ...
GGGGCCGATGCCGGCATCGGCACGACCTATAATGTGATGCCGGGACTGTTCGTAAAGCTGTACGATGCGTACCGGAATGGCCGTGTAGAGCGGGCGAAAACGCTTCAGCAGACGATCAATCGGGTTATTACCGTTTTGATCCAATATCATGCCATTGCGTCCACAAAGGAGCTCCTCTGTCATATGGGCTTTGAGGTGGGGCAGTGTACAAAGCCTCTGCGCCGCCTGACAGCGGAGGAGCGTGAGGCGTTTCTCGCTGAAGTGAGCGGCATTGTTGATTTTGAGCGGCAGGAAATCATTGAAAATGCAGATGCATGACCATTCATAAGAATTTAAAGTTTTATATATACGGAATGCCGTAAAATTGTCCGTTCATTTTAGGGATATCATTTTATATTGACAAATATAGAATAGAATGATACAATTTAAAGTATCAATTGTGCATTTTTTAGACAGGGAGGCGAATACGATGAAATTTTGTAAGCAATGCGGATATGAAATGGAGGACTCTTCCTCGTTTTGCCCAAACTGCGGAACTCCGGCAAAAGAAGAAAATCGGTCTTTTAACCCGGTGCCTTTGATCCTTGGCATCCTTGGGATCCTGTTTGGATGGCTTTTTGCTTTGATCGGACATATCCTTTCCATTATCGGGATTGTTCTTGGCGTAAAGGAATATAAGTGTTCGGGCAGTGTTTCCGGTTTGATCGTCAGTATCATCGGGGAGCTTTGTTCGATTGCCAGCTCCATCTTCGGTATGTTGATAATGTTGGGAATGATGGCCGCTTTATCTTGATCCTTGGCAGTCTCCGAAAAGTTTTATATCTTTTCGGAGACTATTTTTATGGGAAAGCGCACCGGTATTTATGCTTGAATTGGAGGTATAAAAAGAAAAGTACTTGCTCCGACTTTTCATAAATGATGAAAGCTGCCGAGCAAATAAAAAGCCGCCGTTTCCGAACTGAATTGATATCGAATCCGGCTTTCGTTCGAACCCCTCAGTCACTTCGTTCAAAGTAAGTATGGGCGATATCATCCACCCGCGAAATCACACGATTTTATTGATACGCACTTGTAGGGTGCGGCGACTCGACGCACCGCTGCCGCGACAGCGGCACGATATGAAATTGTATAATTCACCCTATGCCTTCGCGTCCTACTATAATCAAATGATATACACTGCCCGCGTGGCTCCCCTGCAGAGGGTGCCGGATTGGCGAAGCCAAGACTGAGGGGTCAACCGCTCGGTCAAAAAATAAGAATTAATTTTAAGCCATGTTTTACAGCCTCTCCGCAAGCTCGGCGATATCGGTTATCTCGGAGCTGAGTTCAAGGAGATATTTTCGTGAATCTTCATCGCGCAGGAGGTATTCGCCGGCGCTGCGCACGGCTCTGTAAAAACGCCGGTCGATTTTCTCCGGGCAGCGGAGCAGCGGACACATACCCGCGCGCGGGTCGGGTACGGGCACTATAACAATTTCGTTTTCGCACTCGACCGCGAGCGGAAACAGCGGAAATATCCTGCACGCAAGCGGTCTTTTGCGCCTGTCGCAGCCGCCGCGGCAGACGATTACGGGCTCGCCGAAGTTGCCCTCGGAATCATTTATTTCAAAATCTTTGCAGTTTTCGAGCAGCTCTTTTTCGCCGGGGAACAGACCCATGCCGTCATTGTCCCCGCCGGAGCAGCAGCATGCCGAACAGAGCTTTCCGCAATTAAAAGGCTTGAGCGGGGTTATATTTTCAAGCTCATCGAGCGCCTTTTGCAGCCCGCTTTTGAAATTATTTTTCATATTTCTACCCCTTCGAGCACTTCGCCGACCTTGCCGCAGATCAATAGATCGGCTCGCGAATCCGCCGAAGTCGGGCTCATATTGATAACTACAAGATGTTTGCCGTTGAAGTAGTTCACAAGCCCCGCTGCCGGATAGACGACCATGCTCGTCCCCGCAATTATCAGCGTGTCGGCTGAGGCTATCGCGCTGACCGCGCCGCGCACCGTCTCGTCATCGAGCGCCTCTTCATAGAGCACGACATCGGGCTTTATCACCCCGCCGCAGGAGCAGTGCGGCACGCCCTCGCTTTTTATCATATAATTAACGTCGAAGCTCCTGCCGCACCGCGTGCAGTAGTTTCTGAGCACGCTGCCGTGCAGTTCAAACACATTTTTGCTCCCCGCCGCCTGATGCAGACCGTCTATGTTCTGGGTCACGACCGCCGAGAGTATGCCCCTCTCTTCAAGCTCGGCGAGCTTTTTGTGCGCGGCGTTCGGCTTTGCCGAGACGGCATATGAAAGTATTTTATCGCGATAGAATCTGTAGAAATCCTCCGTCTTGCGCTCGAAAAAAGTGTGGCTGAGCATCTGCTCAGGCGGGTAGTCATATTTCTGATTATACAGCCCGTCAACGCTTCTGAAATCGGGTATCCCGCTCTCCGTCGAAACGCCCGCTCCGCCGAAAAATACGAGCGAACGGGACTGCGATATTATCTGCGAAAGTTCGTTTTTCATCTGTATCACTCCGTTTCTGTCGAAGATAATTATACCATTTTTCGCACGAAATCAAAATATTTTTTACAGATGCGGCTCGGAAAATCCACAGTATTTTTATAGAGATTCAACAAACTTCGGCTTTTTCGGGATTTTTTTGAGATTTTCTATTTACAAACGCTTTTCATGCTGTTATCATAGGGACAACAAGACAGTGAGGTCATCATTATGAAGCTTTCAGCAAAACTGACAGCTAAATATTTTCCCTATTACTTTAGCTTTACCTACTTTTACGGTAAGGCTTATTTGCGTTTGACCGCAGACAGGGAAATGACAGCACCGAGCCGCGCTTAAGGCGCACAAAACTTGGTAATCTCCCCCGCAGTTGAACGCTGCGGGGATTTTTTATTTTACAAATTTTCACCGGAGGGAAAAACAATGGTAGTTATTCTTAGAGAAAATTACAACGAAGAGCAGCGCGACAATCTTGTGAACTGGCTTGAAAGCCTCGGCATCACGGTTCACAGCAGCCTCGGCGAGCACAACACCGTGCTCGGACTCGTCGGCGACACATCGGGAATCGACATCGACCTTATCAAGGCTCTCGATATCGTCGAGGATGTCAAGAGAATCCAGGAGCCGTACAAGAACGCGAACAGAAAGTTCCATCCCGAAGATACGGTAGTCGTCATTGACGAAGAAAAAGATATCAAAATCGGCGGCGGCAACTTTCAGATCATCGCGGGTCCCTGCTCCGTTGAATCAGAAGAGCAGGTATGCGGTATCGCGCAGGCGGTTCAGAAGTCCGGCGCAACTCTGCTTCGCGGCGGCGCGTTCAAGCCCCGCACCTCGCCCTACGCTTTCCAGGGACTGCGCGCAGAGGGTCTCAAGCTCCTGCTCGAGGCAAAGAAGCTGACCGGCATGCCGATAGTCACTGAAATCATGGATCTGTCTCAGCTGCCGCTGTTCGACGATGTCGATGTCATTCAGGTCGGCGCGCGCAACATGCAGAACTTCGAGCTCTTAAAGCAGCTCGGTCATATCAACAAGCCCATACTTCTCAAGCGCGGACTTGCGAGCACTCTGCAGGAGCTGCTGATGAGCGCCGAATACATCATGGCGGGCGGCAACATGAACGTTATCCTCTGCGAGCGCGGAATCAGAACTTTCGAGACTTACACCAGAAACACCCTCGATGTTTCCGCCGTTCCCGCTATCAAAACCCTCTCGCATCTGCCGATAATCGTCGACCCCAGCCACGCGACCGGCATCTCGAAGCTTGTAAAGCCCATGGCCTTTGCAGCCACCGCCGCCGGAGCGGACGGACTTATTATTGAAGTCCACAATGACCCCGAGCACGCACTCTGCGACGGTCCGCAGTCGCTGACACCCGAGGCGTTCGACGATGTGGTCAAGGGCGTCAACAGCATCCGCCCGTTCGCATATAAAATGTAAGGTTGCCAACAGTCTGTCGAAAGGATATAATAATTATGAAAACAGCAGTTATAGGCCTCGGACTCATAGGCGGGTCAATGGCGAAAGCGTTCAAAGACAACACGGACAGCGAGGTTTACGGTCTTGATATAAACGCGAGCGTCATGCTCAAGGCGAAGCTCGTCGGCGCGATAGACGGCGAACTGACGGACGATATCCTCGCGCAGTGCGACAGAGTTATAATCGCGCTCTATCCCGAATCAACGGTCGAATTTCTTCAGAGCAAGGCGGACATAATCAAAAAAGGCGCGGTCGTCATAGACTGCTCCGGTGTAAAGCGATATGTCTTTACGCCCGCCCATGAGCTTGCAAAAGCCCACGGCTTTGAATTCATCGGCGGACACCCGATGGCGGGCGTCGAGAGATGGGGGTTTGACAGCTCGTTCGGCATGCTGTTCAACAACGCTTCGATGATCCTGACCCCCGACGGCGGCACGGATATAGCACTGCTGCACGAGATAAAGCAGATGTTCCTCTCGATAGGCTTCGGCAGCATCACCGTTGTTTCTCCCGAACAGCACGACAGGATCATCGCCTACACTTCTCAGCTCGCGCACGTCGTTGCAAGCGCATATATCAAGAGCCCGACCGCACTCGAGCACACGGGCATGAGCGCGGGCAGCTACAAGGACATGACGCGCGTAGCGTCGCTCAACTCCAAAATGTGGAGCGAGCTGTTCCTCGAAAACGGCGACAATCTTTTGAACGAAATAGATAACATTATAAATAATCTGACCGAATACCGCGACGCGATAGCGTCAAACGACAGGGTGAAGCTCGAAGCCCTGCTCGAGGACGGCACGAAGAGAAAAGCCATCTGCGGATAAAAAACAGGAGTGAAGACCATGCAGACCGTAAAAGTCAGGGCATCGACCGAATACGATGTGCTCATTGAGCGCGGGATATTAAAAAGAGCCGGAGAGCTTATAAAAGAATACACGGGCGTCGGCAGAGCTTTGCTGATAACCGACCGCACGGTGGACGGGCTATATTCAAAAGCCGCGCTCGAATCGCTGAAAAGCGCGGGGATAAACTGCGAGAAGTTCGTCTTTGAGGACGGCGAGGAGCACAAGAGCCTTAAAACAGTCGGCGACATTCTCTCGTTCGCGGCGCAGTTCAGCCTCAACCGGAGCGATATATTCATAGCCCTCGGCGGCGGAATAGTCGGCGATGTAACCGGCTTTGCGGCGAGCGCGTATCTGCGCGGTGTCAGATTCGTCCAGATACCGACGACGCTTTTGGCGGCGGTCGATTCCTCGGTCGGCGGCAAAACGGGAGTCAATCTCCCCGAGGGCAAGAACCTCGCCGGGGCATTTCATCAGCCGTCGCTCGTTTTGTGCGACCCCGATTGCTTCGACACGCTGAGCGATTCGCTCTTTGCCGACGGCGCGGCGGAGAGCATAAAATACGGCATAATCTCCGACGAAAGTCTTTTTGAAATTTTCGAGTCAGGCGACGTAAAAGGCAATATAGAGAACATCGTGCGCCGCTGCGTCGAGATAAAAAGCGACATAGTCTCGCGCGATGAATTTGACACGGGCGAGCGTCAGAAGCTCAATCTCGGGCATACGCTCGGCCACGCAATAGAGCGGTGCAGCGATTTTGCTGTTTCGCACGGTCACGCGGTGGCGATAGGCACAGTCCGCGCCTGCATCGCCGCGCAGAAGCTCGGCGTGTGCAAAGATAATATATCGGAGCGCGTGAAAAAAGTTATGGCACGAAACGGGCTCCCCGTCTCGACCGATATTCCCGTTCATGAGCTCGCGGGAGTCATGCACCGCGACAAAAAATGCAGCTCGGCGGGAATAAATCTCCTTCTGCCGACTAAAATCGGCGAGTGCATCCTATATAAGACAAGTCCGGACGAGCTCGAAAGCATATATTCTCTTTGACGGAGGGCGCAATGGATATCATAATAACACCGGGCATGCTTCGGGGCACTCTCGAAGCTCCGCCCTCGAAGTCGCACGCACACAGGCTGATGACGGCGACCGCTCTTGCGGGGGGCAAAATTTCAGAATCGCTCTGCACCTCGGAGGACACTCGCGCAACTTTCCGCTGCCTTAACGAGCTGCATGACGGCGGCGTTCTCGACTGCGGCGAGAGCGGAACGACTCTGCGCTTCCTGCTCCCCGTCGCCTCGGCGCTCGGAATAAACGCGGAATTCATCGGCCACGGCAGGCTGCCGGAGCGCCCGATGTCGGCACTCAACAATGCGCTCAGAGAAAATGGCGCAGTGATTTCTGCTGATAATCTGCCGATAAAAGTCTCGGGGCAGCTTCATTCGGGCGTATTCAGAGTTCCCGGAAACATCAGCTCGCAGTTCATATCGGGTCTGCTTTTCGCCCTGCCGCTGCTTGAAGGCGACAGCGAAATAGTAATAGAGGGCAAACGCGAATCGGTCGGGTATATCGACATGACGCTCGATACGCTCAGAAGCTTTTCTATTAATATAGAAGAAACCCCGAGCGGATACAAAATAAAAGGTCCGCAAAAATATATCGAGCCCGACTCCCCGCGCGTTCAGGGCGACTGGTCAAACGCCGCGTTCTTTCTTTGCGCAGGCGCGCTCGGCGGAGAGACGGATATCACGGGGCTGTCACCCGACAGCCGGCAGAGCGACCGAGCGGTTGTGAGTATACTGAAAGACTTCAGCGCGGATGTAAAATGCGGCGATATGATTTCAGTCCGAGGAAACGGACTTCGCGGCATTAAAATAGATATTTCGCAGTGTCCAGATCTCTTCCCGACCCTCGCGGCAACCGCATGTGCGGCTTTGGGAGATACGATATTTACAAACGCCGCGCGGCTCAGAATAAAAGAGAGCGACCGCATCGAGGCGGTCGAAAAGATGATAAATTCACTCGGCGGTTCGGCCGAAAGCACGGAGGATTCCCTGACCGTCCACGGCACGGGCACACTCCCCGGCGGCGAGGTCGATTCGTTCAACGATCACCGCATCGTCATGGCGGCGGCAGTCGCGGCGTGCATATGCGAAAAAACCGTTATTATACACGACGCGCAGGCGGTGAACAAATCATATCCGAACTTCTTTGAAGACTACAGAAAACTGGGAGGAAAAGCGGATGTCATCTGAAAACGGACAGAACATAAAGCTCACGGTATTCGGCGAATCGCACGCGAGCGCAGTCGGAGTTGTTATTGAGGGACTGCCCGCAGGCGAAGCGATAGACGAGGAACAGATAATGCAGTTCATGCGCCGCAGAATGGGCGGCAAGGCGTGGAGCACTCCGCGAAAAGAAGAGGACAAGCCTGAATTTCTGTGCGGTCTGCTCGGCGGCAGAACAACGGGCGCGGCGCTCTGCGCGATAATACGCAACAGCAACATCCGTCCCGCGGACTACGAAAACATGAAAAATATCCCGCGTCCGTCCCATGCGGACTACCCCGCGTTCGTCAAATACGGCGGAGCGAACGACCGAAGCGGCGGCGGGCAGTTTTCCGGCAGGCTGACGGCTCCACTGTGCGTCGCGGGTGCGATAAGCGAACAGATACTCGCGCGAAAGGGCATAAAAGTTGCCGCGCACCTTTCGCGTGCGGCGGGCATTGACGACGCGCCGTTTGACCCATGCAACCCGGACAACGGAATTTTTGACAAACTCAAAACAAAGCTCTTCCCCACCATTGACGACAAGGCGGGCGAAGAGATGACGAAGAAAATAATCGAGGCAAAAGAGTCGCTCGACTCCGTCGGCGGAATAGTCGAATGTGCGGTCACGGGACTCGGCGCGGGGCTCGGCGACCCGATATTCGGCTCGGTCGAGAGCAGGATATCTTCAATGATATTCGGCATCGGCGGCGTGCGCGGAATCGAGTTCGGCGCAGGATTCTCTGCGGCGGACATGACCGGAAGTGTCCATAACGACCCCTACTGCCTCATTGACGACAAGATAAAAACGGTCACGAACAACCACGGCGGCATCATCGGCGGACTCACGAGCGGAATGCCGATAATATTCAGAGCGGCGTTCAAGCCGACCCCGTCGATAGGTCTGCCGCAGAGGAGCGTCAATCTCGACTCGCTCGAAGAGACTCGCCTCGAAGTCAGAGGCAGGCACGACCCGTGCATCGCGGTGCGCGCAGTCCCCTGCGTCGAAGCGGCGGCGGCAGTGACCGTTTTAGACATGGTGCTCGGCAAGTAAATTCATACGGAGATGGTAAAATGGAACTTTCAGACTACAGAAAAGAACTTGACTCGATCGACGCGCAGATGCTTGAGCTTTTCAAGCAGAGGATGAACACCGTGCGCGGCGTTGCGGAATATAAAAAAGAAAACAAGCTGCCCGTCCTCCAGCAGGGCAGAGAGCGCGAGATTCTTGCCGCTGCTGCGGCGGGAGCAGGCGAAGAGCTCGAAGACTACGCCCGCACATTTTTCGCGACCCTCATGGATGTCAGCCGCTCTTATCAGGAGAGACTGACAGCAAAAGGCGGCGTTATCTCGGAAACTATAACCGATGCTCTCAAAAACACTCCGCCGATATTCCCGAAGCACGGCACCGTCGCCTGCCAGGGCGTTGAGGGCGCATATTCCCAGCTCGCCTGCGACAAGCTCTTTACTGCTCCGTCCATCTCATATTTCAAGAATTTCGAGGGCGTGTTCGCCGCCGTTGAACAAGGGCTGTGCGAATACGGTATTCTCCCGATTGAAAACAGCACCTACGGTACGGTAAACGAGGTCTATGACCTGATGAAAAATTACCGTTTCCATATTGTAAGAAGCATCAAACTCAAAGTTGACCACTCCCTGCTCGTCCTGCCCGGCACCGAGCTCAAAGATGTCAAGGAGATATTTTCCCACGAGCAGGCAATCGGCCAGTGCTCGGAGTTTCTCAAGGCACACCCCGGCATAAAGGTCACCGTGTGCGACAACACCGCCGCCGCGGCAAAAATGCTCCACGAGAGCGGCAGGCACGACGCCGCGTCTATTTCGTCGGCGGGCTGCGCAAATCTCTACGGTCTGAAAAAGCTTGACACCCGCGTTCAGAACACGGACGGCAACTTCACCCGTTTTATCTGCATCTCGAAGAAAGCCATGATTTTTCCCGGCGCAGACAGAATAAGCCTCATGCTCTCCCTGCCGCACAGACCCGGCTCGCTCTATTCGCTCATCTCGAAGTTCTCCGTCCTCGGACTCAACCTCACAAAGCTTGAGAGCCGTCCGATAGCCGGCAGTGACTTTGAATTCATGTTCTATTTCGACATCGAAGCGTCTGTATACTCCCCCGCAGTTCTTGCCCTGCTCGACGAACTTTCGGACAGCCCGGAGCTGTTCGTGTTCCTCGGCAGCTACTCGGAGGTCTGACATGAAGTGCGCACTCATCGGCGAAAGGCTCGGTCACAGCTACTCGAAGCTCATTCACGAGGCGTTCGGACTGTATTCATATGAACTGGTCAGCCTGCCGAAGGACAAGGTCGGCGAGTTCATGGAGAATGAAGAATTTGACGCATTCAATGTGACCATTCCATATAAGCGCACGGTCATGCCCTACTGCTCATACATCAGCCCGGAGGCTCAGAAAATAGGCAGCGTCAACACCGTTGTCAGAACATCGGACGGGCTTCACGGATTCAACACCGACTATTTCGGCTTCAAATCCATGGCGGAGCGCGCGGGAATAGATTTTGCGGGCAAAAAGGTCGTCATTCTCGGCAGCGGCGGCACATCGCTGACCGCGAGAGCCGTGGCATCGGACGGCGGCGCAGAGAGAATAACCGTAGTCTCCCGCTCCGGCGAATACAACTACGATAATCTCGAAAAGCTCGCCGACTGCGAAGTATTGATAAACACGACGCCTGTCGGAATGTATCCGAACAACGGCTGCTCGGCGGCGAGCCTCGACAAATTTCCGCGCTGCGAGGCGGTGCTCGATGTGATATATAACCCGCTGCGCACTCAGCTTATCATGCAGGCGCTCGAACGCGGGATAAAATGCTCGGGCGGGCTCTATATGCTCGTCGCGCAGGCGGCGCAGAGCGCAAAATATTTCTGCTCCGCCGAGATAGGCAAAGAAGAAATCGAGCGTGTATTCCGTTCGCTCGCGCTCGATGTTCAGAATATAGTCCTCGTCGGTATGCCCGGATGCGGCAAGACGACGATGCTGCGTGATCTTATAAGGCAGATATCCAATGGAAACAGCTACTATGAAGGCCAGACGGTAGGTGTCGTTGATGAACGCTCAGAGATAGCAGCATGTTACAACGGAAGACCGCAGAATGATCTTGGCATAAGAACGGATGTGCTCGACTGCTGCCCCAAAGCAGAAGGCATGGTAATGCTTGTACGTTCAATGTCACCCCGCGTTATTGCGGTTGATGAGATTGCCACACCGGATGACATAGAAGCGGTCAGATATGTCATGAACTGCGGATGTTCCATTATAGCTACGGCACACGCATATAATGCAGATGAGCTCAGGCAGAAGCCGCAGTTTGCAGAACTCCTTGCAATGAATGTATTTAAAAGAATAGTGACGCTTGGAAGAAGCAGCGGTGCGGGAAGCATCGAAGAGGAGGTGGTTCTGTGATACATATTTTTTTGAAAATATGTGGAATGGCGCTGGTTATGGCATCAGCCGTACTTACAGGCAGACAGATTGCCTGCGGTTACAGAAAAAGACTTCTTGAGCTTGATGCATTGCGAAGGTGCATGATGATTCTTAACAATGAGATTGCGTATTCATCATCAGCACTTGCTGAGTGCTTTGAGGCGGCATCAGCAAGATGTATTGATAAGGAGATATCGGAAATGTTTGCGGATATGTCGCGCCTTATAAGCCAGGCACAAGGGGAACGTGCATCTGACATATGGGACAGCTGCGTAAACGGGCATGAAGGAAGTCTGCATCTTACAGATACGGATATTGCAGAATTGTACAACTTCGGGAAAAGCCTTGGCTATCTTAATGCACAGATGCAGACAGATTCAATCCGCCTGTATATGTCAGTGCTTGAAACACAGATATCCGATGCGGCAGCACATGTGGACAATCAGTGCCGTGCAGCGAAGACGCTGAGTATTGCATGTGGTGCATTTGTATGCATAATCCTTATATAAAATGATTAGTTAAAAATGGAGTCTGTGATGGATATAAATTTTATATTTAAAATAGCGGCGGTCGGTATTCTGGTATCAGTCATCAATCAGGTGCTCAAACACAGCGGCAGGGACGAGCAGGCATTCCTTGTAAGTCTGGCAGGGCTTTTGCTTGTGCTTTTATGGATTGTTCCTTACATATATGATCTGTTTGAAACAATTAAAAAACTTTTTTCACTCTGACTGGGTTTAAAGTTATCAGAACAGGAGGCGGAGTATGCTTAGAATTGCACTGGCAGCAGTGGGGGCATGTATTGTGGCACTTATGCTCAGGCAGATAAAATCAGAGTTTGCAATATTCGTACCGCTGTGTGCCGGAATAATAGTTGCAGCATGCTGCATTGCACGTATAGAGACGACTGCCCAGCTTCTTGAACGGCTGCAGAAGCTTACGGAAATCAAATCGGAATACATAAATATACTGCTTAAGATGGCCGGGATTGCATATATTGCAGAAATAACATCGGGAATATGCAGAGACTGCGGTTACAACGCCATAGCAGGGCAGGTTGAGATGTTTGGAAAGCTGTCAGTTATAGCAGCGGGAATGCCGGTTATTATGGCACTTGTTGATTCGATAGAGAGGTGTCTTGCATTATGAAGTCTGTATTAGATGTACTTGAAAAATATAATCTGTCATCTGTCGACACACAGGTGGACGGGCTTGATTTTGAAACACTTGTGAGAAGCATCATAAGCAACGGCGTGGCTGATTCACTTCCGCAGCTGTGGAACCGGATTGTTATTGCAGCAACCGCAGAACTGAGAGAAAATGTCACGGGTATCTGCCAGATACTTGTTATCGCAGTGTTTACCGCACTCTTCACCAATTTTGCATCAGTATTTGCAGATTCATCAGTATCAGATACCGGGAAAAAGCTGTCAAGGATAGCAGCGGTAACTGTTATGGCTGCAGCATATACGTGTACTGCCGGGATTG
>ERZ827168.4800-NODE-4800-length-12015-cov-5.968645_pt1 | contig 12015 bp, 8 predicted proteins | sample MGYA00519868_ERZ827168 | MGnify/ENA primary metagenome ERZ827168 (study PRJEB31778, sample SAMEA3449271) | human gut metagenome | biome: human gut; feature: human-associated habitat; material: faeces | place: United Kingdom | collected 2010/2012 ...
AGTCCGAAGCCCGCGCCCCGTAGGGGAGCGGGCCGCAGAGCGCTGTTCGCGGGCGATGGCAGCCAATCAGGGTTTTTCGACAGTCTAAAAGAAGCGTCTTCGGACGCTTCTTTTTTGCATTTTCGTATTTTTGTAAAGGTCAGTGAAAGAGCCTTGCCAGAAATCCGGGAATCCGATATAATCGGGGTATCTTAGCCGCCCAGATTTTGGAACCCATGAAGAACGATGACAGACTGCCAGCGCAAAACCGCTTTACCCCGTACCACATTCCCCATCCGAACACGAATGGATCCGCTCGACAGGGAGGAAACAAGGATGAAGCAACTGCTCACCGGCTCGGAAAATCGACTTTTTTCAGCAATCAGGATCCCCAAAAAGTTCTGGTTCGCGCTTGGACTGGCGCTGTTAATGACCCTTTTATGCAGCACAGCGCTGGCGTGCCGCAATCCCAACGGCGAATGCACTGGGAAAGCTTATACTTACCGTTATACAGATGACCAATGGCACCAAGCCGAATGTCAGAGCTGTGGCTTCACCTATTTTGCCTATCATGAAATCGTTCGATCGGCAACCTGCCAACAGCCGGCGAAATGCGGCAAATGTAATTCATCCTTCGGTGGATTGGGTACCCATTTGCTGCGAAACTATCCGGCTCGGGAGGTCACATGTATAGACAAAGGCTGGGATGCCTATAACAAATGTGCCTATTGTGACTATTCCACAAAGCCCTATCGGGAGCTGAATGCGCTGGGGCACGATTTTGTTGAATATGAGGGGAAGGACCCCACCTGCACAGAGAAGGGCTGGCACCCCTATAAGGTCTGTACTCGCGGCGATCTCAACACCTATTGGCCGATCGCGCCGCTGAACCACGATCTGGTTCAGCATGAGGGGCTGGACGCTACCTGCATCGACGCGGGCTGGAACGCCTATGAGGACTGCACCCGCTGCGACTACACCACCTTTTCGGAGGCTCCGGCGCTGGGTCACGAATATGTGTCCCAGACCTTCGCGCCGACCTGCACCGCCGACGGCTATACGGTTTCCACCTGTGCCCGCTGCAGCGAAAGCTTCACCGTGAACGAAGGGGAAAAGTTGGGCCACTGGTTCGGCGAATGGCAGCCCGATGGAAACCGTCACCGGGCAGACTGTCTGCGCTCCGGCTGCGGCTATACGAGCCATACCGATTGCATCCTCATGGACTGCCGGCTTCCGGGCAAAGAAGCGACGGTTGTCTTCCAGCTCTGCCCCGTGTGCGGCAAGAGAAGTAGCGGAGCGCAGCTGGCGCTTGTGGAAAACAGCTCTGTCGCCGTCATGACCGATCGCCTGCCCGCCGGGGAAGCGGTGGTACGCATGGGCGAAGGGACGGACGATACTTTGCTGCTAAGCGTCGCGTTTGAAACGGCGGGCCGTCTGTCTCAGGCAAATGGGCAGATGAAGGTCACGCTGCCTGCCGAGTCTTTCCAAAACTACGGCTTTGCACTGCTGAATGCCGAAGGCGCGGAAACTCCGCTGCCTGTGCAGGAGAAAAACGGCCAGATCTCCTTCCTGCTGGACTTCACCGAGCCGGTCTGTCTGCTCCGTCTGACTGAAAAAGCGGCTTGACCTCGCGTCTTCTATGGTCATCCACATGAAAAAGAGCTTTGATCTCCGCCATGGGCGGCAGGTTTTCTCTGCCTGACCTACGATGGTTTTCAAAGCTCTTTTTGCTTATGCGATTGTTTTTATCCCTTGATAATGCGCTCCACGGCTTCCTGCGTCTTTTCCAGCGTATTGAAGGCCGTCAGCCGGAAGTATCCCTCGCCGCAGGGGCCGAAGCCCGCGCCGGGGGTGCCCACCACGTGGTAGCGCCTCAGCAGCAGGTCGAAGAAATCCCAGCTGGCCATGCCGTCGGGGGTCTTCATCCAGATATAGGGCGCGTCCACGCCGCCGAACACGGTGTAGCCCGCCTTTTCCAGCCCTTCCCGAATCACCTGCGCGTTGCGCAGATAATAGCGGATGCTGTCCATGCACTGGGCCCAGCCGTCTCTGGAATAAACCGCCTCGGCGGCCCGCTGGATGGGATAGCTGACCCCGTTGAACTTGCTGCCCATGCGGCGCTTCCACATGGCGTTCAGCTCCACGGGCTGGCCCTGAGCGCCCACGCCCTTCACCCCATGGGGAATGACCATGAAGCCGCACCGGGTGCCGGTGAAGCCGGCGGTTTTGGAATAGCTGCAGCACTCGATGGCTACATCCTTCGCGCCCTCCACCTCGTAAATGCTCCGAGGCGCGCCGCTGGTGATAAAGGCCTTGTAGGCCGCGTCATACACGATGAGGGCTCCGTTGGCCTTGGCATAATCCACAAAGGGCTTCAGCTGCGCTTTGGTCAGCACCGTACCCGTGGGGTTATTGGGGTAGCAGAGGTAGATCACATCCACCGGCCGGTCGGGCAGCGGGGGCACGAAGCCGTTCTCCGCCGTGCAGGGCAGATAGCACAGCCGGTTCCAGCGGTCGTGAACGTAGGCTCCCGCCCGGCCCGCCATGGCATTGGAATCCACATACACAGGGTAGACCGGGTCAGTGACGGCCACCACCGCGTCGTCGGAGAAAAGCTCCTGCACATTGGACACATCGCACTTGGCGCCGTCGGAGACGAACACCTCGTCCGCCTGAATGCCCAATCCTTTATAATCGTTATCCAGAATGGCCTGGATCAGAAAATCATAGCCGTAATCCGGGCCGTAGCCCCGAAAGGTCTCGGCCCGGCCCATTTCCCGGGCGGCCTTTTCCATGGCCTCCACCACGGCGGGAGCCAGCGGACGGGTCACGTCGCCGATGCCCAGCCGGATCAGCTCCGCGTTGGGGTGCTCCTGTCCGTATTCCTTCACCCGGCGGGCGATCTCCGCAAAGAGATAACTGCCGGGCAGCTTTTCATAATGGGGATTCACCTTCAGCATGATTTGGTTCCTCCTTGTTGTTCATCTGTCTTGGGGTTCAATCCTGCAGCCACTGGCCGTCATAAACGAACGTAGCGGGGCCGGTCATGTAGACGTGGCCGTCCTGCTCGTTCCACTCCAGATTCAGCTTGCCGCCGGGCAGGGCGATCTCCGCATGGCGTTCCGTCAGCCCGTTGAGCACACAGGCCACCATGACCGCGCTGGCCCCGGTACCGCAGGCCAGCGTCTCGCCGGTGCCCCGCTCCCAGACCCGCATCTTCACATGGGTGGGGTCGATCACCTGCACAAACTCGATATTGGCCTTTCGGGGAAAAACGGGATCCCGTTCCAGCACCGGGCCGTCCGTGGTCACGGGGGCCGCGTCGGGGTCGTCCACAAAGGTGACGGCATGAGGATTGCCCATGCTGACAAAGGTGCAGGGGTATTCATGGCCGTTGGCGGTCAGCACATGGCCGACGACGGGTTCTCCGTCCGCCGTTGTAGGGATCTTCCGGCCGTTCAGTTCCGGCAGGCCCATATCCACCCGCACGCTGACCGTCTCGCCGTTTTCCACATTCAGGTGCAGTCGCTTCACTCCCGCGCCCGTTTCGATGGTCAGGTCGGTCTTGTCCGTTAGACCGCGGTCGTGGCAATACTTGGCCACGCAGCGGATACCGTTGCCGCACATCTCGCTTTCGCTGCCGTCATTATTGAACATCTGCATCCGAAAATCCGCCTTGTCGCTGGGCAGGATCAGGATCAGTCCGTCGGAGCCGCAACCGAAATGAGGGCGGCTCATCCGCACGCTCAGGGCTGCCGGGTCGGCAATGGTTTCCTCCAGACCGTTGATATAAATATAGTCGTTTCCAATGCCTTCCATTTTGGTAAAGCGCATACCATCCCTCCCTTATCCTGGCTAGTATAGCATACAGACGGCGGATTATCCAGAATTTACCCTGTTTTTCCCCTGCGGCGGGTGCGTTCAGCGCCGAAAAGGAAGGTTTTACACTCCATTTGCCGGTTTTCAGCCCAAAACACATGACAAACGCTTCTGAATGTTGTATGATGAAGATGGTTTCGAGGAACCGTTCGAAGCGGTCATTGAAAGGAGAAAACCAACGATGAAACAAAACAAACTGCTGGCAGTCCTTCTGGCTCTGCTGCTGTGCGCCATGCTGCCCCTGAGCGCCATGGCCGCTACCGAGTACAGCTTTCAGCTGATCCCTGGCGACGATATGGCGTCTGTGGACGCGATCAAAGATCTGTTCGACGTCCTGACCGTGCGCTTTCTGAAGGGCGAAGGCAGCGGAATGCTGACGCTGAGCCTGTCCGGCGAGGACGTTTTCAGCGCCGCCACGCGCATGACCGGCGACGGCCTGTATCTGGACAGCGCCATTCTGGGCGACAAACCCGTCTATGCCTCCGCTGAGGACATCGGTCAGGTGCTGACCCAGCTGGCGACTGCCGACGAAAGCGCGGACGAAGAAATGGTCAGCCAGATCAAGCCCATGATCGCCCAGCTTTTCAGCCAGGCCGGTATGATGAACGAGCTGAAGGGGACGGCACTGGCCGATCCCTCCGTCAACCTGCCCGACGAGACGTTCAACAGCGAAGAAATGCGCGCTCAGATCAAGGAAGCCTTTGCCGACGATGAAGCGATGGCGGATTATGTACTGGGCATTCTGGACCGGGCGGAGATCACCGAGGGCAGCTTTACCAGCGACGCTCATGACCCTGCCACTCAGAGCATCAAGATCACCCTGACCAAGGACGACGTGGCCACGCTGCAGAGCAGCACCACCGTTCAGAAAATGCTGACCGACTCCGGCTCCATGACCGAGGAAGAAGCCGCTGCCGAGCTGAAAAAGGCCATGGACAACATGGAAAAGATGGACGTGGTCATGACCATGTATGCCGACGACAGTCATCTGGTGGCCCTGGAAATGACCATGGATTCCGCCATGACCGTGACGGATGATGACGGCGAAGCCGAAAAGGAAAGCGTCCAGATGACCGCCGCCTACAACCGCCTGACGAAGGACGGCGTTGTGAATCACAGCGCCACCATGATGCTGGGCGAGGACGGCGAGACCGAAGCCGATCTGGCCTTCGTGCTGACCGAGGAGGACGGCTCCTATACGCTGGACGGCGCTATGAACGAAGTGGACGACGGCAAGGAAAAGCCCATCCTGACCGTCAAGGGCGTGCTGAACAGTGCGGACAGCAAAGCCGACGGCTGGCTGGCCATGCTGGCGGACGAAAACCAGATCACCTTCACCTATAGCGGCAGCACCGAGGGCGATCAGACCGAGCGGCTTGTCTCCCTGTACGCCCGGGAGAACGCCGTGGCCATTACGGAGCTGGCCGCTTCCGAGCGCCCGCTGTTCTCGCTGCGGGTGACCACCTCCGAAAACGCGGATGACAACGCCCTGAAGGCCATCGAATCCGCCACCGCGGAAAACGCCGTGCAGCCCCTGCAGATGAGCGATGATGAACTGACCGAGTATCTTACCTCCATCAGCACCAACGCCACGCAGGTGCTCTACACCGTGCTGAGCAAACTGCCCTCCAGCGTGATCGAACTGCTGACCGCTACGAACGGGAACTGAGGCCCTATTCTCTGGGGGACTGCGCGGCTGCGCAGTCCCTTTTTCCTATCTCACCCAGAAGGGAACGGAATGCAATGACAGATGGATGGTATTTTGCCTCGCTGCTGGGCTGGGCACTGGTATGGATGGCGCTGGTGCGCCCGCTGAGGCTGGGCCAGGCGCTGCTGTGCGCCGTATGCGGGATGCTGCTGACGGCCTATCTCGGCGTGATCGTGCTGCCGCTGCGGCAGGTGACAGCCTATTTTCTCATGGCGGGCGGTCTGGCCGCGCTGGCGGTGGGACTGGTGCTGCTGCTTTTGAACAAGCGGCAGCTTCGGCAGCGGGTGCTGCGGCCTTCCCTGCTGATCTGGCTGCTTTTGTGCGCCGGGTGTTTCCTTGCGCTGAAGGACGTGCTGATCACCGATCATGACTCCTATTCCTACTGGATGCGCATCGTCCGGGAGCTGTACACCGACGGGCGTTTCCCCATCCACATGGATACCAACATGAGCCACACCGACTATTTCCCCATGCTGGCGGCGCTGCAATACTGTGTGGTGCAGGTCTTCGGCTGGCAGGACGCGGGGCTTCTGATGGTGATTGCATCGGCGATTCTGGCCGCCTGTCTGGCCATCGGCGATCTGCTGGAAGGCACATGGCTCCCGGCACTGACCGGGGCCGTGCTGGCCTATCTGTTCTCGGCCTTTGGGCTGACCGTCTTTTCCACCCGGGGTGACGGCCCCATGGCGGCGCTGCTGACGGCCGGGCTTCTGTGCCTGTTCTTCCGCAGGGACGACCGGCCCGCCTCGTGGCTGCCCTCCCTGTGCGCCGCGGCGGTGTTGACCGGCATGAAGATCTATTCCGGCCTGTTGTTCGCGCTGGTCATCGGCGCGTCCATGCTGTTTTCCATCCCCGGCGTGAAAAGATCCGGCCAGCCCGTCCGGGCGCTGCGCTGGATGAGCTGGCTGGCTGTGCTCCTGCCGGTCATCGTGCATTTCTCATGGTCGATTTTGTACCACTATCATTCCCAGCTGGCCTATGAACAGGCGGAGCTGGCGAAAGCCGCCTACGGGCTGACCCCTGCCGTTTCCAGTGTCAGCGCGCCCTCCCTCGCCAGTCTGCTGGGCGGCAATCCCCGAACCGGCGAATTGATGGGTTCCCTAGGCAGCGGTCTGTGGGCGCGGTTGCAGCCGTTGGTCGCTCAGTTCGGCGATTCTCTCTGGCACAGCGCTTACCCGTGGCTGCTGGCAGGCGTGGTACTGGTGATCGTGCTGGCGGCATTCCAGCCCAAGGCCCAGCGTCGGCGAACGCTGGGCGCGCTGCTGGCCTTGGCCGTAGCCGCGCTGTGCTACACCGTTGGGCTGATTGCTGGCTTCGTGGTGCAGGAGGAAATCGCCGCCGTGGCCCTGAACTACATGAACACCGCGTTCACCTCGGTACTGCTGTTCTTCGTGTTTCTGCTGATCCGCCTGCTGGCGGGGCAGGACGAGGCCTGGCGTTTCCCGGCGAAGCTGCCCGCCCATTGGCCGGTAGCGGCGATCCTGCCCCTGATGCTGCTGATCCAGCCGCCGGAGGCCTTCGCCGCCCAGTTGCCCGTCCAGAACGACGAAGGCTTCCTTCGCCCCTTTGCCATCGAATACTACGAAGACGAGCTGGACTCCTTTCCCTTTGAGGAATACGCCAATCGTCACGCCCTGCTGATCGACTGCAGCTATGCATCCGCGGAGATCAAAAGCAGCAGCGGCAAAACCCACGCCTATCAATATTTTGCCCTGCCCATGCGGATGCACATCGTCCAGTATCCCGTGGAGGATTACGACCGTCTGGGCGAGCTGACCGCCGACAACATTTACCGGCTGCTGCGAGAAAACCGCTGCGACTTCCTGTTCCTGCGCATCGACGACTACCTGTACTGGGAGCAGATCGACGAGGCGCTGGGCTTGGAGGAACAGTGCGGCTGGCCGGAACCCGTGGGTGTATACGCCGTCTCCTACGATGGGGATGAGATCACCTTTTCTTCCTTCGACGAATAAAGACAAAAAACGAGGGACTGCTTCTCCGTTTCAGGAAAGCAGTCCCTCGTTTTGGCTTTACCGATTCATCAAATCATACATCATGACCGCCGCGGCGATACCCGCGTTCAGGCTTTCCGCACCGCCCCGCATGGGCAGCTTATAGCGGAAGCTGCACTGGGCGAGAATTTCCTCCGTCAGCCCCGCGCCTTCGTTGCCGATAAGCACACAGAGCTTGTCCGGGCGGGTACCCCGCTGATAGAAGGGCTGGCCGCGCAGCTCCGCGCCGATGACGGCCCATCCGTTCGTCCGCAGCCAGCGGGCCGCCTCCGCGCTGTTTTCCACAAAGGTCATGGGCACCCGGAACAGGCTCCCCATGGTGGCCCGCATGGTTTTGGGGGCGAAGGGATCGGCGCAGCCCGGGGTCAGGATGCAGCCGTCGAAGCCCGCCGCGTCCAGCGTCCGCAGGATGGTACCCACGTTGCCGGGGTCCTGCACGTTTTCCATCAGGAGCAGCTTTTGTCCCTGCCGTTCCAGCGGACAGGGTTTCGGCAGACCGCAGACCGCCGCGATCCCCTGCGGCGTTTTCACCTGAGAGACGGCTTCCAGCACCGCAGCGCTCACTTCGTAGACCGCGCATTCCGTCTGCCGGGCCAGCGCCAGCAACGGGGCGAACCGCTCCTGCTGGCCGTCCTCCACAAACAGGGCGGAGACCTTTTCCGGGCAAGCCCGTAGGGCTTCGCCGGTCATGTGCTCGCCGTCGCAGAGGAACGCGTCCTGCTCCCGGCGGCCTTTGGCGGTCAGCAGCGCCTTGGCGGACTGCACCACCGGATTTTTCGTACTGGTCAGCAGCATTTTACATCCGCTCCGGCGCTTCGATTCCGATCAGATACAGACCGGTCTTAATGGTATCCTTCACTGCTTTGGTCAGGCGGATGCGGGCCTCCCGCACGGGGGCCTCGTCCACGATGATGCGGTTTTCATAGTAGAACTTGTTGTAGGCCTTGCACAGCTCGGTAACGGCCCGGGTGATGATGCTGGGCTCGTAACGGTTGGCGGCCTCCCGCACCGTCTCGGGGAAGCGGCTCAGCTGGCGCAGCAGCTCCTGTGCATAGTCGTCGGACAGGGCGCTGTAGTCCGGCTCGGCAGGTTCCAGACCCTCAGCCTTCCGCAGCGCGCTGCAGCAGCGGGCGTGGGTGTACTGCACGTAGGGGCCGGTCTCGCCGTCGAAGCTCAGCACCCGATCCCAGCTGAAGTCGATATCCTTGATGCGGCTGTTCTGCAGGTCAGCATAGATCACCGCGCCCACGCCCACCTGACGGGCCACCTCGTCCTTGTTTTCCAGATTGGGGCTCTTTTCCTCGATAATGGCCCGAGCCTTCTCGATGGCCATGTTGAGCACGTCCTCCAAAAAGAGCACATGTCCCTTCCGGGTGGACAGGCTCTGGCCCTCATAGGAGATCATGCCGAAAGCCACATGAACCAGATCCTTATACCACGGATAGCCCATCTTTTCGATGACCTTGAACCACTGGCGGAAGTGGAGATCCTGCTGATAGGCTACCACGTACAGGCACTTATCGAAATCATAGGTCTCCTTACGGTACAGGGCGGCGGCGATATCGCGGGTAGCGTAGATCGTGGTGCCGTCCTTTTTCAGGATCAGGCAGGGGGGCATTCCGCTCTTTTCCTCGTCCAAGTCTACCACGGAAGCGCCGTCGGAAATGGTCAGCAGATTCTTCTCCCGCAGCTCCTCCACCACGCGGTCGGTCTTGTCCACGTAGAAGCTCTCGCCGTTGTAGCTGTCGAACTGCACGCCCAGCAGGTCGTAAACGGGCTTGGCGTCCCGCAGGGTCAGCTCCTTGAACCAGTTGAACAGTTCCAGCGCCTCCGCGTTGCCGTCCTCGATGGCCTTGAACCAGCGGCGTCCCTCGTCTTCCAGCTCGGGATGCTGCTCCGCTTCCTCATGGAACTTCACATACAGGCGGGTCAATTCCGGCACGCCCTTGGCCTCCACCTCTTCCCGGCTGCCCCAGGTCTTATAGGCATAGATCAGCTTACCGAACTGGGTTCCCCAGTCGCCCAAATGGTTGATGCTGACCGTCTTATAGCCGAGGAAGCGGTAGATACGTGCCAGGCTATGGCCCAGCATGGTGGTGCTCAAATGGCCGATATGGAACCGCTTGGCGATATTGATGGAGGAATAGTCCAGGCAGATGGTCTTTCCCGCGCCTTCCTGCCCCGCGCCGTAGTTTTCCCCGGCGGACAGTACGGTTTCCAGCGTTTCCCGGGCGAAATTATCCCGGTTAAGGAAAAAATTCAGGTAGCCGCCCTGCTGTTTGGCTTCGCACAGGTGCCCGGCGGAAATGGCTCCCGCCAGATTTCCGGCGATCTGTGGCGGGCCCATATGCAGGGCGCGGCTCAGCTTAAAGCAGGGGAAGGCGTAATCGCCCATTTCTTTTTGCGGGGGAATTTCCAACATGTCGGCGATCGCAGACGCATCCGGCAGGCCGTCCACCCCGGGGTAACAGGCCTCGATGGCCTCGGTGATCACATTAGCAAGGCTTTGCTTGGTGTCCATTCTTCGTTTCTCCTTTTTCTTTCGGGGTCAGGGATGCAGCACCGTGCCCATGGGGTCGCCCTCCAGCACCCGCAGAATATTGGTGGGAGGCTCCAACCCGAACACGCGCACCTGCGGCACATGATTATCCCGCAGCAGGATGAACGCGGTCGCGTCCATCACCTTCAGGCCCCGTTCGGCGGCTTCGCCGTAGGAAATATCGGAAATCAGGGTGGCATTGGGGTCTACATGAGGGTCGGCGGTATACACCCCGTCGATATTCTTCGCCATGAGCACCGCGTCGCATTCCAGTTCGATGGCGCGCAGGGCCACGCAGGTATCGGTGGTGAAGCAGGGGTTTCCAATGCCGCAGCTCAGCAACAGGATCTGGCCCTGACGGAGCTTTTCCATCGCGGCGACGGTATGATAGGTTTCGGCGATCCGGGGCATTTCCAGTGCGCTCATCACCGTGGCCCTTGCGCCCAGATGTTCCAGCGTATCCCGCATATACAGGCAGTTCTGCAGGGTGCCCAGCATCCCCATCTGGTCGGCGGCCACGGTGCCCATGCGCATGGCGGCGCCCCGGCGGCCGCGCCACACGTTGCCGCCGCCGATGACCACGGCCAGCTCCACGCCGGTTTTCTGCACGTCGATGAGCATCCGCGCGGCCTCTTCAAATTTTTCATGGCAGAAGCCATGTCCGTCCACGCCCAGCGCTTCGCCGCTCAGTTTCAAAATGACCCGATGATAAGTCGCCATTTTGTTTCCCCCTTCTTCGCATATCCTGTGCCAAAGAAAAGGGCCGCTGCAGGAAGAACGGAGGGAGCGGGGCCAAAGCCCCTCAAGTTCCTCGTTTTCGTGCAACGGCCCTTCAGGGGGCGCTGCCCCCTGAAAACCCCCGCTCAAGGGTTATAACCCTTGAGAATCCCGCCGCTGACCGCACAGGTGCGGTCAGGTCGCTAGGCGCTGGGGTCTGCATTTACCTTACGGTAAATATTCTTGCTTCGTCTAAAACTCGCTTACAGAATCCCGACCCATATCGCGAGCTGTGAGGCCTGTCGCCGAGCGGCGGTAACTCTGAAGTCCACTTTCATGTCTCCCGAGCTCCCTGCGCGCCTGGGCGAGCAGTCCACCATCAAGGTCTCAGGCCTTGGCAGCCATCTGAGCGGCGATTTCTTCCGCGAAGTTGTCCTGGCGCTTTTCGATGCCTTCGCCGCGCTCAAAACGCTCGAAGCGCACGATGTCAATGTTCGCGCCGATCTCCTTGGCGGTCTCGGCCATGACCTGCTTGATGCTCTTGTCGCTGTCCTTCACGAAGGGCTGCTCCAGCAGGCAGACTTCCTTGTAGTACTTTTCGATACGGCCTTCGACCATCTTGTCCACGATCTTCTCGGGCTTGCCTTCATTCAGAGCCTGAGCGCGGAGGATTTCCTTTTCCTTGTTCAGGTTCTCGGAGGGCACTTCGTCCTTGCGGACATAGGAAGGACGGGCAGCGGCGATCTGCAGGGCCACGTCATGATAGAACGCCTTGAAAGCGGGCGCGGAGAAGGTAGCGGGATTGTCGTTCTTGGTCTCCACCAGAACGCCGATCTTGCCGCCCATGTGGATGTAGCTTTCCACAGCGCCGTCCTTGGTCTCGAAACGGGCGAAGCGGCGGATAGAGATCTTCTCGCCGATAGCAACGGTCGCATCGCTCACCAGGTCGGTGATGGTCTTGCTTTCGTCATCCACATACTTCTGAGCCAGCAGCTCGTCCACATCAGCGGGCTTGGCCAGCGCGATGTGCTTGGCGACCTTGGCGCAGAAGGCCTTGAAGTTGTCGGTGTTGGCAACGAAGTCGGTCTCGCAGTTCACTTCCACGATCACGCCCACGGACGCGTCGTCGGACACATAGCTGGCGACCAGACCTTCGGCGGCGATGCGGCCGGCCTTCTTGG
>ERZ827168.4802-NODE-4802-length-12009-cov-3.575791_pt1 | contig 12009 bp, 10 predicted proteins | sample MGYA00519868_ERZ827168 | MGnify/ENA primary metagenome ERZ827168 (study PRJEB31778, sample SAMEA3449271) | human gut metagenome | biome: human gut; feature: human-associated habitat; material: faeces | place: United Kingdom | collected 2010/2012 ...
CTGCCTGCAACGCCTACGAAGAACCCTCGCAAGCAAAACTTCAAATAATTGACCGAAGTATGTCCTAAATCCATTTAACCATTTCAGTGAAGGAATAAAAGCAATTATACCTCTATTTATTCAATTATAAAATTTTCAATGGCATTATTTTCAGAGCGCTATGGCTATACAAAGCCTTCCGATGTCATAATTCGTGAACAAATTACTCCTGAAATTGAAAACGCTATATGTTCGTGTTATGACCGACTATCCAATTCTTTGAGCCGTCTTTCAATTAGTGACAGTCATATTGTAACGTTGGAAAAATACTTATGGGTGTATTTTTTAAACAAGCGTGAGGCTAAATTTTATAGCGGTAATGGTTATTTTTTATCTGCAATTCCATTCTTTGAAGACCAAAAGAATCAATGGTATCTCAAATTAAATCTCATCGAATTTATTATAAGATACCTTGATAGAAGAGGATCTGAGATTCACGCATATCATTCAATAATGAATAATTATATTGGAGAGCTTAATTCAGAGTTCAAGCGACATAATTTTGCGTATAGGATAGTAGATAAGAAAATTGTCGAAATCACATCAGAAAACGAAATCGTGTCAATAGAAACAGCAATTGCCGATTCTACAAATAATATTCGATTGCATTTAAATAAAGCTTTAGAATTATATTCTCTTCGTCCTTATGGAGATTATCGCAACTCAATAAAAGAATCAATTTCTGCGGTTGAAGCATATTGTCGAGAAAAGACGAATGAAGAAACATTAGGAAAGTCCCTCAACAAATTAGAGTCATTAGGCATAACTATTCCAAAGATGCTCAAAGTTGCATTTGATAAGTTATACGCATATACCAATCAACCTGATACAGGCATTCGACATGCATTAATGGATGATGAAGGTAAATACACTCCATCTAATGAAGAAGCATTATTTATGCTTGTGTCATGCTCTTCGTTCCTAAATTATTTAAATGCTAAAATGGGTTGAAAGATTTTATTATAAACGAATGTGTAAATTGCCGGATGAATCCAATTTGGCTTATATTCTGTATTGATAGATGCATTAACAGATAAATTTGATTTATCGCCGAAATTGTATATGGCAACAATACTAGTCGAGAATAGAGTGAAATAGGATTTGAACCCATGATCCCATGAATCATGAATCCAAGCATTTTTAACAGTCTGGGATATTGGCTATTGGAAAAGATTTTGTAACTTTGCATTACAGGATTTGCAATTCTGTGCAGAACATTGAAGAATCAGCGTGATAGATAAGTGAGTCACCCGATTAACGGGTTGATAACTCGCTGATACTCACCTTGCAGCGTCGAGGTCTAAGGGCTCCACGCGAAAGCACTACGACGAACACAGGGGTATGCCGACTCGTCACCCTTATGTAAGTATTCTTGAAGGTTCGCAAGTGATAAAGCCCATTCCGAACTATCGAAAGAATATAAGGTTGTATGCCATATTCCTCAAGGATGTGCCGTGTGCCTTATGATTCGATGATGAAGGGTCTACCGGCAGATGTGGACTTTGCGGCCGTCGATTATATAAAGGCCTGGATCCAGGGTTTCGCGTGGCTGATCAAGCCGGATGCCGGTGATGGTATAGATGCCGCGGTTTGTCGTGCCGGGAACATCGGCCGAAACGGAATAAACGGAAGATTCGGGTCGATAGTGGATGAAGAATGATGCCTCGCCGGTGACATAGTAGGTGTTGTAGGGATGGATGGTCAGCTTGACCGGATCGTCGAACCATTCGAGCTGCTCGGGATTGAGTTCGTAGTCGATGGTGAGCGTTTCGTTCTCTACTCTGTAGTCAAGCCGGTTGAAGAAGAAATTGTCGGCGGCATCGCCGTTCTCGTCGGGTATTACAAACTCAAGGCCAAGAGGGTCAGCGACGCAATCCCTTACGTTGAGCGAGATTGTGCCCGAGAGGTCGGAGACATAAAGGTGGGTGATTTCGTTATCTTTTTGGGCCGGCCCTGTAATCCTCCTGAGTTTGTCGTATACGGTGTATGAAAGCTTGAGTTCGCTTACGTCGGAGGGATCGTCGAGCGAGACCGCCTTGACGGTGAGCGGGAATGTGCCGAGGGGAGTTGCATCGGTTGGCTTGAGTTCGAAGCGAACGCAGTGGTCGTGTTTGTGGATGCCGGCAACGATATTGTTTGGCTCGCAGACTTCAAAATAGTAGCCGTTGAAGCGGCGCACGGGTATGGCCACATCGGCCGTATTCATAGCGTATTCGAATCCGGTGCCGCAGGGTCGGTAGACAACGAAGTTGTCGTTGTTGTAGGTGTTCCAGAGGCGGTCGTCGTCGGCCTCCTCGGGTATCGGGATGATGTCGGAGAGTTCGGATTCGTTGCCCCATGCGTCGACCGACCGCATTCTGTAGCGGCAATCGATCGGAATAACTTTCCCTGTGATGTCGAAGGCAAAGCGGCTGCCGACTTTCTGTCCGTTCGTCCTGATTTTTATGGTAGGGGAGTCCTTACCGTCCTCATAGAGGGCGCAGTAGGCGGGAGCGTTACCGTTGCCGTCGGCGGGTACTGTCCAGGTGAAGAGAAGGCAGTCGAACGGAGTTCCGGCCAGACGGCGTACCGAGGACTCTGTGGGAAGTGCGGGCGGGACGCCCGGGTCAGACTGCAGGGCAAGAGCCGCGTTAAGGAGGCCTTTGCCGATTTTACCGGCATAGGGATAGCCTGCCTGATAGCCGTCGATGGGCGAGGAAGTGTCCATCAGTAGTCGGCGCACTTCGGCGGGAGTAAGCCCACGGTCGCGGAAATGCGAGACGACAAGCGCAGCTACGCCCGAAGCATGCGGACATGCCATCGACGTGCCGTTCATAAAGCCATAGCGGCCGTTGGTTAAGGTGCTGTAGATTCCTTTGCCGTCGAAACCTCCGCCGGGCGCGGCGATGTCGACCCACGTTCCGTAGTTGGAGAAAGATGCCTTGACGCGCTTCGCTGAAACGGCTCCGACAATCAGCACCGAGTTCCGGTCGATGTCGACGCTGTTGATGGGGCTCGGAGCGTCGGTCGAATTCTCGTTAGCGGCTGCGAAAACTACCAGGCCGCCATTCAGTGGAGAGCCTTCAAATTTGCCTGCATTGCGGATGAAATAGTTGATTGCGTCGACTTTGAGTGACGAAACCGGGTCGAAGTCGGCCCAGCTGTTGGAGGCGATTACGGCACCGTTGTCGGCAGCATAGACGAAACCGCGCAGAAGGTCGGCATCGTTTACGAATTCGCTGCCACTTTCGCTTGACACTGCTTATACAGAATATTGTTGGAGTTTCTCCGAAAGATATGATTTTGCGTGTCAGGTCCAGAGAATTTTGTGGTTTGCGGAGGGTGGCATTCGGAAGTGCCGACGGAGTTGCCGGATCACTTTATGTTGGCGCCATCTTTAAGAGCCTGAAACAACCATCCGGGCAATACGATTAGCATAATAAGAAGAGCCATGGTCAATGCGGAATTAGAGTGACAAGGGGACGCACTATCGCTTCCCGTCTGCAAAGTTAAGCGGCACCAGTGCCAAATTCTGGCACTTCAAAACTAAATAATGCAAAATCGGTGGAGGAAATCCGTTTGTGTGCTTGTAAATGTATTTATATATTGTGAAACCCCAATAGCGGTTACTATGATTGAATCAGCATAGAGTCGTCCACCCCTTGAAAAATTCGTTTTACCTGTGCGGAACGGAACAGGACCCCGTTCTGCCGGAAGGTCCTGAAATTGCTGTATGGATTCTGTTCAACCGGAATGCCGAGATTCGTTTTGCCGATTTTGTGCAGATACATAAAAGAAAATTGCAGTTAACTGATAATCAGCTAACTGCAATTTTAAGGAGTTGCCTTGGAAGGATTCAGAATTATGAATGAATATGAATGGAGCTGAATTAAATTATCAGTGTGTATCAGCATATTATAACGATTTTGAATGTTAATAAATTCATAGGTATTTATCTCAACGCACTTTTGGTTGTGCAAAAACGTTATACTTGCACAACGGTATTTTGAAATGCACAACCACCTATGGAAAGGATTACTATCTACCTCCGCACGACCAAGACGAGCGGTAAAATAAGACTTCGTTTCCGGCTTACGGAGGGTCGGGAAGTCCAGCTCTTTCACAAGAGTAATATCGAGGCTGATTTGGCGGACTTGAAAAAGTTTGACATGGATGGCTCGTTGAAACCGCGTGTCAGCCTCTATAACGAGGACTTGCGTATTGCGATTACACGCGAGATTGATGCAATGCACGAGGCGTATAAACAACTGAAAGAGGAATGTCCTGAATTTGATGCAACCGACTTTGAAGCGAGAATTGACATGGTTCTCAATCCGGAGAAATATAACATAGTCAAGACCGAGGAAACCGAAACACTGCTGGCACGTTTCGACCGCTACATTGACGGTCTGAAAACATACGGCACCGTCAGTGAGGGCAGAGCCAAGATTTACAAGATTGTATGGGATAAGCTCTCACGTTATCTTATCATCTTCAAGAAATCACGCTATACACCGGAACAGTTCACTCCGGAAGATATATTGGCATTCCGGGAATTCGTAATAAACGAATACAAATATGTCGATAAGCACAAGGCGATATATGGCAGCCTGCAAAAGATCTCCATACCGACCAAGCAGGCGAGTATCAACACGGCATCGGCGAAACTCCGTGCATTACAGGCTTTCTTCAATGAGTTGGAGGAGAATGACGAGATTTTGAAATCCCCTTTCCGGCGGCTCACCAAGAAAAGGAGGAACGAGGCACTGAGAGAACAATATGACGACCCTTTCTTCCTCCGCTATGAGGAAGTACAGCAGATAATGGTTGCGGATGTGCCCGACAATCTGAAGGAAACCAAAGATGCTTTTCTTCTTCAGTGCGCTCTCGGCTGTCGTATCGGAGACTTTATGAAGTTATCGATGTCGAATGTTGCAGTTACGGATGACGGCATTCCTTACGTTCAGTATCTGCCCAAGAAAACCATGAAGACGCAGAATGACCGCCGGGAAAAGAAAACGCCATTGATGCTGTTTGCGTTGGAAATCGTCAAACGCTCCGGTTTCAAATTTGGTGTTCTCAAATATGTCTCCGGCAAAAGCGGATACAACGCCAAGATCAAGAAGCTGCTTGAGCATTGTAGGATTGACCGACTGGTTAACCAGTATGATGAGGCGACAGGCACAATGAACCGAGTGCCGCTGCATTCCGTAGGCAGTAGCAAGCTCTGCCGCAAGACTCACATAGACATCGCCAACAAAGCGCAGGTAAATATGTATGCAACCGGACTTCATGAAGTAGGCAGCAGCGCAGTTGAGCACTATTCAATGCTTGAAATCCGCGATTTATTCATGCTTCTCTGTGCCGCTTTCAATCAGCCCCGATACAAGGTTGATAAACAGCTGAATGTACTGCCGGAAGAGATAAACGGCAGTGAATAAAAACTTTTCGCGGGAATGGCGTGTTAAAATTTTGTGGAATCCCAAAATGTTTACTATCTTTGCATCCACAAAGGGTAGTTTCCCCTTGAAAGAAATACTTCGCTTGCGCGAGCAACGATTTTAGGGATCGGTTTTGCCCGGTCGGAAAGAGCAGTCGAAAGGCCGCTCTTTTTTATTTAATGCGGTATTACTTTCTGCCCCAGGAGCACTCCATTGTCTTGGAAAATATTGTGTTTTACAGCTTCGTATGATGGATTATGTCTTTCGGGATGAAGCAAATGGATGGTAACAGGGTACGCTATCAAATCCGCAATCTGCAATCCGATGATATTGTCTCTCTTGTTATTGAAACCGAAGTCGCTGATTTTTGCCCTTAATCGGTCGGGAGCCACCCATTTCGTGCCACGATTGCGCAATCCGTTGTAATAGTTGAGGAGTTTGTTGTCTTCTTTCTTGCCTCTGCGCTCTACAACAATGGAAATCTCTGGGAGAATACCATCTTTAATTTCATTGTCAACACTGAAGATGCTTCTCTCAATCAGATATGACAGAGAAAGTCCATATACGTCATCTTCCTCGCCACGGACGCAGAATTTGCTAAGTTGCTCTTTAAGAATTGTGCAGCTTACAATGATATAGGCACCGTTTTTGCTCAATATTTTCTCAATGCCTTCAAAGAATCTCACCCTTAATGCCTCATCAGCCAAAACAGAGAATGGTCCACGCCATTTACGGATGTCAACAGAATGGATAACTACATCTTTTGTGCCGAATATCTCTATCTTTAATTCCTCAAAAGCCTTATTCAGTGCGTTGAGATTCTGCCGGGACACAAGAATGCCGCACAAAGTAAACACCGGAAATCCGGGGTCATATTTTGCGAGGTTATGGTCTCCGCACTCGTCAATGAAGAGGTAATATTTCGACTTCGTTGTCTTTTCCATTGCGGTTTTCAACGCAAAGTTACTAAAAATCCGCGAAGTATGCCCTCCATCTCAAATATTTTCATTAACTTTGCGGTCGGATGGGCACACCCCATTCCCAGACATATTGAATTAACAAGAAGCGTATTGCTCTTGCTTGTGTTAGAAAACGTAGGAACTTTTCTGAAGATGCAAGGAGGCAAGCGGTTCTCACGCCATAGGCGTGGGCTGCTCATCCCACATCTTCATCTTCAGGTTTCCTACGACCTTCTAACAAAAGTGTGGCGATTCAGTCTGCGCTTTTTCTATTTATGTATTCCTTTCGACTGAGAAGGTATAAAAAAATAACACAGTATAATATAATGCCCTCTATAAAGGAATTGGCAGTTCTTCTAACAAAAGCTTTAGAGGAAAAAGATACAGCAACGTTCAAACGTTGTCGAACCACTATTGTGTCCACGCTCGCTGATAATGATTATATGATTAATTCAACGGGAAATCTTTTTGAGATGCCGTCTGTCAGCGACAACTTATTAGTGGGGAAGGCTTTAACAATTTTATTATCGGACATGTCAAAATCAGGTCTGATATATCGCAGAGTTATAGTGTCTGCTATATATTGTTTGATTAAAACAATTATAAACGATAAAGCTGGTCATAATAAAGAAACTGCGCTTGCATCAATCTTCTTACTTATTCTATTCTACGAAAACCAAGATTTTATCGGGGGAGAATATATTGCGCAGGGAGTAGGGAATAATGCAGAAGTCGCGGCGCAGCAATTCATTGGTATGACATGTGTATTTTATTGGATGTATAAACTATCCTCCTTTAACATAGAATTAGATTCTATAACCAATACACGACTGCAAAAAGCCTTAAATAATTTGCTTTTGCAGATACCTGATGAGAGTACACGAATGAAGATCGTGAATTTTGAATGTGATAATTTTGATGCAATGTCAAAATCTTTGCCATTAGATTTTGAATTAAAGTATCCTGGAATTCCTTTTTGTGAGACAGATATTGTGTCCCGGAAGATAGAAGCGATGTTCGGCAATTCGCTAATGTATTTTCATGCAAATAACAATGAGCCATCTGTTAATAAGACTTTTCAATATCCATCAGCGAATCAAAATACCGTAAAATGCACTTCCCAATCGTCGAACGGATCAGGATGCCTATCGGTCATTATTCTCGTTATAATTATTTCAATATTTAGCATTATTTGAAATGTGGGTAATAATTATTATTATCATTGGCATTGTTGTTATATACCGTTTTGGCAAACGCACTGGCGAAACAGTCGGAAGGGTGGCTTCCGATGGTGGAATGCGGTTGAAATATTCTAAGTTACTTAACAATATTTTACAAGGACATAGAGATTGTAAAATATTGGCTGAAACCAGAACCTATATAAGGGCTGGTGTATCAAATTATGGAGGTTCCACTATTTTTCATATTCAGCAATGCCCTAACAATACGGTCATGATTGATTATGATGTATCGAACAATCCAGTTATACCCAATTTTAGTCTTCGATTTACTTTCCCGGATACTATGGATCAAGATGAAATGATGGAGCAGATTGGATTAGGAATTCAACGCAAAATGATGGGATTCTAACAATAATTTATATGGGCTTTTTGGATTTTTTACGCGACATGAGTTCTGGCTCAAACCAGATTCGGCAACCAAGAAGAGACCGAGTCAACGTTGTGGCTCGCTACATGCTCTTACTTGACGACGATTTTTATGTTATGATTTTGGATTTTGTCAATGACAAGACTTTAATCGAACGTATCAAATCAAAACATATTTCACTTCCGGCTCTAAAAAAGGAATTTCAAGGGCGAGGGACAAAAATAGAAGGAGGACGTATTACTGAATATATGTCAAAGCTTCTACCGAGTTTGAATCAAGAGGACTTCATTCTTGATGTTGAAGATGGCGATCCTTATGAGGTGCAATTCGGATTTGTATTCTCATGATAAATACCTGAAATTGTACGGAAGGAGGTCTATTATGTTATAATCGGGAACCACAAGTGATTAGCCTGTGGCTCCCTTGTATCATCTTATTCTAAAGCCTCTCTTGACAGTCTGTTTCAATGATTGCCATTGCTCTTTGAGCCATTGGAATATTCGTGTTCCATTGATATGCATATGGAACTTGTTATCAGATGGGTCGCGGATGAATTTGAATGTCGTGCCTGCCACGACTTCAATCTTTTCACGCTTTTCTGGATAGTCTAAAGTTACATTATTGCCAAGGTACCGTCCACCTCCGTCCATCAGTTTACGGGCGAAGCTGTCAGGGATGCCGACCTGTTCACATTCTTCCAGAGCCGGAATCAAGGCGATTGTATCAGGAAAGAACCTTTCAATTTTGGCTATGACATCATTATGCCCCCTGACGATACTTTTCTCACGCTCAATTTGTCTGTCGAGTTGCTGACGCAGATTCCACATTTCATTGCTGTGGGTCTTGGAGGTGCGTTCTGCTTGCTCTTTCAAAGTCTTGACTTCTTCCCGACTTTGGGCGAGTTCACTCTCAAGCCTCTTGGTCTTACTACCCGTGAAGCGATTCGCGAGATTGCTGAGGGCATCCTTGCGGTTGGCATCACGCTGCGCTTTTGCATCTGCCGCTTCCTGCAATGCCGTCTCCTTCTCTTTTCTCGCCGTCTCCGCTTCCTTGGCGCAAGTAGTGCGCTCGTCAATCAACTTTGACTTGTCAGCCTTGATTTCAGCAATCTCATCAGCCATTTTCTTCTTGTCAGCCTCCAATGCTTTTTTCTCGGTGGTCAACGATGTATTGGCGGCGGTGAGAGAGGAATTTGACTTCTCAAGCTCGGACTTCCGTTTTTCAAGTTCGCCGTTCTGCCGGACCATCTCCGCGTTGGCGGCTTTGGTGTCGGCAAATGTCTTTTCAATCCAACGGTTGCCACGTTCAAGTTCTTTCTTCCGTTTCTCCAAAGATTGGGCTTCGGTGTCGAGTTGTTTTTTCTCGGTGGAAAGGGTGGCTACGTCCTGTTCAAGACCTTTCTTCTTGATCTGGCACTGACGGTAGTATTCGTGCTGGTCAACGTGCCGGGCTTCGGAACCCCGGATGCCACGCTCCAGTCCGAAACGTGCCATTGCCTCGGCGTATGTGTCCTGAAAGCGTGTCAGGTTCTCACGGGTCATTATGTCGTCGGCACTCAGTCGAGGACCGTTCCTGGGCTTGGTGCGGTAGCGTTTCGTGGCTCTCGCCTCGCTCGCCTTCCTCTTTCTTTCGGTGGTTACGATGGGCACGACCGTGACATGTAGGTGCGGTGTCTGCTCGTCCATGTGGAGATGAGCGCCGACAACGTTGTCCTCGCCGAATGTCTGCTTAGCCCACCCGATACTTGCCTCCGCCCACTCGTTGAGTCGCCCTTCATCGGCAAGTCGGCGCAAGGCTTCGCCGTCGGATGTCAGCAGGACATTGAGTGCGAGCACCTGGTTCTTGCCGATTTTCCGCGTCAGTCCGGCATGGTCGAGACGGTAGCGGATTGCCTCGCCCAGACCGCCGACACCTTCCGGGTATCGGATGAAATCCTCCCGGTTGAGGTGGCGCAGTTCAGGATGGGCGTTATCGGGCTGGGTGCTTCGCTCGATGTGTCGGGCGATGGCGTTGCAGGAACCGCTTGCCTTCATGATGTGGAGTACGGCGTAACTCATAGGCAGGCGTGTTTCTGTCGTGGAACAATCGCAGGGTACGGCTTCTCGTAAAGCCGTATCGGGGTTTCCAAAGGGGATGACCCCATTGGCTCAGTAGGGACATTTTCAGCGTATCGAAACGATATGCGGTTCAGAAAATTCCCTAATGAGCTAAGGAATTTCCGGATGGCGTAATTTCCGTGCCGCCACTGCACGGATGGTACTGCACTGCCATAGCAGTGATGCACCGCTATAACCACTGCACTGAATGCAATGGTTTCTTCAATGAAAAAACAATGTTTCACGGGACTTCTGTTTGAGATTTACCCCTTGGCACTTTCGTCATTTTGGCATAGACGGGGTGCTTCGGCATCTCCGTCGGAAATGCCAAAGTGACGATAATGCCAAGGGTGAATGATTATAATTTAGTGTAGTTTCCGTGGGAGGAATGGGCGAACAGAACGCCTTTTCGATCTCGGAGAAACCGCTTGAAGCTGCGCTCCGACATGCCGCATTTCCCGGCGATCGCCACTCCTTCGGCAGTGGTGAAGCTGCCGGGAAGCTCCGAGAGAACAGAGAGCTGCAACTCGGTCAGAGCATCCTCGCTGATGATGCCCTGCACTTTTGAGGCGGTCGAGCGGAAGTATTCCGTCAGGCGTATCGCCCTCTCCACTATATCCACCTCTATCATTTTCTTCTCACTGCCGCACGCCCAATCGGCGAGAGCCAGCAAGAGAGAAAAGCGGATAGCGTAGATTTCAAGTTTGCTTGCGATGGAGGTTAGGGTATCGCTTCCGTCGGCATTGCAACGGTCGGTCTGCTCGTTCTGCCACTGATAGAGGCGGTCGAGAGCGTCCGATGAGAAAGGGACATCTTCCGATATTATCTCGCCGTCCGCGTCAACCTTAGGAGCTATGTCGATGAGCCGGGAAAGGATGCCACGCCATTCTGCTGCGATGTCGAAAGAGGGCATCCGGCGGCTCCGGTTCCATTTCGGTTTTGTCTGGTCGGACGGGAACACATAGAGTATGCGCTCCATGAATCCGTTGTTGTTACGGTTCCCGGCGGCAAGGTCGGTAAGCACTTTCGGCTGGATAGTGCCGATGACGCAGAGGAACGGATTGCGGATGAACACGCCGCTCTGACTCCCCTTGCGGTCGGACATGGCTACTTTATGGTTGAACACCGACATCCAGAACTCCGATTCGGATCCGTTGTTGTAGCGGTTGAAGTTCTTGACCCATCCGGCAAGCTCGTCATACATCAGAATCAGTCCACGACGGTTTTCCGACAATATGCGGTGAACCGCCTCGTTGGTCACGTCCTGCATCATGAAACGCACTCGACGAGGCTCAACGGGGTTGAGGTCATAGCCGTTTGCAATCCTTTCTTTCGGCGGTAGCTCCATCGCGGCATTATAGCGTTTCAACGCCTCAGCGAACTGAGCCGCTTTCTCCGCGTCGTGGTCGATGAGCGGCTGCATGACATAGCTCAACGGATGGCTCTTGCACACTCCGGGGCATCCGACAAGGGCAACGAAAAGAATGGCATACTCTTTCCACCCTGCCATTGCCTCGGCGTGATGGGTGTTGCCGATTACCGCCGCCATTGCCAAGAGCATCGCTCCAGCCATGTAGTCCACAGGGAAACCGAGAGTGGCGTTTGCCTCTCTTATGATTTCCTGCAATCTTAACGGCAAAGCGTCAATCGGGAATGTGCTGACTGTCTGAGGTTTTGCGACCTCTGCAATCAAGCCGTCTGACAGTACCGGCGGTGCTGCCTGATTAGTCAGTTGGTCAGGCGTATGATTAGTCACCTGCTCACTTGCCTGACAAGTCACTTCCGTACCTTTGATTGCAGGTGTATCGGGGTGACTGACGAGGCTCTTTTTTGCAGATGCTTTTTTCTCAGAAGCGGCTTTGATCGAAGTTACTTTTTCACTGCTTT
>ERZ827168.4804-NODE-4804-length-12002-cov-4.627689_pt1 | contig 12002 bp, 8 predicted proteins | sample MGYA00519868_ERZ827168 | MGnify/ENA primary metagenome ERZ827168 (study PRJEB31778, sample SAMEA3449271) | human gut metagenome | biome: human gut; feature: human-associated habitat; material: faeces | place: United Kingdom | collected 2010/2012 ...
CTTCGGCGGCTCGCGCAAAGCGCGACCCCCGCAGCCGCCGAAGATAAATTTTACCCGAAATCGTCAGCCTGCGACTCTTCAGAACCAAGCAGTTCGACCGCCGCCGCCCCCACGCGGCGGACTGCTGTCGCATTAGCGCCGCCGTCGGCGAACAACAAACCGCGCCCCGAAAACCATCCGCGTCATTCCACATTTTACCGTTTGTAAAACGGTAAAATGATTGGAATCCCTACCGACAATCACTCGGTTGAGATGCCAATCCTCGCCTCACGGCTCGGTGGCATGACGTTGCATACACAGTCCGCAACCTCGGCGCGCGGAGGCCCGCAACTCACTTTACGTTCGCATATGCCCTCCGCAGGCTGCCGCCCGAGAGCAGAAGACACTCCTGCCGCCCTGTCCGACTCGCGGGACGGGGACACGACAAAAACAAAAGGGACCGCGCCATGCGCGATCCCCGCCTTAAAAAATTAACCCTTAGTCTATTCTTCGCAACGAAACAGCTCCCGAAGATAACAGTCGATGTAGTACAAGTCTGCCTCTTCGCGAATAACTTCGCTCATCAGGAGCCTATCGTCGTCAGAGACTGATTCCATCGATACTTTACCGTCTAAATCTTCCATAGGCTGAACCGTTTAATAAACAACGGAGCCGTCGGGTGATTTATTGTGCCCCGCAACCTTTTTTCTCGGAAAAATCAACTTAAAATCATGTCGTTTTCCTTGATCATCTTCCTGAGGTTTATCAAAGCGTAACGCATTCTGCCCAGCGCCGTATTGATGCTCACTTCCGTCTGGTCGGCTATCTCCTGAAAGCTCAGCCCCGAATAGTATCGCATCATCACCACTTCGCGCTGCTCGTCGGGCAGGCGGTCCACCAGCCGACGTACGTCGGCCTCGATCTGCTCCGAGATCATGCGGTCCTCCACCGTGCGCTCGGCGAAGCGAAGCGTACCGAGCATGTTGTATCCTGCGTCCGACTCGCTCACCGTCTTGTCGCTCTTCCGCGAGCGGAAATGGTCTATGACCTGATTGTGCGCTATGCGGAGAATCCACGACAGGAACTTGCCGTTGTCGGCGTAACGACCTTCGTCGATGACGCGGACAGCTTTGATAAAGGTCTCTTGGAGGATGTCGTCAGCCACGTCGTTGTCCTTGACCATCATGCGTATGTAGTCGCGAACACGGTTGGTGTGTCTGTCGATAAGTTTGGATATGGCACCTCGATCACCTGAAAGATAGTTATTAAGCAATACTCGGTCACTTAAAACTTGTGTGTTCATACTCTTCTCCTTATTTAATTACATTTTCAAAGAGTAGAATTTCTCGTATAGGCAATCCGTTTTTTAGGTTAAAATTTAATTTTATGAACGCAAGGTAGGGACTTTTTTCTAAATGTCAAAATTTTTCGACTCTTTTTTGATTCGGTCCTCCGACTCGCATTCGGCCGAAAATGTTGCAAATCGTGTGCCACGATGCTCCGTTCGGGCATTTTTCGCTGTTCTTTTTCGACAAAAAATGCGGAATGACGAGAAAGAAATCGGACAACAACCTGCTGTTCGCCGACGGCGGAGTGTTTATTAAAATTTATCTTCGGCGGCTGCGGGGGGCGCACCAAAGGTGCGAGCCGCCGAAGATAACGCCGCTTTGCGGCGCAACTGTTCGGGTGGTAGCCTGCAGCCCGCGCGACTCTGACGAATCTTCCACTTTTCGCTCAATATTTTTCATACGTTACCTTTTGTGCGGACAAAAGGTAACCGAAAAACCGCCACGGTGAAACGATTTCGGGGTCGGCCACAGCGCCTGCGCTGAATCGGATGCTTCGCATTTTTGAGGATCAAAAAGTCTCCGATTCTTTACGCTCCGTCGCCGCGGCCGCCCTTTGTCCGAAATCGCTTCTGCCGCGGGATGGGCTGACGCATGTGAATATTGCGGCTCTCTGAGCCGCGCAGTTCGCCGCCGCCCCACTGCGGCGGACTGCTAAAGCATTCCTGCCGCCGTCGGCGAACAGCAAGTTCCGAAACCGAAAATGCAGTCCGCAGGCTCGCCCTGCGGAGGCCCGCTATTCGCATTCGCTCATCGAGCAGACCACCGCAGGCTGCCGCCCGATAACCAAACCGAGTCATACCCGCCGAAGCCGCAGGACTGCATCGCCGACGCGAATGACTCTGTATAAACACAAAAAGGACCGCCCCGCAAGGGACGGTCCTCGAAAATATCGTCAATCCGACCTACTCCACACGTACGAACGTCATGTGTCGGGGATTGTGCTGTGCCGTGTCGGCATAGAACTTCAGTTTGTGCAAGCCCTCGGGCAGATCGATCGTAACCTTGAAGTCGGCGAAGTTGCCCCAGCCGCCCGTGTTGGGCGCCTTGAAGTTGTCGCATGCGCGGACGCCGTCCAACTCGAAGTGGTACCAACCGTCGCCGCTGCCGCCGCCCATATTGACCGTCACCTCGTAAGTACCGGCCTGCTCGACGTCGATAGAGTAGATGTACCACTCGCCCGTATCGAGGTAACCGAGGTTACCGCCGCCTTCGATGGTGACCATACTGCTCGTGAAGTCACCCATATCGGCACGGTAGGTGTTACCGCCGCCACCGCCCGTATCGTAGAACGCGATGTTCTTACCGCCACGGTCGAAATCGCGGAACCACAGCTCCGAAGGACCGTCGGCCTTGACCACGAACGGCTGACCCTTTCTGAGCGGGAACGAAGTGTCGACAACAACGGTGATCTCCTTGAAGATATCGCCGCGACGATAGTGGATCGTAGTCTCGCCTATGCCGATGCCCTTGATCACACCCGCATCGCTCACGCGAGCCACAGTCTCATCGTCCGACCACCAGTCGAAATCATCCAGAGGCACGTCGTTGGCCTCGGCGGGGAATACCTCCACAGCCACGGTCTGGGTAGCCTCCACGGCCAGCTCCAGAATGGCATCGCAGCGGAGAGTCACATCCTCCAGCTCGATCTTCTCGTTAACGACGATCTCCACCTCGAACGACATTCCGTCGCGCGAGCAGACTACCGAAGTCACGCCATGAGCCACGGCCGTAACCATACCCGATCCGTCGACGGTGGCAATGGTCTCATCCTTGCTCATCCACGCATACTTACCGCCGTCGGCAGGGCTGGCAACGAGCTGCCTGGTCTCACCCTCGAATAGGGTAACGGCATTGTAGTTTACCGTAATGGCGGTCTCCACCTCCGTTCTCTCGAAGTTGTCGCACGAGACCATCGCCAACAACGGCAGAGAGAACAGCATCATTATCTTAACAACATGTTTTTTCATTTTGCGCAAGTATTAAAAGTTTGTTTTACAACAGTCGTTTTCCCGCCTCGGCACGACCCGAACCTGTTCGGGTCATGCCTTCGGCTCGTAGAAAACGTTCAACTCGATTATTCATCATCTTCTTCAGACTCGATATACTTGATGCGCAACTCCTCCTTCATCTCATACGTATTGTTACCTATGGTATAGTAGTAGTGCAGCAGGAACATCTTGTAGACATTGAATCCGTCATCGACGATGGCATAGGTGTTCGGGTAGAACTTGTCGCCGTCGATCTGCGTTACCTTAAGGTCGCGCAGGGGCTTGATGGTCACCTTCTTCACATCCTCGGGCGTATCCTCCACCTCGAGAATCATGGCCTTGGCCTCGAGCACGTGCTTGTCGGCCTTGAACGTCTCGTTACCGGGCATCACGCGCACGCTGTTAGGTCCGTAGGCATGCAGCGTCTTCGTTCCGGGCATCGAGATCTCGGTGGTGCTGGTGATATTGCGGCGCTTGCCGAGCATCGAGTAACCCGTACCCGTACTGGTAGCCCAGCGGTTCTTGAATGCGACCTTCATCAGCAGCGTACCCTTGTCGGGATTCATCTCGCAGCCGTCGTAGTTGTCGATGCGTACGGGGATGAAGTAGGTCGAGTCGGGCGACAGTCCCTCGGGACGTATCTTCACGGGGATGGTTCCCAGCGCCTCGCCCGCCTTTATGACACACTTGTAAGAGACTATGTCATACTTCGACTTGGGCATGTGGATGGCGTACTTCGACACCTCGGTATCGAAATTCGAGCTGTTGTAGTCGTCGATAAGAGACTCGTCCTCGACGATGTTGATCGTCACGTCGTTCTTGATGGGGTTGCTGCCGCCCATCGACAACGACATATATCCCACCGACTCCTCCTTGTGCAGGCTCACGACCTTGGTATTGGTATTGTCGGACTCGCTCACGAAGCCGAACACGTTCTTATACTGCTCCTTCTCGAACACCTCGTCGTCGTTGCAGGCAACGAGCGAGACGAGAGCCGCGGCAGTCATTAAATATCTTAACTTCATATTTGATCAAATTTTTTAAGATTCAACCCGATTAATCCTCCCATCCGGGATTCTGATCGCAAGAGGGCAGCTTACGCACCTCGGCCAGAGGAATGGGCAGCAGCACCAGCTTCTTGTGCACCAGGCGCGAACCGATACGCGACGTATTGGGCACCACGCGCTGGTAGAAGGTATCCTTGCCGCCGTCGACGTTCATACCCATGATAGTCTCGTTCTCCACCTGCTCGTAGATACCCCAGCGGCGTACGTCGTAGTAGCGGTGGTTCTCGTGGAGGAACTCGATCATGCGCTCCTTCACCAGCACGGTCTGGAACGTGTCGGGATCGTTCACCTCGGCGTCGGTCAGGCCCGGCAGACCTGCGCGGTGGCGCACCTGGTCGAAGGCGCCGCGGATCTCGTTCACGTCGCGCGAGATCTCGTAGGTCTTGTCGCCCAAGGTGATGTTGTACACCTTGCCCGGGGTCAGGTTGTTCAGTGCCTCGGCGTACATCAGCAGGATGTCGGCGTAGCGGATGATGGGGAATGCCTTCTCCATGCGGGCGGCGTTGTCGCCGTCCCACGCATCCGACGAGTGGATGTACTTCTTGATTACGTAACCCGTGGGGGTGTAGTCGGTAGCCGAGTTCTGCTTGCCGTTCTCGTTGTCGTAGTAGTAGGCGATGGTCTTGTTGTACTTACCCGACGAGGTGGTCGAGCTCATGGGCCAGTAGCACTCGCTGAAACCGATCGAAGCGTAGAAACGCATCTCGCGGTTGGCGTACATGTTGTATACGCCCGAGTTGAGACGGTAGCCCGAGAACGACTTCGCCGAGGTGGTGAAGCCCGACTCCGAGTAGGGATACTCCTCGCTCGAATCGTCGATCGTGCGGCCGTCGTACATCGCGTAGTTGTCGATGATCTTCTGCGGAACCGCCATACCGTTCCAGCCGCCCGACTTGAGCGGGAACGACATCTGGGTATTGGCAGCCAGCGTCGAACTCTTACGCGCCCACACATACTCGGGGTTGGTGGCCAGCACGGCCTCGCCCGTAAAGCCCTCCGAATACGAACGGTAGTGGTCGATGCCTGCGGCACCTTCGGGCCACGGCTTGTAGTAGTTGGGATCCGAGGTCACGCCCTTGGCTATTTCGGGGGTCTCCGAATCGGCGTCGACGGTGTAGAGACGGAACATGGGGGCACCGCCCTTGGTCATCTCCATCACACGCTTGGCGGCGGCGGCAGCCACGGCCCAACGCTCCTCGTTGTACTCCAGATTCACGTAATAGGCGCGGTCGGTCGAGCGGGTCCACGTACCGAAGCAGCGGCGGGCCGCCGAACCTCCGTTCCACAGAGGGCTGGCATGGTAGAGACGCAGACGCGCGATAAGACCGTAGGCCGCAGCGCGGGTGGGACGTCCGAACTCCATGATCGAGCGGGTGTCGGGCAGATACTTGGCAGCCTCCTCCAGCTCCGAGCAGATGTACTCGACAGTCTCGTCGTTGGTGGCGCGGGGACGGTCGTAAGCCTCCAGATCGAGGTTCGAGGGGATCTCCTCGTCGCCGATGAGGATGGCGGGACCGAAGTTGAGCCAGATCTTGTAGTATGCGTAAGCACGCATGAAACGGTTCAGCGCCAGAATCTGGGCGCGGTCGGTCGGCGTAAGATCGACGGCCTCGTCGATGCGTGCGAACACGGTGTTGGCACGGCGGATACACTGGTAGCTCTTGGTCCAGACCTCTCCCAGCGAGTAGGTGTTGCTGGCATTGATCTCGTTAAGCACCAGACGCATGCCGTTGTAGTTGTGCTGCGTACCGTACATGGTGAACGCCTCGTCGGTAGCGAGCGGTCCGGGAGTGTCGGCGCTCTGATAAATGGAACCTTCGTCGCCGAACTCACCCGCGATACCCCACACATACGCCTCGACATTACGTTTATTGGCGAACACCGAATCGATCTTTATCTCGTCGCTGAAATAGTCGTCGATATCGAGGAAGTTGCAGGACATGAACATTGATGCTGCCATCAACGACAATATCATTATATTTAATCGCTTCATTTTGGTAGTGTTTTAATGTTAGAAATGCAGATAGAGCTGCAAGGTGAACGTAGCGGGCAAGGGGTATACGCGTCCGTTGCTCGAAGCCTGCTCGGGATCGAAGATCTTCACATTGTCCCATACGGCGAGGTTGTTGCCCACGAACTGCAAGTCTACCGACTGTATGCCTATCTTGCGCAGGGCATTGGCCTTGAAGTTGTAGTTGAGCGTGATCTCCTGCAAACGCAAGTAATGCGAATCGCCCTTCCAGAAGGTCGAAGTCTGCGAGTTGTTGTTGTTGCTGCCGTATTGCAGACGGGGATATTTCGCGTTGGGATTCTCGGCCAGCGAAGGATCTATGCCGTTGGCCAGAGCGTAATCCATCGGGATCCAGCGGTTGCGGGGATCGGCCGCCTGCGTGAGCACATTACCCAACTTGCCGCTGGCGAAGGGGATGTAGCCCGCACCGCCGTAGAAGAAGTCGGTCTTGCCCGTACCCTTGAACAGCACGCCCAGCGTGAAGTTCTTGTACTGGAACTCACCGCCGAAACCGTACATGAGCAACGGCGTGGCGCTGTATGCGATAGGCACCTTGTCATCATTGTCGATACGTCCGTCACCGTTGATATCGCGGTACTTGATATCGCCCGGGCGGTACTCGCCGAAGGTCTGCACGGGGCTGGTCTCGATATCGAGCTGGTCCTTGAACAGGCCCACAGCCTGATAGCCGCGTACCACGCCGTAAGGATAACCTGCCGCCTCCTGATAGGGATATGCGGGGTTGGCCTCCTCCCAGTTCTTCACGTCGTTCTTCGAGTAGGTGAAGTTACCGCGCAGGGTGATCGAAGAGTTCTTGCCCAGACGCTCCGTGTAGCTGATGTTACCGTCGGCACCGTAGCTGCGCATCTTACCGATGTTGCTGTAAGGCTTCGACATAAGACCCACATATGCGGGCACCTGCTGGCGCTCCTGGAAGATACCGTCGCGCACGTCGTTGAAGAAGTCGACCACGAAGTTCACGCGGTCACCGAACAGACGGCCCTCGACACCCACGTCGAGCTTGCTGGCCTTCTCCCAGTTGAGGTTATCGGCACCCGTGTAGGTCTCCCACAAGGTCTCGGCCGAGGTCGAACCCCACGGATTGTTGCTGCCGCGCTGTACTATGGTCAGATAGGGGAAACGCTTGTTCGAGATACGGTCGTTACCCACGGTACCGTAAGAGGCGCGGATCTTCAGGAAGTCGAGGAACGGAAGTCCCTTCTTCATGAACTCGTAGTTGGTGGGGACCCAACCCAACGCCACCGAGGGGAAGAAACCGAAGCGGCGGCCCGGCTGGAAGTTCTCCGAACCCGTGTAACCGAAGTTGATATCGAGCATGTAGGTATCGCGGAAACCGTAGGTGATACGGCTCGATATACCCTGATAACGCTTCGGAATCGAGTTCATGTTCGAAGTACTCTCGCTCGAATACTTCTCGTCGCTCATGTAGTAGTATACCAGAGCCGACACGCGGTGGTCGTCGGCGAACACGCGGTCGTAGTTGAGCGTACTCTCGAAGTGGTACTTGCGATACTGGTTGGTGCTCTTCGAATAGTGCGCAGCCTGCTCGCTCACGCGATTTATGGTGATCAGCTCGCCCTGCTGGGTACGGCCTACGGCCTCGTAGAGCGCGGGCTGGATCAGACGGCTCTCGTTGAACCACGAGGTGATGTCGTAAGCGCCCTGGGCACGTATCTTGAGGCCCTCGGTTATCATCGACAGATCCTGCTCGATGGCCAGAGTGGTCTTGCCCGCGAACTCCTGGTCGTTGCGGCGACCCATGCGGTTGATCATCACGTAAGGCGAAGTGGCCGCATCTGAATCCACTGCGGGCAGCTGGCCGTTAGAATATACGGTAGGCAGACGCAACGGATGGATGTTGGCCTGAGCGTCCCATATGTAGTTGGTATTGGCCACACCCGGGTTCTTCTGAACTTTCAGATAGCCGTTGCTGCCGAAATAGATCTTGGTGGTCTTGGTAAGCTCCAGATCGATGTTGGCACGGAAACCGTAGGTGTTGTAACCCACGTTGCCCGAATAGGGGCTCTTCTTGTCGACATTGTAGGCCGCATCCTCCAAAGCAGCATTAAGCGACACGAAGTAACGGGCCAGCTTGGCACCGCCCTGCGCGCTCACGTAGTAGTTCTGCTTCCACGAGTTCATCTTCACCACTTCGTCCTGCCAGTTCACATCGGGATAGAGGTCGGGGTCGAGGTGGTTGCGGATGATATCCAGCTCCACGGGGCTGTAAAGTATCTCCTCGCCGCGTACCGAGCGTGCCTCGTTGGCGAGCACCGCATAGTCGTATGCGCCCACGAACTCAGGCAGACGCTTGAGATGCGACAGCGTGGCCGATGCACGCACCGTGATGTTCATCTTGTCGGCATGACCGCGCTTGGTGGTCACCAGCACAACGCCGTTGGCGCCTCGCACACCGTAAACGGCCGTAGCCGAGGCATCCTTCAGGATCGAGAAGCTCTCGATATCGGCGGGGTCGATCGAGTTGATGTCGCCCTCCAGGCCGTCGATGAGCACCAGAGCCGAGGCGTTGGCACCGAAGGTACCGATACCGCGGATCCAGAACTCGGCGATGTTCTTGCCGGGCTCGCCGCTCGCCATCGTAGAAATCACACCTGCCACGCGGCCTCCCAGAAGGTTGGCCACCGACGCGGTGGGCTGTTGCAGCTCGCTCACGTCCACCGACGTCACGGCCGACAGGGTCGAGATCTTACGCTGGGTTCCGAGTGCCGTCACGACCACCTCGTCCACTTGGGTGGCGGCTTCGGCGAACTTGATCTGAAGGTCCTGCTCCTGCTTGACCACCAGATATTCCACATCCTTGTAACCTATGTAGGTGAACAGCAGCTTGTCGCCGCGCTCGACCTTGATAGAGAATTTTCCGTCGACATCGGTCATGGTACCGTTCGTCGGATTGTCCTTAACCGTTACCGACACACCGATCAGCGGTCCCTCGGAATCGGACACCGTACCTTTCATCACATAGGTCTGAGCCGAGGCCGACTGCGTTCCTATCAACATGAATATGAACAGGGACCATATTATGGTTAATTGTTTCATCTTTTTCTTGAGTTAAGGGTTAATTAATCGAGAGCTTGCGAATACGGCAGTTGCCCCAGTCGGCCACATAAACCGAACCGTCGGCCGCGATGCCGATGCCGCGCGGCTGATTGAACTTGGCCACCTCCTGGGTACCGTCCACCCAACCCGACTCGCCCGGGACTCCGAGCACCGTCTCCACCTGATTCTCGGGTGTTATGCGGCGGATCACATGGTTGTAACAGTCGGCCACGTATATGTTGCCGTCGGCGTCGGAATACATCTGCGACGGACCGTTGAACGCCGCATCCCTCAGATCGCCGTCGCGGTGACCCGTCGCCGTACCGTTGAGTCGCACGGCCTGCACATTCTCGGCTTTCAGATCCACCTTGAACACTCCGTGATTCTGCCATCCCGTGTAGTAGAGCACGTCGGGCTCCTGCGGACGGAACGTCATGCCGTAGGTATCGTACTGCTCGGTCATGCAGACCAGCTCGGTCTCGTAGGTCTTGGGGTCGATCTTTATCAGATGGCCGTAGTAGAATCGGCAGTAGATCTTGCCGTCCGACGGGTTCACCACCATGCAGTGCTTCCAGCCGTTTGCAGGAGGATTGGCGTCGTACCACTTGAACACGCGGTGACGCGGAGCCCACATCTCCAGCGGGTTCATCTCCACGAAGTGACCCACGTTCTTCTCGGTGGGGCACGTCACGATCTGGGTATCGGGAGCCACGCAGGGCACGTTGCCCGTCTCGGCGACGATCGACACCAGCTCGTCGTTCTCCAGATCGATACGGCCTATGGTATAGGTTCCCGCATCTCCGCTGGGAGCGTTACGGCTGACGACGAAAATGTTCTCGTTGTCGTCCACGCACAGATAGTAGGGACTCACCTGGGCTTCGGTCAATGCACCAGCCTTGTAGGTGGGCGTTCCGTTGCCGCAGACGGTACTTACGGTGGTCGACACAGTGTAGTCGAAATGCTCGTCGTAGGTGAGCGAGTCATTTCCCTTGACCACCGAAATCACGCAGTCGTCTCCCGGGAGACGCGGAGCCAGCACGTAGCATTCGGTTCCGTTCTTGCTGGTACCGATCACCGCAGCCTGGCGTTCGTTGAAATAGACCTTCAAGTCGGAAGCCCTACCGAATCCCGACCCTCGCAGAATGACCTTTTCGAGGTATTTACCGTAGTTGGGCGTAATCGACGACAACGACAGCGGACCATCGGCACCGCCTCCGCCACCTTCTTCGGGATCATCGCACCCAACCATGGTAATCGCTCCGAAAAGTGCGACAAGCCACAAAAGTTTTTTTGTTTTGTTCATGGTTAATAATTTTAGGCTGTTAGTTATAAAATAAGCAGTTACTTACTCTTTTTCTTTTTTGTCATGCGCTCGGGAGCCTCCGCAAATGGCAATAACGCCACTGTCTCGGCATTCGGACCGAGCGAAACAGGCATCGCGAATACATACGGGACGCCCGACACAACTTTATGATGTGATTAGAAAGGGGAATGTAGATTTCTTCTTATAGGCTCTCGGTTTTAGGTTGAACTTAAGGTTTTTTCATTTATGGGGTTTAGTGTGTGTCGGCGGCATGTTTACGGGTTCGGACCCGAGGGAGAGCCGCACGCCTCCCCGATTAAGTTGTTGTAGTGTATTATGCAGGTTTGAGCCGATCGGCCGACAGACAGTCGCAGCCGACGGGACGATCCGCCGCCGAATGCCGCACGTCGACAGCCGACTGCACGGCACACGTATCCGCGCAAAACGGGCTTTCGCCGTTTTGCGAGGTCGAAAAATTAAAAAAATGGTGATTATCGAATAGATATGCTACGGAAACGAGGGGGGGGGAAACCCACCCGCACCGATTGCCCGAAACACCGTTCACGTGCTTGGCAAAGGCATATTTTCGGTTCCGAGTTTTCATCTGTTCAGTCCTGTTTTGATCTCTTCCGTTTACAAAGTTAGAAATTATTTATATCGTTGCAACATTTTTCGCACAAATTTTCACCCCCCCCCTATAAAATAAAATATTTTAATATCAACATTTTACACGTAGATATCGCACTTCCGCACCGCTCGGGCGCGCATTCTCGGGCCGCGGCACGATGTAATTTTTTCGGATTTTTTAAGGCGGGGAGTAACATCCCGCGGACTGCATTTTAGTTTTTTGGCGTGCTGTTCGCCGACGGCGGAGGACTCGCACGAGCCTTCGGGCGAGATGCAGTCCGCCGCGTGGGGGCGGCGGCGAACTGCGCGGCTCAAAGAGCCGCAAGTGCCGTAATGGGAAAGGGTTCGGGCCGCGGCCTGCGGACTACCCCGCCGTCATTTCGCATTTCACCGTTTTGCCGCTGTTCGCCGACGGCAGTCGGAATGCGGGTGGTACTCGGGCAGCAGCCTGCGGAGGGCGTAGTGTGAGCATTTGCGAACGACTGCAGGCCTCCGCGGGGCAGAGGCCGCGGCCCGCACAGTCCTGCGGACTGCAATATTCACACGCGCCAGCCTCAACCGCGGCAGAAGCGATTTCGGATAGAGGGCGGACGCGGCGAC
>ERZ827168.4805-NODE-4805-length-12001-cov-6.966349_pt1 | contig 12001 bp, 7 predicted proteins | sample MGYA00519868_ERZ827168 | MGnify/ENA primary metagenome ERZ827168 (study PRJEB31778, sample SAMEA3449271) | human gut metagenome | biome: human gut; feature: human-associated habitat; material: faeces | place: United Kingdom | collected 2010/2012 ...
GAATCTGCGAGGAATACAACCGTGTGATTGGAAATATGGAACTGGAGCCGTTGATCGCAATCCCGATTTTCATCCATGACTTCCTGTGCATCCACCCCTTCAATGACGGAAACGGAAGAATGAGCCGCTTGCTCACAACGCTGCTTCTGTACCGAAACGGTTTTTATGTTGGAAAGTATATCTCCTTGGAAGCCAAAATCGCCAAGAACAAGGATCTGTACTACGATGCACTTGCACAGGCGCAAACCGGCTGGCACGAAGGAATCGAGGATGTAGTGCCCTTCATCAAGTACCTGCTCGGGACGATCCTTGCCGCCTACAAAGACTTCGAGGATCGCGTGGTGCTTGTGGAAACCAAGCTGCCCGCACTGGAAATGGTGCGCAGAGCAAGCAAGAATAGAATCGGGCGGTTCAATAAGCAGGACATCCGGGAGCTTTGTCCGACGCTCAGCGACAGTTCCATTGAGGGCGCCCTCCGCAAGCTGGTTGCAGCCGATGAACTGAAAAAAGAAGGCCGTGGGAAAAATACCTGCTATTTCAGACTGAATTAGATATCCTCCAATAAAAGCAACAATTTAGAAGACCGCCCCTGTCCGTATGAACAGGGGTGGTCTTTTTGGGCGTCTTGAAAGACCGTGCACAGTAGCGCTATGGACAAAGAAGAATCAATTTCCGCAGTAAGCATGAATAGCCTGTGTAATGAACTTTGCTGTGCCCTTACCACCAGCCCTGTCTGAAATGCTCATCCACAATATACGAAGAAAGTGAAAATGCTTCTTGACAAGCCGCAAGGCAATTCATATAATTGTATTTGTACACGAGAAAAGTTAAAAGCGCATCGATTCGGTATATAGATGTTGTTTCACGATTTATATATTCCGGTCATATTGTATTTTCAACGGTTCTCTTGTACATATCAAGAGAGCCGTTTTATTTTGCTTCAAGACAGGAGGGATTTCCATGGATACGGCATTTATGCGAAAAACATTTGCGCTGATCGCAAAAGGATTGATTGAGAAAGAACAGCTTCTGCAGACGGAACCGACAAGGTATCCCTACAGCAAAGCCATGCAGCATGGGATCAACATGTTTTTAGCCGCAAGTCAATGGGCAGGGAGCCAAGCCGCTGTCGAGTATCCCGACGAGACCTCTTTCCTTGCACATTTTATCACCAGACCTGTTGAGGAATGGTTCGATACATGGGAATCGGGAGCTGTCGAGCAATTACATCTTCAGGAAGAGCCTTTTTATGCCTATGGCGCCTTTGCGTATCAAAAAGCCGGTAACGTATATGTTCCCAGCTCGGATTGCTATGAGTTCCTGGAAACGCAGGACAGTGACATCATGAACGGAACAGACGAGCGTATTCTCTATGAAAAAATAATTACGTTAAGTCAAGAAGATTACTGCAGGGTCAGAAGATATATCATCGAGCATCCGATTATCACGCTTGAGGACAGGCGCGCTATGTCTCTTGAGCTGGCCGATGATCCGATGGCCAGAGACGCCTTCCAGTTTGCCTACGAGGAAATTACGGAGGAATGCTACCGCTGTCCTCGGTGCGGATGGGCGATGATGCAAGGAAAATACGGATACAGCTGTCATTCGACGCATTGCACAGATACCCTCCCCGAACTCACAGATGAGATGAAGCTGGATAGTTCGGCCGGCGATCTCTACCGGTTAAAGAAAGGCGTTATGCGGTATTTTGCCGCGCCGGGAAAGCTTGAACTTGAAATTGCGGTGTTTTGTGAGAAAAAGAAGCTTCGCTGGGCATTGTGGCCGCAGATGGACCGCTATGATGTGGAGATCCGGTTCCCTGACGGGGATATTTGGGAAATCGACGCAAAGGCATATCGAAATCCCATCGCGCTCCGCACGAAGATTCAGAATGACGGTGGACTCCCTTCCGGGGACTATGCGCGCGGCTATTTTGTGATCCCCAGCGAATATACGGTCAATCAGCGAAACTATACCGCGATCATCAACCGCGTACTGAAGGATCAAAAAAATGTAGAGTGTGTGACTCTGAAGACGCTGAAAACCGCAATTGCGAAGAAGGAGGCGGCATGCAACGATGAATAAGACCAAAGACGGCTGGTACACTCCGCTTGCGGCACAATTTCAAGGCATAGACGAACCCATGCCGCTTGCCAGATTTGCGGCGATCGAAGCGGTTCTGCATTTGCTTGCCCTGAATGCACCGGCCGCCGATCCGGCAAAGGCCTATCTGTTATTTACCCAATATCAGCTTATTGGCACAACGGCGTGTACGGCTATGGAACACACCTTGCAGCAGGCCCGGCACACATTGGGGTACTATCGTTCTCAAAAATACTGGCAGGATGATTTGCGGGCATATCAGGCTCCGAAATATGATGCGGTTCGCGCTTTTTCGTTTGAGAAATCGGGGGAAAGTCGTTCGTTTTCCAAATCGGAGGGGGAATATCCCTATCCGTATGAGCGGCGCCAAAGGGAGTGGGAGCGGTTTTGGCCGGAAGAGCTTGAAGAAGCCAAGCCGCCTTCTTATGCCGGAGCCGGAACATATCGCTATCCGTATCTGAATCTGGAAACCGGGGAAACCGAAACTGTTTCGGTCAGATTTGACAATGACTGTACCGCACCCGTTCCGCCGGGAATTCCTGAAAAGGGACGCAGAGAACCAATTTCCGTCACTCTGGATGAACTGCTGAGCACCGCAAAAGAAATGGCCGAGATGCATCCTGGTGACCCGTGCTATGCGATTTTATCGACCAATGTTCTCAAGCAGGTCAAAGGAGCTTCCGTCAGTACATGTACGGAGCTCACGATCCTTGAGGTCATCAATATCATTGGCATGGTTGGCGCGGGCAAATCCACACTGATCAAGGTGTTGGCATTTTGGTGTCATAAAAATGGGTACCGAATGACGATCGTTGTTGACACGGTAGCCGAAGTCATGAACCTGCAGAAATATTTATCGGCCTTTGGGGTTGCAGCAAGCCCGTTGATTGGCCGCGGTGAAAGGCTGAAATATATCAATCAGATCGCGCAGCCCTGTGAGACTTGCTTGCCGGCAGGATTTTCCCAATACTTAACGCCGTTATGTTTGGTTGATGGAATGGATGCGCAGCACAGCGAAGCGGTCGCTTTCGGCAAAGAGCCGTGCTACGCCCTGAAAAAAGGGAACAAGAATTACCTGTGTCCGTATTTTCATCAGTGCATGGGCACCAGAATGCTCCGTGAATGCTATACCGCTTCCGTTGTTATCACAACAGTTGCGGGCTTTGCGGCATCTCGGGTAGGAGCGCAGCGGGAAACCTTTCTGGAGCTGGTAATGCGCGGCTTTGATGTGGTCGTCTTTGATGAAAGCGACAGAGTTCAAAAAACGCTTGATCACTTTTTTATGCCGGAAACGAGCTTTAATAGCTATATCCGCGAATGTGCCGAAGATTGCAGCGCCTATATGCGGCTGAGCAGCAAACGCAGAGAGGAGAATCTGGCCGAGCAGAGATACGATGAAATGCAGCGCCAGAGCGTGACAGTCCTGAGCTGTCTCGTAAAATCTCTGCACCATGAATTGGGTACATGGAAGAGGATTGCGCATGGAGATCCTTTTTCAGCCCTTACCCTCTTAGAGGATATGTACCGGGATGAGTCGGAATATAGAATTCCGTATGCCGTCTATCAAGCCATCTATGACTTGATCGATATGCAGGATGACGATGACATTCGCCAGAGTACGCTATGGGCCGTCCTTGAGAGCTCCTGTAAGAGTACCGACGAGACGTTCTTTCACCAAATGTACCGCGCTTGGCTGAATGAGCTGGGCGATGATTTTCCGCGGCCTGAGAAGGATAAAGTGAAACAAATCCAAGATGCCCGCATCAAGCTTATTTTGCGGCTCATTTATTTTGATCACTTTATCCGAGACCTCAGCGATGCGTATGAGGCCAGCCACGAAACCTCTTACGGACAAAATGAGCTGTTCGGATTCCTGCAAACTCGTTTTCGGCAGCAGCAGTATTTCCTGCCCTCCGCGCTGTGCGGCAACCTGTTTGGCCTGAAAAAGACAGATGACGAAGATATCATTCTGTTTCGTCAGTTTGCATTCGGACGAAGCTTGATGAAGGATCTTCCGTATTTGCGCACTGACGCACAGGGCAATCCTGCGGGCCCCCATGTGATTATGCTGTCCGGTTCCAGCTGGGCGGAGGGTTCCTATGAGTACCACATCAATCGGCCGGTGAACTATATCCTTGAGGCAGATGGTGAGAAACGCGCATTTTTAGAAAAAACGCGTTTCTTTGAATCCGGGTTTCCAGAGCGTATTTCCGGCGCGTCGGATGATCAGCGCATGGTGCAGCTGCGGTTTGCGGCCGAACGGACTGTCGATCTGATCGTCAGAGAATATGAGAGAAGGACCGGGAAGATCCTGTTGGTCGTCAACAGCTATGTTCAGGCACAGGAAGTACAGCGAACACTGGAGGCGGCCCTGCGGAAGGTCAATTGCCCTGCACAGGTTTGCCGGATGATCTCTGATGCCGTCAGCAGCGAGAATGTTCAGGGAACGGTGCGCCGGGGGGAGGTCAGCCGGTTTGCCGGGATGAAAGAGGAGATCCTGATTGCGCCCGCTATGGCGATCGAACGCGGACACAACATTGTCGATGAGTACGGCCACTCTGCCCTTTGCGCGGTGTTTTTCATGGTGCGGCCGATGGCTGTTCCTGACGATATCCAGCAGAAGGGCAGCAAGCTCAATGGATTTGTGGAAGCCCGCTGTCATCGGGGGTCACAGGAATCTCTGTTTGCATACAATGTGCGCATCCGGCAATTTGCGGCACAGCAGTGGGCCAAGATGAGCAAAAGCAAATCGTTTGGTTTGGCTGAGCTGGATGCCGAAGAGCGGAAAGATGTGGTTGCAACACTGTTTGTTTTGATCCTTCAGATTTTTGGCCGGTTGGCGCGTGTAACGGATGTGACAAAGCCGGAACCGCATGTTTATTTTATTGACGGCGCATTTCGAGGCTGCGAAGAAAAGCAAGGTGACTTTGACTGCCTCTCCGAGTTAGGCAGGTACTTAGATGCATTGATGACCTGCAAAGACAGTGCGGAAATTGCCGAAACGCTGTATGCTCCATTTTATAAAGCTTATCGAAAGGACATTCCGTATGAATCATAAAATCTATCCGCTGGCATATAAACTGTCTCCCAAACAAACCTGCACCCTGTACTATTTGGGGTTTCCCGCATCTTGGAAAGCGGCCCTGCTAAACATCGCACGGAAGACGAACCCGAAGTTTAAGGATGAGTATGGACTTCCGACGAATGCACTGAAGAAGCTGGTCGACAGCTGGATGGAAGGTATCATCGCTTTAGCTCCGCTAAAAAAGGACAGCCATGATGAGCGTTGGCTTACATCTTGCTATGAATACTCCGAGAAAAATATTCAGGCATTGTGCAGTATCATTAAGACCTGGGTAAAGGCCACGTATATCACGCCTTCAAGAGTAAACCCCATAGCAAAAAAACACGCAAAAGAATTTTGCGATACGATACATTGGGAAGAACTTGCGGCGGCTCAATCCACGGATAAAGTCTGCCTTACACGCGAAGATGGAACAGTTTGCGAAGCCGCTTACCAAGCCATTCCGCTTCTCGCAATCAACCGTTTGTTGGGAAAAGAGATCACCTTGAGCGGGCAAACATTGCACCTGTGCTATGCCGCTAAGAATCAGATGGTCAGCGATCCGATTACAGATATGAAAAGTCACCATCAGTACTCTTTTGTATTTGATTTATCTGTGCAGACAACCCCTCCGGAAAGAAAAGCTCTGCTGCTGTGCCAGATGAGTATTCGCCGCTGGATCCCCGATAACTACAATAAGGAGCGGACTCCGTTTTTAACGAATGCAGTCAATGCGCATATTAAGATTTCAGAGGATAAGTATTGTCAAGTGCCCATTGTCTATGGTTACACAGCCAAACAGCCCGTATGGAAAGAACAGGACAAGGAATGCTACAACATTTGGGGATATTCCCAATTACCATCGGCGGAAGCTGTTGTAAGAGATCCCGCGGCATACGCGGAAAAAATCCTCCTTCCCTACAAAAACGGCATGGCCGGCTTTGCAGCTTCCAAAATCGGAACTGGTGTGTCCGTTGTCGACAAGGCGTCGCTGTACCAGTCAGTGCCTGCTCTGCTCGGTGATATGATTTGTGAGCAGCCCGAAGCGGAACGGGTCATGCTGCGAGGACAGAAACTCAAAAAATATAACTCTCCGCAGGGATATGAGGATTCTGAAGATTTCCGGAACTGGGTCAGCCGATGCACGGAGACAGACCAAATCACATTCGAGCTGTATGGCCTGTGGAAGGATGCTTCACAGCAAAGACTGCTGAAACAGATTGAGACCAAAATTAAACAGGATTTTGGCGATGAAAAGGATATATCCGGTTTGAAAGTGCAGTATGTGTGTAAAGAAGTCGGCGATCTTGCAGATAGCATGCCGGACGATAAGCTGCAAACGCAGATTACACGATGCGACGAAATCGCCGGGCTATTAGGCGATACCGATGGGGTGACGGCTTGTATTTTCGTTTTGCCCGGGCAAGAGAACTATGTTGTCGGCGATCCGAAATCTGTCCTTCGCAATGCGTTTGCCAAAACGGGACGAGTTGTACAGTTTGTTACTCCTGAGGAGGATGCCAGCCAGAACAAAATTGAAAATGCTGTGTACGATCTCTATCGACAGTTAGGTGTTGTAACCCTGCTGGATCCTGAACGAGACCAGCCCGATTTGGCGCATACGCCTTGTGTGGGGATGCATTTGTGTACGCAAGTTCAGGGGATTTCCAATAAAGCGCGTTTTCTTCCGCTTTACATTACGGTTGATTTGATGGAGGGAAGGGTGCAAGTACATTGTGACGCATTCTCAAAGCGGACGGTCTCTTATCGGGAAGCGTGTCTCGAGATGGCGCAGCTTTTCTGGAAAAGCGATTTGGAACAGCGCTGTGTTGCTGCAAGCCGCACCCCTGCGAAGCAAAAACTCATAGAGCTGAAAAACCGGTACAATACGCCGGAAAACGGCGTGTTGGTTTTGGTTCAATCCGATGGAAATACACGAGCGGTATGGGGCGGTATCTCCGACAAGGAGATTGGTGGATATGAGAAGGTAAAGGCGTATTGCCCGACTCAGATAAATGTTGGCATGCCGCAAAATCCGTACTTACTCTCCTTGGCGAATTCAGGTGTACGAATCATTCGGATCAGGAGTAATCAAGAAGTTCCGGATTATTTTACGGGGTTGAGCGCAAAAGCTTCTGATGAAAATTTGCAGCGTTCTTCTGCATCGGGTATTTTTAAATACGAGGATGTGTACTGGGGCATTCATACGAAGCCGAACGATATGCGTTATACACAGAGCCTAAAAGAGTCTAAGATCAATTACCCCACACATCCGTTTGCTGAAAAGGACATGATTGAATTGTACCCATTGCAGCTTCAACCGGGGGATGATGCAGCAGGCTGGATCTTCTATACCAATGCATTGAGAGCTCTTCCGATTCAGTACAATCAGTCGACGGTTTTGCCTTTACCGCTCCATCTGGCAAAAGGTCTTGAAGAGTACCTTTTCAAAGTATAAATAGATAGTACAAAGTAGGCGCCACCTCTATTCTTGAGGTGGCGCCTACTCCTTGAACTGTGTTAGGATAATTATTCAATGAGCATATACAGACACTTTCTATAGAGATATGGAATTAATAATGGCAGTACTATAGACAGGTCAATAACTATACTCCTTATTAGAACTGATACCTTTATTCATAGGATTTTAGAAAATCTACAATCTGCTCAATGACACTTCGTAAATCCTTGCGAATTTCGCATTCCCAAACCGTAAAAACATGCCATCCGTTATCAGTAAGCTCGTTAAGATGGATTGAATCCCGTTTTTTGGTACGGATAATCTTTTCATTCCAATATTCTGCACGCGATTGGGGAACATGTGAATAGCGGCATCCAATATCGTGACCGTGCCAAAAACAGCCGTGAATAAAAATAACAACTTTCTTTTTCGTGAATACGATGTCAGGTTTACCTGGAAGCTTCGTGTAGTTTATACGGTATCGATAACCTAATGCAAAGAGCTGTTTTCTCACGAGTAGTTCTATAGATGTGTTTTTGCCCTTAATATGTGACATTATTTCACTACGCCGTTCTTGTGATACTGTGTCTGACATACTTAATTCACCTGTTCCATGTAGCAGTCAAGGAATTCTTTTGTAATACCTTTAAGATGACGCCGTTGACACAGAATATACAGCTCCTCAACGGACGAATAGGGGAAAAAGCGAACATCCATATCTTTAAACATGGGTTTGCGGCCTTCTGCTAATACATGATCCCGGTCCTCATCGGGGGCGACAATTACGTAACGGGAACCGATAGGCGGTATGTGGTCGCGGAAATTTTTCATGCGGTCCAATCCACTTGTCACGCCCGTGGTGTGCTCTACCTCCATTACAGCAGGAATATCCAAGTCGCCGGCGAACCAAATGCAATCAATAAACCTACCTGCATTTGAGGCGCCAGAATATGGACCAATAAGCGGTTTCTCCGAAATGGACTTCAGAATACCTTCGTGTTCAAGTAATGCTTTTCCTTGGTACTTAATTCCCTTATCATTTTGGGCAATCCATGTTTCATATCCAAACTGCTTTCCAATTAGGTAAAGTGCAATCTGGATTTGGACATGTCGGCGGGCAACTTCAATATCCATCCCGTGGAAATCTAATGTATCCGGCACATCGAGACTATCATAAACCACAGCTGATGTAGGAATCTCAGAGATTGCCACATCAATTTTGAGTTCTGAAAACTCTCCTGCCTTATGAGGCTCATCAGGAAGCCATACCAGATGTTTATGTCCTTTTTCAATAGTGGTCTGACCTGCAATATCTGCAATACGGCCAGGGTAGCAATAAGAGAATTGGGGAGTATATGCAATTAGACTTTCCAATACAGAACGTGTGTTATAGCTTGCTCCCAAAATTCGGTCAACATTGATTGGCTGCCCCTCATAAAATGCATTTGCTACGCGCCAAATCATTTCTGTAGAGATTGAAACCTCTTTTGCGTCAGAAAAGTTTTCGCCTTTATCGGGGTTGCACCGTTTGATGACAATGGGACCTGCAGGAAGTTCGACCTGGACAATACGAATCAGGCCTTTAGTTTTAGGATTAATATAGTTATAATCGCGGTTCTTCGGCAGCTGGTTGATTGCTGACACCAAATTGTACCCAGTCACTTTCTGCATATTCTCACCTCAACTATATTGTATCACGAATTGCGGCAAGAAGCTATAATTTTTCCGCCTAATTTGACGTCATTCTTACTGTGTGTTAAAATGAATAGAAAACTTGGGAGGAAAAGTATATGAATTCCAAAATCGTTTTAGATGCAATCAAGCCCAAACAAGGACCAGATAAAAAGTGGAAAGCCATGGTTCCAAGCAAGGAAGTAATCGGCTGTGTTTATGAAACCAGCTTGCCTTCAGATCAAATTACCTTTCCGGAATTAAAGAAGTTCCTCCAGAAAAATACAAAAGCCTTTTTTTCTAAAAAGAAAATACCTGGCACACATAAGAAATTGATCGCACCAACTGCTGGCTCATTCAACAATTGTAATGGACGCTGGCTGGAATACATATTTGCTATTTATGCATGGAATGCTCTCGCAGAAATTAATCAAGCTAATCCTGATATTGATCCTTACATTTATATAAAGCTTCCCAATAGCACTGTCGCTGATGCACCAAACCATGAAGAACGAATTTCGGAATCATGGACAAGTATATTAGATGAAGTGCATATAGAGCGTATTGAACGAAAAAAGACTGACTTGTTTGTAGGTGAGAACTCAAAGCTGGAGGCAAGTAATCCTGACGCAATGATTCTTCGTTTGCCCAGAGATAGCTACTCTGGAAATTTGTCACCATATTCCAAAATCGGCAATATTTCACTTGATACACAGAACGAGATTGATAGCTTGTTCTCAAAATATGTCGGAAAAGAGCATAGGTTAGAAGAAATTATTGCTTTTATCTCAATTAAAGCATCAACACGCTCTGACCGCAGATATCAGTTTATTGTTGAGGGAAACAGCACAAAAGGTTTATACGCAACCGCATTTAGCAAAGAAGGTGATCTTAAGGTCGGAAAGCTCATGATGAATAAATACTATGCTTTTTCCTTAGAATCGTCTAAACCTGCGGATCATGAAGCGCTGGACGGCTTAATCATGTTTGCAAGTCTATTCAATGAGGCAGTTGGGGCTACACGTGCGATTGATGCTCTATACGATTGTGAAACACCTTCGCAGGTAACTGAGAAGATTAAATTGATCTGTACTTAAGGGAAATGGTCACTTCTACATATAGATGCAGAGGTGACCATTTTGTGTTTATAGAGTAAATTCTTGGAGATATTCGCGTAATGTAGTTGCAATCCCTACAGATAAAAGATATGGAACACCGTTTCCCACAGTTTTAAACATATGGGACAAGCTCATATCCGGTGGCAAAATAAATTCTTTAGGAAGTGATTGCAAGGAAAGTGCTTCTGCCGCAGACAAGCGTCTCGCTTTTGTTGGGTGCAAATGTACTTCATTATTCCCATATGCAACAGTTGGAGAATAGCGCCAACGGTGTAGGCGTTTAAATGATTTTCTGCTCACGTCACCTTCAGCAATTGTCTGCATCCGGTCAAGTCCCTTACGAGGAGTAAAGTAATTGTTGCTATTGGGATGGTTTTCTACATCATTCTTATCAAACCAGTACTGAACAGTTAATTCTTTTGGCAGTCCTGCTGGTAAGATTGGATTACTCCCAAAGCTGGTTATTGTAGGCCAAGCAAGACCTTTTACTGCATCAGCTACATACTTCTGATGCTTCTCCCAAGGGAAGTTTGAAATCTCATTGCCATCAATGCAACTGTTAGGTAGTAGAGATTTTTTGATTCCAATTAACAAAATACGGTCACGGTCCTGAGGAACACCGTACTCCAGCGAATTTGTTAGTCGGTTCGCAAGTGCATATCCAGCATTTGCAAAATCAGCTTTCAGTTCCTCAAAAAAGGCCCGGTGCCGTGCAGTACGCCAGAGGCCTTTAACATTTTCGAATAGAAAGAAGTCTGGTTTTGCGCCGATAATTAAATCGGCATAAGAACGAGAAAGTTTGCCGTTTTCTCCTTCTTTACCTCTGTTCTTGCCCGCTACAGAGAAATCGGGACACGGAGGGCCGCCGATAAATCCGACTAAGCTACCGTCATCTCTTGCATCTTTAATATACTCGGTTAAAATATTTTTATCATCAGAAAGAAAACGGTTAATGTCGGTATTCCAGTAGCCGTACATTGGCTTAGGAATCCCCATATTCAATCTTGCGTACTTATATGCGTCAAGAAAAGGTTTAAAGAATTCATTGACAAGCACAATTTCATAGCCGTTTTTCTCAAAGCCAAGATCCAAAAAACCACAGCCTGAAAAAAATGAAAAAATTTTTATTTTTTTGTTTGCCATAATATATAATCTCTCCAATACAAAAGGATTGTGGTAATTTAACTTGAAATGAGAAAATTGTCAATATTAATTTTTATTATATAAGTTTTCTACCCAAAAATCCAGCATTTTATAGAGCGGCTTTGAAAGATATCTTTCTTGACTGATATTCGCCAGTCAATTGTGAGTAAAGTAGTGTAATTTGGAATACATAAATTGCTATCAAATCTGTTTTGTAGTATGCTAAAAATAATACACAAATAGGGAAGCGATAGATAATGGAGCTAAATAATAAAATCCAGCTTTTTGAAAATCAGCATATTCGCACGGCGTGGGATGAAGAAAAGGAAGAATGGTACTTTTCCGTTGTCGATGTTGTTGGCGTACTGACGGACAGCGTTGATCCCACGGCGTATTGGCGCAAACTTAAGCAACGGTTGAAGGCCGAAGGCAATGAAACCG
>ERZ827168.4816-NODE-4816-length-11972-cov-11.383905_pt1 | contig 11972 bp, 12 predicted proteins | sample MGYA00519868_ERZ827168 | MGnify/ENA primary metagenome ERZ827168 (study PRJEB31778, sample SAMEA3449271) | human gut metagenome | biome: human gut; feature: human-associated habitat; material: faeces | place: United Kingdom | collected 2010/2012 ...
CACGTCGAACACCAGATCGGCCTCGAGCGGCACGCCGTACTTGTAGCCGAAGGAGACGACGTTGATGCTCATGCGGCTCTGCTGCCCCTTTTCCGCAAAGAGGCGGTAGAGCTCGCCGCGCAGCTTCGCCGCGGAGAGCTGCGTCGTGTCGATCACAAAGTCCGCGCGCTCGCGCAGCGGGCGCAGCAGCTCCGTTTCGCGCTTCACCGCGTCCTCGATGGTCGCGCCGCTCTCCATGAGCGGGTGGCGGCGGCGCGTTTCCTTGTAGCGCTTGATGATGCTCTGCGTGTCCGCCTCCAGATAGAGCAGGCGGCAGACCGTGCCGCCCTCGCGCAGACGGTCGATGACCTCCAGCAGCTCGTGGAAGCTGTCCACGCCGCCGCGGATGTCGTTCACCAGCGCGACGCGGTCGTAGCGGCCGTCGCTCTCGGCGGAGAACTCCGCGAACTTCGGAATGATGGCGGCGGGCATATTGTCCACCGTGTAATAGCCGATATCCTCCAGACAGGACGCGGCGCAGGACTTACCCGCGCCGGACAGGCCCGAGATGACCAGAATCTCCATGCTCCGCTCCCCCTTTATCGAATGATCTTCACTTCCGGCTCGAGTGTCACGCCCGTCGCCGTGAAAACGGTATCCTGTACTTTTTTGATGAGCGCGAGGACGTCCGCGCAGGTCGCGCCGCCGGCGTTGACCACAAAGCCCGCGTGCTTGCGGCTGACCTCTGCCCCGCCGACGTGCTTGCCCTTGAGGCCGCACTGCTCGATGAGCGTGCCCGCGAAGTATCCCTCGGGGCGCTTGAAAGTGCTGCCGGCGCTCGGCATCTCAAGCGGCTGGCTCGCGCGGCGCTTGGCCGAAAGCTCCTCCATGCGCGCCTTGATGGCCTCCTGATCCCCGCCGTGAAGCGCGAGCTTTGCGCGCAGCACGACGGCCTCGGGATGGTCGGTGAAGAAGCTGCGGCGGTAGCCGAGCGCCAGCTCCTCCCCGCGCAGCGTCCGCACGCCGTCCGGGAAAAGCGCCGTGACCTCGGTGAGCACATCCTTCAGCTCGCCGCCGTAGGCGCCCGCGTTCATCACCACGCCGCCGCCGAGACTGCCGGGAATGCCGTGCGCGAACTCCAGTCCCGTGAGGCTGTGCTGCCAGGCAAAAACGCCCAGCCGCGCGAGCGATACGCCCGCGTCCGCCGTGATGATGCCGCCGTCGAGCGCGATACGGTTCAGCCCCTCGCCCGTCTGAATGACGAGCGTATCCAGCCCCTCGTCCGCAACGAGCAGATTGGTGCCGTTGCCGAGCAGGAACGGCGTGACACTGCACTCCTGTGCGAAGCCCGTGAGCAGAACGATCTGCTCGCCGGAGGTCGGGAACGCCATGCGCGTTGCCGGCCCTCCGATGCGGAAGGATGTGTGCCGCGCAAGCGGCTCGTCGTGTACATATTTGAGGTCCGGCAGATACGCCGTGACCTTTTCATCCAGTAACGCCGCCCAGCCCGGGCGGTTTGATGAAAACATGGACTCCATAAATGCTCCTTACCGATTTACCGATTCTTTTCCTGCGCCGCCTGATGGTCGATGTGGCTGTCGATCTGCTCAACGAACTCGCGGGCGGAGTTGATGCCGTACTTCTTCTGGCGGTTGTTCATCACCGCCAGCTCCACGATACCGGCGAGGTTGCGGCCCGCCGAGACCGGAATGGTCAAAAGCGGGATGGGCACGCCCATGATCTGCGTGTGCGCCTCGTCGAGGCCGAGCCGGTCGTAGAACTTTTCGTCCTGCCAGCGCTCGAACTGAATGACCAGGTCGATCTGCGTCGCGGACTTTACGCCGCTCATGCCGAAGAGCTTCTGAATGTCCACCACGCCGATGCCGCGCACCTCGAGATAGTGGCGGATGAGCTCGGGCGCGGTGCCGGTGAGCGTATCGCCGATGCGGCGGATCTCCACCGCGTCGTCCGCAACGAGCCGGTGGCCGCGCTTGATCAGCTCGATGGCCGTCTCGCTCTTGCCGATGCCGCTGTCGCCGAGGATCAGCACGCCCTCGCCGTACACGTCCATCAGCACGCCGTGGCGCGTGATCATGGGCGCCAGCTCGTGGTTGAGGAAGTCGATGGTCATGCTCGTAAACTCGACCGAGGTGTGCTCCGTGCGCAGCAGGGTGCGGCCGTATTTCTGCGCCATCTCCATGCACTCGGGGAACACGTCGAGCTTGCGGGAGATGACCAGCGCGGGGATCTCGTACTTGAACAGATCCTCAAAGCATTTGCGCCGCTCGGCGGAGGAAAAGCTCTTGAGGAACATCGTCTCCGCCTTGCCGATGATCTGGAGCCTGCGCGGGTCAAAGTAGTCGAAAAAGCCGACGAACTGCAGCCCCGGGCGGTTGACGTCCGTGATGGTCAGCGTCTCCGTCTCGAAATCCGCACCGGGATAGAGCACCTCCATCTGAAATTTTTCCACAATATCCTTTACCTTTACGCTTCGATCGGTATTCATAAGCTTTCTCCCGTCGGGTCAAAATTTTTCCACATACATTATATCGGTTTTCCCCTGTTTTTACAAGGGTACGCGGCATCATTTTTTCGTTCGCCGTCCGCTTCGGAGCGCTCAGAGAAAAAAATGCAAAAAAATCTGAGAAAATGAAAAATTTTGCTTGCAATTTCGTTTGGAATCTGCTATCATAGCCAATGCTTGCAATGCGCAAGTCTTGATTTGATTACAGCAAGGAGGTGCAACGGATGGCAAAGTGCGAGTTTTGCGACAAGGGTGTGACCTTTGGTATTCAGGTCTCCCACTCCCACAGACGCTCCAATCGTCCTTGGAAGCCCAATGTCAAGCGCGTCAAGGCGATGGTCAACGGTACGCCCCGCCATGTCTATGTTTGTACCCGCTGTCTGCGTTCCGGTAAGGTTACCCGCGCGATCTAAAAGATAGCAGTAAAAGCCGCTCGTTCCGAGCGGCTTTTTTCTGTTCTTTTTTGCCTTCACCGCAGGGCGGCGAGCTTGGCGTTGAGCTTTTTATAAATGCGCTCGCGGAACCACGGCTCGCTGCTGGCTTCGATCGCTCCCTCCGGTGTGAACCAGCGGACGCCGCTGTTCTCGTCCGGCTTGACGGTCAGCGCGTCGCTGTCGTCCGCGATGAGAAGATAGGTCACATTCAGGTGCAGATGCGAGGAAACGTATGCGCCCCGCTTCTCATGTCCGTCCACGGTCAGGACCTCGAGCGAGAAAATATTCTCGCTCGCCGGACGGGCGTGCTTCACACCGCTCTCCTCCCGCACCTCACGCAGCGCGACCGCGAGCAGGTCCTCCTCCCCGTCGGCGTGCCCGCCGAGCCACGCCCAGGAATCATAGATGTTGTGGTAGGCCATCAGCACGCCGTCATGCGCTTCGTTCGTCACCCACGCCGAGGCCGTCATGTGCATCCGGTCATTCTCGCGCGTGAACACATCTGCTTCCTCGCGCAGAGCACGGAGCAAAAGCGCGCGGTCGCGCGCTTCCTGCTCGTTGTACGGCTCATACCGCTCCAGCTGCTCCAAAAGACACATTGTTTTCTCTCCCTGTTGAAAAAGGCGGTCTGTGCGGACCGCCTTTCGGTTTATACCCATCCGTTGTCGGTTTCGCGCTTCGGCGCGCGGCTCATCAGCCGGTGGACCATCCCCCGGACCTCCGCGCCGTTGTAGAGAACGTCGTACATCGCCTCGCAGATCGGCATTTCCACGCCCAGCGAGTCCGCCAGCTCCTTAGCGCTGACGGCGGCATAGTAGCCCTCGACCACGCCGCCCATATCGGCGACGACCTCCTGCGGCGTCCGGCCCTCGCCGATGGCGATGCCGGCGCGGCGGTTGCGCGAGTGCATCGACGTGCAGGTGACGATCAGATCGCCCATGCCGGCCAGACCCGCAAGCGTTTCCTTGCGCCCGCCGAGGCGTTCGGCCAGCCGCGAGGTCTCCGCCATCGCGCGGGTGATCAGCAGCGCCTTGGTGTTGTCGCCGAGGCCGAGACCGTCGCTCACGCCGCAGCACAGCGCCGCCACGTTCTTGAGCGCGCCGGCCAGCTCCACGCCGACCATGTCGTCATGCGTATAGACGCGGAAGCGCTCATTGGTAAACACGCGCTGAACAAGCTCCGCGGTCTCCGCGCGGTTCGACGCGGCGACCACGCCGGTCGGCATGGCGCGCGCGACCTCCTCCGCGTGCGAGGGGCCCGAGAGCACGGCGATGGGATGCTCCCCGCCCGTCTCCTGCGCGATGACCTGCGACATACGCAGATGCGTGCCGCGCTCGATGCCCTTTGTGACCGAGAGCAGCGGCACGCCGTCCGGCAGGTACGGCGCTGCCTCCTTCGCCACCGCGCGCAGCGCGAACGACGGCGGTGCGAACACGACCAGCTCGGCGTTTCTCAGGCAATTCAGGTCATTTGTGATCTGCAATTCGACCGGAAGCTGCACACCGGGCAGTAAAGGGTTTTCCCTTTTCAGCTTTAGCTGCTCCGCCTTTTTGGGGTCATGCGACCAGAGCGTAACCGCGTGCCGATTCTGTTCCAGCAGCATGGCAAGGGCGGTGCCCCAGCCGCCGCTGCCGAGTACAACGATGTTCATGCCTCTCCCTCCGATTTCGGTGCGTTGACGTGGAAGCGGAACTTATTCTCCGTCCCATTCAGAAGCCGCTTGATGTTTTCACGGTGCGCAAAGAGCACGAGCGCCGCGATCAGAACGGAAAATGCGGTCGCAAACGCGTCGCCGAACACAACGTGCGTCATGACCGGGAAGACCGCCGCCGCGCTCACCGAGCCGAGCGACACATAGCGCGTCGTCAGCCACAACACAGCGAACAGGCTCCAGCACACCAGCGCGATGCGCCAGTCGAGCAGCAGCGTGAGCGTCGCGGAGCACAGGATGCCCTTGCCGCCCCTGAATTTTGCCGTACAGGGGAACATGTGCCCGACCACACAGAAGAATCCGGCCCAGTATTTGAAATGCAGCACATACTCCGCCTGCTCCGCCGCGGTCAGCGGAAGGTCCGGCAGCATGCGCGGGTCAAAGCGCGCGCCGAGCCATGCCGCAAGGCTCACCGCCGCGACCGCCTTGAGCATATCGCAGGCGATGACGAGCAGCGCGTACCTCGCGCCGTAGGTGCGGTAGAAATTCGTCAGGCCCGCGTTGCCGCTGCCGTGGGTGCGCACATCGTCGTGAAAAAAGAGCCTTGAGGTAAAGAGCGCTCCGTTGAAGCAGCCGCAGAGGTAGGCGGCGACCGCCGCGTAAAGGTAATCCAAATGAGAAAGGAAAGCATAGAAACCAGTTACCAGCAAGTACATTTCCTTTACTCCTCCTTATCCCCCTTCTGACGAATGGAGAGAATGATGGGCGTGCCTTCCAGTCCGAACACATTGCGGATGCAGTTTTCAATGTAGCGCTGGTACGAGAAGTGGAAGAGCTGCCGGTCATTGCAGAAGATGACGAAGTGCGGCGGGCACACGCCCACCTGCGTCATGTAGTAGATCTTCAGGCGCTTGCCCTTGTCCGTGGGCGGCTGGACGCGCGTCTGCGCGTCCTCGAGAACGTTGTTGAGCATTCCCGTGGTGATGCGGGTGCAGGCCTGCGAGTGAACGTAGTTGATGAGCTCGAAGAGCCGCGGCACGCGCTGGCCGGTCGCCGCCGAAATGAACAGGATGGGCGCGTAGGTCATGTAGCTCAGATCGCGGCGGATGTCCTCGCGCATCTTGTCCATGGTCTTGCCGTCCTTCTCGACAAGGTCCCACTTGTTGACCACGATGATGCAGGCCTTGCCCGCCTCGTGCGCAAGCCCCGCGACCTTGGTGTCCTGCTCGGTCACGCCCTCGGTCGCGTCGATCATGATGAGGCAGACGTCCGCGCGGTCAATGGCCATGGTCGCGCGCAGCACGCTGTATTTTTCGATGCTCTCCTCGATCCTGGACTTTTTGCGCATACCGGCGGTGTCGATGAAGACATACTTGCCGGTCTCGTTTTCAAAGTAGGAGTCGATGGCGTCGCGCGTCGTGCCCGCGACGTTGGAGACGATGACGCGCTCCTGCCCGAGAATGCGGTTCGTCAGCGAGGATTTGCCGACGTTCGGCTTGCCGATGATGGCGACCTTGAGCACGTCGCTCTCCTCCTCCGCCTCCTCCTCGTCGGGGAAGTAGGCGACGCAGGCGTCGAGCAGGTCGCCCGTGCCGTGGCCGTGGACGGCGGAGACCGCCACAGGGTCGCCGAGGCCGAGGTTGTAGAACTCGTAGTAATCGGGATTCGGCGCGCCGACGGAGTCCATCTTGTTGACCGCCAGCACGATCGGCTTGCGCGAGCGCAGCAGCATATTCGCGACCTCCTGATCGGAGGCCGTCAGACCGGTCTTGATATCGGTCAGGAAGATGATGACCGTCGCGTTCTCAATGGCGATCTGCGCCTGCTCGCGCATGAAGGTCAGGATCTGGCTGTCGGTGCGCGGCTCGATGCCGCCGGTGTCGACGAGCGTGAATTTGCGGCCGCACCACTCGCATTCGCCGTAAATGCGGTCGCGGGTCACGCCGGGCGTGTCCTCCACGATGGAAAGGCGCTGGCCGATGAGCTTATTGAACAGCATCGACTTGCCGACGTTCGGTCGGCCGACGATGGCAACGATGGGCTTGGACATATTGCTTTCCTCCTGTCGGGGGTAGATTTTTGTATCAGGGCTCCTGCCGGAAAATGGCGTCGCAGAGCGAATAGCCGTCGGTCTCGGAGATCGTCAGCCTGCGTCCGAGCGCCTGCTCGACCTGCTCGACGGTGTAATCGTCGAGGAACACGCCCTCGCCGTGGCGGAGCATATTCGCGGGGATCAGCACCCGCTCGCCGAGCGTGGGCCGGTCCTTGAGCTGCGTGATGAGGTCCTGCGCGGTCACAAGGCCGGAAACGGTGATGCTGTGGCCGAAAAAGTCGTTCACGATGCCGACGACCTCGCCGCGAAGCTGCGGAAATTTCTTTTTCGCCTCCGCCACGAGTCGCGCGATGAACGGCTCGGCGGCCTTTCCGGTCGCAACGGTGAAGCTCGCCACATCGCCGCTCTCCGCGTCCTCCAGTCCGCTGAGAAATTCGTTCATGGTGCTGCGGAGCATCCCGACGCCGTTGTCGAGCTGCTGGTATTCCTCGTAATACTCCTCGCCGGGCAGCGGACGCTCGGCCTTGATGTAGAATTCATCGGCGCAGAAGAACATCCGCGTACCGTACTTCTCAAGGCACTTTGCGCCGTACTCATCCACAAGGTCGATGATCTCCCCTGCCTTTTCCTTCGTCACCGGCTCGAGCCTTGCAAGGCCCTTACGGAATTTTGTCAACCCAACCGGTACGATCGAGCAGGAGTTGAAGCCGATGTCCATCAGGTCCTCGATGCTGCGGCGCAGATGCTCGCCGTCGTTCCAGCCGGGACAGACGACGATCTGGCCGTTCATCTCGATGCCGGCCTCGCCGAAGGCGCGCATATACTCCAGGCTCTTATCGGCGTCTTTGTTGCCCAGCAGCGTGCGCCGGAGCTGCGGCTCGGTCGCCTGCACGGAGACGTTGATGGGGCTGATGCGCAGGTCGATGATGCGCTGTGCCTCGCGCTCGGTGAGGTTCGTGAGCGTGATGTAGTTGCCCATGAGGAAGCTCAGGCGCGCGTCATCGTCCTTAAAATAGAGCGTGTCGCGCATATTCGGCGGCATCTGATCGACAAAGCAGAACAGGCAGTGGTTCGAGCAGGGGCGCGGCTCGTCCATCAGGTAGGTATCAAAATTGAGGCCGAGATCCTCGCCCTCCTCCTTTTCGATCGTCAGGTGGCGTGTGGTCCCGTCGGCCTCGCGCAGCCGGAGACTCACCGACGGATCGTAGCAGAAAAAGCGGTAGTCCAGCACGTCGACGATCTCGTGATGATTGATCATCAGCAGCTGTTCGCCGGCGCGGATACCGGCACGTTCGGCGGGAGAGCCTGCGTCGACGGATGTAATGACAGTGCTCACGCGCTCAGCCCTCCCTTAACGCATAATTTAACATATATAGTATAGCGTATCCTTTTCGGTTTCGCAAGAAAAACGGCGTCATTTTTGCGCAAAGCCCACGCATTGTCCGCAGGGCGTAAAAAGCAAGCGGGAAGATCGCTCTTCCCGCTCGTTTTTTGGTAGATCTTTTCCGATGTGCTTACTCAGCGGCAACGTTGGACTTGATGACCTTGACCTGACGGCCGTTATAGGTACCGCACTCCTTGCACATTCTGTGAGGCAGGCGCAGAGCGCCGCACTTCGGGCAAGCGACGAGGCCCGGAGTTTCCAGCTTCCAGTGAGAAGAACGTCTCTTATCGCGTCTTGCGCGGGATACTTTCCCCTTGGGGACTGCCATGTTGACACCTCCTTGATCGAAAACTGCAAACGCAGTAAAAATTACTTATTTTCGCTCTTTTCGAGCAGCTGTGCCAGCTTTGCGAGCCGCGGGTCCACTTCCTTTTTGCAGCGGCAGACCTCATAATTGAGGTTCACGCCGCAGCCGGGACACAGGCCCCTGCAATCCTCTCTGCAAAGCAGCTTTGTGGGCATATTGAGGATAAACACCTCGCGGGAGAGCTCTCCCAGATCGACCGTGCCGTCCTCGAGCAGCAGTATCTCGTCATTTTCCTCGTCCTCCAGCTCAGTCGCGAGCAGATACTCGCAGTCGAGATGAAAGGGCTTGTCAAAGACCTCGCCGCAGCGGTCGCACACAGCCGCAAGGGTCGTATCAAGCGCCAGCTCCAAACGAAGCATCCCCGCGATGTTCCGCACCTGCCCTACCACTAAGACAGGCCGAACGGCCGGACACACGCCGCCGAAGTCCACATCAGAAAAGTCCTCTGAAAACTCAAAGGGAATTCTGCCTCCGGGGGTGTTAACGATTCGTTTGACGTCTAAAAGCATGATACACCTCGCAATGACACGAGTAGTATTATAGAGGACGCGCCCCGGAATGTCAAACATTTTTTGAGGATTTTTTACAACTTTTTTCTTTGCTTTTCTTTACATTTGACGGTGGGTATCGTAGAATGACCTCGAAGTGTTTTTGCGCGCGAAAGGAGCGGCACCATGCGAGAGTTCACCATCCATAAAAATGACGCCGACCAGCGGCTCGACCGCTTTCTCGGCAAGGCCGTTCCCCTGCTGCCCGCCTCGCTGGCGCAGAAGTACATCCGCCTCAAGCGCATCAAGGTCAACGGAGCCCGCGCCGAGCGCGACTACCGCCTGCGCGAGGGCGACCGGCTCCAGCTTTACCTCAACGACGAGTTCTTTGAAGCGCCGAGCGAGGAGAACGTCTACCTCACGATCGTCAACCCAAGGCTGCATATCATCTATGAGGATGAAAACATCATGCTGCTTGATAAGCCCGCCGGAATGGTCGTCCACGCCGACGAGGGGGAGAAGGTCAATACGCTTGTCAACCACATGCTCGCCTATCTCTATCAAAAGCGCGAATGGAAGCCGCGCGAGGAGAACGCCTTCACGCCCGCGCTGTGCAACCGCATCGACCGCAACACGGGCGGCATCGTCATCGCGGCGAAGAACGCCGAGGCGCTGCGCGTCCTGAACGAAAAGATCCGCGAACGCGAGCTGTCCAAATTCTACCTCTGCATCTGCCTCGGCCGCCCCGAGCCGCCGAAGGGCCGCATCGAATGCTTCCTGCGCAAGGACAGCAAAACGAACACCGTGCGCGTCTATCACCATCCCGTGCCGGACGGACGCAGCGCCGTCACGCTCTACGAAACGCTGGAAACGCGCGACCGTCTCTCCCTCGTCGAGGTCGAGCTGCTCACGGGGCGCACGCACCAGATCCGCGCGAGCTTCGCCGACATGGGCCACCCCCTGCTCGGCGACGGAAAATACGGCGTCGGCAGCGTCAACCGCCGCTACGGTGAGACGCAGCAGGCGCTCTACTCCTACCGCCTGCGCTTCGACTTCCCCACCGACGCAGGCATTCTCAACTACCTGCGCGGGCGCGAGTTCATCGCCGATGAGGTCCCCTTCCGGCGGAAATACTTCGGCTGAACATGCGGGAGAATACATATTTAATTTATATATAAATATTCTTCCATCATTTTCCGCGATACCTGCGTGAGATATGTGAAATCGATACATAAATCCGCATAAAATTTTTATCAAATTTTTGTTCTTTTTGTCGCTTGAACTTTTTTTCTTTCGTGCTATGATGTTTGGCGTCGGGTGGAAACGTTTCCAATCGATGCATACCCATGCCATCATGGGACAAATTAAGGAGGAGAGTACAAATGATTAGCTTTCTGCTGTGTCTGGCACTGCTGATCGGCGGCTATCTTGTCTACGGTAAGGTCGTCGAAAACACCTTCGGGCCGGATGACCGTGAGACCCCTGCCGTCAAGATCAACGACGGTGTGGACTATGTTGTCCTGCCGGAATGGAAGCTCTTTATGATCCAGCTTCTGAACATTGCCGGCCTTGGCCCGATCTTCGGCGCGCTTCAGGGCGCTCTGTGGGGCCCCATCGTTTTCCTGTGGATCACCTTCGGCACCATCTTCGCCGGTGCGGTCCACGACTATTTCTCCGGTATGATGAGCGAGCGTAACGAAGGCGCGTCCATCTCCGAGATCGCCGGCATTTACCTCGGCGGCGCGATGAAGAACGTCATGCGCGTGTTCAGCGTCGTTCTTCTGGTCATGGTCGGCACCGTGTTTGCCGTCGGCCCCGCCGGCCTGATCGTGACGCTGTTCAAGCAGGGCGGCCATACGGGCATCGTTGCCACGACGCTGTTCTGGCTGATCATCGTTCTGCTCTACTATTTCATCGCGACGTTCCTTTCCATTGATAAGATCATCGGCAAGATCTATCCCCTGTTCGGCATCTGCCTGATCGTCATGGCAGTCGGCGTGGCCATCGGCATTTTTGTCAACCCCGCCTACACCATTCCCGAGATCTGGAGCCACTTCGGTTCCATGCATCCCTCCGGCACACCGATCTGGAGCTTCATGTTCATCACCGTCGCCTGCGGCGCGATCTCCGGCTTCCATGCCACGCAGAGCCCCCTGATGGCACGCTGCATGAAGAGCGAGAAGCAGGGCCACTTCGTCTTCTATGGCGCGATGGTCTCCGAGGGCATCATTGCCCTGATCTGGGCCGCTGCCGGCTGCTCCCTGTATGAGGTCACCGGCGGTCTGAACACCGGTCTTGCTGCGGCGCTTGCCAACGGTCAGTCCGCTGCCATCTATGACGTCTGCCTCAAGACCATGGGCGGCATCGGCATCGCCCCCGGCGCGAATATCAACTACCTCACGGGTCACGCGATCTTCGAAGCGACGCACGGCACCGCACCGAACATTGCGGGCAAGGATACGGTCAATCCCTCTTCGCTGTTGCTTTCGGCGGTGATGATGCTCGAATACCTCGGCTGGAAGGAAGCGGCACTGCTCATCACCGGCGCAATGGAAAGTTCGTTCGAAGCGGGACGCGCCACCGGAGACCTCGCGCGCTTCATGCCCGGCGGTACGGCGCTCTCCACGTCGGCATTCGGCGAAGAGTTGCTCGGCAGGCTGTAACCGCAAAACATCCGAGTTCCCGCAGATGCACGACTGCCCGGCAAAAAGCGATGGGCAGGAGAGCAACATAAAAGCGGTACACGGGGGAACAAAAAAAACTGTTACGAGATAAAATTATCGGAAATTCCAGGCGACACCCCCTAAAATAAACACGGCTAACGGAAAATTTGTAAAATTTTGCCGAAAATCGGATAAATTCGGATACACCTATTCCTTTTTTCCGTGTTTTTCGTACCTTGCCCCTGAAACGACGGCAAATATGCTGGGGAGGTGCTTCTGTCGCCGGAAAAGGAACCTGCCCGGGAATAATCCATCCGAAGGCGGAACGACCCGAAAACAGGACTCTCCGGGAACAGGCGCGCCCGAAAACAGGATTGCCGCTCCCGGATGGGCGGACCGTACGAATAAAGGGGGCTACCCTAAAAGACG
>ERZ827168.4819-NODE-4819-length-11956-cov-5.088816_pt1 | contig 11956 bp, 8 predicted proteins | sample MGYA00519868_ERZ827168 | MGnify/ENA primary metagenome ERZ827168 (study PRJEB31778, sample SAMEA3449271) | human gut metagenome | biome: human gut; feature: human-associated habitat; material: faeces | place: United Kingdom | collected 2010/2012 ...
GTCGCCGCACTTGACGTCCAGCACGATGACGTCCGCACCGGCAGCCAGTTTCTTGCTCATGATCGAGCTGGCGATCAGTGAAAGATTGTCCACGGTCGCCGTCACATCCCGCAGGGCATAGATCTTCTTATCCGCGGGAGCCACGTTGGTGGTCTGGCCGGTGATGGCCATGCCCACCGTGTTCACATTGCGGATGAACTCCTCCTGGCTGAGGGCCACCCGGAAACCGGGGATGGACTCCAGTTTGTCGATGGTGCCGCCGGCGTAGCCCAGACCCCGCCCGGACATCTTGGCCATGCGGCCGCCGCAGGCCACGATGATGGGCCCGATGACCAGGGTGGTCTTGTCGCCGATGCCGCCGGTGCTGTGCTTGTCCACCTTGATGCCCTGGATGCCGGAAAGATCGATCTGATCGCCGGAATCCGCCATCACGGCGGTGAGGTCCGCGGTCTCCCGCTCGGTCATTCCGTTGAGGAAGATGGCCATGATCAGGGCCGACGCCTGGTAGTCCGGCAGACGCCCTTCACAAAGCTCCTTTACGAAGAAGGCCAGCTCTTCCCGGGTCAGCTCGCCATGCTGGGTCTTTCTCTCGATGATGTCATAGATCCGCAACACAGAGTCCCCTTCCCTTGTTTTGAATTTATCAATTAAGTCCAATATTTACAAATAAAATTTCAATTAAAAGATAATTTTATCATTAAATTTCCTTTAATATAATTATTATTATATTTTGTTAATTTAAATTGATTATCTTTAAGCTTATTTATACTATTAATATAATTATCCATAGGAACTGCTATAACTTTAATATTTTTATATTTATATTTTCCAATACTATCAAAAACAATTTTTATATTTCCAGAATGTTCACTTGAATATCCCAAATTAACAAGTCTATCTTTAATTCCTATATAATAAGCACTAGTATTTTTATCTTCTTCTTTAATTTGTGTTTCAATATCATTATAATATATATTAATTTTAAAAGCGTTAGATGGATTGTAACTTTTATATTTTGTTTTAAATTCTTCTTCCTGAATTTTTGTATATTGTTGTTCTAATTCTATATTTTTTAATTCTTCTAAAGTATATGGAGAATATTCTAATCCTTCAAATAAAATATATAATTCTGAATTTTGTACTCTTTTTATATTCAATTTTATTGATTGATTTGCTTTGTCTGTTTTTATAATATTGTTTTGTATTAATCCTTCTCCATCAATTATTGTATATTCCATATTTCTAGTTGTATTGTTTTTTATGTTTTCGATTAAATTCTCTTCTGTTTTTATATTGTAATTTTCTATATCATCCTTATTTTTAATAACTGCTGTATCTAAAATAATCTGTTCTTTTTCTAATGCTGTTAATTTATTATAATCATCTTCTAACGTATAATTATCATAAAAAACTCCTATAGGTAATTCATATTTATTTGTATATATTTGTGTTGGATTATCACTATCCTTCTCATTGTCTATACTTTTATATAATTCATACCCAAATGGGACATACGAACTTTTTTCTTTTGAGGTTATATAATATTTATTTGCTAATAATGTTGTTATTTTTGTTCTATTATCTAATCCATTTAATGCATCTACCTTTTCATATTTGCTATTAATCAAATCTCTAGATAGTTTTCCTATATAACCATTTCCTAATGACAAATAAGAATTTAAAGATTTATAATTATATAATAAAGACTCATTTTTACTATATTTAGTTACTTCGTTAATTCTATAAAAATTATTATCTTTACTCTTTATCTTTTCAATAGCTAATTTAAAATTACTAATCTGGTTATTACAGTTAGCATATTTTTCTAAAACTTTATCATTATCTAAAAAATTACTAATATTATTATTATATTTAACCCCAAAGTATATGTTAGCATAACAAATTATATTAAAACAAATTATTATTGCTATAATTACTTCTGAAAATTTTTGAAATACATTTGTTATTATGCTGTTTTTATATTTTAAGTTTCTTAATATTATAAAACCTAATATTATAACTAAAAATGTAATTGATAATTTAATTATATTTACATCTACCTTTTTTAAATTAATTAATATAAATATATATATCAATGCTACTATTAACATTAAATTAATTTGTTTTTTAGAATATATAATTTTTTCACTTAAACCTTCAATTAATAAATTTACTAATATAAATGTATATGCAAATGTCCATCTATTTATTGGAAACGAAAATCCATTCATCGCTGATCCTATAAAAGGAACTAGTAGCATTATTGTTTCAATTATAAAATATATAACATAAGTTCTTTTTTCTTTATCTTTAAATTGAGATATTGCAATTGGAATTGCTAATATTGATATTACTGGTACCCAAAAAATTGTCGAAAAATATTTTCCGCCAACAAATAAGTTTTCATAATACTTAGAGTTATATAATGCTCTTTGAGATAAAAATCTATCTGAATTTACAAAAGTATATATTGTAGGAAATAAAACTATTGCAGCCATTAATGTTCCAATCACATAAGCCAATATAAGTTTTAAGGTTTTTATTATAAAGAATTTTATTCCTTTTTCCTTATTCTCGCAAAACATTTTAATTATAAAATATAATCCTATTAAAATTGTTATTTTATAATAAAAATAATAATTCATTATTGCTGTTAAAAATATAATAAATATAGCAAACGATATTTTATCCTCTTTTATAAATTTATCTATTGCTAATAACATTATAGGGAATATAATTGCAGCATTTATAAAATATGGATGTAATGTACCATATGTAATATTAAATCCACAAAATGCATATATAACTCCACCTAATATTGCCTTAAAATTATTTTTGTTATTGTATTTTGAATATATTATAAAGGCTATACCAGAAAAATATATTCTACCAACAGTTGTGAAATTATATACATTAACCATATTATCCTGAGAGAAAAATATTGATATATATCTAAATAAATCCCCAATAACGTAATATGAATATTGACCAATTATATCTAATCCTAACCCCATCTCCCACGAGAACATAGGAATTCCATTATTTATATTAAATATACTATTTTTTAATAATTCACTAAAATTGCACATAAATACAAAATGCTGGTAAAAGCCATCTCCTTCTCGAATCAAGCTTTTACCAAATTTTATAAAATTGAAGAATACTAATATAGTCATTATTACAAATATAAAAGTATATATAATATATGGTTTAAATTTCCTTAATTTTTCCATTTAAATTTCCTCTTTATTTTCTTATACACTCTTTTTCTTTACATATTTATTTTTTATTTTCTCTGTTACTATTTCTTGTTTTTTAAATACCCAATTAATAAAAATTGAAATAGGTAATAATATAGCAAATACCCAAATTACAACTAAAATAGGATTTTTAGGTAAAAAGGCAATCTTTTGAAATATATCTCCTACCCAGGCATTCGCAAATATTATTGAATGTAAAAACCAAATATTTAATGAATTTTCTCCTAATATTTTTATAAATCTAATAATAAATTGATTCTTTATATTAGAAAATGCAATAATTAATGCATATATAATTATTGGTACATATATTATATCAAGATTAATATTAATAATTTTTTCATATTTTGATCTACATCCAAGTACCAATAAAATAATTATTAAAGCTTGCCATAAATATTTGGGTTTCATATATTTATTAAAAAAATTATTAAAAGCATCATACTTTGCAATTAAATATCCAATAATCACTGTTGGATAACAATATAAAATATTACTTATATCATTGATTATCCATATATATTCTTTTGGTATTACTCCCTTTAAATAATTAACAATAAGAGTTAAACTAGTAAAACATACAATTGGAAAAACAAATTCATATATTTTTTTTCCATTAAATAATTTAGTCACATATGGTAATGTTAACATTATAAAGATAAAGAAATATACATACCACGAAAAAGTAATTATTCTTTTATCTAACGCAAATAAATTTAACAAAATAACTTTACCTGTAATCTTACTTGCATTTCTTAACAAAGACAATGGAATAAACACTAAAAATAATATAAACCAGTATCTTTTCAATAATTTAAATATCTTCTTTACTCCATACTTTATATTAGGTGTTTTGTTGTAGAAATATGCATAACCAGATATAAATGCAAACATATTTACACAAATTTTAAAAGAATATAATGTACATTCTGTAAGCGTTTTTCCTAAAATTTTCACACTAGAATAATCTATTCCTTTTATATACCAAGCAGGAAATGCAAATAAATGATGTATTACCATAAATATAATTGCAATTCCCTTTATTAATACCGACATATTTACATCCAGTTTTTCTGTTCTTAATTCTTCATTTTTTCCGTTTTTGTAAACATACTTGTGTGTGTGTGTGTGTGTGTGTGTGTGTACTGCCTCAAGCGTTTCGTGTTCCATTATATTACTCCTTTTAATTTACCTTTTTATTACTTTATGTTTTAAAAGAAAATCTATTAATCTTTTACAATTATTTTTGTCATGATATTTATAAGTTTTATCAATTCTACTAATATACTCATCTTCTAATTTAAAATCATTGTTAAAATAATATTCTATTTTATCTATTATTTCATCTTCTCCGTAAACAACACTTCCTAATCCATCTCTTTCATATTCAAAATAACCTGGTCTATAATGTTTTGTAAAGAATTGTTCTTTATCAAATTGATAATATATTATAGGTTTCTTTAAATATGCAAAATCAAAAGCAACACTAGAATAGTCTGTAACTAATAATTTCGACTTTTCAAATACCTCTTGATAATTTACTTCTTCTGCCTTAATTATATTTATTCTATCAGTTTCAAATTTTTCAAAGCATTCTTCATAACCTGCCATACCTGGGTGTAATAAGAAATTCAACTTATAATTTTTTTCTTCTAGTAGTTTATGTATTTTTTTGCTTTCTAAAATCTCACTATATCTTTTATAATATTCACTATCTTCAAATCCTCTTTTTATTTCGTGAAATCCTGTTGCTGAAATAGCTCCGCTTAAAAAGTCTCTCCATGTAGGAGCTATTGTTATTATATTTTCTGGATTATTTTTTAAATAATCATATCTAGGCAATCCATTTAGTATTATTCTATTTTTATCATAAATTAAATATTTATCTTGGGCAACCTCATCCCTTTCTCCTTCTGTTGATACAACCATATAATCATATCCTCCAGTATATCTATTTGCCCCTTTACTAACATCTTTTTCTATTATTCCATGTTGCAACCATACAAATTTATAATTAAACATATCTTGATAATATTTAAGTTCATCCAGTTTAAATGCATTAAAAAATAATGGATGATTGTGTGATGATATTATAGCTTTTGCATTTAAAAACATATATTTATGTTTAAGACTATTTATTTTTACTACTTTACCATATTTCTTTAATCTTTTATAATCTTCACATTTACTAGATATTACAAAGTATGTTTTTTTAGCAAGTTCTTTTTCATTTTTATTTATATATTTAAATACAGCTTCTCCGTTGTCTCCTGCCTTTTGAGGTCTATCATTTACTAATATATATTTTTTCTTTCTTCTATTTAATAATCTAAAAATAGCTTTATATCCGTATCTTTCTTTTATATGTTTATATGATTTTATGTTATATTCTCTTCCTGGAGTTTTAAAGCATTTTACTGCTATTTCGTCGCCATTATGTTTAATTCCATAATCCCCATGAAATATTCTTATTTCTCTATCTCTTAATACTAGTTTTGATTTTCTTGTTACATCTATTTTTTTTATTAAATATTCTAAACCAGTATTTTTATCTAAAATATAAAAACCAAATTTTGTTCTTTTATATGGTATCTCTAAAATGGCTACTGTAGTAGGACAAATAACAAATTCTCCATATTTTTGGTCATGTGGACAAGTAATACGTTTTATATCCTTCCATTTGTACACTTTTCCTTTAGTATTTTTAGCAAATAATTCTATGTCTTTATTATTATAATCCCAGAATAAAATTTCAAATCTAATTTTTTTCTTTAAAAATTGTATATCTGCTATTCTTACTTCAAGGTTTGAAAGTGGGAATATATTAAATCCTTCTTTTTGGAAGAATCCGTTTTTAGACAAATCAAATGTTTTTTCTTCTCTTAATATATTAGATAAATAAATATATCTAGAATTTTTTGATGGCAACATTCTTGATACTTGTGCTATATGTTTCACACCTATTTGATCAATAATTTTTCTATATTCTTCTAATAAGTTTTCATATTCTTCTTTGTCTTCAAAAATTGTTGAAGATATTTCTCTTAGTCTACTTCTTGATTCATATAAAAAATATTCTTTCTCATAACTTGGTATTTCTTTTTCTCCTTTTGTTATTTCATTCCATATTTTTAATAATATATAAAAATTATTTTTATCTTCAGCATACAAATCGACTATTGAATATGCTTCTTCTCTTTTTCTATAATTATATTTTACTCTTCCTTGGCACACATACCCAAAACAATGATAATCCTTTAATATGTTAAAATTTAATAATACATCTTCTGACATTGTCATATCTTCATCAAATTCTATGTTATCAAATATTTCTGTTTTATAAAATGCACTTGCAGAAGATAATGTAAAATTATATGGTTCAACATCTAAATTTACTATTCTATTTGTATTACCTAAAAATTTATACTTTCCATGCAATCCAGTTTGAGCTTCAAAAAAATATAATGGAATTGCAACATATGGAATTATATTATAATTTCTTTCAAAAAATTTATCAACTTCTGTTAATGTATTTGATGATAATATATCATCTGGATCAAAAAAATTAACATATTTTCCTTTCCTATACTTTAATCCAAAATTTTTAGCAGATGCTAAACCTCCATTTTCCTTTTTAACATATAAAACATTATTAGGATATTTTTCTTGATACTCTAAACAAATTTCTTCAGAATTATCCGGGCTTCCATCATTTACTAATATTAATTGTACGTTTTCTTCAAATCCTATATTTTGGTTTATAATACTATCAACCGCTTCTCTTAAATAATCTTCTACATTATATATTGACATTATAATTGTAAATTTATAATCATATGTTTTTTTATTATCTATAACTTGCATCTTTAATTTCTCCCCTTTATTTTATAACTACTTCAACAACTCTTTTACTTGCTTGTCCGTCATCTAAATAGTTATATTTATTATTAAATTTTTTATATTTATCATCATAAACAAATTCTTTACTAATTCTTTTAATTTCTTCTAATAATTCATCATCTGTTCTTGTTATTTTCCCTGGTAATTCTTCTTCAACATCAAAATAAAAACCATTTGATTCATCTCTATAATGTTCCAAATCATACATATGGAAAATCATAGGTCTTTTTAAATTTGCATAATCAAAAAATACGCTAGAATAATCTGTTATTAATATATCTGAAATTATATATAATTCGTTTATATCATCTATATCAGCCACATTATAAACAAATCCTTTATATTTTTCAAAATCAAATACATTTGCTACAAAATAATGTGGTCTAAATAATATTATAAAATCATCTTGCAATTCTTTTTGAAATCTCTCAAAATCCACTTCTTCTTTATAAGTATATCCTACACCTGCCTCGTGTTGATTACTTCTATATGTTGGTGCATATAAAATAATTTTCTTGTTAGTATTTTCTATTCCTAATTTTGTTTTTATTTTTTGCACATCATTTTCTGTATAATTATATAAAAAATCATTTCTAGGATATCCTTTTTCTATTATAATATTTTCTTTACCTATTTCTTTTAAATTCCAAGCTGATACAAATTTCTCTGTTGCATATTTAGATGGTGATATAAAATAATTAAATTTTTGAGATTCTATTTTGTATCTTTTTTTCATTTCTTTCATTGTATTTAGTTTATTATCAAAATGAATTAAATCACACCCTAATCTCTTTAAAGGTGTGCCATGCCAACATTGTAGAAATACCTGATTTTTTTTAGGATACAAATACTCTCCTATTTTATAATTAAATATCCAATATTTAGCTTTAGCAAGTCCCCTTGAGTATTCTTTGCTTCCTGTTTTTACTATTTTTGTATTTCTATTTTTTTCTAACTCTTTATATTTTTCTGTATCTCTAAAAGCCCATATAAAATTGTAGTCCTTATATTTTTCTTCTTTTAGCATATATTCATATATCGCCTTAGGACTACAACTATATGACTTACCGTTAAAAGTAGAAAATATAATTGTATTATCTTCTACTTTTAACCCTATTGTTCTTATTTTAAATGTTATATATCTGTATATATATAACATTTTTCTTACTATTTTTCTAAACAGAATATTATTTTTAGATATACTTGTTATAAATTTCTTTAACTGTTGCTTCATTATAATCCCCTTAATTAAACTTTAATTTCTTCTTTAACAGTTTCTATTTCTGTTTTTTCTTCATAATCTTCATTTACTAATTGCATAATAAATTTTGTTAAATCTTTAGTATAATTATTGCTCTCTACTTGTATATATCTTTTCCTAAAATTATTTAAAATAGAAAAATCATATTCTCTTTCTAACATATTAACTATTTTTTTAGGACTATTTGTTGAATATGTTCCTATTTTTTCTTTTTTAAAATCAAAATTTAGTCCTGGATCTTCTTTATATATTTTTACATCATATATATAAAAATATAAAGGTTTTTCTAATAAGCTCGCTTCCATTGCCAAAGATGAATAATCTGTTATTACTTTGTCACACATTTTTAATAAATCATATGACTTAAATTTATCATCATATATGACCCCATCTTTTTGTAAATAAACATAATTTTTTTTATCTAATGGGTGCAATTTTACTATTAAGTTGTATTTCTTTGTATCTATTCTTTGTATTACATCATTTATTTTTACTTTTTTGTATTTTCTAAATGTTGGTACATACAATATATTTATTTTATTTTTAAGTTCAGGATATGTATTATAAATCTCTTCAGTTTTTTCTTTATCTTCTTGCAATATGTAATCTAACCTAGGTAATCCTAAATATTTTATATTTTCTTCTTTTATATTAAATGCTTCCATAAAGTATTTTTTAGTAATTTTACTTGCACATAATACATAATCGTAATTTTTATGCATACACATTGCATCTGCCACAACTTTGTCTGTTCCTGATTTTTTTCCTATTGTTTGATATCCAAACTTTTTTATTGCAGATATTGCATGCCATGTTTGAATTATTTTTGTTTCTTTTTTATGGTTTAAAACACTTATAACAATACAATAACTATCTGTTATAACAACTTTAGCAGTTGCTACATGATACATTTGAACTATCATATGAAAAAAATATCCAATTTTACTTATAATACTTTTTTCCATTCTTTTTGCTAACACAACATTTTTGACATCAGGATATTCTTCTTCCATACTTTTTACAATCAAATTAAAATCTAAAGTTCCTTTATTAAATTGCCTACTTATATATACAACTTTTCTTTGAACTTTAAGATGTTTTATTGGAAAGTATATAATCTTTAGTATAAGTATAAAAAACTTTATACATAACTTTTTCAACAAAAATCACCCTTTACTTTCTTTCACTTTTTGGAATTGGTATTTGATCCACACTATTTACAGCTCTTTGCAATCCTAATTCTTTTTTTATTTTTGTTGTAGATATTCCTTCTGTTCTTTCTAAATAAACAACATCACAATAATCCCTTAATATTTCAAATTTAGGATCATTCTCCCAGTCACTTCCCATAACAACAGTATCTACATAGTATGTTTTTACATCGTTTATTTTTTGCTCCCAATTATCTTCTGGAATAACTAAATCTACATATCTAATTGCTTCTAACATCTTTTTTCTTGTTTCATAATTATGATATGCTTTTTTATGTTTTATTGCATTAAACTCATCTGTTGATAATGCTACTATTAAATAATCTCCTAATTCTTTTGCCCTTTGTAATAATCTTATATGTCCATAATGTAACAAATCAAATGTTCCATATGTTAAAACTCTTTTCATTTTTCACCTCATATTTTAAATAATAAAACTTATTGTTTATTATTTAACATTACTTTTTTTATTATATTCATTTTTTCCCCATATGTCAATTGTTTTGGCCAATTTTTTTGTTACAATTTATGGAAAAAAATAAAGACTAAATCATCTGTTATATATAAAATATTTTGACAATTTAATCTTTAAAAATTATTATTATTTATTTAAATATTTTTCCTATGTTTTGTTTTAATTTGTTTATAAATTTTTTTATAATTTCTATTATTAATACCATTAAAAATATTCCTAAACATACGCATCCCATTCCCACAAATATAAATGCAACCGCTCCCATTTTTGTAATTAAATTTGTAATATCAAATATAGAGCCAACAACACCTATTGCAAATATTCCTACTCCTACTAAACTTAAAATTAAAAATAATGTTGCTAGTATAACTAGAAAAGAATATATAAATGTTATAGCAAAACAAAATAAAATCAACTTAAATATTATTTTTAAGATTCTCAAAAACCTTTTTAAGACTCTTTTTAATATTTTTGATTCATTTTTAGTTTTTGGCTGTTTTTTTACTACTAATTGGTTATTCTCTTTTGTTGTATTTTCTACTTTTTTTAAATCATTTTTTTCTTCATCATTCTTCTTATTTTCTTTTTTTTCTTCTTTGCTAATTTCAATTTTATTTTCTTTTTTTATCTCTTCTTTTGGTGAAATTCTTTCTATATCTTTTCTTATATTCTCCAAATTATTATCTATTTTTCTTTCATGATTATTTTGTTTATGTTTATTATCCACAATTTTATTTTTCTTTTTATTCTTTTTCTTTCCCATACAGATTTTCCCCTTCTAAATCTATATCTTAATTATATTTTAGATTTACTTCTATTATATTAACATTTTAACATAAAAATACTTGTTATTCAATAACAAAGAAGCCAAAAGTATAGATTACTTTCAGCTTCTTATAATTTTTAATTATGTATATAATCTCCTTATATACTTTTACTTTTTAAATACTTTCTGAGTTTTGAAATTTCGCGGTTAACATGCCTCATACTTGGCTGTGGTACATTTTCAGGTCTACTAGCTATCATCACTTCATGCGTCTTGGTTGCTTCAATAAATGAGATTTTTCTTATATTTTTTTCTGTATACACCCAATTTCCATTGAGAAAAACGTGGAAAGTTTCTCTACCTTTTGAAATAGCAAGTTCTTTTATCTCACCTCTTTTTACAAGTATCATCCCTTGTATTTCTTTACTCTTTTCTTCTATATAAGATATCGATATTTCTTCATTTTTTGAAATATCTTCTTTAGAAAAACAAAGAAGAATTAAAATTTCTTTATATGTCTCAAGAACATTTAAGTCCTCTTTTAATGACAATAAATAATTTTGGATTTTGGTGTAATTTTGCAAGATTAAGAAATCAAACTTTTCTGCCTTCATTGGTGGCTTTGATATTTCTATTTCCAATACATGTGTATAACCAAATCTCATTTTCCATTTGTAAAAATCATCGCCATAATAAATAGATAATTCTTTTTCATCTTTTTTAATCACCTTACTTGAAGAAACTTTTAATTCTTGTATTTCCTCTATAACTTCCTCTGTTGTCTTTATTTCGTTTTTCCGCTTTCTTAAACTCATATTTTACCTCCTTAATAATTATTAATATGAAGTTTATTAGTTACATTGCACTCATCTGAGCTACAACTATTTATTATACTATAGTTATATATTTTTTTCAAGTTTTTTTACCATTTTCTGTAATTTTTTCTGTATAATATTTAGTAAAGTTATTTATACAATAATCATTTTTTAAGATTTTCATTATATAATGAATCAAAGAACAAAAACGAACATTAATAACTTTTGTACTTATTAAAACATTTTAAAGTCCGCGTCTTTGTTCGTG
>ERZ827168.4821-NODE-4821-length-11954-cov-4.466846_pt1 | contig 11954 bp, 13 predicted proteins | sample MGYA00519868_ERZ827168 | MGnify/ENA primary metagenome ERZ827168 (study PRJEB31778, sample SAMEA3449271) | human gut metagenome | biome: human gut; feature: human-associated habitat; material: faeces | place: United Kingdom | collected 2010/2012 ...
TTACATATACAGAACCAGGATTTGCAGGAAATACAACAACAACATCTGGAAAACCTGCAACATTAGAAACAGGATTGGAATTACAAGTTCCTATGTTCATAAACATTGGTGATGTATTAAGAATTGATACAAGAACATGTGAATACATGGAAAGAGTTTAGAAAGGTGATAATATGATATCAGACTTAAAAAAAGAAATGAATAAATTTATGACAGACTTAGAAAAAAATATTCAAAACAAAAAAGATTTAGAATATATTCAGGAAAAAATGCCACATTTATTCGAAGCAATTCTTGATGAAATGGAAAAGGTAGTAAATATAAAAGAAGAAAAAATGAATAAAATTATGCAAACACAACAACAATTAGAAACTAAAGTAGGAAAAATGGAACAAATTATAGACAATATAGAAAAAGATATATATTCTGATGAAGGATTTGATTTTGAAATAGTTTGTCCATATTGTGATACAGAATTTGTTGTTGATGAAGATGATGAGAAAACAGAAGTTAAATGTCCAAATTGTAATAATATTATAGAACTAGATTGGACAGATGAAGAAGATGGATGTTCTGCAGGAGGATGTTCACATTGTCATGGATGTGGACCAGTAATTGATGAAGATGAAGACGATGATGATATGTAATAAAAATGTGCTATTGTAAAGATGGCACTTTTTTGTTTTTAGTAATAATTTAAAGGATTTACATAGTTATTATTAACTCGAATTCCAAAATGAAGATGTGGACCAGTTGTTGCTCCATTTGTAGGATTACCATTTGAATCTTTATAAGTATTTCCAGGAACTCCATATACATTTTTGGGACCAACTTCACCTATAATTTGTCCTTTTTTTACTTTATCACCAACTTTTACAATATAATTAGGTGAACAATGACAATAAGATATTTTCATGTTTCCGGTAGTAATTGTAATAGTATAACCACCACCACCTAAAAAGTTTGTAAATGTAACATCTGCATCAGTGACAGCAATGAATTTGCTACCCTGTGGAGCACCAATATCAATTCCTTTATGTATAGTAGAAGCACCGGAAGTAGGAGCATTTCTTTTACCAAAATATGAATTGATTCGAGTATAACCAGGAGCTGGCCAAAGAAAACCATCTGTGGAATCAAAGTCAATTATTTGATTAAATTCGTTTGAATTAAAGGATTCACTATTATTAAATATAGGAATAAAAAAGACGCAAACAATTATTGAAAAAACAATAATAAAAATAAAGATTTTTTGAATAAATATCACCTCCAAAATTAAAAATATAGATAAGAATAAAAAAGAGATTATCTAGAAGATAACCCCTTTTGTAAAAATGATTGCTGGCAGGGGTAGAAGGATTCGAACCCTCACAGGCGGTTTTGGAGACCGATGTGCTACCATTGACACTATACCCCTATAAAATTTAACAACATAAATATATTAGCATATATTTTTTGATTTGGCAATAATTTTTGTAAAAAATATTGACATTTCTTAGTAAAGATAATAAAATATATGTTAAATATAAGTTGCGTAGAAGAAGAAAAAATACTATTAAATTTATTTTTAGAGAACTGGTGATGGTGAAATACCAGTAATAAATTAGTATGGGGAGCTTTGGAGCAACATTTAAATTAAGGTGCTTAGTTTTTTTAAAACTAAGAATTAGGGTGGAAACGCGGAAATAGAACTTTCGTCCCTAGCAAAAGTGCTAGGTATGAAAGTTTTTTTGATTATTATAGTAAAATTTTTTAAACTTTTTATAATATAAATACTTTGCACAGGAAATTTCATAAAACAAAAAAGGAGGAATTTTTATGTTAAAATCAATGGACACTTTGGTTTCACTTTGTAAAAATAGGGGGTATATATATCCGGGATCTGAGATATATGGAGGATTAGCTAATTCTTGGGATTATGGACCTTTAGGAAATGAATTAAAAAATAATATTAAAAATTTATGGAGAAAAAAATTTATTCAAGAACAAAAAGATATAGTAGGATTAGATGCTGCAATTATAATGAATCCAGAAACTTGGGTAGCATCAGGACATGTTGGTGGATTTTCAGATCCATTAATAGATTGTAAGGAATGTAAAACAAGACATAGAGCAGATAAATTAATTGAAGAATGGGCACATGATCAAGGAAAAGATATGATAGCAGATGGTATGACATCAGAAGAGTTAATTAATTTTATAAATGAAAACAAAATTCCTTGTCCAAAATGTGGAAAAACAAATTTTACAGATATAAGAAAATTTAATTTAATGTTTAAAACATTTCAAGGAGTTACAGAAGATAAAACATCTGAGTTGTATTTAAGACCAGAAACAGCTCAGGGTATATTTGTTGATTTTAAAAATGTTTTAAGAACATCAAGAAAGAAAATGCCAATGGGTATAGCTCAAATAGGAAAAGCATTTAGAAATGAAATAACACCTGGAAACTTTACATTTAGAACAAGAGAATTTGAACAAATGGAATTAGAATTCTTCTGTAAACCAGGAACAGATTTAGAATGGCATAAATATTGGAAAGATTATTGTAAAAATTGGTTACTAGATTTAGGAATAAAAGAAGAAAATATTCGTTTAAGAGATCATTCGCCAGAAGAATTAGTATTTTATAGTGCTGCAACAACAGATATAGAATTTGCATTCCCGTTTGGATGGGGAGAATTATGGGGAATTGCTGATAGAACAAATTACGATTTAACACAACATATGGAACATTCTAAACAAGATTTAACATACCAAGATCCAGAAACAAACGAAAAATATATACCATATGTTATAGAACCATCATTAGGTGCAGATAGAGTTGCATTAGCATTTTTATGTAATGCATATGATGAAGAAGAAATTTCAGAAGGTGATGTAAGAACAGTTTTACATTTACATCCAGCACTAGCACCATATAAAGTTGCTGTATTACCACTTTCTAAGAAATTATCAGAAAAAGCAGAAGAAGTATATTCAAAACTTTCTAAAAAATTTATGTGCGACTATGATGAAGCTGGAAGTATAGGAAAACGTTACAGAAGAGAAGATGAAATAGGAACACCATATTGTGTAACTGTTGATTTTGATACATTAGAAGATAATTGTGTAACAATAAGAGATAGAGATACAATGGAACAAATAAGATTAAATATTGATGAATTAGAAAAATGGATAAATGAAAGAATAGAATTCTAATCAAGTATTTACTAGACTTTCAGCCATTTATATGATAAAATATATTATATATAATTTTATGAAAGGAGAAAGATTATGATAATTACTCCAACATTTTACAGAATCTTTAGAATCATAGAAAAAGGTAAACGGGATAAAGTCAAAACATTTTTTTATGATAATAAAGGAGGGGTGCTTTGTTCAGGAGAATTTTACAATCTGTCTCCTGAAGAATTTGATGATCTAAAAAATTTTTTAGATTGTCTAATAAAAATTAACAATACAAATGAAACCTCATTGGTTTTTGGTATTGTTGAATTGCAACATTTATTGGAGAAGTGGTCTAAATAAGGCCACTTCTTTAAAATGGGTAATAATTTAAAAAGCTTCTATAAATTTTTTTCATATAAATCTTTTATAAACACATTTTGTTCTTCAAAATTATCTACAAATCCAACTTTAGCCACATTGTTATTTATTCCTTGAATCCATACAAGTCTGTTGTCGAAAAAAACATCACATTTTTCTTTATTATTTAAAATATTGTTAATTCTTTGTAATTCCATAATAAAACCTCCTTATAGCTTGTCAATTTAATATAATTATATCCATATAATATAAAAATATAACTAAAAATTGACTTATGATTATTTATAATATAAAATAATAATGTAAAAAACTAAAGAAAGAGGAAGGTAAAAATGATTATAAAATACAAAGATAAAAAAATTGAATTAAAAGAAGGAACTAAAATTTCAGTAGGGTTAAAAAAAGAAATAGAAAACAGTGAATATCAAGTAATTGCTGCTAAATTTAATAATGAATATAAAAATTTACAAGATGAATTAAATGAAGATGGAACAATAGAATTAATAGATATAAGTTCCACAGAAGGAATGAAAGTATATAAAAGAACACTTGTGTATATTATGGGAAAAGCATTTGAAGAATGTTATCCAAAGGCTTTAATAACAGTTAATTACCAATTAAATAATGCAATGTTTTGTGATATAGATAATATGAAAGTTACAGATGAAATAGTAAAAACAATAAAAAATAAAATGAAAGAAATAATAGAAAAAGATTTAGAAATAAAAAAAGTTGTAATGACAAGAGAAAAAGCAAAGGAATTTTATGAAGAAAAAAATACATCAAGAGGGAAATTACAACTTGATCTTAAAGATAATCAAGAAATATATATGTATTTTTGTGAAGATTATTTTAACTATTGTTATGGAACACTTGCTAATAAAACAAGTTGCACAAAGGTATTTGATATGGAAAAATACAGTGATGGATTTTTAATAAGATTCCCAAGCACAAGTAATCCAGATAAAGTTCCAAAATATCATGAAACAAAAAAATTGTCATGGGCATTAAACGAATATGATGATATACACAAATTATTAAATTTAAATACTGTATATAAGTTAAATAAAGCAATAAAAGAAAAAAAAATTCAAGATATAATAATGCTAGATGAAGCATTACATGAAAAGAAAATTGCCCAAATAGCAGATAATATAGTTAAAAATAGAAAAGTTAAAATGATATTAATTGCAGGACCATCATCTTCTGGAAAGACAACGTTTGCAAAGAGATTAGGTGTTCAATTAAGATTAAATGGATTAAAACCTGTTACAATTTCAGTTGATAATTATTTTGTAGAAAGAGATCAAAATCCTAAAGATGAAAATGGAGAATATGATTTTGAATGTCTAGAAGCTATAGATTTAGATTTATTTAATGATCATTTATTAAAGTTGTTAAATGGTGAAGAAATTGATATGCCAGAATTTGACTTTGTTGTAGGAACCAAAAGATATAATGGTAAAAAAATGTCTTTAGCTAAAGACGAAGTACTTGTTATAGAAGGAATACATTGTTTAAATGATAAGTTAACAAGTAGAATACCTAAAGAACAAAAATATAAAATTTATATAAGTGCATTAACTGTTTTAAAAATGGATTATTATAATAGAATTTCAACAACAGATACAAGATTAATAAGAAGAATTGCAAGAGATAATAAGTTTAGAGGATATTCTGCTAAGCATACTATTGCTACATGGCATAAAGTAAATAAAGGTGAAGTCTCTAATATATTCCCATTTCAAGAAGAAGCAGATAGTATATTTAATACCTCATTAATTTATGAATTGGCAGCATTAAAAGATGATGTTATGCCATTGTTAGAAGAAATTGATAATACAAATCCTGAATATGCAGAAGCGCAAAGATTAATAAATATGTTAAAATATTTTGAATCAATCCCTAAAAATAAAGTACCAATTAATTCATTGTTACGTGAATTCTTGGGTGGAAGTGTTTTTGGAGATTAGAATGAAGGTTGAAATATGTTAAAAAATAGTAAATTTACAGAAATAGATGAAGAGTTTATTTGTCAAAATTGTGGAAAAAAAGTCTCAAAATTAGGATATTCATGTAGAAATCATTGTCCATATTGTTTGCATTCAAAACATGTGGATGTAAATCCAGGTGATAGAGCAGAAGAATGCAAAGGAGATTTAGAACCAGTTGCATTAGAAATTGATAGTAAAAAAGGATATGTTATTGTATTTAAATGTAAAAAATGTGGAAAAATAAGAAAAAATAAAGCAGCTAAAGACGATAATATGGATTTGATAATCGAATTAAGTTCTAAGCAAATATAAGAATACAGAGGAGGAGATATTTTGAAAAATACAGAAGAATTAGAGAAAGTTGCTAAAGATGTTAGAAAAGGTATAATTGAAGAAGTATATAGAGCTGAATCTGGTCATCCAGGTGGCTCTTTGTCAATTGCAGATATATTAACAGTTTTATATTTTAATGTATTAAATATAGACCCTAAAAATTCTAAATGGGAAGATAGAGATAGATTTGTTTTGTCAAAAGGACATTGTTCACCAGCTCTTTATAGTGTTCTTGCAAATAGAGGATATTTTGATAAAGAATTATTAAAAACTTTTAGAAATTTAGAAAGTAATTTACAAGGACATCCTGATATGAATAAAGTACCAGGTGTTGATATGACAACAGGTTCATTAGGACAGGGATTATCTGTTGCAAACGGTATGGCGATTGCTGGTAAATTGAATAATAAACAATATAGAGTATATTGTTTGTTAGGTGATGGTGAAATAGAAGAAGGACAAGTTTGGGAAGCGGCAATGACTGCTAATAAATATAAACTAGATAATTTATGTGTTATTGTTGATAATAATAATTTGCAAATAGATGGAACAATAGAAGAAGTAATGAGTTCATATCCAATAGATGAAAAATTTAAAAGCTTTGGGTTTCAAATAATAAATATTGATGGTCATAATATTCAAGAAATAATTGATGCTTTTGATGTTGCAAAAAATGTTAAAGGAAAACCAACATGTATAATTGCCAAAACAATAAAAGGCAAAGGAGTATCCTTTATGGAAAATAAAGCAGAATGGCATGGTAAGGCTCCGACAGAAGAACAGTATAATTTAGCAATAGAAGAATTAAATTAAAGGAGAATATTATATGAAAGAAGAGAAAAAGGCAACACGCCAAAGTTATGGAGAAGCTTTAGTAGAGCTTGGAAGAAAAAATAAAAATATAGTAGTTTTTGATGCAGATTTAGCTACTGCAACAAAAACTGTAATGTTTGCAAAAGAATTTCCAGACAGATTTTTCGATATGGGAATTGCAGAACAAGATATGATGTCAACAGCGGCAGGAATATCAACTTGTGGTAAAATACCATATGTAAGTACATTTGCAATGTTTGCAGCTGGAAGGGCATATGATCAAATAAGAAATAGTGTATGTTATCCAAAATTAAATGTAAAAATATGTGCAACACATGCTGGAATAACTGTTGGAAAAGATGGAGCTACTCATCAAATGATTGAAGACTTATCATTAATGAGAACAATACCTAATATGACAGTAATGTGTACATCTGATGATATTCAAACAAAATGGGCAGTTGAAGAGATTTCTAAAGTGAATGGACCAGTTTATTTAAGATTATGCAGAACAGCATCAAATGTAATATATGAAGAAAATCAAAAATTTGAAATGGGTAAGGCCGTACAAATTGGAAATGGTACAGATGGAACTGTTTTTGCTACAGGAATTACTGTTGCTGAAGCATTAAAAGCAAAAAAAGAATTAAAAAAATTAGGGATAGATATAAGAGTTGTAGATATACACACTATTAAACCAATTGATGAGGGTATTATTATAAAATCTGCAATAGAAACCCAAAAATTGATTTCAATAGAAGATCATAATATTATTGGAGGTTTAGGTTCAGCAATTTCTGAAGTTTTAACTACTAGATATCCAAAAAAACTTGAGAGAATAGGAATAGAAGATACTTTTGGAAAATCTGGAAGTTCAGATGAGTTAATGAGATATTTTGGAATAACTAGTGATAATATTATTGATAAATTTATAAATTAAAGATACATTTAATCTTATTGTTAATAAATAGCAATAAGATTTTTTTTTATAATTTTATTAAAATTGATATTATTTTTTTGTGAAAATTGTGTGAATTTTACAAAACAAAGAAAAATAAAGAAAAAAGATAAAAAAGGCAAAAAAACCAACAATTTCTATCTTTTTTTTCATAATAAAGTATTGCAAAAAATATACATTATTGTTATGATATTGTTGAATAAAATTATATAGTTGACAATAGTTTAGTGAGGTATAAAGATGATAGAATTTAGAAATGTAAGCAAGACTTATGATACAGGAACAAAGGCTGTGAAAAATGCTAATTTTGTTATAAATAAAGGAGAATTTGCATTTTTAGTAGGAACCTCAGGAAGTGGTAAGTCTACATTAATAAAACTAATATTAAAAGAAGAAGAACCAACATCAGGAAATATAATAATAAATGGTAAAGATACAACGTATTTAAAACAAAGTAGAATTCCATATTTAAGAAGAAGTATGGGAGTTGTTTTTCAAGACTTTAGGCTATTACCAGATAAAACAGTATATGATAATGTTGCATATGCAATGTATATAGTAAGAGCAACGCCAAGACATATTAGAAGACAGGTTCCAATGGTACTTTCTTTAGTAGGACTAAGTGGAAAAGCTAAAATGTATCCAAACGAATTATCTGGTGGAGAGCAGCAAAGAGTAGCATTAGCAAGAGCGTTAGTTAATAATCCATCAATGCTTATTGCTGATGAACCAACAGGAAATTTAGATCCAGAAACAGCATGGGATATTATGAACTTATTAAATGATATAAATATGAGAGGAACAACAGTTGTTGTTGCAACACACGCCAAAGATATAGTAGATAAAATGAAAAAAAGAGTTATTCATATAAGTAAAGGCAAAATAATTAGAGATGATAAAAAAGGTGGTTATGATTGTGAAATATAACAGATTAGGATATTTAGTAGGTGAAGGATTTAGTAACGTATTTAAAAATAAAAAATCTACTGGAGCATCATTAATGATTATGTGTGCAACAATGATAATATTTGGTATATTTTTAATACTTGGAGAAAATATAAATCATTTTGTATCAGAAGTAGAATCAGCACAAGGAATACAAGTATTTGTTGATAATGATGCAACACAAGAACAAATAGATGAATTAGGAGAAAAACTAAGAAAATTGGATGGTGTTAGTACAACAGAGTTTGTATCAAAAGAAGATGCTTTAAATCAAATGAAAGAAAAATTTGGAGACAAAAAAGATCTTTTAGCTGGTTATGAAGAAAACAATATTTTTCCTGCATCATATGTAGTAACATTAACAGATTTGAATATGAGCAAAAGTGTTCAAGATCAAATTTTGACATTTGAAAATGTTAAAAAAATTACAAGTAAAGATGAAACTGTTACTACTTTAATTAATTTAGCAAATGGAATTAAAATTGTAACAGGAGTAATATTAATTTTATTAGTAGTAATTTCAATTTTTATTATAGCAAATACAATAAAACTTACTGTACATGCAAGAAGGAAAGAAATTTCAATTATGAAATATGTAGGAGCAACAAATGGTTTCATAAGATGGCCATTTATAGTTGAAGGTATGATTATAGGAGTTTTTGCTAGTGCTATATCAATTGCATTAGTAGGAGGAGCATACAGTGTTGTTGCAGAAAAATTAGTCAACTCACAATTTATGCAAGTAATAAATATGAGTTTAGTAAGTTTTGGAGATATGTTTAATTCTATTATATTTGTATATATGTTATTAGGAATTGGAATTGGAGCAATACGGAAGTGTAATTTCTATGAGAAAATATTTAAAAGTATAAAGGAGAAGACATGCGTAAAATATTATGTATTGTTTTAGTTTTGATAATAAGCTGTTTTAGTATATTATCTTATGTTTATGCGGAAGAAAATACAACACTTTCAACTGATTTGCAAACAGAACAAGAGCAATTACAACAACAAATTGAAGATGCAAATGGAGAATTAAGTGATGTGCAAGAAGAATTATCACAAAATTTGCAACAAGTTCAACAACTTGATGAAAAAATAAGTAAATCACAAAGTGAATTAGATGAACTAAATGTTAAAATGGCAAAATTGCAAACATCAATTGAAAAAGTAGGGGCAGAATTGCAAATTGCAGAAGATAAATACAATAAACAAAGAGAAACTTTAGAACAAAGATTAGTAACAATGTATGAGTCAGGTGATACTCAATATTTAGATGTGATTTTAAGTTCAAAAAGTGTTTCAGAGTTCTTATCTAATTATTTTCTTGTTACAGAATTAACAACTTATGATACTGACCTTTTAGAAGATATGAAAGGAAAGAAAGATAGTATAGAATTATCAAAGAAGAAACTAGATAATGAAAAAGAACAGTTAGCAACAATAAAACAAAATCAAATAAAAACAGCAAGAATATTAGAAAATACAAAGGTAGTTAGAGAAAATTATATTTCTAAACTATCTAACACAGAAAAAGATATTCAAAGTAAAATAGATGAATATAATACAAGATTTTCAGAAATAAATGCAGAAATATTATCATTGGCAATGGAAGGATTAGACACAAAATATATTGGAGGAGAACTTGCTTGGCCTGTTCCTGGATATACAAGAATAAGTTCAAAATATGGCATGAGAACACATCCTATCACAGGAGTGTACAAATTGCATACAGGTGTAGATATTAGTGCACCAATGGGAGCTAATTTTATAGCAGCAAATGATGGAGTTGTAACAAAAGCAGGAATGAATAGCGCTTATGGTAATATGGTAATTATAGATCATGGTGGAGGAATTTCAACTTTATATGCACATGGATCAGAAATACTAGTTCAAGTAGGACAAATAGTAAAAAGAGGAGATGCTGTATTAAAAGTTGGTTCAACAGGATATTCAACTGGACCACATGCACATTTTGAAGTAAGAATGGATGGAGTTGTAACAGATCCAATGCCATATATAACAAATGGTGTAGTACCAAAAAATGATTCAAATGAACAAAATACAAATACAGAAGCAACAAATTAAAATGCTACAGAATAAAATTTATAATATTAGGAGGAAAACTGATGAAAAAAGTAATGTTGAAATTAGTAGGAGTAATTATTATAGCAATACTAATTCAAACAAATGTAGTTATAGGAGCATCGCAAAAAGATTTAAAAAATGTAGACAATAAAATAGAAGAGAAAAAAGAAGAATTAAATAATATTAAAGAAGAGAAAACTGATACTATGAGTCAAGTCGAAGAACTAACAAATAAAATATCTTCTTATCAACAACAAATAGAAGAATTAGATTCTAAAATAAATGATTTGAATACGCAAATAAGCGATTCTCAAGAACAACTAAATAAAGCTCAAGAAGATTATACAAAACAAGAAGAATTATTAAATGCAAGATTAGTTGCAACATATGAAGCAGGAGATACATCATATTTAGATTTTATATTGTCATCTGAAAGTATAACTGATTTAATATCTAATTATTATTTGATTAGTGAAATAGCAACAAATGACAGTGAATTATTAGAAAAAATCCAAAAACAAAAAGAGACAATAGAAAATACAAAGAAAACATTAGAAAATAGTAAAAATGAATTAGCAACATCAAAAACAACTAAACAAAGTGTTTCTAGTCAATTGCAATCTACAAAAGAACAAAAGAATGAGCAAGTAGCTAAATTGTCTGAAGATGAAAAACAAACACAAAAAGAATTAGATCAGTTTGAAGAAGATAAAGCAGCAATTGCTAATGAATTAGCAGAAATAGCAAGAAGAGAAGCAGAACAAAGAAAAAATAATACAGTAAAAAACAATACTAATTCTGGAAAAAATAATAATTTAAATTCAGGAAATAGTGGATCAAACACACCTAGTGCAGGTGGATTTATTAGACCTGTATCAGGCTATAGTATTACATGTGGATGGTATGGATATGCAGGTCATACAGGTGCAGACTTTAGTGGTGCAGGAATATCAGGAAAACCAGTTTTAGCAGCTAAAAGCGGTACTGTTGAAACATCAACTGCATTAAAATATGCTGATGGAAGATACAGAAGCTATGGAGAATATATTGTTATTAATCATCATGATGGAACTATGACTTTATATGCACATGGAGCACCTGGTTCAAGATTAGTTAGTAAAGGACAAAGCGTTAGTCAAGGACAACAAATAATGAGTGTTGGTACTACAGGAAATTCAACAGGTTATCATTTACATTTTGAAGTATGGCTAAATGGCGTTAGAGTTAATCCAGCAAATTATCTATAATATAATGTAAATCAATACATATAATAA
>ERZ827168.4826-NODE-4826-length-11943-cov-5.143085_pt1 | contig 11943 bp, 11 predicted proteins | sample MGYA00519868_ERZ827168 | MGnify/ENA primary metagenome ERZ827168 (study PRJEB31778, sample SAMEA3449271) | human gut metagenome | biome: human gut; feature: human-associated habitat; material: faeces | place: United Kingdom | collected 2010/2012 ...
GGAGATTGTCGACGAGGTGACCGGTTTGGTGCGCAGGGCGTGCGTGAGATTACACTGCTGGGCCAAAACGTTAACTCATATGGTCGCGATCTGTTTGGCAAGCCACGTTTTGCCGATCTGCTGCGTGCCGTGGGCGATACGGGTGTGGAGCGCATCTTCTTTACGTCTTCGCATCCCAAGGATCTATTGCCCGAGACCATCGACGCCATGGCCGAGACGCCTGCCGTTATGCCGCAGCTGCACTTGGCCGTCCAGTCAGGTTCGACACGGATCCTCAAAGAGATGAATCGCCGTTATACACGCGAGGACTATTTGGGCCTGGTCGATCGCATCCGCAATCGCATGCCCGATATCGCGCTCTCGACCGACATTATCGTTGGCTTCCCGGGCGAGACTGAAGAAGACTTTGAGCAGACGCTCTCACTTGCCGAGACGGTCCGCTATGCTCAGGCCTATACCTTCATCTATTCCAAGCGCGCCGGTACCCCGTCCGCAGAGATTGACGATCCTACGCCGCATGAGGTTATTCTTGAGCGTTTCAACCGCCTGGTTAAGGTTATCGAGACCACGGCACACGAGTATAACCAGGGTGAGCTTCATACTGTGGTGCCGGCGCTCATTGAGGGAACGAGTAAAAAGAACGACGCGGTCCTGCTGGGCAAGAGTCCCAAGAATCAGACCGTGCATGCGCCTATCCCCGAGGGTTACAGCATCGATCAGCTTGTTGGCAAGATCGTTGATGTTCAGCACCCGAATACCGGTAACGCCCGCCACCTTGTTCAGGTTGTAGTCGTTGGTAACGACGGTGCCGCCGTTTTCCCGGCAGAGCCGCAGCAGCTTCACGTCCACTTCTTCGATGTCGGGATAGTCCTTTTCCATTACGGTAACGGGGACTTTCAGTTCCTTCTGCATCCGGTTCAGCACGTCCAGCCCCCGGCGGCCCCGGGCGCGGCGCAGACTGTCGCCGCTGTCCGCGATGTGCCGCAGCTCCGCCAGCACGAAGGAAGGAACGACGATTTTTCCTTCCAGAAAGCCGGTCTTCAGCACGTCCAAAATTCGGCCGTCGATGATGACGGAGGTATCCAGCACCTTGCAGGGCACGGACTCCTCCCCGGCGGACAGATCGTCCTCGCCTTCGTCCCCGTCTTCCGAAACCTCGGACAGAACGGTGTCCAGCAGGGATTCTTCCCCGTCCGTGTGACGCTTGCGGCGGCGCAGGGAGGGCAGATGCTTGCCGGAATGATAGCGGTGGTTGCCGATCTGCAGGCCCAGATAGCCCAGAAAAATATACGTCAGCGCGCTGAAGGACAGCGTCAGAAGACTGGCCCCCGCCGACAGAATCAGCTGGGTAAACAGCGCCGCAATGGCAAGGCCGCACAGAAGGCCCAGACTGGTCCAGACGATCTGCCGGTTGGGCATTTTCTCCCAGTGCTGCTCGATGACGGCCGCGGCCTTCATGCAGCGGGTCAGGATCGACATGCTGAGGGCGAAAAAGATTAGCGCGCCCAGCAGACAAAGCACCACATACAGCAGCACCTGATTGGAAAATTGCTCGAAAATTTGAGGGGAAACGCGCCGGAGCAGCGGAGTCAGCAGCATGGCCAGCGCCGCGCCCAGACCCGCCCCCAGCAGAGTGATCAGCGCCCTTGAAAGCCGCTCAAGGGCCTTGCTTCGCATTTTCAAAGAAACGACCTGCCTTTCCGCATCCCGCCAATAGCGGGAATCAGTCCGTCACCACCGCAAGGGCCTGCATCAGCGTGTCCACGCCGGTCAGCCGAACGCCCTCGATGGGTTTGATGCTTTTCATGTTCTGCTTGGGTAAAAGAATCTCTGTAAATCCCAGCCGGACGCATTCCGCGACCCGGCGTTCCGCCTGACTGACCGGGCGCACCTCGCCGCACAGGCCCACCTCGCCCATCACGCTCAGGGAGGGGGACAGGGAAAAGCCCATCAGGCTGGAGGCCACGGCCACGCAGACCGCCAGATCGGCGGCGGGGTCGCTCAGGGCCAGACCGCCCGCCACGTTGATGTATACGTCCTGATCGAAGAGCTTTTTCCCGGCGCGCTTTTCCATCACAGCCAGCAGCAGTGCCACCCGGCTGGAATCCATGCCGCCGACAGTGCGCTTGGGCACGGAGTAGAAAGACTTGGCCGCCAGCGCCTGCAGGTCGCACAGAATGGGACGGCTGCCCTGCAGGGTGCAGAAGACCACGCTGCCGCCCGCACCCCGAGCCCGCTGGCTCAGCAGCGTCTCGCTGGGGTTGGGGACGGGAATCATGCCCTCGGAACGCATTTCGAACACGCCCAGCTCGTTCACGGAGCCGAAGCGGTTCTTCACTGCCCGAAGCAGCCGGTATTCATGCTGCCGGTCGCCCTCGAAGTACAGCACCGCGTCCACCATATGCTCCAGAATGCGCGGGCCCGCCAGACTGCCTTCCTTGGTCACGTGACCCACGATGAAGGTGGACGTGCCGGTCTCCTTGGCGTAGCGGACGATGGCTCCGGCGCTCTGGCGCACCTGGCTGACGCTGCCCGGCGCGCTGGCGCTGTCTTCGGACACCATGGTCTGAATACTGTCGATGATGAGCACATCCGGCTGCATTCCCTCGCATTTTTCCAGAATGCTCTCCACATCGTTTTCCGCCAGTACATACAGCTTGTCCTGGGGTACGCCGATGCGGCTGGCGCGCATCTTGATCTGCCGCGCGCTTTCCTCGCCGCTGACGTACAGCACCCGGCAGCGCTGGCTCAGACTGCCCGCCACCTGCAACAGCAGCGTGCTTTTGCCGATGCCCGGGTCGCCGCCCAGCAGAATGGCGCTGCCGGTGACCAGACCGCCGCCCAACACCCGGTCCAGTTCTTCGTTGCCGGTGGAGGAGCGGGGCTCCTGCCGGTCTTCTACCTCGCTAAGGGCCACGATCTCGCTTTTGCGGGTCGTCTGGTATTTGGCGGCTTTTTCGGCGGTTTTGCTGGGAGCAGGAGCAGGGGTGCTGCGGCGCTCCTCGAAAGTGTTCCATTCTCCGCAGTCCGGGCAGCAGCCCAGCCAACGGGCGGCTTCGTAGCCGCAGGACTGACAGACGTAGACGGTTTTCTCCTTGGCCAAAGAGAGCTCCTTTTCCGCCGCCCGCATCTCTGCGGGCTGACCTTATCATAGCAGAATGAATGCCTCCGCGCCATGGCTACCTTTGGGGAATGCTGTCGGATCGCCCCATAAGCGTTCGCCAACTTTCGCGGAGGGGAATATACCTGTCCAGTATACCACAGACGAGGGGGATTGCCTAGAAAGACCGCAGGAGATTTTACAACGAAAAAAGACGCGTTTCTTTTTTACAAGTATAAACCGTCTGTGACAAACCTCTTACGAATACTGCGTTTTCGTATTGTTTCAGCGGAAAACTGTCATACTTTGCTTAGAAATCCTCCATTGACGCGGAGCAGGAAAGCAACGTAAACTAAAGCTAGAAAAGGTGGGGGTGATTCTTTTGGCAAGACGCAAAAACGAGTATCTGTTCGCACCGCAGCGGGAAAAATGCTCGCATCTGGGGGCGTGGCTGGTCGTTCTGGCGCTGCTTGCCGCACTGGCCGCCACCGTCTGGCTGACCAACCGGGGCGTGAACCAGAAGCTGTCGCTGGAGACGGAGAAGGTTCACGTCATGGGGCTGGACAAGGCCTTCGAGGGCTTTACTGTTCTGCACATCAGCGACCTGCACGGTTCCGGACTGGCGGATGATCTGAGCCAATGGAAATCCCTGCTGAACGGGAAGAATTATCATGCCGTGGTATTAAGCGGCGATATGGTGGGCAAGGACGGCGACGACGAACCCCTGCTGACGCTGATCCACAACCTGAATACCCTGCGGGAGGGCGTACCCATTTACTTTATCGCCGGGGACGAGGACCCGGAGCCGGTGCTTTCCACCGCCCGGGGAACGCCGAAGGTGCTGGCGGGCTGGGTGGAGGACGCCCAGAAGGCGGGGGCGATCTACCTGGACGCGCCGGTCTCCCAGACCGTGGGCAAAAAGACGGTGTGGTTCTCCCCGGAATACCTGTACGACGTGGACGTGGACGGCCTGATCGGCGCACTGACCAGCCAGCAGCAGAGCATGGAAGCGCAGGGCACCCAGTATGAGGCCGAGGGCGGCGCGGCGTACCGGGCGCTGGGCTACCGCATCGAGGCCTACCAGCGCACCCAGCAGGCGCTCAAGGAAATGACGGACACAGACCTGCAGATCGCGGTGAACCACGTGCCCATGGAGACCTCCTATATCCGGGAAAGTATCGAATGGGCCGACCAGGAGAAAATCTTCAATTTTCGGAATATTTCGCTGCTGCTGTGCGGCCATTACTGCGGCGGCCAGTGGCGGCTGCCCGGCGGAGGGGCCATCTATGTGCCAGAAAAGGGCTGGTTCCCCTCGGACGACGGTATTCGCGGGATGCAGCGGATCAACAGCCTGAATCAGTATATTTCCCCGGGCATCGGAGCCAGCAATGATTACCCCATGAAGGGGCGGCTGTTCAATAAGCCGACGGTTACGCTGATTACCTTCACCGCCCGACTGCAGTAGAAAAATGACCAACGAAAAGGGCCGTTCCAAGAAAAGGGAAACGGCCCTTCTAATAGGCTGAAATTCTCTCATAAGCCGCAGCACAGCAGAAATCCCCATCGACCGCCGCCGGCCGAAGCCCTAAATGGAAAGTCTGACGCAATCTGTGAGCTATAAAGGTCAACACGGCTTTTGGGGAAAGGCGTTTATTTCCACGCTTCTTCCGCAATGCCGCCGCCAAGGCACACGTCGCCCTGATACAGTACCACGCTCTGCCCCGGCGTAACGGCCCGCTGAAGCTCGTCTGCCTCGATCAGCAGCTCGTCGTCCTTACGGGTGACGGTGACGGCCTGATCGGCCTGACGGTAGCGGAACCGGGCGGTGCAGCGGTAGCTTTCGCCCTCGGCCATGGGGGCGGTTTCGGCGATCCACGTGGCCTGCGAAGCCCGCACATAGCGGCTGTACAGCCGGGGACTGTCCTCGCCCTGAGAAACCAGCAGCACGTTGTGTTCCAAATCCTTGCCGATGACGAACCAGCTGCGCCCGTCGCCCCGGCCGCCGATGCCCAGTCCCCGGCGCTGCCCCAACGTGTAGTAGGCAAGGCCGATGTGCTCGCCGACCGTTTCGCCGTCTTCCGTCCGCATATCGCCGGGCTGCATGGGCAGAAAGCCTTGCAAAAACTGCCGGAAATTCCGTTCGCCGATAAAGCACACGCCGGTGGAGTCCTTCTTGGAGGCCACTGGCAGACCGTTCTGCCGGGCGATCTCCCGCACCTGCGCCTTGGTCATGCCGCCTACGGGAAAGAGGGACTTGGCCAGTTGGGCCTCCTTGAGCATATAAAGGAAGTAGCTCTGATCCTTATTGGGGTCGTCGCCCTTGAGCAGTACGGGATGCCCGTCCCGCACCTCCGAGCGGACGAAGTGCCCGGTAGCCATTTTCTCCGCACCCAGCTTCATGGCATAGTCCAGAAACGCCTTGAACTTGATCTCCCGGTTGCACAAAACGTCCGGGTTGGGGGTGCGGCCCTTGCGGTACTCGTCCAGAAAATAGGAAAACACCCGGTCGTAGTACTCCTTGGCAAAATTGACGGAGTAGTAGGGAATGTCGATCTTATCGCAGACGGCCTGTACGTCCTCCCAGTCCTCGGCGGCGGTGCAGGTGCCGTTCTCGTCCTTTTCCTCCCAGTTTTTCATGAAAACGCCCACCACGTCGTAGCCCTGCTGCTTCAGCAACAACGCCGCCACAGAGCTGTCTACGCCGCCGGACATGCCGATGACAATTCTTTCCACGTTGGTCACGCCTCCTGTTCACAGTCCGGCTCCAGCCGCTTCAGCACCTGCCGCAGCACCTGCCGGGCAATCTCCTCCACCGGCTGGTCGCCGCTAACGACGATAAAGCGCTGCCGATCCCTGTTGATCAATTCTTCGTAGGCCGCCTGCACCCGCCCGTGGAACGCACCGCTTTCCATCTCCAGCCGGTCGGGCCGGGAGGCACTCAGACGGCGGGTCATCGCCGTGGTATGGTCGATGGCCAGATAAACGGTCGCGTCCGGCAGCATACCGTCCACCGCCGGTTCATTGATCTGCCGGATCATATCCACGCCCATGGCCCGTCCGCCACCCTGATAGGCCACGGAGCTGTCCACAAAGCGGTCGCTGAGCACTACCTTGCCCGCTTCCACGGCGGGGCGAATGACCTGATGCACGTGCTGGGCACGGGAAGCGGCGTACAGCAGCGCCTCGCAGGTGCCGCACATTTCGGCGTTTTCCGTATCCAGAATGATCTGGCGGATCTTTTCGCTGATGGGGCAGCCGCCTGGCTCCCGAGTGCGCACCAGCTCAAAGCCCAGCTGCCGCAGACTCTGTTCCAGCAGGTTGGCCTGTGTGGTCTTGCCGCAGCCGTCAGGGCCCTCCATGGACAGGAAGAAGCCCCGCGGCACAGCAGCGCCCGGACAGAGCAGCTCCCGCAGCTCGTCCGCGTCGTTGACCAGCAGCGTGGCCCCGGCGTTTTGCAGTTCTTCCACGCTGCCGCAGCCGTAGACCGCGCCGACGCCGTCCACCCCGGCAGCCTTGGCGCCTTCCATATCGTACAGCCGGTCGCCCACCATGGCGGCGCGCTCGTAATGCTCCGGCAGCGCCCGGCGGATCATTTCCGGCTTGCCCAGCTTGGCGTGGCTGTCCGTTTCACCGATGACCCGGTCGAAAAAGTGCCGGAGGCCGTAATGACGCAGGATGCGTTCGCACAGATCACGGGGCTTGGAAGAAGCCAGCGCCACATAAATGCCGTTTTCCTTCAGGACGCGGAGCATCGTGCGGATGCCGGGATAAACGGAATAGCGGTACATGCCCTCCGAACGGAAAATATGGGCGTAGCGGTCGGCAGCTTCGTCCAGTCGTTCCGAAGGCACGTTCAGCAGGTCGTGAAAGGAATAACGCAGGGGCGGCCCCACCACCTGCCGCAGCTGAGCACCCTGCGGAATTTCCAGCCCCATTTCCTTCATGGCTTTGACCACCGAGGAAACGATGCCTTCCTCCGCGTCAAACAGCGTGCCGTCCAGATCGAAAACCACCGCGTCGTAAGGAAAATGACCCATGCCGGTTTCGCCCCTTCTCCCTTGAACTAAAAATGAAAAACAGGCCGTATGGAATCATACGACCTGCAAAGCATAACAAAAAACCGAAAAACTTTCAATAGAGGCGGCAAAAGAGAAAACAGTCGCCGCCTAGAACCCGCAGATACGCTCCCGGTACAGCCGGTTCAGACGGAGCCGAACCGGGCGGGGAATAGGCGTGGTTTCCGGGTGAAGGAGCTTCCTTTCACAGGGAAAACAGATCAGGCAGCCCATCACGTGGAGCCCCGCCGGATATTCCCGGCCGCAAAGGAGGCAGCGCTGCGGTTGGTATGGACTCATCATTTTTCATTCCTTTCCTGCTTTTTCCATTCTTTTTTCGGACGCAGGAAACAGGATGCCCCAAAGGAGGAAAAATGATGCGCTGAAATATAGAAAAATTATTCGGCGCTGCCGCCGCGCAGATTGTCGATCAGCCATTGCAGCAGCCGGATGGCTTCTTCTTCGTTTTCGCCGGCTACGCTCACGCCCAGACAGAAATCGTCGCAGATCAGGCCGTATTCCTGCAGCCCCGGCAGCTGGCTGGCCGGGATGCCGTAGAGGATCTTTTTGCCCGTATCCTGATTGATGACATAGCCCGCGCTCAGATCCATGCCGTCTACGTTCAGCGTGCCGTTTTCAATATAGGGGGTCAGCTCCGCAAAGCCCTCGCTCTGGGCGAGCTGGCTGAAATATTCGCTGTCCAGCATGAAAAGGTCGCCCTCGCCCGCGCTGACCCACACCATCAGCTGCATGGAGCCGTAGGTCTGATCCAACATTACCGTGCGGAATTCCACTTCCTCCAGATCGGAGAAAAGGCTCTGGTGCAAGTCGTCCATCAGGCTGTCGATATTTTTTTCGCCGTCCAGCTGATAACCGCCGTAGTACCATTCCAGCCGCTGGTCGTTGGGGCTGCGGTAACGGGTGGTGGTGTAGAGCAGGTTCCAGCCGAAGATCGCCAGACAGATCAGCAGCACGTACTGCCACCATGCATAGGCAAAGTGATTGCGGATTCTTTCTTTCGTGATCGGGAAGGTCAGTTTCATCAAAAGGGGCTCCTTTCGGAAAAAATCAAGGGCCCGGAGGAACTCATCCATTCGCGCCCGCTAAGTCCGTATCATTTTTTCTTTCGCCCCGAAGGGAGCCTTTTCCTTCTGTGTGGGAAGATTTGGGAGAAATTTGTAACATGGGGGAGGGGAGGGAGAAATGTTACAGAAAAGAGCCGCCCCGAAGGACGGCCCTTTTCCATTGGATCAGCTCCGGGATTTCCGGGACGCTGCCAGCGTCAGAAGTGCGCCAAGGCTGAGGAACAGCAGCGCGATCACCGTATACAGCCCAAAGGAATCGTCAGTCTTGGGCGGTACGATTTCAGACGTGTCCGGCTGCTTGGTCCTGGTATTGGTGATAATGGTATGGTCCCCAGCCGTGACGTAGCTGGCTTCGTACCCTTCGGGAACCAGTTCTTTTACGGTGTAGGTTTTCGACTGACCGAACTGAAGCGGCGCTTCTCCCTGATAGGGTTGGAACCCTTCCTCCACCGCCGCTTCGAAAGTGGAATTGCCGGCAAGCCGACCGGTCAGCTCGCTGGCCGCGGCCGACGGCCCGTGATAGTAGGCCTGCTGATATATGCCGTCTTTGACCATATCGCCAAACAAATAGCCCACCGCGCCGGGAGCCTGCTGCACTTTCAGTGTGCCCTTATGATAGAAGGTATCGAAGTTGTTGCTGGAACCCGGCTTCTTTACCAGACCGGTCAGGCCGCCCACGTACAGCCTTTTTTTCAGATGGCTGCATTTTTCAATGGTAATGTCGGCGATGCAATAAGAATTGGTCGTCTGAGCGACCGTATTCGTAACCGAAGTGCCCATGTCGTCGCTGCCCGTTCCGCCGGTCCATCCGCCAACGACCAATCTTAGTAACTTTTTTGGGAGCAAAAAAGGGGCCGGTTGGCCTGTTTTGGCTTTTGATAACCAAAAAACGTCCTGCGGCAATGCCGCAGGACGTTTTCCATAAGCTGTGTATTATTCTTCTTCGTCTTTCTTTTCTTCGCTTTCGTTTTCCGTGCCGGTGAAGGAATTGACCGCACCCTTGACGTTGGCGGCGGCGCTGTTCACCACATCCTGAAAGCTGCCGGAAAATTCAGCGGCGTTGCGCTCGATGGAGAAGCGGTAGCCCAGCACCAGCGCCACCACCAGACCGATCACGGCCAGCCACGGCGCGGAGCAGACTGCGATAATGGAGAAGATCAGCGACAGGTTCAGAATGGGGGTGTCGTCTTTTTGAACCTTGACCCGGGTACGGTAAAGAACGGAAAAAACATTGTTGGCTTTCATATCAGGTATATCCTCCTTCAAACAAATCCAGCGTCAGGTTGTTTTCCTGTTGACGAAAGATATCATACCACGCCGCGCCGCCCGGTGCTTGAGGAAGCCCTGCAAAACCGATGAGAATTGGATGAGAAACCCTCTAAAACTTCTTTGGGAATTTCTTCAGGGAAGAATGGTGACGGTCTCGATGTCCTGCCAGCGCTCAAACAGCCGGGCCATGTCCGCTGACTCCAGAGCGATGCAGCCCTGCGTCCAGTCGGAAGCCGTGCCGCCCTCGTGCAGGTAGATCTCTCCGCCCAGCGCCGTGCCCCACGGCGGGCGCACCCGGTTTGCCCATGCCCGGCGCACGGCGTCAAGCGCTCCTTCGTCGATCCTTCCCGCCGCGAAGCCCCGGGCCGCGTCCTCCGGGGAGGGATAGCTCAGGCCCAGACTTTTGCCGTATTTGCCCGCTTCTTTTATAAGGCAGATGTAGTACGTCCCCTCCGGCGTGCGTCCGTCGCCCTCCCGCTCCTTGGGGCCGACAGGCTCACGGCCCAGCGCTATGGGGCAGCGCAGCAGGACGCGGCCTTCCTGCCGCGATTCCAGCATTCTTCGGGCTTTCCAAATCAGCACTTCCATCCTTCGTTCCTCCATAAGGCGGGATTTGACGCGTCCCGTCGAATCATATCGCTGCCAGGTGTACAACCTGTGAATAGACTGTAACATTCTTCCTTTCAAAGGTAAAACCCTTGCGAAATGAAGAAAGCTGTGCGATAATGAAACCCGAAATGGGAAAGATTCGCCGCTGAAAATCTTTAGCATCACACGCGGAAGGGTTCGCGGCACCATTTTCCCGAAGGAAAGGATTGTGCTTTCATGAAGAAGATTCTCTCTCTCCTGCTCTGCCTGTGCCTGCTGTTCTCCGCCGCAGCGCTGGCGGAAGACACTGCCGCGGCCGAGCTTCAGGATACGGACGTGCTGGCCACGGTTAACGGCACCGAGCTGACCTGGGCCGACGTGGAGCCGGTCTATGACAGTCTGGTCTCCTCCTACGGCAACTACTACGACCTGACAGACAGCGCCAATGTGGAGCTGTTCCGCGCCGTGGCCATGCAGAACAAGATCAACGAGGTCATTATGCAGGCCAAGATCGCCGAGCTGGGCATCGCCCTGACGGACGAAGAAGCGGCGGATGCGGAAAATGACGCCCAGACCGACTGGGACAACGCCATTTCGAACTATATCAGCCAGCAACACTCCGAACTGACCGATGAAAGCAGCCAGGAGGACAAGGACGCCGCCAACGCCGCCTCCGGCAAGCCCTATCAGATCGAGATCAGCATCGGCTGCGCCCGCCTTGAGCCGGACATCGCCACCGTGCACGACCTGATCGATAAAGCCGATCAGGAAATGTACCACCTCAAGACCCGCAAGCGCGGCACAGCCCCCGCAGAAAAACAGGACTGAACAGTTGTGAACTTACTATAACACGATAAATGCCGTTTGCCTTTACGGCCTTTCCCGTGAAAAATACAATACCGGAGCGTCCGCAGACGCTCCGGTATTGCTCTATATAAAAATAATTTTTCCGCTGAAGATGGCCAAAGCAAAGCGGAGGCCATTCAAAATCGTCCAGCCCCGCGCTTTCTAAACGTTTTTTACCCTTCTGCCCTTGCATCCCGGGGTGGAACGCGGTATTCTTATAGAATAGACCGGAACCGCGGCAGCACAGGGGAGGGAGACCACATGGACACACAGGAGATCCGCGCATTGCTGGGAAAAAGCATCTTTGAGCGGGCACAGAAGTACCGCAAGCGCATCCTGCAAAGCAGCTGCACCACCAACGAGGACGGGGTGCGGCACCTGACAGCGCTGGTGCAGGGCAGCGGGCCGGACTGCTATTATACGCAGGTCTGGCTGCGGGAAAACGGCAGCTTTGTCAGCGCCTCCTGCGACTGCCCCTATAACCAAAACGGCGACGGCACCTACTGCAAGCATATCGGCGCGCTGCTGCTGCAGGACGCAGAAAAGAACCCGCCTGCCCCGGATGCCCCGGCAAAAAAGCCGGAGAGCATCCCCGGGGTGCAGCGGGGCGTTGCAGGCTTGAGCACCGAACCCCGCAAGGACAGCTACAGCGCCGGACTGGATATGCTGTTCGGCCGCAAGTGGCGGGGCGAGGAGCCGGAGACCGACTATGATGCCCAACTGCTGCTGAAGCGCTATGCCACCCAATACTCCTGCCGGCATATCTTCCGTTCCCACGCTTACCACAATAGCGCTGTTGGAATACGGCTGATTCCGATCATGCCAGCTCATTCCATTGACTGCCGTATGCCCCGGTTGCGTAGCCGAACAGATGACTTCTCCACCCGGGCACATGCAAAAAGAATAAACTCCTTTGCCCTGCACTTGCGCTTTCAACGTATATTCCGCCGCTCCCAATTCTTCTGCAAACTTTCCGTATTGCCATTGATCAATCAATTCC
>ERZ827168.4830-NODE-4830-length-11930-cov-3.955284_pt1 | contig 11930 bp, 14 predicted proteins | sample MGYA00519868_ERZ827168 | MGnify/ENA primary metagenome ERZ827168 (study PRJEB31778, sample SAMEA3449271) | human gut metagenome | biome: human gut; feature: human-associated habitat; material: faeces | place: United Kingdom | collected 2010/2012 ...
CTACTGTGGGAGGAGTCTAGCAAGCTCCGCTCCCTTTAGGGGCGGAGTAGTTGACTTTGTTTGTATAGTAATATAAAATTCAAAATTCAAAATATATTGGAGTTTATTTATGATTGCTATAAGAAAATGCACAATATGCAAAGAAGAGTTTGAAGCAGAAGTAGGTAGTCCTGACATCATATGTCCCAAATGCTACAACAGAGCTATGCGTGTGGATGCAATTTGGATGGATGAAGAATTCAAAGAAACATTAAAGCAACTTGAAATGCCAGATGAATTTGATTGTCTCGACTTAGACAATATCGAAGAACCTGACGAAGAACCATTATCAAACAGCGAAGACGTTCCACTGTTTCAAAATCCGATTCGTTCATCAGAAGTAAAATATTCTCGCCCAGCAGGAATGAAAAAACGTAGAGCTGTTGTAACAGAAAATATCGTTGAATCCCGTTTGCCGTATAATACACATCATAGTAATAACGGCACAGCTCCTCAGAAAGAACAAAAATCAAACCCCAAAAAACAAGCAAAAGCAACATACGAATACAAGGATTTTTCCTCAATGCTTTTTGGTGAGAAAAAAGCAAATTTCCCGATTAAAGACGACGAAAACATTAACCTCGATATTGATTTGGATGATGTTGATGATACTAGCGTACCATCTGTTCAGCCAAAAAGTGAGTATAGTATCTAAGAATAGGTACAAAAAAATCAGAGATTAAGAAAATCTGTTTTGAGCGCAGCTAATATCTTTCAATATGGAAAGATATAAACTGCGTTTCTTTGTACCGCAAAAAATTAAAAAGAGGTGTAAATTCAATGATAGCAACCAACAAGTACAAACTATTCGTAGACATGGATGGTACAATCGCAACATGGAAATCGGCATATTCTCTTGAAGAAATTCTACAAAAGAATTACTTCCGAGATTTACCGCCATATCAAGAGGTCGTTGATGCAATTCGACTTATCATCAATTGCGTTCCGGAAATTGAAGTGTTTTCTCTATCCGCATATATGCCAGAAAACGAATACGCAGTAGATGAAAAGAACGAGTGGCTCGATGAATATTTACCGGAAATCAAAAAGAGCAACCGCATTTTCGTTCCGTGCTCAACAAGTAAATCCGATGCTATCGGAGAAAAGTTCCTTTGCATTGGACTCAATCCATCCTTCATTTTGCTGGATGATTATTCCGTAAATTTGAATGAATGGAAGAACGCTCATGGTCTTGGAATTAAACTCCGTAACGGCATCAATGGGAATAGCGGTACATGGAAAGGACATAGTATCTCGCGATTCTCTACTGCAAAAGAAATTGCGGATAAAATTTGCGAGTATGTTATCAGGTAAATTATGAAACAAAAAAGTATCACGTTTTCAAAAAACATCCAAGAAGTTCTCGACAAAAGCAATGGAAGAGCCGTTTTGCTAAGCATAAAAAAGCAATGGCTCGACAAGATTCTTTCTAAGAAAAAAACAATTGAAGTAAGAAAGACATTCCCTTGGGATGCTGAATACCCATTCGTTGTCCTCTGCTATGAAACCAAAAGTGATGGCGGTGCAGGGAAAATTACGGCTGCTTTTATTTGCAATAGTGTAGACAAACTGGACTGTTTAACTACACTTCCAACGCTTTCAAATGAAAAAGCAATAACATATCTTACTAAAAACTTTATCAGCCGAAGCTGCCTATCAAAACGTGAACTCTATGATTACGGAAAAAATTCCGGAGCTCTCTATGGATGGAATATATCAGACGTAATTAAGCTAGATATTCCGATTTCGGAATTTAAAATAAAACGTCCTCCGCAATCATGGATGTATATCACTATTGATTCTACGGCTTAATTTTAACGGAAAGGCGTTAAAGCAGTCAATTCGTGTCAACGATACGACTTTGTGGACAAACAGCATCAAGCCATACTAGCACAAACATTCCCGCTCACGATTTTCTGAGCGGGAACTTTTTTGCTTGCAAAGTACGTATAGTGATAACGTACAAGAAATAAAATCAAGAGATTTAAGAAAATCTGCTTTGATGGCAGCTATTGTCTTTCATAAATGAATGATGATTGCTGCTATTTTTTGTATATGGCCTACCACAAATGGTAGAAAAAGAAAAAATAAAAAGGAGAGTAAAATTATGAAAAGAAAGACCAACAAGACCAATATGGAGATGGCAATTATCCTTCCTTGTGTTGATGCCGAACGCCTTCAGCACGACCGCAAAAAGACTCATGCCCGCAAAACACGCAAGTATGGGTACTTCCGCGAAAAGCGTCATGCTCAGCATCGCCAGTACAAGCAGTGGCACAGTGAGTACCATTATGTTAACCGTAAAGCACAGCGGGAACTCGACAAAGCCGAGCGCAAACTCATCGAGTATGCATATGGTATCGGTATCGATGAAGCAGCTATTCGTCCGTACTACATCACGGATGAAGACGCAGCTTACCGCAACGAACTGACTGAGGCCATTCTTAAGGCGCAGCATTTCTTCTATTGGTGTGGCGACAGCAAATACGTCGATGAGGCGTACGCTCACGGCAACGAAATGCTTGACGGGCTTTCTTTGAAAGAGTTGAAGCTTATTGCTTATATCTCCGGTATCAAGACCGTCTCGCGCAAGGAAGTGTCTGTGTACGATACTATTGGCTACGACGATGCGTGGTGGCCCATTTACGGTTACCGCTTGATTGACCCCAGCGAATATTGCTGGTCTGTCATCTATGAGTTCGGATTGCTGTTCGACTACGAAGACAATCGTTGCAAGGATTGCCGAAAAGGAGCATAAAAATGGAATATGCGTATAACGTTTATGAAGATAGCTATAATATTGCGGTTAACCAGTGGCTAGACCGCAAAGCAATCGGTAGTAAGCGTCGAAAAGAAACCTTCCGCAACAAACAGCGCCGTAGTCGCGTACTGCGCAACAAGTACGGCTTTGTTGCTGAAGGCAAGATGTTTTCCAAGCTCGGCAAAAACTACTATTGCGGTCATGCCAAATGGGAGGAATGGCGCAATCGCGGTGTTGCCCAACGTAAAAGCAACGGTTTCTATGCTACCATTTCCGAACGTCGGTGCATTGAGTGTGCTAATTGCAAAGAATCTGAGTATCAGATAAACGAATGTGGATAATACACAAAAAGCACTGCTATTTTCTTTCACAAAGAGAATAACAGTGCATTTTGTAAATGTCATTATAACTATAGCAGAAAGGGAAAAAATATGAATCTTGAAGAATATTTGAAAGATAATAACGTTACTCTTTGGAAAAAGAGATGTCATCCGTACGAGCCTCAGCAAACCAACTCTCTTGGTATATTTGATTATACAAAAGGGTTGGAGAATATCCTTGGTAAAATGGTCTGGATTTGTGATTATCGCGCAAATGAAGACCCAAAGAAAAAACCGATTCGGAATATCGAACCTACCCCGGTTGTTGTAACAGATGCGAATGAAACGAGCAAAACCATATACTACTCCCCAATTTACTTCCGTCCTGTAAAGAAAGGTAATATTATGTCAAAGGTAATTGCACCTTTTGACAACACAGGTTATCGAAGCTATACAGGGGAGTCGGTAAACATCTTTTACACGGTAGAGGATTGCGTAAAATGCTACCGCGAACAAGTACGACAAGCTAAATCAACGTATAAAAAGGAGCTCGCTCGTATTACAAGCCTGTTCAATAAAAGAATTGAGGAATTGGATGAATCGCTTTCTCCGTACGATGAATACAAGACTTCTAAAAACACTGTAACAGTAAAAATTTGTGTGTGGAGTAAAACATACCAAACAAAGGAAATCCAGTTCAGCAAAGAGATGTATCCGACAGACGAAGAAATTGAAGTATTCAAAAAGCAGGCACTTAGCTGCCTTCCTGAAAAACTTCGTCAAGAAACCGATTGGAAAGCGAATGGACTCGTCGTCACAAGCGCCGACATTTACGTTATCGTTGATGGATTGATGGATAAAAACGCAAAAGAAAAAGTGGAGTTGGACATTACCCTATAACTTTTGAGATTGCTTAACTTGTCGGCAGAAATGCAAAAATATATCAGCAAAAACAAATCCAAAAAAAACGAAACATGGATTTGTAAGAGGATGGAAAAGGCTATTCCGTATTTGAAAGCTATCGGGCTATAAAATACCCTACCATTTGAAAGGATGGGATAAACTATGCTTGACAAAAAGGTTTACAAAATCACCAGAGTCAAAAAAGACGAGAAAGCAAACCTCGGCAAGTATTTGCTTAAAGCAGGAGCAGAGGCCCCTATGGATTTCTTCCGAAACATCCTGCATAGAGATACAACAGAAGAAGTCGCTATCAAACGTATTGATAACGGCTTCATCATGACCGAAAGTTCTGAGCCTGACACAAACTATGCTTTAGAACTTATCCCTATGGATGATTCGTTTTGGAACAGTTGCACCATCGCAAAAATCGGTGCGTAAATGAGTGAGTAAAAGGAGCCATGTGATTGCTGCATATGCAACCACATGGCTCCTTTTTTGATGTATTTACAAAGCAAGTATAGTTACAGTATACAGAAGAAAATCATATTTAGAAATCAAGAAATCCACCAGAGAAATTTCTTGATAATTTTCTCTGTATGTATGTACATTTTTTGCTTCAATAAATGAAAGGAAAGATAACTATGCTTATAATTAAAAGGTCTGGCGAAGAGCAAGAGTTCAACGCCAAAAAAATCAGTATTGCCATCGGAAAAGCCAATAGTAGTGTTTCAAAAGAGAAGCAGTTTCCGGAAAATTATATCCCTGCTTATACTGCGCAAGCTGTAGCTGCATGTGAAAACCTCGGTCACACGCCCACCGTGCAGGAAGTACAAGACATCATGGAAGATGTATTGATGGACAGCGGTCACCATGAGGTTGCTCGCTCCTATATTAAGTATCGCTACACCCACGATGCTATGCGTCAGCACAACACCACGGACGACAAGATTCTAGCCCTCATTGAATACAAAAACGAAGAAGTCAAGCAGGAAAACTCCAACAAAAATCCTCAAGTCGTTTCTGTTCAAAGAGATTATATGGCAGGCGAGGTAAGTAAAGACCTTACTATGCGTATGCTACTTCCAAAGGACATCGTGGAAGCTCACAACGCAGGCATCATCCATTTTCATGATGCTGACTACTATGCCCAACATAGCCACAACTGCGACCTACTCAACCTTGACGATATGCTGCAGAACGGTACAGTGATTTCCGGCACTCTGATTGAGCGCCCTCATCGCTTTTCTACCGCATGCAATATCGCCACACAGATTATCGCACAGGTTGCATCTTGCCAGTATGGAGGTCAAAGCATTAGCTTGACACATCTCGCAAAATTTGTCGATGTCAGCCGTAAAGCAATCGGCAAAGAAGTAGATAAGGAAAATGCCGAATTATGCTTGAATCTGACAGAATATCAGCGCAATGAAATTGTTGACAGTCGTTTGCGTAAAGAGGTTCGGTCCGGCATCCAGACGATTCAGTATCAGGTCATCACCCTTATGACAACCAACGGACAGGCTCCATTTATCACGGTGTTTATGTACCTGAACGAAGCAGGGAATGACGAAGTGCTGAAACATGACCTCGCTATGTGCATCGAAGAAATGCTCCGTCAACGCTATGAAGGTGTCAAGAATGAGGTCGGTGTCTATATCACCCCTGCATTTCCGAAACTGATTTATGTGTTGGAGGATGATAACATCAAAGAAGGACAGCCTTACTACTATCTTACAAAGATGGCCGCAAAATGTACTGCACGTCGCATGGTCCCTGATTATATCAGCGAAAAGAAAATGCGCGAGTACAAGCTGTCCAAAGGTGAGACAGAAGGAAACGGCGATGTGTATACCTGCATGGGTTGCAGAAGCTTCCTGACCCCGGACCGTTCCGGCAATGGCTGGGACAATATCGCCAATGCCAAAAACTATGATGGCAAGCCGAAGTATTACGGACGCTTCAATCAAGGTGTTGTTACTATCAACCTCGTTGACGTGGCGCTGTCTGCCAACAAGGATGAAGAAGCATTCTGGCGCATCTTCGATGAGCGCTTGGAGCTTTGCCACCGTGCGCTGCAATGCCGTCACAAGCGTCTAAAGGGGACTCTCTCCGATGTTGCGCCTATCCTGTGGCAGTATGGTGCTTTGGCTCGCCTGAAGAAAGGCGAGACCATTGACAAACTGCTCTACAACGGCTATTCTACTATTAGCCTTGGCTACGCAGGTCTGTACGAGTGCTGCATGGCAATGTACGGCAAGAGCCATACTGACCCTACCGTTAAGCCTTTTGCCTTGAAGGTTATGCAGCATATGAACGACAAGTGCAATGAGTGGAAAGCAGCCGAAAACATCGATTACTCTCTCTATGGCACGCCGCTGGAGTCCACGACCTACAAGTTCGCCAAGTGCTTACAGAAGCGCTTCGGTATCATCAAGGATGTTACCGACCATGAATACATCACAAATTCCTACCACGTCAATGTGCGGGAGAAGATTGATGCATTCAGCAAACTGGCATTCGAAAGCGAATTCCAGAAACTGTCTCCGGGCGGTGCAATCAGCTACATCGAGGTTCCCAATATGCAGGATAACCTCGAAGCTGTCATTGCCGTCATGCAGTTTATCTACGACCACATCATGTACGCAGAACTAAACACCAAGAGCGACTACTGCCAAGTCTGTGGCTACGACGGCGAAATCCGAATTGTGAAGGATAACGGAAAACTTGTTTGGGAATGCCCTAAGTGCCACAACCGTGACCAGCATAAGATGAATGTTGCACGTCGCACGTGCGGATACATCGGGACACAGTTCTGGAATCAGGGAAGGACGTCCGAAATCAACGATAGAACGTTGCATTTGTAATTTTTAAGTTCTTAGCCCCTTAGTCGATAACCGAAAAATTTAAGACAAAACATCTTAAATAAGAGAAATTGTCCTGCAAGCAAATCTACAATTATATCTTAAACAAGCAAGGCCGCTTCCACCGAAAGGTGGAGGCGGTCTTTTTGCCATCAGGGAATCAGAAAGGAATTTTTTCAACTCTATCGTTAATATTTATTACAACTCTTCGTTAACGAATTACAAGTCTATCGCTAATGAAAAACAACGATAGCAGTAAAGCGCCGCTCCCACGAGTCTGTGGAGGCGGCGCTCTTTTTTATTCCATGATGTACTTTACCATGCTTTGGGATTTCAGCTTTATGTTTTTGGATGGGGTTTTCTTTGTGGATGTTGTAGTCTTTTTGCCATCAAGCAGTTTCATTACCGCTCCGGTAAGAACCGCTTCGTCTGAATCCGGCGCGGTATGTAAAACTTCGTCTACGCAAGCGGCAATTTTGTTTTCGCTGTAATCGAGGGTGACAACCCGTATATTGCGGATGACCTTGCGTTTTAGGGAGAGATTCTTATCTGCTTCGGCACCCTTTTCCAAAATCGTCGCAGCAAAATCGGCTTGTTTGGTTTCCTGCAATAGATTATCAAGTTTTCGGTTTGCATCATCCACAATTTTCTGGCGTTTTTGCTCTTTAAGCGGGTCATCAAGCTCGTCAAGCAACTGCTGAACACCACGGTAATGTTTTTTTGCTGTTTTGTTTATGTAGGATTCGTCAACTGTCGGCCTCTTCTTAGAGGAAATGTAATCAAGATTCAGATACGTACAAAGGCCGATAAGCTGGTCGATAATGCCATGTGTGTTGTGGTACAGTGCATCAATCATGCTTGGGGTAAGCGTTACAGGCTCATCGAACCATTGGTATTTAAATAAGGACCGTTTCTGCATCGACACGATACACAACACCGTAGAAATCTTTTTGTGCAAAAAGTCATTTGTTTGCCTATACATTACATGGTAAAATGAATATAAACATTCCTTATTGTCGAGAGGTTGTGGCTTATGGCGGTCGATAACAGATATGACGTTTACGGCTTTGATGATGATGGTTTTGATAGACGGGGCTATAACGTTGATGGTTACGATAGAAACGGATATGACCATGATGGTTTTGACGTTGAAGGTTTTAATGCACAGGGTTATGACCGCTATGGGTTCAATCGGCGCGGGTTTGATGTCGATGGCTTTAACAGGCAGGGATATAGCAATGACGGCTATAATCGTGATGGTTTTGACAAAAACGGTAACCCCATGCCCGGAATTACGCATAATAGCATAACTAAAAGTACAAATCCTCAACAAGTTTGTGATATTTTCAAAACCATAGATACACAAAATCGTTTTATCAATGTGGTTTCGGATAACGATTTTCAATATTTAACAGCTCAGCTTGGTAAAAAGACAGAAAATGTTTTTCTCGACACGCAATTTGGACAAATGCACGGGCTTGAAATAATTTCAAACAAAAAACTTATCACTTCAAAATCCGAAATTTATAAGCATTCCAATCACAAAACCATTATGACAAGTAATGGTTTTGAGGAAGCAATTGTGGTAAGGCATAATGAATCTGAATTCAAAATTTATCGAGAATCCCAAAATCCTATCCATACATTTACGAATAATATTTCGCAAAGAGTAGTAAATAGCCATTATGGAACTGATAATGGTTCAGATAAAAGTCATCTTACAGTGAGGGACTTTAATACGGTATCTGTTACCAACGCAAAAATTTGGCATAGTGCCACAAATCTGTCGGAGCTCCCAGCAAATCAAAAAATCATGCTGTATAGCCAAAAATGTCACTGCTATAAGTGCGCAAAGAAGTTTAGTCAAGACACAATCGTAGACTGCACGGCTTACGTTTCTACTAAACGAGGCAATGTTGTACCTGTAACAGCGCAGTATTGCAGTGGCTGTTCTACCTTTTTTATGAACTACGAAGTATTTGAGAGCTATAATAGAAAATACGGTGGATTGAAATTCAGCTGTGAGCTTGACCGCAGCTACATTAGCCGAGGTGCCAATATAGGCTTTGCCGACGATTCCTTCCTCAGCAGAGCAGGATATTCTGTTAAGGCTTCGGTTTCTCAAAGAAAACGCCAAGTCATTCTTGCTGAATTACTTGACAGCGGTCAGGCAACCAAGTGGGAGATTACCGAAAAAATTTCTGAATTCATTAAGCTGCGCCGAGGTAACCCTGATATGACAAACGCTATCGCTTGCTGGGAAGAAGACATCGCATTTGTCGCTGATTACAATGCCAAAAATCAGCCCAAAGCAGGCCGAGCCGCATTCAAGCAAGGTGGTAAAATCATGCGGTAATCAAATATCATATTTGCTTATTCCTGCGATGAATGCTAATATAGTATCTATCACACATAGAAGTACGCATGGCCGAGGAGATAGGCTATCATGGATATAGAAGCCAATGACCGCCGCGAAAAGATGCTAAAACTTCGGGATGAGCTTCTTGCCATCGAAGAGGACCGTCTGCAAGGTCGAAACGGATGTACCCTTGGCGAACTCGATTCCTACCTCAACAGTGTAATTGTGAAAGTACATAACGATATTTGGCATGAAAAAGAGCGAGTAAATGAACATCAAAATACAAACATCACATTAAGATGTACACCACTTCGGCCGTTCCGCAAAAGGCGTCTATTTATTTTTGCTAAAGAGATGTTTCTACCTACTCACACTATAAAAAATCATTGCACACGGAACCAGTAAAGGAAATCACTATGAATAATGCAGAAAACGCTCTCCCATCTGACAGCGGAAATATTACAGAGTACAAAACATGGCTGTTCTTTGATGAATGCTCTTACATTCGTATCGAATAGTGCAATTATTTCGATATTATTCGTGTAATTTAGTGTTATGTTTTTGAGTTTATCTACCGCTTTTTACACGAATACTATTTGTACAGTAAATTTTTCCTTATTTACGATATAGTTGTAGATTTCCTTACACAATAAAATCTTATATTTAAGATATAGTTGTAAAAAATCGCCCCAAAACCAGCTCAAAAGCGGCTGTTTCATTTACGATACAATTATGAACATGTAAGGTCAAGTAAAACAGCCCCTTTATCGTCAGGTACCAGATGACAATAAAGGGGCTGTAATTTTTATGGTTGTTGCTTTTTGCAAGTATAAAAGTAGTATGGTATCTCGAAACAGAGCATGACGCACCAGCCGAAGGCACAGGCATAGGCGATACCGGGCAGGCCGATGCGGGGGGCCAGCAGAGCAGCTCCGAGGGCGCGCAGGCCGGCCTGCAGGCAGGTGCCGATGAGGGTAGTGGTCATCTTGCCCATGCCGCGGTAGAAGCCCTGGAAGCCGTTGGTCAGCGCAGGCAGGGCGTAGAACAGCGACATATAGCCTAGGTATTGGCTGCCCAGGGTCACGATCTCGGCGGCACCCTCCCCTGCCACAAACAGGCTGACGACAGGCGCGCGCAGCAGCCAGGTCAGGCTGCCCACCAGCAGCCAGTAGCACAACTCCAACCGGATGCCCACGCGGAAGCCGGGGCGGATGCGCTCCTTTTGGTTGGCGCCGCGGTTCTGGGCAATGTAAGTGGTAATGGCGGTGGCAATACTTTGCTGCGGGGTAAAGGCGAAGTCATCCACGCGGGTGACAGCGTTGAACGCAGCGATGGCCTGCACGCCCAGCGCGTTGACCTGTCCCTGGATCAGCACCTTGCAGACTGGCTGTACCGCCTGCTGTAAGGCTGTGACAGCGCCATACTGCAAAATGCGACCCAGCAGCGCCGGGCGGATGCGCCACTGGCTGTGCGCCGGGCAAAGCTGCTGCACATGGCGCATCATGTACCAGGCGGCCATGATGGCGCTGGCAGCCTCGGCCACCACGGTGGTGACGGCGCTGCAAACGATACCAAACCCCAGTCCGCCGATAAGCACGATGTCCAGCACGGCGTTGAACACGGCGGAAAACGCCAGAAATTTGAGCGGCGTTTTGGAGTCACCCATACTTTTCAGGCCCGCCGCCAGCGCGTTATAGAAAAATGTAAACGGCGCGCCCAAAAACGTGATGCGCAGATAAATGCCGGTACTATGCAAAATTTCATCGGGCACCGCCAGGCTGTGCAAAATCAGCGGCGCGGCGGCCACGCCCAGCAGTGCCACGGCACAGCAGAGCGCTGCGCCGAACAGCAGGGTCGTAGCCATCGTTTCCTTTAGTCGTTCCTCATTTTTCGCGCCGAAGGCCTCGCTCATCAGCACACCGGCGCCGATGCATAGCCCGCTGACGGCCAGGATGACCAGGTTCATCACCGGGCCGGCAATGCCCTCGGCCGCCAGGGCGTCCTGCCCGATGAAGCGGCCCGCGATGATGGAATCCACCGCATTATAGGCCAGCTGCAGCCAGTTGCCCAGCAGCAGCGGCACCGCATAAAAGAACAGGTGCCCCAGCGGGGCACCCTTTGTCATATCACGCATAGGCGTTATTGATCTTCCTCGGTCTCGGCCACGATGTAGATGGGGCGGTGCTTGACTTCCAGGTAAGTCTTGGCCAGGTACTCGCCCACGATGCCGGTGCAGAACAGCTGCACACCGCTGCACAGCAGGATGATACAGACCATGCTGGGCCAGCCGGAGGTTGGGTCACCAAACATCAGCGCACGGACAATTACAAAAATAATGCCGATGAATGCCAGGATGCAGAACAGCACGCCCACTCCGGCGGCGATGAGCAGCGGTGTGGTGGAGAAGCCGACGATGCCCTCGATGGAGTATTTAAAGAGGCCCCAGAAGTTCCACTTGGTGGTGCCGGCCACGCGCTCGATGTTCTCGTAATCGAACCACTTGGTCTTGAAGCCGACCCAGCTGAAAATACCCTTGCTGAAGCGGTTATACTCGGCCATGCTGAGCACGGCGTCGGTCATTTTGCGGCTCATCAGACGGAAATCACGCGCGCCGTCGACAATTTCCGTGTCCGACATCTTGTTGATGATCTGGTAAAACTTGCGGGCGAACCAGCTGCGCAGCGGCG
>ERZ827168.4832-NODE-4832-length-11929-cov-2.536129_pt1 | contig 11929 bp, 10 predicted proteins | sample MGYA00519868_ERZ827168 | MGnify/ENA primary metagenome ERZ827168 (study PRJEB31778, sample SAMEA3449271) | human gut metagenome | biome: human gut; feature: human-associated habitat; material: faeces | place: United Kingdom | collected 2010/2012 ...
GTTAATTTTCTCATAAGAAACCTGGTTTTCAATTTTTCCTAGTAATTTCTCTCTCATTTTTTCCAGATCTTCATAAGAATTTCCCCGGTACAGCACATTCACATCCGCCGGACAGCGTTTGTTCATAATATCATCCAGTCCGGAATTCAGGCACACCGTAGAAGAGATCATCAGAAGTACGCCTGTGCTCAGAATGCAGATACTTGCAAGTCCAACTGCATTTTGTTTCATGCGGTACATCATACCGGAAACACTCACAAAATGGTTTGTCTTATAATAGAAGCTTTTCTTCTTTTTCAACAATTTTAGTAACGCAATACTCCCCGCTGTAAACAGCAGATATGTGCCAAAAATGACGCAGAGAACGGCTACAAAAAACATAGCAGTTGCAGACACCGGATCTTCTATTTTCAGCGAAATAGTATAGCCTGTCGCCAAAAGTATAAATCCAAGAATGGCAAGCAGCCATTTTGCACGTGGTTCCTTTTCTCCCATATCAGTGCCATGCAAAAGTTCGATCGGCGATGTCGCATGAATTTGCGCGATATCATAAAAATAATTTAGTGCCATTATGACAACAAATAGGAGCACCGTACGTCCAATCGCAAGTGGCGATACAAAAAAGCCAAGCGGAACCGAAAAACCTAACATGCGTATCAGAACGGCATACAAAAGTTTATCCAAAAGCATGCCAAAAAGGATTCCTGCGAAAAGTCCTATCGCAAGTACACCTAAGCTCTCCCAGAACAAGGTAATTGCCAGATGTTTTTTCTCTAAGCCAAGCATATGATAAACACCAAACTCTCTTCTTCTCTGCTTGATCAGAAAGCTGTTCGTATATAGCAAGAAAATCACAAGAAAAATCCGAACAACCCAGCAGGCAAATGTCAAAATAGAATTCATCGTATTAAAACCGAGCATGTTCTCAAATCCCGGATTGAGTGCCAGCGATTGTATAATGTAAAACATTGCCACCGCAGCGATCACGCTGAGAATATAGGGTGCATATATTTTTCCATTCTTTTTCATATTCGTTTTTGCCAGCTGGCGGTAAAATCCTTTACTCATTTTCATCACCGCCTGTCGTCAAGAGTGTCAGTGTATTGGCAATCTTTTGATACATTTCCTCATTCGTACTGTTGCCACGATACAACTGATGAAACACTTCGCCATCTTTAATAAACAAGACACGACTTGCATGCGATGCTGCTTTTGTCGAATGGGTTACCATCAAGATCGTCTGCCCTGCCGCATGCAGCTCTGAGAATACCTGTAATAATTCATCTGTTGCCTTCGAATCCAAAGCTCCTGTCGGTTCATCTGCGAGAAGCAGTTCCGGATCCATCATGAGTGCACGTGTCACTGCCGCACGCTGTTTCTGTCCACCAGACACTTCATATGGAAATTTATCTAAAACATCCTCTATGCCCAGTCTTTTTGCCAGAGGCTCTGCTTTTGCCTTCATCTCTTCTGGTTTTTTCCCTGCGAGCACCATTGGTAAATAAATGTTATCTCTCAAAGAAAAGGTATCCAACAAATTAAAATCCTGAAATACAAATCCCAAATGGTCACGACGGAATTTGGAAATTTCTTTTTCCGGTAAATCGGTAACATCACATCCATCTAAAAGAACACTGCCGCTCGTTGGTCGGTCGAGTGCTGCTAAAATATTCAAAAGTGTTGTCTTACCACTTCCAGATTCTCCCATAATTGCCACGTATTCTCCCTGCTCCACAGAAAAAGAAACATCCCATAATGCTTGCACCTGATTTCCGCCCAGACGCGTTTTATATATCTTTTCCAGACAATTTACTTCTAACATAGCCATATTTTCCTCCTGTCCTACACGCATAAACGTTCAGCCACTGCGTGTATGCTGCCTTTCTGGTTACAAGCATACTTTAACAAAAGCCCTATAAGTCAACCATCGAATCGTGTGACATATAAGGCTTCTTATGTGACATTTTTGTAAGATAGCAAAAATTATTCTATTACCCGCTCTTCTCTGCGAAGATCCAGCGTAACGGTTGTCCCCTCGCCCACAGTTGATGTCAATAAAATACCATGATGCAGTCGGTCCATTGTCCGTTTACATAAATATAATCCCAGACCAGTGGATTTGTGGTCTGCTCTGCCATTATACCCCGTATATCCTTTTTCAAAAACGCGTGGCACATCTTCAGGTGCGATCCCAATTCCTGTGTCACGAATAGTAAGAAGTCCCGGCGTTTCCATGGCAATGGTTACACTTCCATGATTTGTATATTTGAGTGCATTGGAAAGCACCTGCTCTAACACAAAACAAAACCATTTTTCATCGGTAAGCACATGTGCTGCGACGGTATCATAACAGATAGCAATCTTTTTTTGCACAAAAACAGACGCGTATTTACGGATGGTCTTTCGTATCATCTCATCCAAATCATACGCATCAAAAACAAAGTCCGTTCCCGATTCCTCTAATCTTGTAAAATGAAGAATCATCTCTACATATTCTTCCATACGGAAAAGCTGCAGCTGCAGTTGTCTGCTTTCTGGCGTGTCTTCCTTTTGCAACAGCATATTCATCGCTGCCATCGGCGTCTTCACCTGATGCACCCACGTCGTATAATACTCCTGTCTTTCCTTTGTGGCGTTCTGCATTTGTTCTGCCTGTTTACAGTAGCGTTCCGTAAGCTCACTTAGCAAATCAAGATACTCTTTTTCTACCGGATTTTTTGTATCAAACAAGCATAATTCCCTGCTTCCCATATTCTGCGCAATCTGTTTTCTTTTTTCCTCTTTCTCACGAAATTGCGAAAAATCATGCACCATAAAGAGCAATACCAAAACAGTTGCCAGACCGCTTCCATACAAAACGCTCTCCAGTGCCTGACCATAAAGCATCTGAATCAAGATAGGAACAATGCAAAGAAGCAGCCATATACATATATATCCACGGCGATATTGTAAATATTTTTTCATATGACCTCCTATTCCAATGGCAAAAGATAGCCGGCGCCAACCTTTGTCACAATATAGTCATGAAGGCCAATGCCGTCTAATTTTTTACGCAGGCGATTCACATTGACGGTCAGCGTGTTTTCCTCTACATAATCATCCATCTGCCATAGACGCATCATAAGCGTATCACGACTGACGATTTCACCTTTGTGCTCCATCAATGTCTGCAAAATGCGAAATTCATTCTTTGTCAGTTCGATTTTCTGTCCATCATAGGTAATGGTAGAATCCATCAATCCCAGCATCAGACCCCGATGCTCCAACATAGGAAGCTGGTTTCCCATGTCATATGTCCGCCGAAGCATTGCTGTGATTTTTGCCATCATCACATCCAGATCGATGGGCTTTGCCAGGAAATCATCTCCCCCCATATTCATTGCCATAACAATATTCATATTATCAGAAGCTGACGATAAGAATATGACCGGCACTTGCGAAACCTGGCGGATCTGCGTACACCAGTGATATCCATTAAAAAACGGAAGCATGATATCCATCAAAACAAGATGTGGGTCGTACGCCGTAAATTCTGTCATAACATTTTGAAAATGCTCTACAATCCTGGCTTCATTGCCCCAGGACTCTATCTTTTCTTTCATGGCGTTTGCCATCGTTGGATCATCTTCCACAATAAATATACGATACATTGCCGTCCTCTTTCCCTCTGATTTTAACCCATTATAACATTCTAAAAATCATTGTACCACTTCATCAGACATTAAAAATCCCCACAGAGAAAATCTCTGCGGGGATGACATAGTATTTATGTTGTATTTTAAGATATGGAAGTTCGTTCTCATTAAGTTGCTATCTCTGCACGCGGGCTCCGGCACCACCCATGATTGCTTCTACTTCCTTCTTGCTAGCCATTGTAGTATCACCAGGTGTTGTCATAGCAAGTGCACCATGTGCTGCACCATAGTTAACAGCCAACTCTGCATCGCCTGTTGTCATAAGACCGTAAATCAATCCAGATGCGAATGAATCTCCGCCACCTACACGATCCATGATTTCAAGTCCCTTGTAATCCTTAGCCTTATGGATTTCACCATCTGCCCAGCAGATTGCGCTCCAGTCATTTACAGTTGCTGTCTTAACTTCACGAAGTGTTGTAGCAACAGCCTTGAAGTTAGGATATGTCTTAGCTGCTTCGTTGATCATCTTCTTGTATCCATCAAGGTTGAGTTCCTTTAAGTTCTCATCGTTTCCTTCGATTTCAAATCCAAGACATGCTGTGAAGTCTTCTTCGTTACCGATCATAACGTCAACGTATTTTGCGATTTCCTTGTTCACTTCCTGAGCCTTAGCCTGTCCGCCAATAGCACTCCACATAGATGGACGGTAGTTCAAATCGTAAGATACGATGGTACCATACTTCTTAGCAGCCTTAATTGCAGCGATAACAGTCTCGCATGACTGCTCTGAAAGTGCTGCATAGATACCGCCTGTATGCAACCAACGAGCTCCAAGCTCGCCAAAGATGTAATCAAAATCAAAATCTTCCGGTGTAGCCTTTGCAATTGCAGTGTTTGCACGGTCAGAGCATCCTACTGCACCACGGATACCAAATCCACGCTCTGTGAAGTTGATACCGTTACGGCAAATTCTACCAATACCGTCTGTATCCATCCACTTAATTAAAGATGTATCAACACCGCCCTGAAGGATGAAGTCTTCCATTAACATACCAACTTCGTTGTTTGCAAATGCTGTAATCACACCTGTGTTCATTCCAAAGCATCTACGTAAACCGCGGACTACATTGTACTCTCCGCCGCCTTCCCATGCACGGAACTGTCTTGCTGTACGAATTCTGCCTTCGCCTGGATCCAGACGTAACATTACTTCTCCCAAAGAAACTGCATCAAACTTACACTCATTTGCTGGTCTTAAATTTAAATCCATTTTTCTTCTCCTTTTATTTCATCATTACGATGTCTGCCTAGCATTCGCTTTGCCAAGACATCTTATTCTACAAACTTTACAAGATGGAGTATAACACGAATTTTGAACCTTGTTTTACTTTTCCCCTAACACCACAACTTGTGCAATGTTTTCCACAAAATTTGCAATCCGCACCTCGCCAAATCGCCTGCACAGAGGGCGCCGCCTTACGGGGGGGGAGGCTTTCGCAGAACCGGTGTTTCCAAGAAAAGCAAATTTGCGTTATCTATAAAAACGGTCTTTGCAAAGTTCTACAACTTCGCAGGATGATGTTCGCCTACTACAGATACGCATGCAGAATACATTAGAGTTTCTTAGGGCTTGCCGATACACTGTCAACGCGGGTACATGGACGTACCCGCGAGACGCAACCGAACAAGGACGTTCGTTTGCGTCGGTTGACATAAGTATATATGACAACAAGCAAGTCCTTAGAAACTCTTATAAAGGATGCCCTGCATATCTGTAGTAGGCGGACACATCCGCGAAGCAGTAGAAGCTGTGCAAAGGACAGTTTCATAACGCAAATCAGTTTTCTGGAAACGCACGTATTCTACTCAAAAGCCTCCACCCCGTAAAGCGGCGCCCTCTGCGCAGAATCATTGGTATATCCGGATTGCAAAATTTGCGAAAAAAGGAGCTGCCCAAGTTGTGGACAGCTCTTTGAAAAATTTTATAAATTTCCTACGAATTACTCAGTAATGTCAGCGTACATGAAGTACCAGTATCCGTTAGATGCATGCCATGCACCTGTAACCTTGTCGCTCATGAGATAGAAATCATTGTAGTATGCAACTGGGATACATGCAGCATCATCCATAAGCATATCTTCTGCTTCATGAAGTGCTGCAGAACGCTCTGCTGCGTCTGTAGTTGTTCTAGACTTCTCGATTACTGCATCGAATTCAGGGTTGCTGTATTTACCATCGTTGTTACCATTGTCTGTTGTGAACAGTTCAAGGATGTTAGATGGATCAGAGTAGTCACCTACCCAACCATTACGAGATGACATGTAATCACCATTACGACGCATTGGTGTGAAGGAAGCCCATTCTACGACTTCTACATCAACATCAATACCAAGTTCGCCCCAAGCCTTCTGTAAGTACTCAGCAACTACCTTATGATATCCTGAATCATTTGTAGAATATGTGATCTTTGGAATTCCCTTTCCATCAGCATATCCAGCTTCTTTCAAGAGATCCTTTGCCTTCTGAAGGTTTGCATCATAATCTGTTGTGCTGATATATTCCTTACCGCCATTAGCGTTCTCAGAGAAATCAGAACCATCTGTATCTTTCCATCCTGGTCCTACAAGATTACCAGCTGGAGAATATGTTCCCTGCATCAAAGTGTTTGCAACATAGTCACGATCGATAGCAAGTGAAAGTGCCTGACGAACCTGCTTGTTGTTAAATGGCTCTTTCTGAAGGTTCAAGCTTAAGTAGTATGTTCCGATGATTGGCTCTACATGGAACTCATCATTGTCCTTAAGAGAAGGAATCTCTTCTGTAGGAACATCCTTGATCATCTGACATTCACCTGTCTGGTATGCGCTGTATGCAGCGTTTGAATCTTCGATCAGGTTGAACTTGATTCCGTCTAACTTAATAGAATCAGCATCCCAGTAATTGGTATTCTTCTTCATTAATACATAAGATCCTGGAACCCATTCAGCTACGTAGAAAGGTCCGTTAGAAATATATGTATCTGCCTCTGTTGCCCAAGCATCACCATTTGCTTCGATTGTTGCCTTCTGAACTGGGTTCAATGTAGCAAATGCTGCAATAGATTCGAAGTATGGGCATGGATTTGCAAGATGTACAACAAATGTCTTGTCATCCTTTGCTTCAACACCAAGCTTTTCGATGTCTCCAGCTGCTGCCTCATCAAATCCTTCAACCATTCCAAGAACAGTTGATGCATATGGAGCTGCTACGTTAGGATCGCAGACACGCTGCCAGCTGTAAACGAAATCTTCTGCTGTCAAATCAGAACCGTCTGACCACTTAAGACCATCTCTTAAATGGAATGTGTAGGTAAGTCCGTCATCAGATACTTCCCACTTTTCAGCCTGTCCAGCTTCTGGATCGCCATTCTCATCGAGTTTCAAAAGACCCTCGAATGCGTGTAAAATCATCTCACCACCGTCGATTGCGGAGTTAAGTGCTGGATCAACTGTTTCTGGATCTGGACCGGTCTGAACAGATAAAATCTTTTCATCTGATGAAGCACTAGACTTCTTACCATCTCCTGAAGATGATCCACATGCTACAAGACCTACTGTCATTGCAACAACGAGTAATAAGGAAATCACTCTCTTTTTCATATTTTTTCCTCCTTAAATATGGGCAGTTTCTTTTGTCCTGCCAGATTTATATAAACACTGCAAGGGGAAAAACCTCGCAGGGTTTACCATAATGTAAGCATCGCTTTCCACTATTGTACAGCATCCAGATTGTGGCATGCTGCATAATGTCCCGGAGCAATCTCCTTGAATTCAGGAACTTCCTGTGCACACTGTTCAGTGGCATATGGGCATCTGGTACGGAAACGACATCCGGAAGGTGGATTTAAAGGACTTGGTACATCCCCTTCCAAAACAATACGTTTACTCTGTCTTGCAATCTTTGGATCTGCAATTGGAATTGCAGAAATCAGACTCTTTGTATATGGATGAACCGGATGTGTTGTCAATTCATAACTGTCAGCCAGCTCGACCATTCTTCCTAAATACATAACACCGATTCGATCCGAAATATGCTTTACTACAGATAAATCATGTGCGATGAAGAGATATGTCAGACCCATCTCTTTCTGCAAATCTTCAAACATGTTGATAACCTGCGCCTGAATAGAAACATCCAATGCGGAAATAGGTTCATCACAGACAATAAATTCTGGATTTACTGCAAGCGCTCTTGCAATACCAACACGCTGTCTCTGTCCACCGGAAAATTCATGTGGATAACGGTTCGCATGTTCAGAGTTTAATCCAACTTTACGAAGCATGTCAATAATTAATTCATATCTTTCCTGTTTGTTTGCTGCAAGATTATGTGTATCGATTGCTTCACCAACGATATCTCCTACCGTCATACGTGGGTCCAGACTGGCGTATGGATCCTGGAATACAATCTGCATTTTCTTACGATATGGGAGCATCTGTGCCCACTGATTCTTTTCTACATCAAATACTACGTCTCCGTCATATGTAAAACGTCCGCCTGTTGGCTGATACAAACGCAACAGTGCACGACCTGTGGTAGTCTTACCACATCCAGACTCACCTACGAGACCAAGTGTCTCACCACGATTAATGCTAAAAGAAACATCATCTACTGCCTGAATGTACTTTTTATTCTTACCATGGCCTCCTGCTGGAAAGTACTGACGCAAATGTTCTACTTCGATAAATTTATCACTCATTTGCTTCTCCCTTCTCCATGGCTTCTTTCTGATTGAGCCAACATTGTGTATAATGCACATCATCAAACTGGGTTACCGGTGGCATCTCGCGCAGACAAATCTTCATACAAGATTCGCAACGAGGTGCAAATGGACAACCTGCAGGTGGATTCAACAAATCCACAGGTGTTCCTTCGATTGGAACCAATCTTTCATGTTCTTTTGTGTCCAATCTCGGGATAGAACGAATCAATCCCTTTGTATACATATGATGTGGATGATAGAAGATATCATCCGTCGTTCCATATTCAATAATTCTACCTGCGTACATAACGGCAATACGGTCACACATAGATGCAACTACACCAAGGTCATGTGTAATCATAATAATTGCCATGCCAAGCTTGTCCTTCAGTTCCATCATAAGCTCAAGAATCTGTGCCTGAATGGTAACATCAAGGGCTGTCGTAGGTTCATCCGCAATCAATAACTTTGGTTCACAGGCAAGCGCGATTGCAATCATAACACGCTGTCTCATACCACCGGAAAGCTCATGCGGATACTGTTTTAATCTCTTCTCCGGCTCATTGATACCAACAAGCTCTAATAATTCTTTTGCACGTTCATACGCCTGCTTTTTATCTTTGTCTGTATGCAGACGGATAACTTCCATAATCTGGTTACCAATCGTGTAAACCGGATTCAAACTGGTCATTGGATCCTGGAAAATGATAGAGACTTCCTTACCGCGAATCTTACGCATCTCCTTTTCGCTCATGTTCTCAATCTCATGACCATTAAACTGAAGTGTACCACCCATAAGCTTACCAGGATGTGCTGTAAGTCCCATCAAAGAGTATGCTGTAACGGATTTTCCGGAACCGGATTCTCCAACGATACCAAGGACTTCACCTTCCTTCAAATGAATGGATACATCGTTAAGCGCTTTTACTTCTCCTGCCGGAGTAAAAAAGGAAAGACGCTCGTTTTTTATATCTACTAAGTATTCTTCTGCCATTTTGCGTCTCCTTTCTAATTCTTCAACTTCGGATCAAATGCATCACGAAGTCCATCACCTAACAGGTTAAAGCTCAAAATAATCAAACTGATTGCAACGGCCGGGATGAACAACAGGTATGGATATGTTCCAATACCATTGATCGCATCACTCGCCAGACTTCCCAAAGAAGGAAGTGGAACTGCAACGCCCATACCGAGGAAACTCAGGAAACTCTCTGTAAATATAGAGGATGGAATCTGCAGTGTTGTTGTAACAATCAAAGTACCAATACAGTTTGTAAGCAAATGCTTTTTGATGATCTTGCGGTTGCTGACACCAAGCGCTCTTGCTGCTGTAACATATTCGCTTTCTTTTAACATAAGGATCTGGCTTCGCACCATACGTGCCATACCTACCCAATATAGAAGTGCGAATACAATAAAGATACTGATCAGGTTCGTACCTACCGTCTGTACCCACTTAAATCCAGGCGCATTTGCCAGATTGTTCAGCGGATCTTTCAAAGCGAAAGACAGAAGTACAATCAAAAGTACATCCGGAACCGTATAAATAATATCGACGATTCTCATCATGATCAGATCGACCCAGCCGCCAAAGAAGGCTGCGATGGAACCATAGATAGAACCAATCACAAGAATAATAGCGGTAGCAATCAAACCAACCAAAAGTGAAATACGGCTACCCATCATAACACGGATGGCATAGTCACGTCCCATCTTATCCGTACCAAATACATGTGGGAACACAGATTCACCGGCATCGATTTTTGCCTGCTCGTCTGCTGAATATGTAAAAGGTGCAAGGTTGTTTGCGCCCTTGATCTGCTGATCATAGGAATATGGATAAAATGATGGCACAACAAATGAGAAAAACATAACCAAAATGATAACAACGATAGATACCATTGCCACTTTGTTCTTTCTCAATCTGCGGAAACCGTCTTTCCAGAAACTAACGCTTTCTCGCATGATGACCTGACTCTGTTTTTCCTCCTCAGATGCAGGGAGAAAATCATCAGGATTTAAATCTAACTGAAAACTTAATGGATTCTTATTCATTTCTTTCTCCTTACTTGAGTGTAATACGTGGATCGATCAATTTGTACACAATATCTACTACCACATTCATCACGATGATCAATGTAGCAAGGAAAATGGTGGTTCCCATAATCAATGTGTAGTCTCGTCCCTGGATGGCACCGATAAACTCACCGCCAAGTCCTGGAATCGTAAAGATCTTCTCAACAACGAAACTTCCGGTTACTGTGTAAGCAAGCATTGGTCCTACATAAGTAACAACTGGTAAAATAGCATTACGAAGTGCATGCTTAAACAACTGTACTTTACCAGAAAGACCCTTTGCCTTTGCTGTACGCATATAATCCTGTCCTAATACATCAAGCATAGAAGAACGCATCAGTCGCATAATATATGCTGTTGGATAAAATGCCAGTGCTGCAACCGGCATAATAAAGTGTTTCCAGGAACTAAGTCCCATCGTAGGTAGTACCCGGAATTTTACACCGAAGAAATACATCAAAACGGTACAGATAACGAAACTCGGTACCGCAATACCCATTGTGGATATAACACTAATCAAACTATCGAGGAACTTGCCACGCTTCAAAGCAGCAATACTTCCAAGCAATACCCCAAGTATCAGGGAAACCAATACAGAAATTCCACCAATCTTTGCAGATACCGGGAACTTCGCCTGAATGATACCTGCGACGGTACGTCCTCTCTGTTTTAAACTGTCACCAAAATCTCCGTGAGCTACCCCTGTAATATAAGTGACATACTGCTCACCTAATGGCTTGTCCAAGCCATACTTTGCTTCAAGCGCTGCTGTTGCCTGTGGGCTTATGGCCTTCTCTGAAAGAAATGGTCCACCCGGAACCATATTCATCAGGAAGAATGTCAATGTGGCTACTGCCCAAATTGTTACAATTGCAAGCGCTATTCTCTTTACAACGTACTTTAACATCTTGTTAATATTCTCCTTCCAAGGTAAATCTTAATACCTAAAAAGAACGCAAAAAAGCTTATTTTTCCGCCCCGTTGCGTTCAATCGAGGTTTATTATAGCACAGTGTTGCAGTAAAGTCCATATTGTTTTTGTTTCTCTCCAACTTAATGGACATATCCACTTTTTCGCGGATTTACTACATCCCGTAAACACTACTTAGCTACGATTCGAACAATGTTGCAGACAATGTCTGTGCACAGGTCCATACCTTCTACTGTAATGTGTTCGTATGGACCATGGAAAGCATATCCGCCTGTGCCAAGGTTCGGACAAGGCAGTCCCATAAAGCTGAGTCTCGCACCATCGGTACCGCCACGGATTGGCACTTCCTTCGGCGTCAATCCAGCCATTCTGGTTGCCTCTTTTGCCCAATCAATAATTTCCATGCATTCATCAATTTTGCATTTCATGTTTAAATTCAATGCGGTCTTCGCCGCGTTCAATAGCATCAACTTGTACGCCGATTACTTTTACATTGTATTTTTCCAATACTCCTGCTTCGGAAAGTTCAGAGCATAGGTTCAAG
>ERZ827168.4837-NODE-4837-length-11917-cov-3.954224_pt1 | contig 11917 bp, 9 predicted proteins | sample MGYA00519868_ERZ827168 | MGnify/ENA primary metagenome ERZ827168 (study PRJEB31778, sample SAMEA3449271) | human gut metagenome | biome: human gut; feature: human-associated habitat; material: faeces | place: United Kingdom | collected 2010/2012 ...
CGTGGGACGAGCTGGACGGCAAGACCATCCTCTCCGCCATCGAGAAGGTGTCGCTCAGCGACGAGCTGCTCGAGAAGATGCGCCGCGAGCACGAGCTCGAGGAGGCCGAGCACGAGCATGAGCATCACCATCATCACGATGAGCATGACGAGCACGACCATGAGCATGAACACGAGCATCATCATGACCACGGCGAGTGCGATGACCCCAACTGCTCCTGCCATGACCATCACCATCATCACCACGCCGATGAGGTGTTCACCTCCTGGGGCAAGGAGACACCCAAGGTGTATACGCAGGCGGACATCGACCGTATTCTGACGGCGCTGGATTCTGGTGACTACGGCGCCATTCTCCGGGCCAAGGGCATCGTGAACGGCACCGACGGCGCATGGATCGAGTTCGACTATGTGCCGGAGGAGCATGAGATCCGGGCAGGCCATCCCGACTACACCGGCCGCCTGTGCGTCATCGGTTCCAATCTGAAGGAGGAAAAGCTGGCAGAGCTGTTCGGCCTGTAAGCGAAAAAATTCATGGCTGATATTCCTGTATATCTCATCGCCGGTTTTTTGGACGGCGGCAAAACAGATTTTATCAACGGCATTTTAGAGGACGGCTTCGCCCGCGAGGACAAAACCCTCCTGATCTGCTGTGAAGAGGGCGAGTTGGAATACGAGCAGAAGGCTCTGGATAACGTGACCGTGGTCACAGTGGACGAGGAGACCGCTCTCACCTGTTCCCAGTGCAAGGAATGGGAAAAGCAGTACAAACCCAAGCAGGTCCTCATTGAATACAACGGCATGTGGTCCATGGAGCGGCTGTACCGGGAGGTGTTGCCCGCCAACTGGGTCCTCTATCAGGTGATGACCTTTGTGGACGCCAATACCTTTGAGACCTATGCCAAGAACATGGGCCAGATCATGATGGAAAAAATCACCAACGCCGACCTGCTGGTGTTCAACCGCTGCACCGATGAGCTGAAGGCCGCTCTGCGGAAGCGGAACCTGCGGATGGTGAACCGCCGGGCGGACATCTATCTGGAGGATCTGAACGGCAACAGCGAGGACTACAACAACGGTGAGGTCTGTCCATTTGATCTGAACCAGCCGGTGATCAACATTCCGGACGATGACTACGGTGTCTGGTATGTGGACGTGATGGATTACCCTGACCGCTGGGCAGGGAAAACCGTTCACATGAAGCTGCTCATGTGCCACTCCAAGAAGTATCCCGGTACCCACTGCCCCGGACGGTTCGCCATGGTCTGCTGCGAAAATGACGTGCAGTTCATGGGCCTGGTGGCCAAGGGCGTGGATCTGAATAAGTACAAGAACCGGGATTGGGTGGAAGTCGAAGCCCGTATGGCTTTGGAAAATCACTCTGCCTACAAGGGCAAGGGCCCGGTAATGCACATCATCTCCATCAAGCCCTGCGAAAAGCCCGCCAACGAGGTTGTGACCTTCTGATCTACTGATATTCAAAAAGCACGTTTCCTTTTGACGAGGAAACGTGCTTTTCTTCTTGCATGCGCTTCTTATATTTGTCACCGTGCAAGCCATTGGCAAATCAACCGTTATTTCAGTGCCGTTGTGCCGCTCAGAATTGCTGAGGAGGGTCTGTTGTTCCGGTATCACCGCGGTTTTGATTCTGCGCCAAATTGCCCGCGCTTTCAATACGATTCGTATTTTTTACTTTTAAATCGACATTTTGTATTGTAATTCCGCAAGTTTTTGGGGGAATCCCGGTTTTCTTTCCGCTTCGCAAAGCTCGCAAAATTTCGGGAATACTTGCAAATTTCAGGCAAATCCATATAATAGAGGTATTCTGATATGAAAGGACTTTACGTTTTGAAAGAAAAGCGGATCTATAAAAGAGAACTGCCCCTCTGGGGGAGTCTGCTGGCCGCCGTTTTGCTGGCAGGCTGTATTACTTTACTGGCCTTGTGGTGCCAGCCAAACGCCCTGCGGACGGTGCTGGCAGGGTTCAAGGCCCAGCCCCTGCTGATCGTTTTGAACGCTCTCCCCATCGGACTTTTGCTGCTGGCCTTCGCCTTCCTGTTCCGGAATGTCTTTTACAGCGGGGCACTGGTGAATTTCTTCGTCTGCGCGCTGTCCCTTGCCAACCGGGTCAAAATCGAGGTCCGGGATGAGCCGGTGTTCCCCCGGGACTTCTCCCTTCTGCGGGAGGTAGGCAGCGCCATCCAGTCCTATGACATCCGCTATCCGGTGAAGGCCATCGCCGTGGTGGCGCTGACCACCGCGCTGCTTATCGGCCTTGGGGTCCTGTTCCCCAGCCGTCCGGTGTCCTTCGCCGCACTGAAGGCCAAGCTGACAAAACGAGACACCGTGGCCGTGTTCCCCGGCCGCTGCTGGCCGGAGCGGATCGTGGGCGCGGTCCTCAGCTTCGGCGTTCTGACTGCGCTGATCTTCACGGTGTACGCCAGCAATACCCTCTACAATTCTTTCCGGGTCAGCAACGCCTACTATGTCCCGTCTGTATTCAACGAGCTTGGTTTCCCCTACTGTTTCTGCCACCAGTTCACCACCTATCCGGTGGACAAGCCGGAGGGCTTTTCCAAATCCGAGGCTGCCGGTTGGGAGACCGGCGGGCAGGCGGGGCTCGGCAAGGACGTCAGCGTGATCCTTGTGATGAACGAGGCGTTTTCCGATCTCACCGACCAGCCCATGTTCAACTGGACGGAGGAAACCGATCCCCTGCCCAATCTCCACGCCTTGCGTGAGGACCCCCACGCCCTTTCCGGTCACATCGTGGTCCCCGGCTTCGCCGGAGGCACCGCCAACACGGAGTTCGACGCGCTGACGGGAATGCAGACCAATGCACTGTCCGTCACCGCCACCTCCGCCATGCGGGTGGTGAACCGGAACCTGGACAGCTTGTTCCGGGTGTTCGGGGCGGACGGCTACCGCACCTCCTTCTACCATCCCGGCGACGCCTGGTTCTACAACCGCGAGAATGTCTACCGCTGGCTGGGGGCGGAGCACGAGGTATTTGCCAAGGACATGAAGAATCTGGAATACAAGGGCCGCTGGGTCACGGATGACTACATGGCTGGTCTGATCGAGGAAGAATTTGAAACGGCGGTCAGCGAGGGCCGCCCCCTGTTCAACTACACCACCACCATCCAGAACCACATGAGCTACACCGCCGACAAGTACGGCGAGGGCTATGTGTTCCCCCCGGTCTCCACCACGGCGGACATCTCCCCGGAGACCCGCTCCATGCTGGAGGTCTACACCGAAGGCGTCCGTGATGCCGACGCCATGCTGGGCCGGCTGACGGCTTACTTCGCAGAACGGGAGGAGCCTGTGGTGCTGGTGTTCTACGGCGACCACCTGCCCTATCTGGGGGACAACCAGAAGGGCTATGCGGAGTTGGAATCTGAGGTGTCCATTCCGGAAAACGAGCGGGAGGACATTCTCTGCTCTTACAAGACCCCCTATGTGCTCTGGGCCAACGACGCCGCCGCGGACACGCTGAACTGGAACGAGGCCATGGCCGCTCTGGATTTGCCGGAGGACGGCGTTCTCTCTGCTTCCTTTTTAGGCAGCGTCCTGCTGGACCTCACCGGCCGCGCCGGGGAAAGTCCGTGGTTCGACTTTCTCTCCTCCCTCCGGCGGATCGCACCGGTGGTGCAGAAGAAAACCTATATCCTGGCGGACGGCTCCGTGCTGCCCCAGCGGATCTTGAATGAGCAGACGGATGAAGCGTCCATGGAATTAAAAGACGCCGTCCGCAAGTGGCGCTGCTGGAGCTATTACAAGCTGAAATACGCGGACGTGGGTTAGACCCACCGCGAATATATGGAAAAAGCGGTTCCGGAACTTCCGAAACCGCTCTTTTGTATCAGCTTTTCGCTTCGATCTTCGCTCCGCATTTGGGACAGGTGATGACGATCTTCCCCTTCCCAACCGGCACCCGGCAGATGGCGCCGCATCTGCAGGTGAAGTACTTGTGCTCCTTATCCGCCCGGCGGGCCTTGGCCCCGGCGGCGTTGTTCCGGGCCTTCCAGATCCAGCCCATAAACTTCTGGTTCTCCGCCCGGCGCTTGGTCAGGTTTTTGGAGAACATCCGGAACAGAATAAACACCATCAGCACCCAAAGGAGGGATTCGCAGATCCGGGCGGGGATCCATAGCCGCAGAAGGCTGAAAATCAACTGGGCCACCAGAATCACCAGGTAGCCCCGAAGGAGCGCCTGATTCATCTGATCCATGCCGTTCCGGCCGTACATGAACCGCGCCACCGCGCATCTGAATTTATAGAACATACGCCTGCTGCCTCTTTCCGTCGGCTCCCGCGGAACCGTAACTGTTTTTACCTTACATATTTTAGCGGATAGGTCAGAGAAAGGCAACGGTTTAGCAGCGGAGTTTACAAAAAAGTAATTTCTTTCCAAGTCATTCCGTGTTAAAATGACATACGATATGAAAATACACAAAGGAAGTGTTTGGTTTATGGCAAAGAAACAATTCAAAGCGGAGTCCAAACGGCTGCTGGACCTGATGATCAACTCCATCTACACCCACAAGGAGATCTTCCTGCGGGAGATCATCTCCAACGCCAGCGACGCCTGCGACAAGCTGTGCTATCAGGCTCTGACGGATGACAGCGTGAAGCTGACCCGGAAGGACTTCAAGATCGACCTGTCTGTCAACAAGGACGCCCGGACCATCACCGTTACGGATAACGGCATCGGTATGGACAAGGAGGATCTGGAGAACAATCTGGGCGTCATCGCCTCCTCCGGTTCCTACAAGTTCAAGCAGGAGGTGGGAGATGACACCAAGGACACTGACGTGATCGGTCAGTTCGGCGTGGGCTTCTACTCCGCCTTCATGGTCTGCGATCAGGTGACGGTCCGCACCCGGAAATTCGGCAGTGACACCGCCTATCAGTGGCAGTCCTCAGGGGCCGACGGCTACACCGTCACGGAATGTGATAAGTCCGATGCGGGCACTGAGGTCATTATGCACCTGAAGGATGATACCGAGGACGAACATTACAGCGAATTTTTGGAAGAATGGAAGCTCCGGGAGCTGATCAAAAAGTATTCCGACTACATCCGCTTCCCCATCCGCATGGCGGTCACGAAAACGAAAAAGGTGGCCTCCTGCATGTCCGACAAGCCGGACGAGGTACCCTATGTGGAGATGGAGACCCTGAACTCCATGGTCCCCATCTGGCAGCGGAAAAAGGCCGACGTGAAGCCGGAGGAATATAACGAGTTCTATCGGGAGAAGTTCCACGATTTCGCGGACCCCCAGCGGGTCATCACCGTGTCCGCCGAGGGTGCCGTGACCTACAAGGCCTTGCTGTTCATCCCCGGTGCCACCCCCTTCGACTTCTACACCAAGGAATACGAAAAGGGTCTGCAGCTCTATTCCAGCGGCGTTCTCATTATGGACAAGTGCCCGGATCTGCTGCCGGAGCACTTCCGGTTCGTCCGGGGCGTGGTGGATTCCCCGGATCTGAGCCTGAACATCTCCCGGGAGCTTTTGCAGCATGACCGCCAGCTGAAGGTCATCGCCGGAAATCTGGAAAAGAAGATCAAGAGCGAACTGGCCAAGATGCTCAAGGACGAGCGTGAGGCTTATGAAACCTTCTGGAAGAACTTCGGCCGCCAGTTGAAATACGGCGTGGTCAGCGAGTACGGCATCCACAAGGACCTGCTGCAGGATCTGCTGCTGTTCTGGTCCTCCACGGAGAAGAAGCTGGTGACGCTGGATGAGTACGTCTCCCGGATGAAGGAGGATCAGAAGGTCATCTATTATGCCGCCGGTGACACCGTGGATAAAATCGACAAGCTGCCTCAGCTGGAGGCTTTGAAGGATCAGGGGGTGGAGATCCTCTACTTCACAGAGGAAGTGGACGAGTTCGTGGCCCAGACCCTGCGGAGCTACAAGGACAAGGAGTTCCGCTCCGCCATGGACGGTGCATCCGACGAGTCCGCTCAGGAAAAGGCTAAGGAGGAGGCCGACACCCATAAGGATGTGTTTGCCTTCGTGAAGGAGACGCTTGGTGACGCGGTGGCAGAGGTGAAACCCTCCACACGGCTGAAATCGCACCCTGTATGTCTCACCGCCGGCGAGGGCCTGAGCTTTGAGATGGAGAAGTATTTCCAGCTCATGCAGCCTGACAGCAGCATCAAGGCCCAGCGGATTCTGGAGCTGAACACGGAGCACCCGGCCTTCACCGCTCTGGAGAACGCCGTGACCGCCGACCCGGAAAAGGCCAAGATCTACGCCAAGCTGCTGTACGATCAGGCGCTGCTGATCGCGGGACTGCCGCTGGACGATCCCTCCGGCTACACGGATCTGGTGTGCGGATTGATGAAGTAAGTCTGATAAGCAAAACCTTGCCTCCGGCGTGTCTTACAAGACACGCCGGGGGCCTTTTTGCTATTTCTCGCTATTTCGGCAGTTTAGCGCGCAAAAACACCTCCGCGTGGAAAATCCACGCGGAGGTGTTTTGTCTGTATTCGGCGTTTCTCAGCCCCACAGAGCGGAGAGGGACGGGATAATTTGCTTTTTCCTGCTCATGATCTTGGACAGGAACACGCAGTTCTTTTCCTCGCCGGTGATATTGAATGCCTGCCGGATGGTCTCCGTATCTCCGGAATACAGCAGATAGGAGCCTTCCACCAATACGTTCGTGATCATCAGCAGCACAATGTCCAGACCGTTCTTCTTACGGATGGTCTCCATCGTGGCGAGGAATTCCTCTTTCCGGGCCATAAGACGATCGGAATCCAGACAGGTGATCTGGCTCACCGCCAGATTGTGACCGCCAATGTGAAATTCCTTGTAGTCGGTGCGGATAATGGACTCAGCGCTCTTATCCTCACCGGTAGCGGCGGAGAAAATGGTCTGCCCCAGCTCTTCCAGAGAGACATTGGCAATACGGGACATCCGGTTGGCAATGTCGATATCCCGCTGGGTGCAGGTGGGGGATTTGAACATGACCGTATCCGACACGATGGCGGCAGCCATGAGACCCGCCATTTTAGCAGAGGGCATCAGCCCCTTTTCCTGATACATATCCGCAACGATGGTGGTAGAACTGCCCACCGGCTCATTCCGGACGTAAATAGGATTGTTGGTCTCAATATCCGCCAGACGGTGGTGGTCCACGATCTCCAGAATGTCCGCCTGATCCAGGCCGGGCACAGACTGGGCCTTTTCGTTGTGGTCCACCAGAATTACCTGCTTGCGCCGGGGACGCAGCAGATGGAATCGGGACAGGGTTCCCACCACGTGCTCATTTTCATCCAGAATGGGGTAAGCCCGGAATCGGCTTTCCAGCACGGTATTGCGCACGTCATCGATATAATCGTCCAGATGGAAGGAAACCAGATCGTGGCTCTTGCAGATGCGCTCAATGGGCAGAGAATGGCAGATCAGGTGGACTGCCCGGTACGCGTCATAAGGCGTAGAGATGATGCAGGTATCGGTGTCCAGCTCCAGCAGCTCCCGGCTGACCTCCGCCTGGCAGACGATGACGCAGGTGACCCGCAGCTCCAGTGCCCGCTTGATCATGTCCGGCTGATCGCCGCAGACCACGATGCTGTCCGGAGAGGAAAACAGCAGGTTTTCCCGTCCCGCAGGCAGGGCGATGGTGACCTCGCCGGAGATCTCATCCCGGATCTGGCCGCCCTCGTTGAGGACCTTTCCCTCCAAAACGGAGAGCAGGTTATAGACCGGCACGTTCTTGACCGTGGAATTGCGGACAGCCAGCATATCGTAGCTGGCCACGTCACCGGCGGAAAGCATACCGTAAAGCGTACCGTCCTCATTGGCCACAGGCAGTACGGAGATCCGGTCCGCCTGCATCATCTGCCAGGCCCGGCTGATGGTAGCGGCGGGAGACAGGGTGGGCGGCGTATCGAAGTCCAGGTCCCGGACCTGCGTCCGAACGTTGTTGATCAGCTCCGGCGGCTGGGCGCCGAATTTGTCCAGAACGGCTTTCGTCTCATCGCTGATCTGGCCCAGGCGGGCGGCGCAGTACTGCCGCTGCCCCAGAGCGTTTTTCAGTGCGGCGTAGGCCATGGCGGATACGATGGAGTCGGTATCCGGGTTGCGATGGCCGGTAATGTAAACTTTGTCCATTCCACAGCTCCTTTCGGATCGTTTCTAAATTCTGTTTCTCTCATGATTATGAGAGTCCGGCGTGAAATTGTCAACAGTGCCTTTCACCAAATGGACCGTGCGAAAGTACAGTCTCACAACCCATTTTGTATAGTTCCGGACCATTTACAGGATCAGAAGCTCCTTGGGTGCCAGCGTAATGTCCTGACAGCCCTGTTCTGTGATGACGATCACATCCTCAATGCGAACGCCCAGCTTCCCCGGCAGATAGATCCCCGGCTCCGCGCTGATGACAGCGCCGGCAGGCAGCGGCTTGCTGTTGGACGGCGTAGCATTGGGATTTTCATGGATCTCCACGCCGACGCTGTGGCCAAAGCTGTGGCCGAAATAGGGACCGTATCCGGCGTCCGCGATGACCTGTCGGGCGGCGCCGTCCACCGCCGCGCCGGTGACGCCGGCCTTTGCCGCGGCGATTCCGGCAAGCTGGGCCTTGAGGACCGTGTTGTAAACAGTCTCCATCTCCTCCGTCACATGACCAACGGCCACTGTGCGGGTCATATCCGAGCAATAGCCGCCGAATTTGCAGCCGAAGTCCATGGTGACGAACTCCCCGGCCTGAATGGGCTTCTCACTGGGAACACCGTGGGGCAGGCTGCCGTTGGCCCCGGAGACCACGATGGGGTCAAAGGACTTGTCCTCCGCGCCGTAGTGCAGCATTTTATAGAGCAGCAGCGCGGCAATTTCCTTTTCCGTAACGCCGGGACGGATCTCGCCGAGAATGTCCGCCAGCGCTTTTTCCGCGATCCGCTGAGCCTGGATCATACACTCCAACTCCGCCTGGTCCTTGACGGCCCGCAGCGTCCACAAAAGCTCCGTGGCGGGGACCAGCTCGCAGTGGAGCTTCTCCGAAAAGCGGCGGAAATCCGCCGCCGTCATATATTCATCCTCATACCCCATGCGGGTGATGTGTTCCTTCTCAATGACCTCGTTGATGAGGGCGGAGTAGGGATGTTCCCGGTCCGTTTGCCGGATCTCCGCACCCTGTACATAGCGCGCAGCAGCTTCCGTATACCGGCTGTCGGTGAAATAATAGCTGCGGTTTCGAGTGACGATGGCCACACCGTCCGTCCCGGAGGAGTGAAAGCCGGAGGCGTAAAAGCGGTTGGCCTCGCAGGTCAGCAGCACGGCGTCCAGGCCGTGGGCCTCCAGCACACCGGCGATTTTTTTGAAATGGTTCATAACAGATCCTCTTTTTCTGAGAGCCGCAGCATATCAGGTGTAACCGGCCCTCTGTGATGAGCAGTGTAGCAGAATTTCACAAAATTGTCAAAGCGGCTCGTCAGTTCGGATTTAATCTCACCGCATTTTGTAGAAAATCACAGTTGACTTTAATCATTTAAAGCTGTATGGTAATAACATCACAAAGCTCAGTGCGGCAGAAAGGAGTGCACAATGCGTTTCGGAATGTTTACCTATATTTACCGCTACGCACGCTATTTTGCGGGCTTCTTTCATAATGCAGAAACGGAACAGGCATTCTGCCGGGCATAAGGCTTGCACTCGTTAAACGCGAGGGGGCTCTGTTCCACGGACAGAGCCCCCCTTGTTTTTTGGAAGGCATCCAACTTTATGAATTCGTCCGGATACGGACAAAAGGAGAAGATCACTATGAAAAAGAAATTGCTCGCTCTTGTTCTGGCTGCGGCCATGACGCTGTCCCTTGCCTCCTGCGGCGGCTCCAAGACGGAGACACCCTCCACCGGCTCTGACAATTCCTCTGCCAGCTCTGACAATTCCTCCGCCGAGGGCGCCACCTATAAGGTCGGCATCTGCCAGCTGGTGCAGCACCCTGCGCTGGACGCTGCAACCCAGGGTTTTATCGACGCTCTGAATGAAGCCCTCCCCGGTCAGGTGACGTTTGAGAACAAGAACGCCTCCGGCGAGGCCAACAACTGCGGTACGATCGTCAACGGCTTTGTTTCCGAGGGCGTGGACCTGATCATGGCCAACGCCACCGCCGCCCTGACCGCCGCCGCTTCCGCGACTGCCGACATTCCCATTCTGGGCACCTCCATCACCGCTTACGGCGTGGCCCTGGATCTTGACGATTTCGACGGCACCGTAGGCGGCAACATCTCCGGCACCTCCGATCTGGCTGACCTGAGCCAGCAGGCCGATATGATCACCGAGTGGTTCCCCGAGGCCAAGAAGGTCGCACTGCTGTTCTGCTCTGGCGAGCCCAACTCCCGCTACCAGATTGAAGAGGTTGCCAAGTGCCTCTCCGATAAGGGCATTGAAACGAAGGAATTTGCCTTTACCGACACCAACGACGTCGCTTCCGTCACGCAGTCCGCTGCCGACTATGCAGATGTTGTCTATGTCCCCACCGACAACACCGCCGCCTCCAACACTGAGGCCATCGCAAACATCCTCGTTCCGGCAGGCGTGCCCGCCATCTGCGGCGAAGAGGGCATCTGCAAGGGCTGCGGCGTGGCAACGCTCTCCATCAACTACTATGACCTCGGCGTGACCACCGGCAAGATGGCCGCCAAGATCCTCACCGGTGAGGCCAACATCTCTGAGATGCCCATCGAGTTCACCGAGGCCACACCGAAGTACAACCCCACCATGTGTGAAACCCTCGGCATTGAGCCGCTCGACGGCTACACCGCCATCGAAGACTGATCGTTCCCCACGCAGGCAGGAGCGGGAATTTCCGCTCCTGTCTGCAACAAAAATTAGGAGGAGAAAACCCATGAGTTTCCTTTCATCGCTGATGAACGCGCTGCCCGGCGCAGCCGCGCAGGGTCTTGCCTGGGGCATTATGGCCATCGGCGTTTACATCACCTTCCGCATTCTGGACGTGGCGGATCTGACCGTCGACGGCTCGCTGGCAACCGGCGGCGCTGTGTGCGTCATGCTGATCCGCAGCGGCTTCAACCCCTGGCTCGCCCTGCTGTGCGCGATGCTCGCCGGCATGCTTGCCGGTTTCATCACCGGTCTTTTCCACACACGCTGCGGTATCCCGGCCATTCTCGCCGGTATTCTCACGCAGCTTGCGCTGTATTCGATCAATCTGCGCATCATGGACAGCAAGGCAAACCAGGCGCTGAGTGTCGATAAGTATCCCCTGCTGCTCTCGCAGCGCTATGTGCGCGAGCTGTCGCTCAAAAATCCGCTGCCGCTGCTGCTGATCTTCACCGTCGCGGTCATCGCGGCGCTGTACTGGTTCTTCGGCACGGAAAAGGGCAGTTCCCTGCGTGCCACGGGCGCGAACCCCAACATGGCGCGCGCACAGGGCATCAACACGAACTCCAACATCGTGCTGGGCCTGATGCTCTCCAATGGTCTTGTCGCTCTTTCGGGCGCGCTGCTCGCGCAGTATCAGGGCTCGAGCGACATCAACATGGGCCGCGGCGCGATCGTCATCGGCCTTGCCGCCGTCATCATCGGCGAGGTCATCTTCGGCAAGGTCTTTATGAACTTCGGTCTCAAGCTCTTCGCTGTTTCCATCGGCGCGATCATCTATTATATCGTGCTGCAGATCGTGCTCCAGCTCGGTCTCAACACCAATGACTTAAAGCTCATCACCGCGCTGATCGTGGCGATCTTCCTTGCCATTCCCTACTGGAAGAGCAAGATGTTCCGCCATAAGGTGCAGCCCCAAAACGCAAAGAATGGAGGCAACGGACATGCTTGAACTCAAGGAACTCTATAAGACCTTCAACCCCGGCACAATCAACGCAAAGACCGCCCTCAGCGGCCTGAGCGTCACGCTTAACGACGGCGACTTCGTCACCGTCATCGGCGGCA
>ERZ827168.4842-NODE-4842-length-11908-cov-3.852021_pt1 | contig 11908 bp, 9 predicted proteins | sample MGYA00519868_ERZ827168 | MGnify/ENA primary metagenome ERZ827168 (study PRJEB31778, sample SAMEA3449271) | human gut metagenome | biome: human gut; feature: human-associated habitat; material: faeces | place: United Kingdom | collected 2010/2012 ...
GAGCGGCGGTCTCCAAAACCGTAGGCCGAGGGTTCGAAGCCTTCTTCCCCTGCCATGATGAATGCCGAATTTGTCTACCATACAGATTCGGCATTTTTCATGTTTATGGGGCTAAAATCCCGTTTTTCCCTGTAATTTCAACGAAAAGTTACTTCCGTATGGTCAAAAGTATCGTGCGGGAGTACTTTTTTGCCCGATATAGTTCAAAAAACTTAGGCACCTTTTGGTGCAAATATGCTGTGCAGAAGTCTCGCTTAAAGTAAGAGGCAGAAGGCTTCGAACCTGAAAATGCCGGGTGATTTGACAAGATCCGGTCCATATGGGCCGGTTTTTCACGTTTCCACGGGTTGCTTCGGCACCATAGTTGTTGATGCAAATCATGAAAAGATCGCACAAAAACTGACAGTTGTAAAAATCAAAAAAAGGACCCCTTTCCAATTAGAGCAAAATAGAGTATTATAGGATTAGCGAGAACTGCGAAGGTCAAAAGTCTTGAAATTTCAAGACTTCCAGTCTATGGAGGATGCAAGATGGACAGCCAAGAATATACCGATCAAGATTTCCATGGTCCATTTCTCGTAGGTAATGACGTTATCGAAAAAGCGATAGCCGATTATTATGCTGACACTAGCAACGAAAAGCTGTTTGGAGTAGTGCAGGCGATTTATCAGCGCATGCACGAGAATGGCCATTTCCTCATTCCTGTCATGACCCAGGAGACTGAATCCGGCCCGGAATTTACACTTCACACAATCCAAACTCAGGACGGCCAGCAGTGGCTGGTCGCATTCACAGCGGAGACGGAGTATGAGAAGGGGCAGGAAAGCCAGGTCATAGGAAACTTCATCGATGAAATGATCCGCATGTGCATGGAGTCTTCGGATGCTCCTGGATTTATTATCAACCCATGGGGACAGTCCTTCTTGCTGACGAGAGATATTATGCAATTTATGCTGGATTCGGACGCAAAGAATCAATAACCAATAAGGATACAGAAGTAATCAAATGAGATCTAAAGATAAATTCCGCGGGTGCCTCATAGGGGGAGCAGCCGGAGACGCTTTAGGCTATGCCGTTGAGTTTATGGAGGACGCAGATATCTTCCGTAAATACGGTGAAAACGGGATCACAGATTATGAACTGTATAAAGGAACAGCGCAAATTTCTGACGATACACAGATGACACTGTTCACTGCAACAGGTCTGCTTTTAGGGACTACTCGCGGCATGTTTCGCGGTATTATGGGAGCATATGAAGATTACATCCGCCACAGCAATAAAGATTGGTACCGCACTCAGAAAGAGCATTATCCATTACTGGAGGAGTATCATTATTCTTGGCTAGTTAATGTTCCGGAACTGTTTAGCAGGCGAGCGCCCGGAAATACATGTATGTCTGCTTTAGGCAGCAGTGAGAAAGGATCGGTAAAGCATCCGATCAACCGCAGCAAGGGCTGCGGCGGGGTGATGCGCGTGGCCCCAATTGGATTGTATTTCTCTGAGAAGAGAATGCCTATAGAGAGGTCTGACATGATAGGCGCGGAGGCAGCAGCCATTACTCATGGTCATGAGCTTGGCTGGCTACCTGCTGCAGTGCTGGTCCATATTATCCGGCATCTAATCGAGAACGATGGCGAAACGATTTTAGCTGCTGTACAAGATGCTCGCTTTACGCTCCCGGATGTTTACCCGGAAGCAGAGAAAATGGACGTTCTCCAAGCACTACTCCAGAAGGCAATTGATTTGTCTAAGTCGGAGTTGGATGACTTGGATGCGATCAGGCAGCTTGGACAGGGCTGGGTTGGAGAGGAGGCTCTTGCCATTGCTGTTTACTGTGCTTTGAAGCATTCCGATAGCTTCGAGGATGCCATTGTTGCTGCTGTCAACCATAGCGGAGATAGTGATTCAACCGGCGCGATTGCGGGAAATATCATGGGCGCAGCACTTGGACTTCAAGCAATCCCTGAAAAGTATCTTGATAAGCTGGAGCTGCGGGATGTTATTCTGGAACTTGCAGATGATCTGTTCAACGACTGCCAGATGGAAGAGTACGGCGATTACGAGGATCCCATCTGGGAGGCAAAGTACGTAAGAATGGATTATCAGAGATTGTGCAGCTTGCGGCAGCGGCTGCTGCGGTTTGAGTAGAGCGATTCAAAAAACTGCACGGCAGTCGTGACAACAATGGGAGCATCCCAGTTTTCGCTGGCAAGCAGCTTGCGATACTGCGCGGGGGTCAGATCTTCCGACTCTGCGAGGAGATATTCGGCGGTAGAGTAGTGGGCGAGAACGTTTTCTTCGCCGAGAAGCTCGGCGAACACGCCGGCAGTCTGGTCAATTATCGAAGTGTATGGAATGACGTATATCACGCGTGACATGCCGTGCGCCGCTGCGTGCTCCAGCGCGAATGCCAGAGAAGCGAAGGTTTTGCCGCCGCCGGTGGGCACGGTAAGCGTATACATACCCTGCTCCCACTGCGCGCCGCGCTCCATGCAGGCGCGAAGCGCTGCATTGCGCTGGAATGCAATCGGGCTTTCGGGATTTGCCAGATAGCCCTTGGCTTTCGCTCTCACTTTTTCGAGAAGTGCGGATATTGATTCGCCGCCGCCGCGCGGCGCGGCTTGGCCGTCCATGAAATTCTGCGTGTCCTGAAAATCGGCGTCTACCAGACAGGAGTACAGCATACGCGTATAAAACGCGGCAGTGGTGCTGTCCGACAATGCCCATGCGGGAGGCTTGGCAGATGGAGGAGCGATTTCACGCTGCCATTCGTCATATGTCGGCAGCTTACGTTTTAAACGGCCTTGGAGGGTCGTATCGTCGGCTGCGTCATTAAGGTTGCCGCAGTCGGGTATACCGCCGTGGTGTCCGGCGATGGCAAGTGCCGCAGGCAAGTCCCTGCGGTTACGTGCTTCCTGCGCTCCGGCGGTGGAGTGGTCAACGGACACGGCGCTTCCGCGGATCCGCTGCTGGAATGCGGCGCTGTATTTGCCGATGTCATGCAGCAGTCCGGCGGCGCGCGCTTCGTCGGATGCGCCAAACGGCGCGGCAAACCCGGCGGCGAGTTCTCCAGTGCCGTGCAGATGTTCCGAAACGGTCTGTACTCTGCCGTCATCGGCAATATGGGCAAGATACTCCAAGACTTCAACCTCCAAGTTTGTTATATTTCAACAATATAATAACATATTATGGGCAAAATAACAACAAGCTTTGGCAGAATATAATAAAGCCTGAGCCGATAACCCACAAGAACATCTCTGGATTATCGGCTCAGGTTTATTCTTTATCACCGGTTATGAAGTAGTCGCAATAGTCGCCGCCGTTGGCGAGGGTGTGCTGCCGGTGCAGCACGCCGTGCTGGAGCGTTATCATGACCTCGTCAAGCTCGCAGAACAGCGGCATCAGCTCCCGCACACCCAGCTTATCCGCATACGCGCAGATGGGGCAGTGGGTGATACGGTAATAACATGCGCCGTCATAGGGCTGGCCTTCAAAGTCTACCTTGAAGGAGGTCGGGTACTGCTTCTCCTTCTCGGGCGTATACCACGCGGCGTACTTCACGACGCTCTTATTGTTCTCCGCCTTGCCCTTAGCCGTGTTCAAATCCGTCCGGCTGAAGTACCACTTGATATGATACAGCGCGCGGCGCATCATCTCCTGCACGGTCTCCGGCGGGATCTTTTTCTCGCTTGCCACATACGGAGCAACAAAGGCCAGCGCGAACAGCTCGTTATACGCCATGGGGTTGTCGTCCCCGATATCGTCCGCTTGCGCGACCAGCTCCTTATAGACTTTATGGCTCTTTTTCATGATCTCTGCGGCGTACTGCTTCCCGTATTTCTCTGCGAGAACCTGCTCCATCGGAGCCTTGAACATCCAGAAATAAAAACCGTTATGTCTCAGCAATTCCCGATACGGATATAAAGCAGTACGCCATGCTGCGCCGCCCGCGCGGTATGGGGGCTTGACAGCGGGGGGATATTGGCTTATCATACATGCTATCCATTCTAGCATTCTGGAGGCATGGCCTTGAAAAAACTCTCTGCATTCATTACCGCGCTCTCGCTGATGCTCCTCATGGGCTGCGGCGCGGCTGATCCTGCGCCCGCACCCACGGTCGAGCCGAACCCTAGCAGCGCCGAGATAATAATAGAGCCGAGCGACACGCCGGAGGTCTCCGGCGGAGATACGGAGCCTGACACCGTGCACGCGCTGCTTGCCGGCATGACTCTTGAACAGAAGGTCGGCCAGCTGTTCATTATCCGCCCCGAATCGCTGGACACCGACCTGACGCCGGAGCAGGTTCATGACGCATCGCAGTACGGCGTGTCAGCGCTGAGCGGGGATATGGCGGCGCAGCTTGCGCTCCGTCCGGCGGGCGGCTTTGTCCTGTTCGGCAAAAATATTCAGGATCCAGATCAGCTCGACGCGTTCATCTCGGCGCTGCGGGACGAATCCGACTTTGCGCCGTTCATTGCGACCGACGAGGAGGGCGGTGCCGTATCCCGCGTCGCCGGTTCCGCGGCCTTTGACGTGCCCAGATATGACGGGGCGCAGGCCGAGGCCGCCGCGGGCGAGGACGCTGTGCGCAATATGTACGCGTCCATCGGGGAATATCTGCGAGAGTACGGCTTCAACCTCGACTTTGCACCGGTGGCGGATACAAATTCCAATCCCGACAACGTCATAATCGGCAGCCGCGCTTTCGGCAGTGACCCGAAGCAGGTCGCGGTCATGGTCGGGGCGGCGGTGGACGGGCTGCACAGCGCGGGCATAATGACCTGCGTCAAGCATTTTCCAGGCCATGGCGACACGACCGGCGACTCGCACAACGGCTATGTCTCGCTCGGCAAGAGCTGGGCGGAGATGCTGGACTGCGAGCTTATCCCGTTTGAATCCGTGCTCGACAGGACGGATATGCTGATGGCGGCACACATAACTCTGCCGCAGGTCACGGACGACGGATTGCCCTCCTCGCTGTCGTATGAACTGCTCACGCAGAGGCTGCGCGGGGAGCTGGGCTATGATGGCGTGATAATCACAGACTCGCTCGCCATGGGCGCAATAACCAAGAATTACAGCCCCGCCGAAAGCGCCGTGCTTGCGGTCAAGGCCGGAGCGGATATAATCCTCATGCCGTACGATTACGCCGCGTCCTTCGACGGCGTCCTGAACGCGGTTCGTGCCGGAGAGATAAGCGAGGAGCGCATCGACGAGAGCGTCCTGCGCATATTGCAGCTCAAAGCCGAATACGGCCTGCTGGGCTGATGAAAAGAGCCGGAATTCTGGCGGCGTGTACGCAAAAAACCGGCGTGACTTCAAGAGTCACGCCGGTTTTTTAATGCCCGTATTTTACTTCCAGCTCTTTTGTATGCGCGTGGAGCAGTTCGCGTGCCCGTGCTTGAATGGAGGGAAGATTTGCTTGATTAGTACCCGCAAACTCGCGTCTGATTCTCGCTGATGCTGCCGCGTGACTGTCGCCTGTTCTGCTCTCGTCCGCTTCCGATAAAAACTTTTGCAGCAGACCAAGATCGCCGGAGTAATGCAGTTCCACAAGCTTTGCGCGGTATTCCAGCTCCGCGGGGGTGATTTTCGGGAATCGTTTCATATCCATGGCATGCTGCGCTTCATGCTTCAACAGGGAAACAAGGAAACGTTCGCTCTCAAAATCATACGCCTGCTCGACGCAGTTGATCGTGCCGTCGGGTGAAGCCCAGCCACCCGTACCGTACCTGCCGAAGGTCAGATAATCCATCCAGCTCCGGAATACGAAGCCTTTGAGAATGTTGACCGTATATTCCGCCGTCCCGTCCGGCAGCTCGACGCGGTAGATGGTTGGAACCGTTTCCCGCCAGACATATGGGCCGTAGTAGCCCTGCGTTTTCCCAAAAAGCGCATGATAGCCATTTGCTTCAAACGCCGCTTGAAGCCGCTCGGCCAGAAGCTCTTCGTCCGCGTCCGGCATATTCAGGAGCAATCTCAGCCCTGTCAGCAGCTTGTACGCGGCCTCAGGCTCAGGCAAGCCGCAATAAAAGACATCACGGAAATATATCTGATACAAGCGCAGAATGTCGTTGAGCGCATCCGGTATGTCATAGCTGCGGTATTCGCAGTTTTCAAAAATTGCGGTGTACGCGGGAAGAATGTCTTTGAATTCCTCGTGCTCGCGCATGTACGCGATGGCGCCCTTTATGTCGCCGTTCATAAAAAATTTACTGATCTCCATAGCTGTTCCTTCTCTGATTTTTGCCTTTGTCAGATGATACTATTATACAATGTTGGCAACTATATGTATACATAACTTTTCTTAATCGAACTAAAAACACCCCAAAGCTCCGCAATGCGGAACTTTGGGGTGTAGTTTATTTTACAAGAAACGTATGTTACAGCTTCCAGCCGGAAGTCTCCCTCTTGCTGCCGACAAAGTCGGCGTAGATGCCGGGCTGGGAGATAAGCTCGCTGTGCTTGCCCTGCTGGACAATGCGGCCGTCGTCGAGCACGAGGATCTGATCCGCGGTGCGGACGGTTTTCAGCCGGTGCGCGATCATAATGATGGTCTTGTCGCGCGTCAGGGCTTCGATGGCCTTCTGAAGCCTGTCTTCGTTTTCGGGGTCAACATTCGCGGTGGCTTCGTCCAGAATGATGATGGGCGCGTCCTTGAGCATTGCGCGCGCAATGGAGATGCGCTGCTTCTCGCTGCCGGAGAGCGATGCGCCGCCTCCACCGACCATCGTGTCATAGCCGTTTTCAAGCCCGCCGATGAAGCTGTCACAGCCAGCGGCGTGCGCGGCGGCCTCGACCTCGGCGTCAGTCGCGCCGTGGCGGATGACCTCGAATATGCTTTCAAAGCGGGAGGTGGTGACGATGTGCAGGAGCTTTTCGGTCAGCGTGTCCCCAAGATGGGTAGGGTAGCCGACGGTCTCCATGTACTTATAGGTGTATTCGACCTCAATACGCACCAGTTCATCGATAAAGTTATGAAAGCGCGTGCCGTAGGACGCGTCGAGCAGCAGCCGGAATTCGTCCAGGTGGTCGTACATGTAGTCCACCAGCTCCATCGTGCCGCCGTCGGCGTACTCCGCCATGTGGGCTGCCTGCTCTGAGCGGTCCATTCGGCAGAATTCCTCCTGAATTTTGACAAAGCCGCCGAAGGGGAAGCCGTTGGGCTTCTCACACCGATGGGCCACCATGGCAGGAATGTCCTCCGCCCTGCCACCTACTTCCTCCAGCGTGGCGGGCATACCCAAAGTGCGGAAGAAGTCCCGCAGACGGCGGATGCCAGCTTGCGCCGTGCGCTCCGGATGGGCGAAATCCATTTCACAACCGAATACGTTGACGGCGAACCGGGCAAACCGCATGACATCATGGCCGCAGACGTATTCCATCCAAGCGGGCATCACCACCGCAAGCCCCGCGCCGTGGGCGCAGTCATAGAAGGCGGACAGCTCGTGCTCAATCTGGTGGCTGGCCCAGTCCTGATCCCGGCCGATGCCGCAGGAATTGTTGTGGGCCAGCATTCCCGCCCACATGAGGTCCGCATGGGAGGCGTAGTCACTGTGATCCGCCAGCGCCTTGGGGGCGGCGTCCACAATGGTTTTCATCACGGCCTCGCACAGCCGGTCGGTGAGGGCTACGTCCGGCGTGTTGGTGAAATAGCGCTCGCACAGGTGGGCCAGCATATCCACCGCACCGCAGGCCAACTGATAATCCGGCAGGGAATAGGTGTAGGTGGGGTCCAACACGGAGAATTTGGGCCGGATGAGGTCCGTTTTGGGGCAGCCCCATTTCAGATTGCCGTCCTCCTGCGTGATGACGCAGCTGTCGGAGCCTTCGCTGCCGGCGGCGGAGATGGTCAGCACCGTGCCAACCGGAAGCGTATGTTCAATTTTGGCTTTTCCAGTGAAGAAATCCCAGAAATCTCCGTCATAGGGGATGCCCATGCCGATAGCCTTGGCGGTGTCGATGACGCTGCCGCCGCCGATGGCCAGCAGGAAATCTGCCCCCTCTGTCCGAGCAAGCTCGATGCCTTCATACACCTTGCCGCTGCGGGGATTGGCCTGAACACCCCATAGCTCGCACCAGGGAATACCAGCCTCTTTCAGAGAGACGGCAGCGGCGTCATAAGCGCCGTTTTTCCGCACGGAGCCGCCGCCGGCCACCAGCACGCGCCCATGCGGAAAGGAATAGCCATGCCCCAGCGGCCCCAGGACGGACAGCACCCCCCCCGCCCTGCGCTTCGCGAGCCATGCGGTCCCTTCTCCCTTCACTTCAAACACCATCCGCAGACAGCCGTTTTCACAGTCGCAGATGGAGATGGGTCTGCGCAGGAAGAAACCGGGCAGGTGAAGGTCGAGGAACTGACCCGGCGCGGTGATGGCTGAGGTGTCACCCTCGAGCTTCAAGCGGTAGACGCCGGAGGCGATGGGGGCGTTTTCCGCGATGGTATATGTTACTTCGATCAAAGCGCGTCCTCCTTCCATACGATCTCGCCGCCGATCATCGTCAGCTTGCACGCACCGGTGAGCTGCGTGCCGGTAAAGGGCGTTGCGTGCCCCATGGTCAGGAACGTTTCGGGATCGACGGTGTAGGTTTCGTTGAGGTCAAATACGGTCAGGTCGGCGACCTGTCCGACGGCGATCTCCGTACCGCAGCCAAAGCGGCGCATCGGGGAGGTGTGCATCAGCTCGACGAGCTTTTCCAGCGGCAGAATCCCCTTTTTCACAAGATGCGTGTAGCTTGCGGCAAAGGACGTTTCCAGTCCGACAACGCCCATGGCGCTCTTTTCAAGACCCTTGGCCTTTTCCTCATGACTGTGGGGCGCGTGGTCAGTGACGAGCATGTCGATCGTGCCGTCCAGAAGGCCCTCGATGAGCGCGTCCTGATCGGCCTGATCGCGCAGAGGGGGATTCATCTTGAAGCGTCCGTCCTCCTGTAGATCGTCCTGCGTGAAGGCGAGGTAGTGCGGCGCTGTTTCGCACGTCACATTCACGCCGCGGCGCTTGGCCGCGCGGATGACCTCGACACTTTCCTTGGTCGAAACGTGGCAGACGTGGTAGGCGCAGCCCGTTTCCTCGGCAAGCTTCACGTCGCGCGCGATCTGCCCCCACTCGCTCTCCGAGCAGATGCCGCGGTGCCCGTGGGCGCGGGCATACGCGCCGTCGTGGATGTAGCCGCCGCGGAGCAGGGAATTGTCCTCGCAGTGCGCAGCAAGGATCTTGCCGAGGCGGCGGCACTCGGCCATCGCCTGGCGCATCATGCTCTCGGACTGCACGCCGCGTCCGTCGTCGGAAAAGGCGATGACGTTTGGCGCCATGCCCGCAAGGTCTGCGAGCTGCTTGCCCTTTTCGCTGACCGTGATCGCCCCGTAGGGGTGAACATGGACGAGCGCGTCCTTCTCGATGAGCGCGCGCTGAAGGTTCAGCGCGTCGACACAGTCGGGGACGGGGTTCAGGTTCGGCATAGCGGCAACGTGGGCGAAGCCGCCGTGCGCGGCAGCCAGCGTGCCGGTGCGGATGGTCTCTTTATAAGAAAATCCCGGCTCTCGAAGATGAACATGAACATCAACGAAACCGGGAAACAAAACCATATTGGAAATATCAATAGTAACAGTATCATCGGAACGGAAAACACCATTGCCAATAGAAACAATTTTTCCGTCCGAAAGAAACACATCCGACAAATGAAATACGCCCTGAGAGAAAACCTTTGCGTTCTTCAAAATACAGCGCATGTTCCTTCCTCCTTGTCGTGTTTTCGGTGCATTATACGGGATAATCCGGCGAATGTCAAGAGTCAAAATTTCGAAAAAAAGCGGGAACGGGAAAAAGATGAGAAAGTATGCACGTTTGGCATGACAGCTTGTAAGACGCGGTGTTTCGCAGCGGGAAAAGAGCGGAAAGGGGAGGCTTCCCTTGGTGTAAAATGCTCTATTCCGGCAAACCGATCGAGAAAAAAGACCGTGCTTTTCGACGAAATTCCGGGCGGCGCGCGGAAATGTAAAATTATGCGGTTGACAATCGGTGCAGAGGCTCTTATACTGATGGCAATGAAGTTCCACGAACGGAGAATCACAGCGATGAAGAGCGTTTTCGTTTTTGCATACTACTATTACTTTACTATGAATTCGTAGTAAGGCTAATTTGTGATGCAAAGATGCAAAGAAGGCTCTGAAAAGAGATTGCTTGATGCGGCACAGGTTAGACCTGTGCCGCATTTTTTCGTTATGGCGACAGCTTCGCAATTTATAAGGAGGATATTATCATGATCGTCGTACTCAAGCATGGGGCAGAACCAGACAAGCGCGAGCAGCTCATCGGCTGGCTCAAGAATCAGGGATTGGGCGTTCACGTTTCCGAGGGCGCGTATCAGACCGTGCTGGGATTGATCGGCGATACGGCGCGCGTTGACATGGATCTCATCGAGAGCCTGAGTATCGTTGACTCCGTCAAGCGCGTAACGGAGCCGTTCAAGTGCTGCAACCGCAAGTTCCACCCGGACGACATGATCGTTCAGGTGGGCGACGTGAAGGTCGGCGGCGGCAACTTCTGCATGATCGCAGGTCCCTGCTCGGTCGAATCCGAGGAGCAGATCGTTGCGGTCGCCAAGGCCGTGAAGGCCTCGGGCGCAAACATGCTGCGCGGCGGCGCGTTCAAGCCCCGCACCTCGCCCTATGATTTTCAGGGACTCAAGGCTGAGGGCATCGAGCTTTTGAAGATCGCCCGAAAGGAGACGGGGCTTCCCATCGTCACGGAGATCATGGGCACGAACTATCTGCCGCTTTTTGAAGACGTCGACCTCATTCAGGTCGGCGCGCGCAACATGCAGAACTTTGATCTGCTGCGCGAGCTCGGTAAGCTTCACAAGCCGGTTCTCTTAAAGCGCGGTCTTGCCAGCACCCTTAAGGAGCTTTTGATGAGCGCAGAGTATATCATGGCCGGCGGCAACGAGCAGGTCATTCTCTGCGAGCGGGGTATCCGCACCTTTGAGAAGTACACCCGCAACACCCTCGACCTCTCCGCTGTGCCCATCATCCACGAAAAGACCCATCTGCCCATCATCGTGGACCCCAGCCACGCCACCGGCAAGGCCAATCTGGTTGAGCCGATGATGATCGCCGCTGTGGCCGCCGGTGCCGACGGTCTGGAGGTGGAAGTCCACTATGATCCCCGCCACGCATGGAGCGATGGCGCACAGTGCCTGACCCCGGATGCCTTTGCACAGGCCATGGCAAAGTGCCGTCAGGTCGCATGGGCCATTGGCCGGGATATGTAAGATGGATGTGGTGGTAAAACGCGCCCGCGCAGTGGCGGGCAGGATCGCCGCGCCGCCCAGCAAAAGCATGGCTCACCGGGCGGTGCTCTGCGCGGCGCTGGCAAAGGGAACCTCCCATCTCCATCATCTTGCTTTCAGCAAGGATATCTCCGCCACGCTGGGCGCGGCGGGCCGACTGTGCGCCCGTGTCACCACCGGTGAAAACGACGCGGTGGTGGAGGGGCTGGGCCGTTTTCTGCCGGTTGATGCCCCCGTGGACTGCTGTGAGAGCGGCAGTACCCTGCGCTTCCTGCTGCCGTTGGCTATGGCGCTGGGCCGTGAGGTGACGTTCACCGGTACGCCCCGGCTGCTGGAGCGGGTGATGCCGGGCCTGTGGGGCGTGACGCCCTGTCCCGGCGGACTGCGGGTCACGGGCCGCCTTACCGGCGGCGTGTACCGTCTGCCGGGGGGCGATACCTCCCAGCTCATTAGCGGGATGCTCATGGCCCTGCCCCTGTGCCGGGAGGACTCCCGGCTGGAGGCGCCGGGGCCGGTGTCCCGGCCCTATGTGGACTTGACAGCGTGGGTGCTGGAGCGCTACGGTGTCGTGCTGCACCGGGCGCAGGGCGGCTGGCGCATTCCCGGCGGCGAGGCGCTG
>ERZ827168.4844-NODE-4844-length-11901-cov-4.765322_pt1 | contig 11901 bp, 10 predicted proteins | sample MGYA00519868_ERZ827168 | MGnify/ENA primary metagenome ERZ827168 (study PRJEB31778, sample SAMEA3449271) | human gut metagenome | biome: human gut; feature: human-associated habitat; material: faeces | place: United Kingdom | collected 2010/2012 ...
TTAAAGTTATACCTTTGTTAGTATTACTTTTCATTGATAAATCCTCCTCTTTTGTATAATTTTATTTTCTTCTTATTATTCTTAAATTATTTTATACTATTATTTTTTCCTTTTCAATACCTTTTTTAATTTTTTGCAATCAACAAATATTAAAATTCGACATACTAATGTCTCATCTTATTATATATTATAAATTATTTGTTTTTTGTATAATAATTTTAGCATATTTCTAACTCTAACTAGAATTTTAATATTTTTTATGCTAATATATTTATATTAATAAATAAAGGAGAAAATTATGGCATTTGATGGAATTGTAACAAAATCAATTGTAAAAGAATTAAATATTTTAATAGATTGTAAAATAGATAAAATATATCAACCTGATAAAAACACCATATTATTAGGTTTATATGGAAATAAAACACATTATGCGTTAAATATATCTATAGATTCTAGTAATTATAGAATAAATCTTACAACACATAATAAATCAAACCCTAATGTTGCACCTAATTTTTGTATGTTACTTAGAAAGCACTTAATTGGAAGTTATATTAAAAATATTGAAATGAATGGATTAGAACGTGTTGTAACTTTAAATTTAGAAACATTCAATGACTTTAATGAAATTATTTGTAAAAAACTAATTGTAGAATTAATGGGAAAACATAGTAATATTGTGCTTTTAGATGAAAACAATATTATTATAGATAGTATAAAGCATTGTATAAAATCAGAAACTTCTTATAGAGATGTAATTCCAAATAAATTATATGTATTACCACAGACTGATAAATATGATCTTTTACAAATAAAATCTTTTAATGAATTTTATAATACAATAAAAAATGATTTAGAAATACGAAGCCTTGATAAAATAATATCTTCTAAATTTAATGGTATAAGTAATTCATTTATTAAATTTCATATTAACACTTTAAACATAAATGTTAATAATCTAAAAGATTTGGAAAAACTATATAATTACTTAATTAATATAATTTCTTCTAATTCAGAAAATTTAGAATTTATAAAAATAACAGATAATGAAAATAATCCTAAAGATTATATATTATCACTAAGTAATACCCACTCTCAAAATCTTTCTTTAAATTTCTTTTTAGATGATTACTATTATTTAAAAGAAAATAATGAAAACTTTAAAAGTTATAGAAATAGCATATTAAAATTAATTTTAGATACTTTAAAGAAATACAAAAAAAGATTAGAAAATATATGTGAAAAGCTTTCAGAATGTGAAGACATGGACCAATATAAATTGTATGGAGAGTTAATAACCGCTAATTTATATAAATATAATGGTCAAAATTTAAGTTCAATTTCTGTTGAAAATTATTATGATAATAATAACTTGATAAATATACCATTAGATAAAAAATACACTGTTAATACTAACGCTAAGCATTATTTTAAAAAATATAACAAATTAAAAAATGCATTAGAAATTGTATCTATTCAAAAAAAAGAAACCATTTCTGATTTGAATTATCTTGAAAGTATTGTATATGAATTAGAAAATTGCACCTCTTTAGATGATGTTTATGATATATTTGAAGAAATTTCGGAGAATGAATTATTTAGGAACAATTTATCTAAAAAGAAAAATAATAAAAACAAGAAAAAACAAAATAAAAATAACACAAATGCAAAAATTTCATTTAATCCAATAATTGAAGAATTTAATAATCATAAAATATACATTGGTAGAAATAATAAAGAAAACGATTTATTAACAATGAAATTTGCAGATAAAAATGATTTATGGTTTCACACCAAAGATATTCATGGAAGTCATGTTATTTTAAAATTAAATAATCCTAAAGACATAATAGATGAAAGTATTTTAATAAAATGTGCTGAAATTGCAGCAAAACATAGCAAAGCCAAAGATTCATATAATGTTCCAGTTGATTATTGTAAAATACAATATGTAAAAAAACCTAATAAATCAAAACCAGGAATGGTTATATATTCTAATAATAAAACTTTGTATGTTAATCCTTGATACTTTATAAATACTATAGTAAGTAATAGAAAAAAATAAAACCAATATTTAATTTAGTTTAAACTGTTAATAAATATTGGTCTTATTTTTAATATAATATTAAAGCTGTAAGAACTCCAAGAAGTATTTGAGTTTTAGATAATTTTATATCAAAAAGTTCTCCACTCTTTTCTTCTGCCTTTTCATCTACTAATGAAATTTCATACCTTTTTACACCCTGAAATTTAAAATAAGTTTCAAATGAATTATTATTAGTTGCCAAACTTCTTATATCAATATACTTAGTTCCTAATAAAATATCATTTTCAGAATACAAATCCAACTTTATATATTTTTTATACAATTCAGAGCTCATTTGCGTATTTAACTTTCCAAATATTCTTCCATTTACTAATGTTGCTTCTGCTCTAGTAATATCAATTTGTTCTATATTATTTTTTCCTTCTATTTTTTTGTATGTTGTATTTAATCCTATATTAATTAATAAATCAGAAAATATAAAAAACGCAAGTCCTATAATTAAGTATAGTAAAAATCTTTTTAATCTATCCATATTATTTCTCCATTTCTTACTAACATATAATTATTATAGCAAATTTATAAAACAATTGCAACAATAATGCAAATTAGATTTTATAGAGTTTTTAAATTACAATTCAATTTCTTTTTCTAAATAAACAGAATAAATATATACTTTATAAACTTTTTTATTTAATGCCTTTTCTAATGCTCTTTTATATAATTCAAGCTGATTTCTATATCTATTTACAAGTTCGATTTCATTTTCGCTTTCTACATAATCGGTTTTATAATCTACAAGAATTAAATTATTATCTTTATCTATATAATATAAATCTATAATTCCTTGCACCAATACCTTTTCTGTTAAATCTTTATCATATATTTCTTTAGCTGGTATATTAATGTAAAACGGCTTTTCTTTATAGACTTCTTTTGCATTTTTTAATTGATTCCAAATTAGTGATTTTGTAAAAGCAAAAACTTTGTTTATATTAATATTGTCCGCTTCTTTTTGTGTTATAATCTCATTTTCAACTAAATCGATAATCAATTTTTTTATATCTTCTAATTTATAATCCTTTTTATCATCTAGTTTTTGCAAACATAAATGAACTAATGTACCTTTTTGTGCTTGTGTTAATTTTTCACTTTCTTGGTTTTCTAAAAACTGTGGTTTATTAAGTATATTACTTTCTTCTGTATATTTCTTTTCTTTGCTTTCTGAATGATTTTTTAATTCTTTTATTTTTGTAACTGATGTCTTAGTAGGAATTTCTATAGCATCACTGAACTTATAATTATACTCTAATAACTTTTTAATGCTCTCTAATTTTTCCTTATCTTCTTTTTTAGTATTAATCAATTCTAATACATCAATATTGTTTTCTTCTGTTTCATTTTTTAAATTTTCTAGTAATTTACTTTTTTCATAAATATTCAAATTTGATATTTGTTTTAAACTATCATCATATAAATAAACCAAATTAATCCAATCTAAGTATTTTATATATTTTTTTATTACAATAGGATTTATTTTGTTTTCTATTTTAGAATATCTTTGTATTATTTCTTGCATATCTTCAAGTTCTTTTTGATAATCTTTAGAAATTCCTGTTATTATAAGTTTTTCTTTTGCTCTTGTTAAAGCAACATACAAAATTCTCATTTCTTCTGATAAAGTTTCTTTATATAGCTTATTTTTTATTGCCTCTTTAGATAAAGTATCATATTCTATTTGTTTATCATAATCTATATATTTTACACCAATTCCAATATCTTGATGTAATAACAATTTGTTATTTAAATCCATTAAATTAAACTGTTTACCTGTATTTGTTAATATAACAACAGGAAATTCTAGTCCTTTACTTTTATGAATACTCATAATTCTTATTACGTCTTCATTTTCTCCAATTAATTTAGCAGCTCCCATATCTCCATTATTTAATTTTAGATTTTCTATAAAATTAATAAAGTTGAATAATCCATTAAAGCTAGATGCCTCATATTGTTTTGCTCTTTCAAACAACATTTTTAGATTAGCTTGTCTTAAATTCCCATTTGGCATAAGTCCAACATAATTGTAATACCCTGTGTCTATATAAATTTTCCAAATTAACTCATCTAATGGTAAATATTCTTGTTCTTTTCTCCATGATTCTAAATTGTTTAAAAATAAATCTATTTTACTTTTTAATTTAGAATCAACATCAAGTTTGGCTTTTATTAATGTATAATAAAAATTATCATATTTGTCACTTAATCTTATTTTAATTAAATCATTATCTGTAAATTTTCCTATGCTTGATCTTAATACTGTTACAAGTGGTATATCTTGAAGTGGGTTATCTATTATTTTTAATAATGACATTATTGTTTGAATTTCTATAGAATCTAAATACTCTGATGAAGTATCAGAAAAAACAGGTAATTTTAAATTTAATAATTCTTTTTCATATACTGGTGCCGAATTTTTTGTAGATCTTAATAAAATCACTATGTCTTTATATTTTAAATCTCTAAACTCTTGTTTTTTTGCATCAAATACTTTGTAATTTGAATCTATAAGTTCTTTAATTCTATTTGCTACAAATCTTGCTTCTAACTCTACATTTTCAATTCTTTCCCCATCTTCTTTTTCTTCTGTTCCGTCTTCATCCTCTACTTTTTCTTTTAAATCAATTATATCTATTTCTGTTTTTAAATCTCGGTTATTATTTTCATATTTAGCCCCTAAATTTAAAAACTCTTCTTTATTGTACTCAATATCACCAAGGGTTCCGCTCATTATATTTTCAAATATTATATTAGTAAAATCTAGTACATTATCTCTACTTCTAAAATTTTTAAATAATTGAATTTTCAAATTGTCTTTTTCTGTTTTTTCTTCTTTTAATTTATATTGTAAATATTTATTTAAAAACAACTCTGGTCTTGCTTGTCTAAACTTATATATACTTTGTTTTATATCACCAACCATAAATATGTTATTATTATTTGATACTGATGTTAATATATATTCTTGTACTAAATTACTATCTTGATATTCATCAATATCAATTTCTATAAATTTTTGAGCATATTTTTTTGCAACTTCTGTTCTTTGAATCTTTTCATCTTCTGTTTGCTTTATTAGTATTTTTAAAGCCAAGTGTTCAATATCATTAAAATCTAGCATATTTTTATCTTTTTTTGTTTTTTCAAATCTTTTACCAAATTCAAATATCAAATCTTTTAACTTTGATAATATATCATACATATCATATATATCTTGATTAGCTTCTTTTGAATTAAAAACCAACGTTTTATTTAACTTATTTTTTATTTTTTTCTTTACTATATCTCTAACTTTTTTTGCATTTTCTTTTGCTTCTAATGTATTTTTCTTATCTACTGGCCATTTTTTAAATTCTAAATTGTTTGTTATTTCAAATGTTTTATCCCATGAATCTAAATTGTTTTTTATATTTTCTAATTGATTTATATCATCACAAATTGTTAAATAAAATTTAACTAGTTCTGGATATTTGTTTAAATCTTTTTTTGTTTTTTCCAATGTTAATATATCATCAATTATTTCTTCTTCAAATTCTTCTAATAGTATTTTTCCCCATACTGTCTTTGAAAAATCTTCTTCTAAATTTTCACCTATATTAAACATTTCTACTTTTTCAGATAACCATTTTTCTGGAAAAGGATTACTTTGTATATATGTATATATTTTTAGAATTAAATTCTTTAATAATGTATCATCTCTATATGTTGTATATGTATTAATCAATTTTATAAAATCTTCATCATTAGCTTCATATTTTTCTTCAAATATTTCTTCTAATACTTCATATTTCAAAATCTCTATTTCTGATGTATCACCTATTCTAAAATTGGGTGATATATCTATTTCATAAAAATTATTTTTTATAACATCTATACAGAAAGAGTCTATTGTACATATGCTTGCTTTATTTAATAATACAATTTGTTTTTGTAAATTATTATTATTTGGATTTTCTTCTATTTTTTTATATATTGCTTCTAGTATTCTCTCTCTCATTTCTGATGCAGCAGCATTTGTAAAAGTTACTATTAATATTTTATCTATATCAACATTTTCATTTATTACTTTATTTATTATTCTCTCAACAAGCACTGCTGTTTTTCCACTTCCTGCAGCAGCTGATACTAATATGTTTGAGTTTTTTTCATATATTGCTTGTTTTTGTTCATTAGTCCAGTCCAATTCTTTACCTCCCTGGCATCATTTTATTTACAAATTCATATTTAAATACAAATCCTTTGCAACTACATACACCAGCATTTGCATCTTCATTTTTATATTGTAAGTATATTATTTCACTTAATCTTTGTCAATATATATTATTTTAAAAAAATGTATTATATTTTTAATTTTATATAGACATTTTTTTATTATATATGTTATTATATCTATAATAAATTTTTAACTTTTTGGAGGTATACAAATGTCAAAATTATTCAAAATAACAATTATTACATTAATTTGCATATTAACATCCTTTTGTATTTCTTATGGAATTGATTTAAACTTAACAACAGCTCAAAATAACAATACATCTACAAATAATTCAAATCAAAATGCAAATATTAGCAATTCTACACAAAGCTCTAATACATCTTCAAATGATGATGAAACTACATATAATGGTTCTTCTAATGATTATACAAATAGTTCTACAACTTCATCAACTTCTGATTCTTCTAATTCATCATCTTATAAAGTTACAAGTGTTTCTAATAATCAAGAATCTACTTTTGGAGTATCAAATATATTAAGTATTGTAATAATAGTAATTGGAATTTTACTTATATTGTTGGCAATAGCTATTTTAATAAGATTAAAAAATTAACTTTTTAATAAAAACTCAAATAGAGTTTTTATTTTTTTATTTTTTTCTATGTATATTTTTTCTTAAATTTAAAATAATATTAATGAGTTTTAAATAATTAAAATTTAATATTATAGGAGGAAAAATCTATGTATAAAAAAATATTATTAAGCTTATCTTTAGTTTTAGCTTTCATTTTTTCTTTTACTTATACTACTTTAGCTACTAATGGACTTAAGGAATCTGCTGAAGGAGTAAGAAATGTTGTTGGAGGAGCAGAAAATGTTGTTAAAGATGCTGCAAAAGATGTATCTAACACATCTAAAAATATAACTGGCGGTATAGAAAATGGTGCAGAAAAAGAAACTAATAATGTAAAAAACAATATGAATACAGAAAAAAGCACTACAACTTCAAAATCTGATAATAACAGAGATAGTTATACAGCAACAAAAACATCCACAACAAATTCTGGTACATTATTAGGAATGAACAGTACTGCTTGGACTTGGCTTGTACTAGGAATTGCAGCTGTAGCAATAATAGCTTTAATATGGTATTATTCAATGAGATTAAATGACAATAATAATTATGATGATAGAAATAATAACTAATTATTTTTTACATCTTTCCTATAGTAATATTTACTATAGGTTTTTTTTATGTTATACTAATTTAAGTATAATAATTTTTAAGAGGTAAAAGAATGGAAACAAAACTAATTGCGAAAAATCCTTTAGCATATCATAATTATACCATTAGTGAAAAAATAGAAACTGGTATAGTTTTATCTGGTACAGAAATAAAATCAATTAGAAATGGAAAAGTTAATTTAAAAGATAGTTATGCAGTAATAAAAAATGGTGAATGTTTTATTTATGGAATGCATATAAGTCCATATGAACATGGAAATATTTTTAATAAAGATCCTTTACGCACAAGAAAACTTTTATTAAATAAAAAAGAAATAAATAAATTATTTGGTTTAATAAAACAAAAAGGTTATTCTCTAGTACCTATTTGTTTATATTTTAAAGGTAGCTTTGTCAAATTAGAATTAGGTATTGGAAAAGGAAAAAAATTATATGATAAACGTGAAGATATAGCTAAAAAAGATGCAGAAATGAAAATAAGAAAAAGTTTAAAAGCATAAAAGGATTGCTCCTTTTATGCTTTTATTCTTAATCACAATTTTTATAACTTGAGCACATTGATTCGTCTGGTTGTTTTGTTTCACAGTTTTGTACTGGAGTTACTATTATACTTTTTAATTGACATTCTTGTCTTTGATTATCATTATATTGACAACTTCCAACTGTACAATTTATTTTTTGATTTTTATCCATAATATACCTCCCAAAATAATTCCTGAAATATAAAATTTCATATTATTATTATGAGATTTTTATATTAATATATTCATTTTATTCTACAATTTTATATTCAATATCTTCTTTTTTGTATTTTTCTGGTTTTAATCCTAATCTTGTTTTTGAATAACTAGAAATTAAAATTGCAATTGCAGAAAGCAACATTCCTACAAAAAACATTGCATATTTAATATTCATATAATTTAAAACAACTGATCCTACAAATGTAATAATCATCCTAAAAATATTTTCTATTATTGAATTAGCAGAATAAATTTTTGTTAAAATTTTACTATTTGAAAAATTTGACATATATGTTTTTTTAATAACCATATATATTCCTCTTACAGATGTCCTTATTAAATATGTAAATACTATAATTCCTATTTGTAATCCAAAAGGTATTTTTCCTAAAGCAACTATACCTGCTATTATCATACAAATTGTAGTTGTTAAAGTAATTATAGTTAAAGATTTGTTTCCAAATTTTTCATTGAATTTTTTTGATTTTTTTGCAAATAATCCTCTTATTATTTGTGTAAAAAATAATATTATTCCTATATATGTTGCAGAAACATTAATACTTTCTAATAAAGATACTTCATACGTGCTTAACAAAGATATTATAGCCCATATAAAGCCAATCATTAACAATAAGCTTCTTAATCTATTTGACTTAAATATAAACTTAAATCCTATCGTTATATCTATAATGTTTTGTTTTATAGTATTTTGATTTTTGTTTTCAACTTCTATTTCATCATATAATAAAGAAGAAACAATTGAAAATACTATAAATATTAAACACAAGGTAATTGGTATATATGGATTAATATCATATAATACTCCTGATAATAATGTTGTTATTGCATATAAATAACAATATCTTGAATATCCTTTACTATCTAATTTAGAAAATATTGCACTCTTTTTTTCTGTTTTGGGTATTGAAATATCCAAAATACTGGTTTCTGAAATATTTTTAAAACCAAATGCCAATGCACTTACCAACTCTGAAATAATTAATTGATAAAAGTTACTTGCTGACATTATTAATATTACATATAACAGATTAAAAACATTACCCAATACGATACTGCTTTTACTGCCTATTTTCTCCATTATTACATTTATTGGAACTTGTAATAATATATAAAAAAATGCATAAAATGATTCAGTTAAAACAATATATGATAAATCTATATGTTTAACTTGTGATAGAAATAATACTTTTATACCATAAAAAAACAATAAATCTAATCCAATCATTGTATAAATAGGATAAATTTTCATATTATTTTTTCTTTTTCTTGCTATTTCTAAACTTTCTTTCATATTTCTCCTTTTCCTTTGTATACTTCTGTCGAATTATATCAAAACAATTGTTGCAATGCAATAATTAAATTTCATTATTTTTTTCTTTCACATTTACATTTCTCATCTATTGCTTTATTACTACAATTATTTAAATTTTGTTTACAACAATCATCTGGTGTTTTAAAACTTAAATACCAACCAATTCCATTTTTATTTTCATCTATATACTTTTGTCTTTCTTCCAATTCACAATAAGTTTTAGGCATTGGGACAATAACCGGATTTCCTGGCATCCAATTAGCAGCTGTTGCTCCTTTAGAACAATCTGCCATTTGCAATGCTTGAACTGTTCTTATTATTTCTGGTATAAATCTTCCAACATTTAATGGATATATTAAAATTGTTCTAATTATACTTTTGTCATCTATTATATATACATTTCTAACTGTTTCAGTTGTACTTACATCATTAGAAATCATACCATATTTTCTAGCTATTTCTCCATTTCTATCTGCTATTATTGGAAATGAGATTTTTATACCGGTTCTACAATATATATCATTTATCCAAGCTAAATGTGAACTATTGCTATCAATGCTTAAGCCTAATAAACTTGTATTTAATTGTTCGAAATATGTATGAGCTCTTGTAAATGCAATCATTTCTGTTGTACACACTGGTGTAAAATCTCCTGGATGTGAAAATAATACTAACCATTTTCCTTTATAATCACTTAAACAAACTTTTCCACATGTTGTAACAGCTTCAAAATCTGGTGCCATTTGTCCTATTTTTACATTTCCATTCATCATTAATTCATAATCCATAAAAAATAAACTCCCTTCATATTTTTGGTATAATATGTAAGGAGTTTATTTTTTGTGAATATTATTTACTTACAACAATTACTGGTACTTCCATTTCTTCTTTAGATAATCCGCAATGAGTAGATTTCTTTATTGGTTTTCCCTCTGCTAAAAATGTCTCTAATCTTATCATACTTCCATCAACAGATAAAGCAATATAATTTCCTATAAAATCATCTACTTTATAATGTTTATTGCCATATCCCAAAAAATGATATTTATTTAAAAATTCATCTTTTGTCATTAACCAAAATTCTTTTTCAAATATTTTGTTAAATCTATCGACAAATATTTCTTTCATATCTTCTTTTATAGGAATCGACTTTGGAATATTGGTAAAAGTTCCCGTATAATAAATTCCTTTAGAGTTCATAATATTATCGCCGATTATTGTCGGGGTATTACTTTTCATAAAGGATTTTTTCGGCACTAAATTATATGGCAGATAAATTGAAAGAAAAATAATTATTGCAACGATTAATATAATAAAAGCTATTAAAATATATTTTTTGACATAATCGGAAGAATATTCATAATAATCGCTATTTTCTATAAGTCGTTTTTTTATACTCATTTTAATTATTATTTCATTCGCCGTTATTTAATTCTTTTTCAATATCCGCTTTTACTTCGTCTTCGGTTCTTTTTTCAATTGAAGAATCCAATAATTTATTTAAAGCGAATAAAGCGACTTCAATCTCTTCGTCTTCAGGTTTTCTTGTAGTGATTTTTTGAAGCAAAAGCCCTGGAAGTATAGCTAATCTCATTAAAGGAAAATTATAAAATCTGAAACCTAACTTTAATATTTCATAAGATATTCCCGAAACTACAGGAAGCAATAATATATTTATAATTAAAACGGTAATATTTCCTATAATTTTCGGCGGAATAAAAGAAGAATATATAAAAGAATAAACGAAATAACTTGTAAACATATACAAAATAATCGAAACTGTTAAAACTAAAAACATAAAAGTAGTTCCGCATCTCGGATGAATTGTCGTAAAATCTCTTATATTTTCTTTATTTGGATTAAGTCCATGCTCATAAGCGTTTACAACCATATGCTCCGCTCCATGATATTGAAAAACTTTTTTAATATCTTTAAAAAATGAAATTACAAGCAAATAGCCGATAAATATGCATAATTTAACCGCTCCGCGAAGAAGATTAAAAGAAATAACATGGCTTTTTTCCTCTATACCGATAAGATTTACTATAAAATATGGAAGCGCTACAAAGAGTCCGACTGCAAAAGCTAAAGAAACTAACATGCTTAAAGTCATAGCCATATTTTGTTTTTTTTCATTATTTTCTTCTTTTTCAGTTTTTGATTTATTTTCAACTTCCTCTTCCAAACCCGCTGTATTTGCCGAAAACATTAAAGTTTTGTATCCTAATTTCATCATATCTACAAAATTAATTATTCCTCT
>ERZ827168.4849-NODE-4849-length-11892-cov-7.623638_pt1 | contig 11892 bp, 4 predicted proteins | sample MGYA00519868_ERZ827168 | MGnify/ENA primary metagenome ERZ827168 (study PRJEB31778, sample SAMEA3449271) | human gut metagenome | biome: human gut; feature: human-associated habitat; material: faeces | place: United Kingdom | collected 2010/2012 ...
TTTTACCTATTATATTGGCATTCATGCTTATGCTTACCGGATGCGGGATGGGAGACGCCATTGCTTCGGATAAGCCTGCACCGGAGGGGACTCAGACCGCAGCCGATGACAAGCTTGATATAGTGTCATTCGCGCTGGGTGAACACATGGGCACCGTAGATACCGAAACGGAGAATGGCGAAACGCGCTACATTATACGCTTAACGTTGCCATCGGATTTCGATTTCAAGCGGGCCGTGGCCAATATTGAACTTGCCGAAGGTGCAAGCATAGATACGGCCAGCCCATGCATTGTGGATGACATCGGAGGCAGACCCGTGCTGAACCTTACCCTTGAGCCACGTTCGCTCGTTACCCTGAACGGCGGCGCAAGGCAGGAGTATGAATTCAAGATAGAGCTTGAATAATAAAAGCCCGCGCCGACGCGGACTGAACCAAAAGAAAGAAAAGGAACGTGACGATATGAAAGCCAAAGCAAACACAAAGCGGCTGCTGTGCGCCATTTTGGCGGCGCTTATGGCGCTTACGCTGGCGCCGTGCGGCGCGCTTGCCTGGAGCAACGACGACCTTACCTCCACCACATGGCCTTACTTTGTGGGCTGGACGGGCGGCGGCGATAATTCGTATGGCAAAGTAAAGTCCGTGCGCAGCGAAGACGGCACGCTTTACAACGCCAACCTCTCTTACGGCCCCGGTACTATGGACATAATGCCCATACTGAACGCGCCGGAAGGTGCAAGCTCCGTATTCACCCCGGCCGAGTTCTATTTCTACACTGCCGGCAGCCAGAAGAAGCCGAGCACCTTAACGCCCATGGAAGCCATGCCGGCGGATCATTCCACCCCGGTAAAATACTTCGTGCGGGCGGCGGACGGGCGCGGCTACCCCATGTTCATAATGACGCAGAGCGACCGCGGGGGCAGGAAGAATACCGCCGAAGAGGAAGCCGCCATAATTGACTACGTTACCAAGCCGCTTCTTAATATGCTGCGCCAATATCATGCCAAGATGGAGGATCTGTATCAGGCGCGGCAAACAAAAACGCTGAAGGTTGGGGATTATCACCCTGCTCTTTCCAACCTGCTGTATTATATCGGCAGGCATATACTGTCAATGCAGTTTGGCAGCCTGATAGACCTGAATACCAGCGTAAATCTTTTTACCGATTTTGACTGCAACGGCGAGAACGCAGAAGCGGAGCTGCGCGCATTGCTTGAAAAATTCAGCGCAATGTCGGGAAGCGCTATCCATTCTTATAGCCTTGATTATTACAAGGCCACGCTTGAGGTAGTAGCCCCGTTTTACCTTGACTTTGTTGAGCAGACCCGCATACAGGATCCCGTAATAGATTCGTTCAGCATAGGGGATTCCAAGGGCGTTATAGACCGCGCAAACCGCACCGTTACAATACGCTTCCCCGAAGGGACTGACCTAAGCGCCCTACCCCAGCCGCAGATAACCGCGGCAAGCGGCCTGCTCGTAAGCCGCACGGCGGGCTCGCTTGAAAACGGCAAGCTGCTTTATACCGTTACCCCGTGGGAAGAATCAACGGGCGTTAAGTACAACGGCGTGCTTGATCCAGATGAATACGGCTTCAGCATGGGCGCTGACCTTTCCGCGCTGTGGACAATAATCGTTGAAACGGGAGAGCCTTATAACCGGGTGGATTCCTTCAGTATAACCACCGCGGACGGAACCACGCGCTATGCCAAGATAGACGAAGATAACAAGACCATATCGCTCAACCTGCCCAAGGGGACGGATCTAAGCTCCCTTACGCCGAACATTGTGCATACCGGCACGCATACCAACATGGACGGCGGAAACATAAACTTCACCGCCCCGCAGCAGCTTATTGTGTACAACAGCGGATATGGCCTGGAGACCGCGTACACCGTTACTGTAACAGCGGAAGAATCCGGCGAAAACCGCATATTGGCATACAGCATAGACGGCGCGGAGGGCACCATAGACGACGCGGCGGGGACCATCGCCATAACAATACCCTACGCCACGGACCTGCCCACGGCGGAAGTTAAGATAGAAATATCCGAATTTGCTCAGCTTACCGAAAGCCCCGCGGCCATTGCCGAAGGCGAAAACAAATACACCGTGCGGGCCGAAAACGGCAGCGAAAAAACATACACCGTTACCGTAACGCGCACGCCCGCCGCGCGGGGTAACAGTATACTTTCGTTCAGCTACGGTTCCGTAAAGGGCGATATAGACGAAATAAACAGCTCCATCACCCTTACCCTGCCCGCGGGCACGTCCACTAAGTTCGCGCCGAGCATAACGCTTTCCGAATTTGCAACGGTGTCCCCCGCGTCCGGCGTGGTGCAGGACTTCTCAAGCCCCGTAAAGTATAAGGTAACGGCGCAAAACGGCGCCACCAATACATATACCGTAACGGTGAACGTATCCTCCACGCCCACGGAAAACGAATATAAGGCCAGGCTGCAGGGCGTTGTTGACAAAATAATCGCCCGGTACCATACCAACGCCGCGGACGACTGGGAATGGATGAACCTAGGCTTTTACAGCAACGTTGCCGAAAACACGGCGGACGGCTTCAGCATAGCGTCCATAATAGGGTCGCTCGATACCACCACAAGCGTTGCCATGACCAACATAGACCGCAAGATGATGACCCTTACCGCCCGCGGGTTCGATTGCAGCAACCTTGCCCAATACAACGGCGGCCAGCCCTTTACCGACAGCAAGGGCAACGCGGTGGACGACCTTGTTTCGGTGCTGTACAACTACGGCGGCAGCTATACCATAAACGGCCCCGCGTTCGCGCTGATGGCGCTGGACATGGGCAATTACACCATTCCCGAAAACGCCAAATGGACGCGCGCGGCGCTGCTGGAAACGCTGCTGAACCACGTTTACCTTTCCGATGGCTTTGATACGGACATGGTGGCGGCGATAATGTACGCCATTGCGCCCTATCAGGACGATCCTGAATTCGGCGGCCGCGTAACGGCTAAGCTGAACGAGGGCCTTGGCATAATAATCAACAAGATGAACGCCGACGACTATTCGTTCAAGGCATGGGGCGCGGTGAACAGCGAAACGGCCTCCTGGGTGATAATGGCGCTGTGCAGCATGGGCATAGACTGCCATACCGACCCGCGCTTCTCCGATGGTCAGGGCAAGAGCGCCATACAGCACTGGGTGGAGACCTTCGCCAATGAGCAATCCGGCTATTTCCACCATACCACCGGCGTTATCAACAACGCAATGGCGACCTATGAAGGCTGCTATGCCAGCTTGTGGTACCTTGGCTTCCTTGAAAGGGGCGGTCAGGGCCATCCGTACTATTTTTACAGCAACAGGTTCGATTTCTCCCGCAAGCTTTCGTCCGATGCTTCCATCACCGCCTTCTCGATAGAAGGCCAGCAGGGCGAAATTACCGAAGGCGCGGAGAATACCATAACCGTGACCGTGCCGGAGGGTATGCCGCTTGAGAACATAACGCCGGACATCACCATTGCCGAAGGCGCGAAGCTCATGGCTCCCACGCTGCCGGTAACGTTCGTTGCGGGGGTAAAGCAGCCGTTCAGCGTTATGGCTGAAGACGGCGCTACCATAAAGACATACTACGTCACCGTCAACTACGGCGATGTGCAGGCTTCGGGCGCGGAGATAGACATAAGCAGCATTAAGCTGCAAAACAGCGTACTCAGCGAAGAAGCGATACTTTCAAAGACAGTCACCGAAGCTGACGACGGCGCGACGGAGATAACACTCGGCGTGAAGCCCGGCGTTATGACGGACAAGATGTTCATTGCCGCAAGCATATCATATGGCGCAACGGCGGACCCGCTGCTGGACGGCAAAAAAGCGCATGATCTTTCCGACTGGGCAACCTTTACCATAACCGCGGGCGACGGCGTGACAAAGAAGGTCTACCGCATAAAGGTGGAAGCCAAGGCGCAGGCGGAGATAACCAGTTTCCGCGTGAACGTGAACGGAACGTGGTACGATGGCGTTATAGATAACGTTTACGATACCATAACCGTAACAGACGTGGACGACAGCGCGCTCACCACCACCCGCCTTGAAACTGACATCACCTTCACCGGAAAAACGTGTCAGCCCACCTCAGGCGCGGCTGTGGACTTCGGCACGGCGGTAACATACACCCTTTCGGGCGACAATACCCTTGCCAGCCGCGCATATACCGTAACCGTGACCAACAAGAGCGGCCAAACCATCCGCGCGGGCGGCGGCAATGTTACGCCCACCCCGTCCGTAACAACGGCGGAGATAACATCATTCCGCGTGCTGGGCGTGGACGGCGTTATAGACCAAACCCTCGGCACGATAGTTGTCACCCTGCCCAACGGCACGGATGTTACGGCTGTCGCGCCCGAAGTGACTGTTCCCTATGGCTGCGTGGTAAGCCCCTGCTCAGGCGAGGTTGTGAACCTTGCGATGCCCGTTGTGTACACGGTTACGCTCGGCACGGAAGTGCGGCAGTACACCGTAAGCATAGCGTATCAGCGCAGCATATCGCAGCAGCTTTGGGACGAGGTAGCGGAGGACGGCAACAACACCGTGTCCGACCATCAGGTCAGCCGCGACCCGCACCCCCTGCCGGGCGGAAGCTCATCAAGCGGCGGCTGGGCGCCGTTATCGTGACACCGCGTAAAGCGTTTACAGAATAAATAAACATAAAGGAACGGAGGATAACATGAAAATCAAAAAATTACTGGCCATGCTGCTTGCCGCGCTGTTCGTGGCAGGACTGCTGCCCTTGGGCGGCATCACCCTGCCCGCCGCCAAGGCGGAGACCACGGTTGACTGGCCGCAGATAACGGAGCTTACTTTCACCAAACTCTGGTGGGCGGATACTTCCGAATTTAATGAAGGCACCACCGGCGAAGCCCTTTCGGGCGCGATAATAACGCAGTATGACGAACTGGTGCAGGTAGCCGCGAATAACACAAAAATGTACTTTGCAGGCGAGATGCTCATTTATGTGGACGGTCTGCCCATAAATGAGGACATGTTTGACGCATACGCCTCAATAAGGAAAAATTCCACAGCAGGCGAAACATGGGACGTAACCGTGCAATGGAACGGCAGCGAGGGAAGTATGCCCACTATAAAGAACATTCAATTCTGGGGTGATGAAGGCTTTCAAAGCGATAGGGCTGTCTCCGTCAGCCGCGATGGTATAACATATTACTATAAAGCAAAGCTCGTCAAGTACGATACCGCCACGCTCAGCCTTATTTCCGCCACGCGCACGGGCGAGGACAGCGCAACCATAATGTTTTCCTCCACCGCCGCCGGAACCGCGTATTCCTACGCCGTGGTGGATAAGGGCGCGGCTGCGCCCGCAAGCGGCGATTATTCCGCCCCCGTGGAGGCTGCCTTTGCCGCCAACGCCGCCGTTACGCTCAGCCTTACGGGGCTCACCGCCGGCGAAAAGGACGTTTATATAAAGGCCACCGATACCGCAGGCATTGCTACCAAAACCCTTACCGTATCGCTTGGTAACGCGGCAACATGGCCGCAGCTTGCCGCGCTGAAGCTGGACCCCCTGCCCACCGTAACATGGAACGCAATGCCCGATGGTTACGACGGCAAAATAGTGGGCTACAAAATAGAGCAGCATGAAACCCTTCAGCCCATAAGTCCTAATAATAAAGGACACAAGAAATATACCGATTACGAAGCGGGCGTTATAACCATGTATCTCGATAAGCTGCCCACGGAAAACGAATCGGGAAAAACCGATGCAAATACGGCCATATTTTTCCGGTATAATCTTCCTGCCGGCTGCGCCGAAATAGCATGGAACGGCTGCACACCGCACGCAAAAACGCCGCAAGGGTTTAACATGGGCGTCATACAGTGGAAAAAATGCGGCTGGGAGTCGACTGCGACAGCTTCGCTGTATCTGCGCACAGAGGATAGCGTATACTACTATTATAGGGTGACTGCCGAAGAATACATTGCCCCCAGCGACAACGTTATACTGAAGAACGGCAGCGCGACGCGCACGGCGAAGGAGACCGCAACGGTAAAATTCTTCTCCTCCAAGGCGGGCAAGTTTTACTATATAGTGTCCGATACTCAGCTTGAATCCCCCGCGGACATAACCGCCAACGAAACGGAAATGCTGCAGGGCGTGAACTCCTTTGAAATAAGCGGCTTTGCGGATTCCGCCGCCAAATATGTTTACATAATAGGTAAAAACGGAAACGCGCAGAGCGAAGTGCTGGAAGTAATCGTCCCCGGCATGATCTATAAACTGAATCACGAGGTGCAGGCGCTTGAAGGCTTTATTGCTATAGGCAAGAATGATGTTGTTGCAGCCGGCGATTTCTATACCGAAAAGTTTACCGACGCCAACGGCAACGAAATAACCACCGCCTCCCCGGGCGATACCGTAACCGTCACGTTCGAAGCCAACGGCGGCAGGATACAGAAGCCCATAACCGATACCGTAGGGGATAAGATAGTTGGTGAATGTAAAGAATATCAGCTGCAAAGCTGGACGATAGACGGCGTGGACATCACCCCCGTCCCCACCGGAACAACATTCACCTTCACCATGCCCGAAAACGACGTTACCGTTCAGGCCGTTGTGGCTGTGGTAGGCGTGCCGGTGAAGATAAGTACGAATATACAGATTCCCCAATACGTATCTATGAGGTACTACCGTGCCAAGAGCAGCAGTTGGTCAGCCAGTCAAGTAATGAAGCCCAACGAACTTGAACGCAGCCACATATATAAGCTTGGTTTGACCCTGTGCATGGAGGAACAATATAAGCCAGGCTATGAGGTGAACGGCACCTATGTGCTGGACAAAATAGAGGTTTATAACAACGGCACGCTCCTTACCCCCACCGATGAAGAGCTTTACACCACCGGCATAACCCTTGCCGAAGGGGATAATTATGAATTCCGCTTTGTGTTCCGCTCAAAGATGTTTTCCCAGATAACCGTTGGCGCAAACGATGCGCAGATGGGCAGCGCAACGCTGAGCGTGAACGGCGGCGCGGCGGCGGAAACCGCAATAGCCTACGAAAACGACACCGTTACCCTTACCGCCGCCCCGGGCGAAAGATATATGCTTACCGGCTGGAAGGTGGAAGATATCGACGGTACTGCCATTGACATAACCACAAGCGAGCTGACCGCTACCTTCACCGTGCCCTCCACCGGCAAGGCGATAACCGCAACCGCCCTTTTCGATATAGACCCCGACAAGGCAAGCGCACAGAACGCGCTTATATCCGCCGCGCTGTATGGCGAGGACGGCGCGCTTATAGCCGCCGCCGACAGGGAAGGCACTCGCTTTGAAATAACCCTGCCCGATGGCTACAACGTGGCAGATCTGGCGGAAAAGGCCAAGCTGGTGCTTGACTATTCCCCCTACGCCACCGCCCGCCTGAAGGGCGCGGATAGCGACTGGCCCGCGGAAGGGCAGGCCTGCGGCATGACCGCGGGAACAGAATATACCTTCGTTATAACCGCGGAAAACAAGCGGGATGCGCAGGAGTATACGGTGGTAATAATTGCCCCCAAGAGCGGCGACAATACCATGACCAAGGTTGAGCTGCTTGCCACCGCAGATAAGGCCGTTATAGCCGAAGGCACGCTGGAAGGCGATACCTGGACGATAACCATAACCGATAAGGCCGTTGCGGATAACCTTACTATGCAGTATCTCCGCCTGACCTATGACGAGAAGGCGACTGTTGCAATGGCGGGCGGCTACGGCGACGCTACCGGCGATTTCAAATGGCGCAATGGCGACGTGATGTGCGGCATGTCCGTAAATCAGCCCGTCAAGTTCACCGTCACCGCCGAAAACGGCGACACGAAGGAATATACAATTGTGGTGAAGTATGATGCCCCCGCCGCGCCCGAGCTTACCAACGGCTCCGCCGAGCGCACAAGCGACAAGGAAGCTACCGTCAAGTTCACGTCCGGCGAAGCGGGAACGTATTACTACGCCGTGGTGAACAAGGGCGCGACAACCCCCACCGTGGACACCACCAAGAACGGCAAGAACGCCGTTGCCGGTGAAAACGTAATAACGCTCAATAACCTGACCGCAGGCGCAAGGGAGATATACATAATCGTCAAAAACGCAGGCGGCGTTGAAAGCGCGGCGCTGAAGGTGGATATACCTGCATTCGGCGGCACGGAGCAGCCGGGCGAATTCAAGATAACCATATCCGCGCCCAAGGGCGGCACGTTGACTGCCAGCAAGACTACTGCCGGTGCAGGCGATACCATAACCGTTACCGCAACTCCGGACGCGGGGATGCAGTTGGTTGCAGGCTCTCTTACCTATACGCTTGCCGTGGCAGGAGGTGAAACCAAGAAGATAGATAACTTCACCTTCACCATGCCCGCGGGCGACGTGTCGCTCACCTGCAAATGGGAAACCAAGTCCACTACCGTTGACGGTATAACCGGTTTCAGCATAAACGGCGTATCCGGCAGCATAAATCAGACCAACGGCACAATATCCGTCGTAATGCCCTACGGTACGGATGTATCCAAGCTTGTGCCCGTTATATCCGGCAACAACATTACCGATATGACCCCGGGTTCGGGCGTGATGCAGAACTTCTCCAAGCCTGTAACTTACACCGTAACCCTTGCCGACGGCACTGCAAAGACGTACACCGTCACCGTGTACGTCCAGTCCGGCACGGCTGCCGACCAAATGTGGGGGAAACTGACGGACTTCTATAATCAGGTTCCCTGGTGGAAGTACGCCGAGCATCAGCAGAGCTACGGCAGATACCCCCGTTACTGGTAAGCCGAACAATCTAACTTAAGCTCCCGATAACACCCCCGCCCGCCAAGGTTTTAACTGAGGTGAGCGGGGGTGAGGTTTATTACAATATCTCCGGCTACCGGACAGTATCATACAGATGCGAGCCGACAGGACTAGACGGAAGTAAAAAACAAGAATCCATAGAATCAAACCCTACTGTCGACTAGGAACGGTTGGCTTTGGTCACTTTGCTTTTTTACGCATTACTGACTCTCAGTTGAACGTGTAGTACAACGTGTTTACCTCCGTGTTGTGTTTGTCGGTAGCTGCATTTTACACCCCTGTGTTCACGTTGTCTTTCTTTTTGGGGCGGTGTTGCACTTCGTATTGTAACATGCCTTCCTATTCATCCTTGTATGTTCTCAAAAATATCCCTCCGCAAATCAAATTTTGCGGAACTAAAAAGCCATTTAAGAAGAAAAAACCAATTTTTGTGCGCTTTGCTCTTTTGAAAAAATGTTCAGAGCCGATCGGTTATCCCGAGAATTGTGCATATTATGATATCCGTTCGCGGACAACTACAACCGCTCCGTTACCGACAGGAACCGCTCGATCAGTGCCCTTTCTCCGGAGGCGGTTCTGTAAACGGCAAAATTCCGCACGGGCGGAAGTCTTTCATCGGTTACAATAACCTCCCGAAGCGTGCCTAAACGCAGCTCGGCCTCGACCATTCCCCTCGGAAGCAGCGCAAACCTGCCGGAGCTTCTGATCAGCGGTATGGCGCAGGAGGCGATATCCACGCTCAGCTGCGCCTGGTGCGGGGGCGGGAACAGGCGCAGCCGCGTGGGTGCGTAAAGAAAATTGGAGTCCACCATATCGAGCGTTTGCAATTCCGCGCCGCTTATCCCGTGCGGACAGGCGGCGTTGCTGCTTCCCGTAACGAGGATGACCTCCTCCTCGCCCAGAGATTCGCAGGTGTACTCCGGATATTCGATGGGCGAATGGGTAAAGGCAACATCCAATGCGGACTTCAACAGCAAGCCAATCAGCTGTCCGGAATGGGCGAGCCTTACCTTGACGGAGCAGCCGGGATTTTCCCCTGCAAAGCCGTCTATCTGTGCGCCAAGGCGCATGTCGTAATAGGCGTAGGTACAGCCGATCAAAAGATGCGATGCATATTGGGAACTCCGTTTGAGTCTTTCCGCCGCCTGCTCCCGAAGGTTCAGCATCTGCTCGGCATAGGGGCGGAACGCCCTGCCCTCGCCGGTCAGCGCCACGCCGCCGCTGCGGTGAAACAGCGTTTGTCCCAATTCCTTTTCAAGCTCAAATATGCGCTTGCTCACGGCGGATTGGGAGATAATAAGCCGCTGCGCACAGCGGGAGAAATTCTTCGTTTCCGCCAGAGCAAGAAAGGTTTCAAGCTGTTCCGTGTTCATGGACGCCCCCTCCGATTCTTATATGGAATAGAAACGATTCGGATAATTCGTTTTATCTATTGTACCAAACGTGGTAGAATTGTCAACAGAAATACCTGTGGGACGAAGGAGAGGATAACATGCTGCTGAAGCAAAAAAGCTATGACCTGACAGAAGGCCCTGTCCGTAAAATGCTTGTGCTATTCGTGCTGCCCATCATTGCCGGAAGCCTGTTTCAGCAACTCTATACCACGGCTGACGCTGCAATCGTCGGCCGGTTTGCCGGAAAGCAGGCGCTTGCCGCCATCGACGCGGTATATAACCTCATCCGGCTACCCACGGTGTTTTTTACGGGCCTGGCTTCGGCGGCGACAATACTCATATCGCAGCATTATGGGGCGAAGAAAAGCGAAGCATTGGCTGAAACGGCCCATACGGCGGTGCTGTTCAGCTTCTTTGCCGGGCTGCTGCTGACGCTGCTGGGTGTGCTGCTTGCGCCCACCTGCATACGGCTGCTGAATGTGCCGGAGGATATCTACCCCATGACGCTGCGCTATACGCAGATATATTTTTCGGGCATGGCCGCCTCCATGGTTTACAATATCGGTGCGGGGATATTCAGGGCGGTCGGAGATTCTAAAACGCCGTTCGTATTTCTGCTCATCGCCAACGGCGTGAATGTGGCGCTTGATTTTCTGTTCGTGGCGGTATTCAGGTGGGGCGTTGCGGGCGTGGCGCTGACCACGGTTTTTTCTCAGCTTTTGAGCGCCGCGCTCATGCTGTCCGCCCTCACTCGCACAAACCTCCCCTGCAAAATCAGCATGAACGGGCTGCGCATCCGCGGACAGAGCCTTGCCCCGATTTTGAAAAAAGGCTTGCCCATCGCGGTACAGTCCACGCTGTATCCTCTGGCCAATATGCTGGTGCAGTCAAGGATCAATCCCTTCGGCACGGACAGCATCGCGGCCTGGGCCGTATGCGGCAAGCTGGATTTTCTCGTCTGGCTCATTGCGGACGCCTTCTGCGACGCGGCGGCCACGTTTGTTGCGCAGAATTACGGCGCGCGGCGGTACAACCGGGGGCGCAGTGGAGTAAAAACAGCGCTCCTGATGTCGATCGGGGTCATAGGCCTGCTGAGCGTCGGGCTGTATCTGTGGAATGTGCCGCTGGCGCATATATTCGTACAGGACGCAGGCGTTATCGCCATCAGCGCCCGTATCATGGCGGCGCTTGCCCCGCTCTATATTCTATACGTCCCGGGCGGCGTGCTGCCCGGAGCCGTCAGGGGCACGGGCGACACCTTCCGTCCCATGCTCATGACGCTGGCGGGCTGCTGCGTCACCCGCGTGATATGGGTATTGCTCATAGCGCCGCTGCGCCCGACGCTCATGATGGTGCTGCTCTGCTACCCCGTATCCTGGGCGATCACATCGTTGATGTTCATATTGTACCGTGTATTTTATGAAAAAGCGCCGCAGGCTCCTGCGCCTGTAAGCTGCGAAGGGCCTTTGCCGAAAAATGATCCGCAAAATCTCTGTTAAGCCCCATTTACCCTCTTGACAGGGCAAGAACCCTTGATTTATACTAAGCGCAAAGAATGATTCTTATTCTTGTAAGGAGAGGCTGCAATGTCTAAATACGCAGAGGAGATATTGGCCGCCGTAACGGAGCTTCAGCGGCACCCCACGGCGGAGCAGGTGTTCATGGAGATGAAAAAGG
>ERZ827168.4854-NODE-4854-length-11880-cov-5.220381_pt1 | contig 11880 bp, 23 predicted proteins | sample MGYA00519868_ERZ827168 | MGnify/ENA primary metagenome ERZ827168 (study PRJEB31778, sample SAMEA3449271) | human gut metagenome | biome: human gut; feature: human-associated habitat; material: faeces | place: United Kingdom | collected 2010/2012 ...
ATTATAATATGAAAAGAAAAATAACAGATATAAAATTCATAGTGTTTTTAACAATCATATTTTGTACAATGTTTGGAATATTTTTTTATACTGTAAATATGAACAATACTGAAATATTAATTAAAGCCAGTAGAAATTTAAAAGGAGTTCAAGAAAATACAGTTAATTCAAAAACAACCAATAGTAGCACAAGTAGTAATACTAGCAAAAATACAAGATCACAATCAGGAAATACACAAAAAACTACTAATACAACAAGCAGTAGTAATGCATCAAGCACAAAAACTACAACAAAATCTAGTAATGCAGATTTATCTAATTTAGGAATAAAACCAAATGATTTTTCAGGTTTTACACCAAGTAAAACTTCATATGATGTAACAGTTTCAGCAGATGTAACAGAAGTAGAGGTTTATGCAACAGCACAAAACAGTGGAGCTAAAATAAGTGGAACAGGTAAACAAAAATTGCAAGATGGTAAGAATGAATTATCAATTGTGGTAACAGCAGAAAGTGGTGCAACAAAAACATATACCATAAATGTAACAAAAGAAAGCAATAATGGAACAACAGAAACAGCGACAGACGAAGGAGAAGGATTATCAAGTTTAAAATTAGAAAATATAGAATTATTATTTAACCAAAATATCAAAAAAATAAATGGAAAAGATAAAATAGAATCTATTGAATTAAACGATAAAACCTTAACAATAGATGGATTATTTATTAATAATGAATATGGTCCAATTACTTCATTTGTTAAAGAATTAGGAATAACTAATGAAAAAGGTTATATAATTGCTGATGATAATGGTAAAACTAAAATAGATGGTATATATGTTTGTGGTGATAGTAAGGAAAAAACATTGTATCAAATAATTACAGCAGCATCAGAAGGAGCACTTGCTGCAACTGATGCATATAAATATATAAAAAATTATAAATAGGTGTCATTAAACATCTATTTTCTTTGCACTAATTTAAGACTTGTTACATAAACTATAAAGGAAAGGATGTATTTATTCATGAATGGATGCAATGACGGATGTACTTATACATTTTGTGCGCCAGCAGGACCTACTGGACCAACAGGTATGGTATAGTTAGTACAACAATTAAATAAAAAATATTTTAATATATTTCATTCCCTTTTTATAATTAATTGGATCTATTTCTATTTTTTGAATAAAACTTCTCCAAAATGCTTGTTTATTTTCTCTAGTTAGACCATTATACATTGTTTTCCAATCTATACTAGATAAACTTTTAAGTTTTTTTGTATCCTTTTTTACCGGCATCTGTTGAAGTAAAGCAAGTTCTTTTTCTAATTTTTCATAATCTTTATCATATTTTTCTTCTGTCATACGACCTTTATTATAGGAATTGGTCGTTCTTTCCATTTCTGCTTTTATATCAGCAATTCTTTTAGAATTATCTTTATATTTATCTTTATACTTGCTATATTCTAATTTTAAACTTTTAAAATAATCGTTTAAATATGTATTTAGATTATCTATTAAAAATTGTTCCAATATCTTTTCACTAACATGATTTTTGCAAACACAAAGATTTATGTCAGAAGCAAGTTTACATCTATATGAATAATAATCTCTATTTTTATCCCTACTTATATGATTACCGGTCAATTTATTTCCACAGTTAGAATCAATTAATATACCTGAAAAAATATAAGTTCTATTAGCAGAGTTTGTTTTAATATTTTTGCTTTTTCTTATATGATTAAGTTTTTCCCATCTTTCTTTAGTAAGATAAGGAGCACAATACTTATCATTTCCTTTATAAGAACCATAATATCTAGTTTGTTCTAACATCTTGGCATAAGTTTTCGAATTTTTAGTTAAATCAAATTTTTCATTTGTATAAATCGCAGCCTTTCTTAATGATTGGTATTTTTCATATGTGTCAAAAAAGTAATCAACTATTGGCTTTTCTTCTTCGTTTATTATAACTTTTCCGTTTTCATTTTTGTATCCTAAAGGTTGTATTCCGGTAATTGGTTTACCTTCTTGTACCATAGTTTCAAAAGCATCAGTAATACGTTCTTTAATACGTTCACGTTCAAACTGAGCAAATATAGCAAGTAATCTTATAAACATCATACCAAAAGAAGAAGAAGTATCTATTTTTTCAGAAGCACTTTCAAAATCAACACCATAAGTTTGCATTTCTTTGATCATTAATTCTAAATCAATAACTGAACGAGAAATACGATCAAGTTTCATAACAAGTATTTTATCAAACTTTTTCTTTCTCATATCATTTAACATTTCTTGAAATGCTGGTCTATTAGTATCTTTACCAGATTTACCTTCATCAGCATATATTTTATAAATAATATATCCGTTAGTTTCTACTAACTTTTCTAATCTTTCCTTTTGGGCATCTAAAGAATAACCTTCTTCAACTTGCTTTTTAGTCGATACTCTGATATATATTGCAACTTTATGTTTTTCCATTTTCTCACCTTACTTTCTATTTTTCGTTTCTATAAGCTAATATTGTCCATATAGCAAGAAATATGATTATCAGTATCATTACGATTAGCCAAAATAAATCATTTTTTATTTCATTAAACAACAAAATAAAACCAGTAAGAAAAAACAAATCTAATAAACCAAATATAATATATCGTTTCATAGACACCTCCTAATTTTAAAATTTAATTGTCAGAACATATAAAATTTAATGTTGTTATTATTAAATCTTTTTGTTGTTGTGTTAAACCGACCGTTTTTGATAATAAACATTTTACCTTAGTTGAAAATTCTTTAGGAGTAATCTCATCAATGTTATTAATTTTATTGCTGTTATCATCACAAACATTAAATAAAGCTATAACAGGTACTTTTAAAGCATCAGCAAGTTTTTCTATTTTATCAGATTTAATATTCTTAATTTCACCATTTTCCCAACGAAGAACAGTCATTTTAGAAACACCTACACGATTTCCTAGTTGTTCAAGTGTGTAGTTATTTTCTAATCGCTTTTGCTTAATAAACTCTCCAACATTCATTATTACACCTCTTTTTTCTAATTTATAATAATATGAAATTTCCAAACTACTAATAAATTATAGCATAAAATTTATTAAATAACAAAAAAGTTACAATAATTGTAACATAAATGATAAAAAATATTGACTATTAAAAATATTGTTGATAAGATATTTTTTGAGAAGTAACGTGTACGTTACAATTTAGAAAGGAGTAAAAAATGTTTAAACCAGAATTATTAAAAGGCTTATTAAGAGAAAATGGAGATACATATCAAGATTTTGCTAATTTGATTGGTAGAAGTGTTACATGTGTTCAAGATAGGCTCAAAGGAAATAAACCGTTTACGTGGGAAGAACTTGTTAAAATTAGAGACTATTATACATTATCTGATGAAAGATTTTTAAATATTTTTTTTAGTAAATAAGTAACGTAAAAGATACTTGAAAGGGAAAAATAATGGCAACAAAAAAATATTATTGGTTGAAATTAAAAAACGATTTCTTTACAAATAAAAAAATAAAAAAATTAAGAAAAATTGCGGGCGGGGATACATACACAATTATCTATTTAAAAATGCAATTATTAAGTATAAAAGACGGGGGAAAATTGTTTTTTGAAAATGTCGAAGATTCTTTTACCGAAGAATTGGCATTAGAACTTGACGAAGATGTGGAAAATGTAAAGGTTACTCTAATATTTTTGATAAAAAACGGCTTATTAGTTGAAGCTAATCCAGAAGAATTTATATTACCAGAAACAATAGAATGTATCGGTAGTGAAACATCAAGCGCTGAAAGAGTTAGAAAACATAGAGAATTACAAAAAAGAAAGCAACTGATGTTACATTGTAACACATCTGTAACGAAAAGTAACATAGAGATAGATAAAGATATAGATATAGATAAAGATAAAGAAGTAAAAAAGAAATACTTTAACAATGATAATCTTAATTCTATTTTTGAAGAATTTATAGAAGTTCGTAAAAAACTAAAGGCAGTTAATAGTGAAAGAGCAATAAACACTCTTGTAAACAAATTAAATAAATATGATGATGCTATAAAATATCAAATGATAGAAAATAGCATAGTAAACAGTTGGAAAGACGTGTATGAACTTAAAAATCAAAAAAAAATCACTAATAGCAATCATAGAGAAGAAAGTTTACCTAACTGGTTTAATAAAACTAACGAGGAACTAAAAGCAGAAGAAATGCCTCTAACACTGGAAGAACAAGAAGAAATAGAGGCACTTAAAAGAGAACTAAAGGAAACATTCGATGATAATTAAATATCTTTTAATAAGGGGTGGAAAATGAATCAAGAACAAATAAAAAATATCGTTGATACATTAATAAGTTTATATGCTGAACAAAATGAGGTTGAAATAATCATAAAAGAAAAGGCAACTAGTAAATAGTTGTCTTACAAAAATCTTATATGCTCATTATATCACAAATAAATAAAAAGGGTGAAACTAATGAAAAATCTAATCAAAGTATTAGAGGTACTAGGAAAAGAAATAAATAATTTAGAACTTGATAAGGAAATAAAAGATTATGAAATCAAGGAACTAAAAGCCACTATTAAGAAAGTGGAAGAACACGCAAATAGTTATTATAAGGAGGAAAAATTATGCTAGAAAAATTAGAAATTGAAAAATGGTTAGAACTAAATGCAGGACTACAAAAAAAGAAAAATGCTTTAAGAAAGGCATTAAAGGATAAAGGAATATTAAAGAAAGGGGCTACTAATGATTTTGATAAATACAACTATTTTAGTGAAGCACAATATAAAGAATTATTTACTGAATTATTTAGTAGTTATGACTTAGAGTTAACACCAAATGAAGTTTCTTATGAAATGTTTGAGGGAACTGAAAAACAAGCAAACGGAAGAAATGTTAAGTTTGAATTTAAATTAACTGATATTGAAACCGGCTTTTATGAAACATCTTTTGTAACTGGAGAAGGTATTGATAAAGGAGATAAGGCGGGTTATAAAGCCGATACCGGAGCATTAAAGTATTATTTAGCAAATACATTTATGGTTGCTACTGGAGATGATCCAGATAAAGAAAGCCTAGATAATAAAATGAACAATAAAAAAACAAATGCTAAGGCTACACCAAAGCAAATAGATTTTTTATTAGAACATTACGAAGATGAAAATTTAGATAAACTTTTAGAAAAAAATAATATTGATAAAATCGAAGATTTACCAATGGACAAAGCAAGCGAACTAATTGGAAAACTCTTTGCAAAGAAAGGAAATAAATAATTATGGAATTAATTAAAATTGAAAATGAAATAGCAGTATTAGATACTGATACATCAATCAAAATCGCAAATTTTGAAAAAGCAATTAAAGAATTAAAAGAAAAGGAAGATGAATTAAAACAAACTATCCTTAATGAAATGGAAAGCAAAAACATTATTAAATTAGAAACAGACGATTTAATGATTAACTATATTGCTCCGAGTGAAAGAGAAACATTAGATAGTAAAAGATTAAGGGAAGAACAACCCGATCTATATGATGAATATGTAAAATTAAGTCCAGTAAAATCAAGTATTAGATTAAAGGTTAAATAGTTATGGATAATGATACTCTAGCAGATTATTGGAGAGATGTTTCGCCAATATTAAAAGAGCAAAGCCAAAAATTTAGAGCAGAACATTATGATGAAAGAATCGTATATGCAATAAAACAATTTGAAGAAAACAATATAAGTTATAAATTATGTAATTCTGAAAATGGTCATTTTAACTTATATAAAGATAAAAAAGTTGTTATGAGTTTTTGGAGCTGGACAGGTAAATGTTATATACCTAGCACTGGTTTTAGTGAAAATATAGGTATTAAAAATTGTATAAAAAAATATAGAAAGATGTTTAGTTAATATGGAAACTTGGGAGATTAAAGGACATTCATTAGAGTACATAGACGAATCACATACATATTTGGTAGATGGAATAATTGTTCCTAGTATAACGCAAATTATGAAAATTAAATTTGGTAACAAGTATTCTGGTGTATCAAATGAAATTTTAAATAAGGCTGCTGAAAATGGAACGAGAGTACATGAAGCAATTGAAAAGTTATGTAAGTGTGGAGAAGTAGAGGATATAAAGGAAGTTAAAAACTTTATGTTCTTACAGAAACATTACAAGTTTGAGGTAGTAGATAATGAAGTACCAATAATTATCTTTAAAGATAATGTACCTATATGTGCTGGACGATTAGATTTAGTTTTAAAAATTGACGATTTAATAGGTGGTGGAGATATAAAGAGAACATCAACTTTAGATAAAGAATATCTTACATATCAGTTGAATTTATACCGTATAGGGTATAGACAATCTTACGATATAGAATGGGAATTTTTAAAGGGGTTACATTTAAGAGAAAATACAAGAAAATTTATAGACTTGCCTATCAATGAAAATATGGCTTGGAAACTAATAGATGAATATTTAAATAAGGAGAAGAAATGAAAAAGTTTAGTAAAGAATGGTTTGAAAACAAACTAAAACAATATGAAAATATGCAAGATGGTAGAGGAAAAAGATTAAATCCAACTAAAGGTTGGAAACCAAATTTAAGAGGTAAAAGCAAAAAAGAGCAAAGAATTGAAAGTTTATATAAATTAGCAAAGGAAAAAAATATTAAATTATAGGAGGAAATATGAAAGATAAAAATTTAGAAGAATTATTAAAGGGAAGTGAAAAAAGTTGTTTAATAGCAACTAGAAATGGAACTGCAGTAGTTGGAACAACATCGGACGTATTAACACAATTTACATTGTTAGTAAGAAATTTAAAAAAATCTATACCCGAGGAAATAATAAAACGTGCTTTTGAACTTGGTTTTAAAACTGATAAAGAACTCGAGGAAGAAGCAATGAAAAAACTTGAAACTTTAGTAAAAAAATTAGAAGAAATATTAGGTGATGAAAACAATGAATAAAATAATCATTACAGGTAATTTATGCAAAGACATTGAATTACGATATACAAATAGCAAAATAGCAGTATTACAAAATACAGTAGCAGTAAAAAATGATTTTAAAAATGCTGATGGAGAATATGACAGTGAATTTATAAATATTGTAGTTTGGAGACAGACAGCAGAGTTTTTAAATAATTATGCTGCTAAAGGTAGCAAGGTATTAGTAGAAGGAAGATTAACTAATAGAAGTTATGACAAACAAGATGGAACTAAAGGATATATAACTGAAGTAGTAGCAGAAAAAGTTGAATTGTTAGACGCAAAAAAGAAAGAAAATGCATCTAACGTAAAACAAGACGCACCAGTGCAAGAAGAATCTGTACAAAGTGATCCGTTTAAAGATTTTAGTTCAGAAATAGTTTTAACAGATGATGATTTACCTTTTTAGGGGTTTATTATGAAAGGTTTATTTAGAAAAGATAAATTACTTATAGAAATATCTAATTTAGATAAAGAGAAACTATATGACGTGAAAATAACCGAGTATAGCGATAAGAGAACTAAGACAATGAACTCATATTATTGGGTTCTTGTTACTCAACTAGCAAATGTATTAAGAACTAGCAAAGATGAATTACACGCAGAATTAATTAAAAGATATTCTCAAAGAGATTATATAAGCCTGTTAGTAAATATAAATCCTAGTGATTATTTTCCTTACTATGAGTATCAAAATACGTTTAAACATAACAACAATACATTTAAAAGCTATCTAGTATTTAAGCGTAGTAGTGATATGAATAAACACGAATTTAGCATATTACTAGATGGCTTAATAAGTGAATGTAAAGAAGTAGGAATAAATACAATGACACCAGAAGAAATAGCACAATTAAGATATTTAGAGGGAGAAAGATAATGAATAATAAATATGAATTAAATATGAAATTACCATCTTTAAACGATTATATTCGTGTATGTCGTTGTAATAAATATCAAGCCAACAAATTTAAGTCTGAAATAGAACAAGAAATAGGGCTAAGGCTTGCCAAAATGCCAAAATGGACTAAACCTATTAAGATTAAATTTCACTGGATAGAGGGAAATAAAAAGCGTGATTTAGACAATATATGTTTTGCTAAAAAATTTATTCTTGATGCAATGGTCAAATACAAAAAACTAACTGATGATAATAGAAACTATGTATATGCTTTTGAAGATAGTTTTGAATATGGAGAGAAAACAAAAGTTATTCTTGAAGTGGAGGAAATGGAGTAATGGAGCAAAGGTTACCGGGGGAATTGGTTACTTTTACAACAAGAGCACTTGCAAATGAAAGCGTAGATAAAGAAAAAAGATATAAGCAAATAATTGGTATATTAAAAGACATTAACAAACCAATGACAGCAAAAGAAATAAGTGTAGAAATGTGTAAGAGAGGTTTTACTCCTACAAGTGAAAGGAATTTTTCAAGCCCTCGTATTACCGAATTATTACGAAATGGAACACTTGATGTAGTAGGTAAAAAGAGATGCAAATTTACCGGTAAAACGGTTACTGTATATAAAATTAGAGAACAAAAACTAGAAGAAGAACAAACTAATATATTTGATTATTTAGATGATAAATAAATTTTCATAATATTAAATCTTTTAGTTTTAGAAAGGTAATAAAGAAATGAACATAAATAAATTAAATAAAACCTATTACTTAAAGAAAAATATTGATAGGTTGGAAGAACAATTAAAAGAACTAAACAATCTTGGCTCTGCTCCTATAACTGATATGCCTAAAGGAACTGGAACTAGTGATCCAACTCAAAAATATTTTTTAAAAAAAGCATCAATAACAGAAAAACTATTAAAAAAATATGATGAGTATTTAGATGAATACGACAAAATTTATGATTATATAAACAAAATAACTGATGAGGAAGTAAAACTAATAGCTACTTTAAGATTTATAGATCATAAAGATTGGTTTGATATAGCAGAGGAAATAAGCCCAGAAAATAAAATTATACATTGGACAACTCCTAGAAAAAAATTAAAAAGATATTTAGAAAGGTAAAATAACAATGTTTTTTAAAATAATACTATCTTTAATAATCTTAGTACTTATAATTTCTAAATTCTATGAAGAAATTAAGATTAATAACACTAAACAAAAATTAACGAAAACAAAGGTTGATACATTAAAACGAATAGAGAAAATGAATAGGAGTAGAAATGAAGATATTAGAAAAAACAATATACAAAAAGAAAAACAAAGAAATAGAAAACCTACAAGATATGATAATAGATGTATCAAACAAAAGTGAATACAACTATGAACAAAATAGAGAGTTAAAAAACAAGATTAATCTATTAGAAGATGAAAAAGATAGACTTGAAAGCAAAATACATCAAATTAACGATATTAAAGGTGCTTATATTAAGCAAATTGATAGACTTAATGAAATATATCAAGAAACCAAAAAATCTTTTGAGAAAGACCTAAAATCATTGAATAGAAAGATATTATCTAAAGATACAATAATTAAATCACTTAAAAAAGAATTATCTGAAACTCAAAAGAAATTAGAAGAATCAATGACTGATAAATTCTTAGTAAGAAAAGTAAGACCAGCAACAAGAAGTCAAAAACAAACAATGAAAATTAAAAGTGGATATATAGAGGGAAAAATAATAAGCAAAGTTAAGGAGAAACTATGAAAACAATAGAAGAAATTAAAAAAACACCTAATTTAATAATTGAAGCAGAAACAGAAAATGGCGGAATGGGTGGAAGATATTACGACAAAATTAATAATAAATGGCTAAATTTTATATTTAGTTATCAAATGGGGTGGGAACACCTATCTGTAAGTATGCCAAGTAAAACACCTACTTGGGATCAAATGTGTATGATGAAAGATATTTTTTGGAACAAAGATGAGGCTTGCGTACAATATCATCCTAAAGAAGAAGATTATGTGAATATGCATCCACATTGTTTACATATCTGGAGACCTACGGAACAAGAACTACCTACACCACCACATATTTTAGTTGGATTTAAAGACGAAGAAGAAAAACAAGCATTTTTACAAATGGCTAAAATCTTTGGAGTAGGAATTAATAAGTGGAAATATAACAAAAGAGATGGTGGTACCAAGTGAATAGCAAAATCTTATCAAAAATATTAAATGCTGCTGTAACAGGCAGTAAGTTTGATAACAAATCATTAGATGAATATATCTATGCCAGCTTATCTCAACCACCTATAAAAATAATAGACAAAAGAGGTTCAAACGATGAACTTGATTACATAGTAGAATGTCCTAATTGTAAAAGTCATATATGTTATGGAACTGATACATTTATGTTTTCTGGATACATATATTGTTCGAATAAAGGTTGTAGAGAAGAAGTTGTAAGTAAATATGAAAATAGGTGTAGAAAATGATATTAATGTACGATTTAGAAGATAATTATATATGTGAATTTAAAAACTATAAAGAATGTGCAAATTACTTTAATACAAATATTAAAGTTATACATTCATATATTTGTAAAAGTAAAAAAGAAAAAATAGATAAAAAACGTGATTCTAAAAATAAAAGATGGGTAAGGCTTTTTAGAGAGGTATCAGAATGAATAGAGATTATGCAGAAACTTATGAAGAATACAAAAGTGGAAAATATAAATACGTAAAAGGTTTAGAAAGATTAGGATGTTATCAAGGTTTAGATTATATAGAAAATCTTTTAAAAAATGATAAATATTGTTCAGAAGAATTAGAAGATAATTTTATATTTATTCAAAGCTATATAAACTTTATTGAACAACAATGTAAAAAACAAACAATATAGAAAAGTATATGAAAGGGAACGGGTACCCCGTTCCCTTTTTCAAAAGGAGACAAACACAATGTTAAAGGATTTTTCTTATCAACTATATAATGATTGCGATAAATCGGCAAGGGCAGGATACAAAATAACAACATCATGCCCGGGAAAAATCTGTATGCATGATGTTGTCTGTGAGAGTGGAGGAGCATTGTTCCTGGTTCCGGGATCTGTAACGGATGTAAGCCGGCTTGTCTGTCATTATCCTGCAGCCGATATTACCCTTCCGGTCTGTGAAAACAATATCATTGAAAAACAGGCTGTTTCTGTTGAGGAACCCTGTCAAATAATATGTGACGATACTGCCGGCGGCATCTGCGATTCAGGCTGCATTTGGACCAGTACTGACAAACAGGCAAGTACGCCCTCTGCCCATGTTGGAGACAGCATCACCTATACGGTAACGTTTACAAATCATTCTTACGTCTTGCTGGATATGGTTTGTATCTCAGATGATATTCCGGCAGGGGTCACCGTTATACCGAACTCCATCCATCCTGCGCCGAAGCCGAACGAAACGCTGCAGACTGGGATTTCTATGGGAAGTTTACCGGCCGGTCAAACGGCAGTACTGTCCTACAGCGTGACAGTAGACGCCGGCACATCCGGAGATATCGTAAATTGTGCCTGCGTCAGGTACTGCTATACAGATTGCGCGGGTTGCTGCCAACATGGTGTAGGCAGCTGCAAAAGCAGTACTGTTAAAATAATGCCCGCTGATATCAGGATAGAAATTTTGAAATCTGCCAATAAAAAATCGGTATGTAACCGTTGTGAAGAAATAGCATATACCCTGACAGTTTCAAACCCCGGCAAAGTGGCGTTCGATGAAGTGGTTGTATATGACCGCATACCACAAGGGCTTTGCTATAAAACAGGCTCTACTGTGAGAAACGGCAGAAATCCTACTGACGAAAACCCGCAAAGCGGTATTTTTATTGGGAACCTGGAGCCAGGGGAGATCTACACTATTACATTTGTTCTACTGGTTTGCATAGAACCATGCTGTACTCATCCATCAACTGAG
>ERZ827168.4858-NODE-4858-length-11866-cov-12.529168_pt1 | contig 11866 bp, 7 predicted proteins | sample MGYA00519868_ERZ827168 | MGnify/ENA primary metagenome ERZ827168 (study PRJEB31778, sample SAMEA3449271) | human gut metagenome | biome: human gut; feature: human-associated habitat; material: faeces | place: United Kingdom | collected 2010/2012 ...
ATTATAGAAGATGTAAATAAAAAAATCACAAAATCAATGGCGTTTTTAGGAAAGAAGTGAAAAAAATGCGAATAGATAAAATCAATGAAAGCGTACCTCTGTGGGATAGTATAGACAGTAGGGCGGGCGAATTTCTCGGCTCGCATCTCACCAGGGACGGCTGGGTTTTCCGCGTCTGGGCTCCGCATGCAGCTACGGTATACCTTACGGGTGAGTTTTGCGGCTGGGAGGCGCGCGCAAACCCTATGCACAGAATAAGCGAAAACGGGGTCTGGGAATCGGAGCCTATGCAGCTTGATACCTATACCTCTTATAAATACGTTATAGAAACACATGACGGCAGGCTTATATATAAGTCTGATTTGTATGCCAACCATTTTGAAACTCGCCCTGCAACCGCCTCAAAGCTGTATGATATAGACGGATTTAAGTGGACTGATACTATCTGGCGCAGAAAACGCGCCGCGGCGGATTTTCTGAACAGTCCGATGAACATTTATGAGCTGCATGCCGGTTCATGGATGCGCGATGAATTCGGACGGGAGTTGTCTTACAATGAGCTGTGCGAGCGGCTTTTGGATTATGTTGTAGACATGGGGTATACTCATATTGAGCTTATGCCGCTGTCCGAGTATCCGTTTGACAAGTCTTGGGGCTATCAGGTTACGGGCTATTTTGCGCCCACTTCGCGCTATGGCACGCCGCACGACTTCATGTACTTCGTGGACATGATGCACCGAAGGGGCATCTCCGTCATTCTTGACTGGGTGCCCGCGCACTTCTGCAAGGACGAGCACGGCCTCATCGACTTCGACGGCGAGCCGTGCTACGAGTACGCCGACCCAAAAAAGCGCGAGCACGCGGGCTGGGGCACGCGCGTATTCGACTACGGGCGCGGCGAGGTGAAGAGCTTCCTGCTCTCGTCCGCCGCCTACTGGCTGCGGGAATATCACCTTGACGGTCTGCGCGTGGACGCGGTGGCGTCCATGCTCTACCTCGACTACGGGCGCGAGGCGGGCGAGTGGACGCCGAACAAAAACGGCGGCCACGAGAACTTGGAGGCCATCGACTTCCTGCGCGCGCTCAACACCGCTGCCTTTGCCATTGATCCGAACGTGATGATGGTGGCGGAGGAATCGACCGCGTGGCCGCTCGTGACCTATCCGGTCTCGGACGGCGGGCTGGGCTTCAACCTCAAGTGGAACATGGGCTGGATGAACGATATGTGCCACTACCTCAAGCTCGACCCGTGGTTCCGCCAGTTCCATCATAAGGACCTCACCTTCTCGCTGATGTACGCCTTTTCCGAAAACTTCGTGCTGCCCATCTCGCATGACGAGGTGGTGTACATGAAGGGCAGTCTGCGCGGCAAGATGCCGGGCGACGAGTGGCGGCAGCTCGCGGGCGTGCGCAGCTTCATGGTCTATATGCTCACGCACCCGGGCAAGAAGCTCACCTTCATGGGCGCGGAGCTGGGCCAGTGGCACGAGTGGGATTTTGCCGGTCAGCTCGACTGGTATCTGCTCGAAAACGATGCCAACCGCAGGATGCAGGATTTCTTCCGTGCTGTCAACCGGTACTACCTGACGAATCCCGCACTCTGGCGCATCGACTTTGACTGGGCGGGCTTTGAGTGGCTCGTCGCGGACGACAACGAGGATAACACCGTCGTCTTTGTCCGCCGCGACGGCGCGGGCGAGGAGCTGCTGGTCGCGGTCAACTTCTCGCCCAACGGCTACCGGGACTACCGCTTCGGCGTCCCACAGCGGAAAACGTGGCGCGAGGAGCTTTCCACGGATGATACCGCGTTCGGCGGCACGGGCGAGTGGCGCAACGAAAAGCCGGTCCGAACGCAGGCGATCCCCTCGCACGGACGCGAGCAGTCTATTGCCATCACCATCCCCCCGCTCGGCGCGGTCATCCTGCGCGGCGCGGGCGAATATAAGAAACCGAAAGCGAAAAAAAGCAAGGCAAGGGAGGAATTACCGGCATGAAAAAAGAGTGCATCGCCATGCTGCTCGCCGGCGGACAGGGCAGCCGCCTTTACGTCCTGACGGAGAACATGGCAAAGCCCGCCGTCCCGTTCGGCGGGAAGTTCCGCATCATCGACTTTCCCCTTTCCAACTGCGCGAACTCCGGCATCGACACCATCGGCGTGCTCACGCAGTACCGCCCGCTGGAGCTCAACCGCTACATCGGCAACGGCCAGCCCTGGGACCTTGACCGCTCGGACGGCGGCGTACACATTCTCCCGCCCTACCAGAGCGCGAAGGGCGCGACGTGGTTCAAGGGCACGGCGAACGCCATCTACCAGAACATCGGCTTCGTGGATATGTACGATCCCGACTATGTGCTCATTCTCTCCGGCGACCACATTTACAAGATGGACTACGCCGCCATGCTCGCGCACCACAAGCGCGTGCACGCCGACTGCACCATCGCCGTGATGGAGGTGCCCTGGGACGAGGCGAGCCGCTTCGGCATCATGAACGTCGACGGCGAGGACACCATCACGGAGTTTGAGGAAAAGCCGAAGCAGCCCAGGAGCAACCTTGCCTCGATGGGCATTTACGTTTTCTCGTGGAAGAAGCTGCGCGCCTATCTCATCGCGGACGAGAACGACGCGGGTTCGAGCAATGACTTCGGCAAGAATATCATCCCCGCCATGCTGAATGCCGGCGAGAAGATGTCCGCCTATCGCTTCGAGGGCTACTGGAAGGACGTCGGCACGCTCGATTCCCTCTGGGACGCGAACATGGATATGCTCGCGCAGGGCAGCGGGCTGAACCTGCTCGATAAGGACTGGCCCATCTACGCCCGCGCGGAGAGCGAGCCGCCCGCCTACCTCGGCGAGACGGCGGAGGTCGACCACAGCGTCGTCACCCGCGGCTCGGAGGTCGAGGGCGCGGTGCGCAATTCCGTGCTCTCGCAGCGCTGCACCGTCGCCGAGGGCGCGGAGGTGGAGTATTCCATCCTCATGCCCGGCGCGGTCGTCGAGCGCGGCGCGAGGGTCGCCTACGCCATCCTCGGCGAGAACGTCCGCGTGGGCGAGAACGCCCGCGTCGGCGCGTCGCCCGAGGCGGCGCCGCCGGAGGAGTGGGGCATCACGGTCGTCGGCCCCGAGGCACAGGTCGAGGCGGGCCGCACGCTCAAGGCGAACCGGATGCTCAACCGCGAAGGAAAGGAGACGGTACGATGAACGGACTGCACGGCATTATTTTCTCCTACGAACAGGAGCCGGGACTGCGCGAGCTGGCGGAACGCCGGATGCCCGCCTCCATCCCGTTCGGCGGACGCTACCGCGTCGTCGATTTCATGCTCTCCAATCTGCACGCCGCCGGCATCACCGACGTCGGCGTGGTGCTGCACGGCAATTACCAGAGCCTGCTTGACCACATCGGCAACGGCAAGACCTGGGACATGGCGCGCAAGTACGGCGGGCTGCGTATCCTGCCGCCCTTCGCCGATACCCGCGCCTACCGCAGCGGCGAGTTCCGCGGCAAGATGGAGGCCCTTGCCGGCGTCCGCTCATATTTACAGGGGATACGGCAGGACTACGTCGTGCTCTCCGACAGCGACCTTATCATCAATCTGCCGCTCGCGGACGTGTTTGCCGCGCATCTGGAGAGCGGCGCGGACATCACCGCCGTCTGCACGGCGAACGGCGGCTTCGTGGACAACGCGACCTACCTCACGCTCGAGAGCGACGGCGCGATCGGGCAGGTCTGGTGCGCGCCGACCACGCCGCGCGGCCACCGCTCGCTGGAGATCTACATTCTCAGCAAGCAGCTGCTGCTCACGCTCGTGGACGAGTGCTCCGCGCAGGATAAATACAGCTTCCGCCGCGACGTGCTCGCGGGCATGACCGGACGGCTGAAGCTCCAGAGCTACGTCTGGGACGGCTACGCCGCCCAGCTCCGCTCCGTGCAGGAGTATTACGACCGCTCGATGGAGCTGCTGCAAGGCTCCATCCGCGCCGAGCTCTTTGCCGCCGCGCGGCCCATCCTCGCCAAGGAGGACGACGAGGCGTCGAGCTATTTCGCGCCGGGCAGCCGCGTGAAAAATTCGCTCGTCGCCGACGGCTGCACCATCGAGGGCAGCGTGGAGAACTGCATCCTCTTCCCCGGCGTGACGGTGGAAAAGGGCGCGGAGCTGCGCGATTCCATTCTCTTCAAGGGCACGCGCGTGCGCGACGGCGTGACGCTCCGCTACGTCATCACCGACAAATATGTGGAGGTCCTGCCCGGGCGCACGCTCATGGGGCATGAGAGCTACCCCATCGTCATTTCCAAGGGCAGCATCGTCTGAAGCATACACGGAATAAGGAGGAAAGCTATGAACATTCTCTATGTCACATCCGAGGCCGTTCCCTTCTGCAAGACCGGCGGCCTTGCGGACGTTGCGGGCAGCCTGCCGCAGTCGCTTGCCGCGAACGGCGACCGCGTGAGCGTCATTCTGCCGCTCTACCAGAGCGTCGCGGACGCGTGGCGCGACCGGCTGCACTTTGAGCGCTACACCTATGTGCGCCTTGCCTGGCGCAGCCTGTACTGCGGACTTTTCTCCTACGAGCGGCAGGGCGTGACGTGGTACTTCGTGGACAACGAGCAGTATTTCAAGCGTCCCGAGCTTTACGGCTATTATGACGACGGCGAGCGCTTCGCCTTCTTCTGCCGCGCGGTGACGGAGCTGCTGCCGCTGCTGCCGGAGAAGCCGGACGTCGTCCACTGCAACGACTGGCAGACCGCGCTCGTGCCCATCTACATCCGCGACGAGGCGGTGCGCGAGGAATTCTACAAGTCCGTCCGCACGGTCATCACCGTCCACAACATCGAGTATCAGGGCCGCTACGGCCGCGAGACGGTCGAGGACCTTTTCGGCCTTGACGCGGGCTGGTTCACCGGCGGCACGCTTGCCTTCGACGGCGACGTGAACCTGCTCAAGGGCGCGATCGTCACGGCGGACGCCGTGACCGCCGTCAGCCCCACCTACGCGCAGGAGCTCAAGTATGCCTACTTCGCCCACGGCCTTGAGAGCGTGATGCAGATGGTGGAGGGCAAGCTCCACGGCGTGCTCAACGGCATCGACATGGAGCGCTACGATCCCGCGAGCGACCCCAACCTGACGGCGAACTACTCGCTCCGGCGCATGGCCGGCAAGGCGAAGGACAAGGCGGCGCTGCAGCGCATGATGGGCCTTGCCGAAAGAAAGGACACGCCCGTGGTCGCGATGGTCTCGCGGCTCGTGAGCCACAAGGGACTCGACCTCGTGTGTGAGACACTCGATTACTTCATGGAAAAGGATATGCAGCTCGTCGTGCTCGGCAAGGGCGACGGGAAGTACGAGTCCTTCTTCTCCTGGGCGCAGGCGAAGTACCCGGGCCGCGTGGCGGTGCATCTCGGCTACTCCGAGAGCCTTGCCATGCAGATCTACGCGGGCGCGGACCTGTTCCTCATGCCGTCCAAGAGCGAGCCGTGCGGCCTGAGCCAGATGATCGCCATGCGCTACGGCGCGGTGCCCATCGTGCGCGAGACCGGCGGGCTGAAGGACACCGTTCACGCCTACGAGGCGTGGAACGGCGCGGGCAACGGCTTTTCCTTTACAAATTATAACGCGGGCGATATGTGCTACGTCATCGGCGAGGCGGTGGACCTTTACCATCAGAAGCCGGAGGCCTACAAGGCTCTGCGCAAGCGCGGCATGGCCGAGGATTTCAGCTGGGCGCGCAGCGCGAAAAAATACCGCGAAATTTACGATTCCATCTGCAAATAAGGTAGGTACAAAGAAATATGGATATCACTACGACACAGGGAATGAAGCAGGCGCTTACGGATAAGCTGCGCCTGGGCTTCGGCGTGACGCCCGAGGAGGCCGACGACGCGCAGGTGATGCGCGCCGCGGCGCTGGTGCTGCGCGACGTGATGACCGAGCGCGGTGTGGAGAGCCGAATGGCCACGCGCCGCGAGGAAAAGAGGAAGGTGCATTACCTTTCCATGGAATTCCTGCTGGGCCGCAGCCTGGAAAAGAACGCCTACAACCTCGGCGTGAGCGGCGTGCTGCGCGAGGCGATCGGCGAGCTGGGCTTCCGCGCGGCGGATATTTTCGAGGTCGAGCCCGACGCGGGCCTCGGCAACGGCGGCCTCGGCCGCCTCGCCGCCTGCTATCTGGATTCCATGACCACGCTCGACATCCCCGCCGCGGGCTACTCCATCTGCTATGAGCTGGGCATCTTCCGCCAGCGCATCGTGGACGGGCAGCAGGTCGAGCTGCCGGACAACTGGAAGGACATCGGCGGCGCGTGGCTGATGCCCAAGCCGCAGGAGACGGAGGAGGTGCTCTTCGGCGGCACGGTCCGCAAGTTCTGGGACAACGGACGGCTGCACGTCGTGCCCGAGGGCGCGACGAAGGTGCTCGCCGTGCCCTGCGACATGGAGATCACGGGCTACGGCACCGAGCACGTCAACCTCCTGCGCCTGTGGGATGCGAAGTCCCCGACGCCGGTGGATATGAGCCTGTTCTCGCAGGGCGAATACCTGCGCGCGAGCGAGCAGGAGGCGATGGCGGAGACCATCGCCAAGATCCTCTATCCCGAGGACAACCACTATGAGGGCAAGTCGCTGCGTCTCAAGCAGCAGTATTTCTTCGTCTCCGCCACGATGCAGTCCATCATGCGCAAGCACATCGAGGTCTACGGCACGGCGGCGAACTTCCACGAGAAGAACGTCATCCAGATCAACGACACGCACCCTGCGTTGGTCATTCCCGAGCTGATGCGTATTCTGATGGACGACGCGGGCTTCGACTGGGATACCGCGTGGAACATCACGAAAAATTCCGTCGCCTACACGAACCACACCGTGCTCGCTGAGGCGCTCGAGCGCTGGCCGCAGCAGCTCATGGAGACGCTGCTCCCGCGCGTGTGGGAGATCATCACCGAGATCGCGCACCGCTATCAAAAGCAGGTCGAGAATTTCTACCATGACCCCGCCAAGACCGCGGAGCTGGCCATCGTCTGGGACGGGCAGGTGCGCATGGCGAACCTGTGCATCGCGGGCGGCATGGCGGTCAACGGCGTTTCCGCGCTGCACTCCGACATCCTGCGCCACGACGTATTCCGCTGGCAGTACCAGATGGAGCCGGAGAAGTTCAAGAACGTCACCAACGGCATCGACCACCGCCGCTGGCTCGCGCAGATCAACCCGCGGCTCGACGGCCTGATTGCCGACCTCTGCGGCGGGCGCGGCTATCTGCTCCATCCCGAGGAGCTCAAGAAGCTCGAGGCCTTCGCCGGCGATGGCGCGGTGCTCGCGCGGCTGGACGAGATCAAGCGCGCCAACAAGCTCGACTTTGCCGCCTACGTCAAAAAGACGCAGGGCGTGGCACTCAACACAGATGCGATCTTCGACGTGCAGGTCAAGCGCCTGCATGAGTACAAGCGTCAGCTGCTCAACGCCATGCACATCATTTATCTGTACCAGAAATTGCAGGACGATCCGAGCATGGAGCTGCAGCCGCGGACCTTCCTCTTCGGCGCGAAGGCCGCACCGGGCTACGCGGTCGCCAAGCGCATCATCCACCTCATCAATTCGCTGGCGAACCAGATCAACAGCGATCCGCTGTGCCGCGGGAGATTGCAGGTCGTCTTTCTGGAGAATTACCGCGTGTCCCTCGCCGAGCATCTGATGCCCGCGAGCGAGGTCAGCCAGCAGATCTCCACCGCCGGCAAGGAGGCCAGCGGCACGGGCAACATGAAGTTCATGATGAACGGTGCGCTGACCGTCGGCACGCTCGACGGCGCGAACGTCGAGATGCACGAGGTGCTTGGCGACGAGAATATGTTCCTCTTCGGCCTGCACGCGGACGAGGTCGCGCGCCTGAAGGCGCAGGGCTACGCGCCCCAGCGGCTCTGCGAGCGCGACGACGCGCTCAAGCGCGTGGTCGATCAGCTCCGCACGGGCTTCTCCGACGGTGTGAGCTACGACGATCTCGCCCAGCGCCTGCTCCAGCGCGACGAATATATGCTCCTGCAGGACTTCGCCTCCTACTGCGCCGCCGAGCAGCGCATGGCGAAGACCTACGCCGACCGCGCGGCGTGGGACCGTATGTCGCTTCTCAACATCGCGCGCAGCGGTATCTTCGCCGCCGACCGCGCGGTCGCGCAGTACGCGGACAACATCTGGCACGTCCCGCACAAGTAAGCAAAGCGGAGGAAAGAGACGGCGGCGCCGTCTCTTTTCCGCGCTATTGACAGGCATGATATAATTTCTCTGACTGAAAATCACGAGAACAGAGGAAAACGCTATGGAATTCACACAGGGCGTGCGCTTCGACAGCCTTGGCCTGCTGCCGGAAATGACGCGCGCATTGGAAAAGAAAAACATCGAATGGTCCACCCCCGTGCAGGCGGGCTGCATCCCGCCGATGCGCGAGTGGAAGGACGTGATCGCCAAGGCCCCCACCGGAACGGGCAAGACCTTTGCCTTCGGCATTCCCATCATCGAGCACATTGACCCCGAAAGCGAGGAGGTGCAGGCGGTCATCATGGCGCCCACGCGCGAGCTTGCCATGCAGATCACGGCGGAGCTGCGCGACCTGGCCGTTTTTATGAGCGGCATCCGCGTGGTGTGCCTCTACGGCGGCGCGCCCATTGGCAAGCAGATCGACGCGCTGAAGAAAAAGCCGCAGATCGTTGTGGCGACCCCGGGCCGCCTGTCCGACCACATGAAGCGCCGCACCGTGCGGCTCGACCGGGTGCAGACCGTTGTGCTCGACGAGGCCGACCGAATGCTCGACATGGGCTTCATCCACGACGTGACCCGTATTTTGGACAAGATCCCATCCCGCCGCAACCTCGGTATGTTCTCCGCGACCATCTCGCGCGAGGTCATGGACATCAGCTGGGTCTACCAGCGCGACCCCGAGGAGATCACCGTCCGCGCGGACGAGCAGAATAAGCCCGACATCCTCCAGTATGCCGTCACGGTCGAGCAGACCGACAAGGTCGCGGCGATGGCGCGCATCATCCGGCAGGAGAAGCTGGAGCGCGTGATGGTGTTCTGCAACACCAAGGGCATGGTCGAGCGCCTGACGAAGTACCTTGAGATGGAGGGACTGGACGCCGCCTGCATCCACGGCGACATCCCGCAGAAAAAGCGTGAGCAGGTCATGGCGCGCTTCCGCCGCGGCGAGCTGCCTGTGTTCGTCGCCACCGACGTCGCCGCCCGCGGCATCGACGTGGACGACGTGGACGCGGTGTTCAACTACGACGTGCCGCAGGAGAACGAATATTACGTCCACCGCATCGGACGCACGGGCCGCGCGAAGCGTCACGGCGTCGCCTACACGCTCGTGGCGGACTACCCGAGCAAGATGCGGCTCGACGCCATCGCCAAGTTCACCGGAAACGACGTCAAGCCCGCCCACTTCGAGGGTGATACGCTGGTCGTGGACGCCAAATAATAACAATTTGTAACTTTTTGCCCCGCTCGTCTTTACAAGCGGGGCAAATTTTTATATAATCATTTAGATGTTTGCCTGTGCGGCGCGCTTCGCGCCGCGTTTTACGATAGAGAAAGAGGAGACGCTCCCGATGAAAATGCTGCGAAGATCCGTCTGTCTGCTGCTCTGTGCGGCGCTGTTTTTGACCCTGCTCGCCGGCTGCGGCAAGCAGGAGGAGCCCGCGGAGGACTTTGTGGTGAGCGCCGCGGTCTGCGGTCCGCTGGAGACGCTTGACCCGACCATGAACACCGACGTGGGGGCGGAGAGCCTGCTCTCCACGCTCTTTGAGGGCCTGATGCGGATGCGCGACGACGGCGCCGGCAAGGCGGTCGCCGTGGCGGGCATCGCCAAGGAATACATCGAGGAAAAGAATTACGACGACACCGTGACCTATACGTTCACGCTGCGCTCCGCGGCCCGCTGGTCGGACGGCGAGCGCGTGACGGCGGAGGACTTCGTTTACGCCTGGCAGCGCCTGGTCGATCCCGCGACGGCGTCACCCAACGCCTCGCTTCTGAGCATGGTCGCTGGCTATGACGAGGTGCGCGAGAGCGGCGACGTGTCGCTGCTCGGCGTGAAGGCCAAGGGCGAGAGCACCTTCCTCGTGACGCTCAGCAGGCCCTGCGCTTACTTCATCACCAGCGTCTGCACGTCGCCGGCGACGGCCCCGCTGCGCCGTGATCTGGTGGAGGGGAATGCGAGTTGGGCGGCGACCGCCGACATCGTGACGAACGGCCCCTATACCGTGGGCACATGGGTAAAGGCCGCGCAGCTTCAGACGAAGAGAAACGGCGAATACTACGAGAGCAAGCTCGTCGTGCCGGACAGCATTTGCTTCCGCTTCGAGACGGACGCGCAGACGAACTACGATCAGCTGCTTGCCGGCGAGCTGGACTACACCGCGAAGCTGCCCTACGCGGCCATCGAGCAGCTGGCGGAGGATGAGACGTGGCAGCCCGCTCCGCTGGCGGAGACGGTCTGTGTGCTCTACAACCATCTGACCGACACCTTCTCCGACGCGCAGCTGCGCCGTGCCTTTGACCTTGCCATCGACCGCGCGGCGCTCGCCGAACAGCTCGGCGTGACGGCGACGGCGGCGACCGGCTGTGTGCCCGACGGCATCAGCGACGCGCCCGAGAGCGGGGAGGACTTCCGCACGGCGGGCGGTGAGCTCTGTGCGGCGAACGCCGAGGGCTATGCCGAGCGCAGCGCCGAGGCGGCGCGGCTGATGACCTCTGCCGGACACTATCAGGGCGCGGGCCTGCCGACGCTCCGCTTCCTCTTTGTGGAGGGGGAGCAGACGCGCGCGGCGGCGCTGAGTCTGTTCAATATGTGGAGGACCGCCACGGGCGTGGCGGTCGAGCTGGTGGGCGTGAGCGCCGAGGAGTTTGACGCGGCGCTCGCCGCCGGTGATTTTGACCTCGCGCTCACCACGCTCACGGCTCGCTGCGACGATCCGATGGAGTACCTGCTGCCGTTCCGCGGCACGTCGGAGAGCAACGTCTGCGGCTACCGCAACGACACCTTTGACCTGCTCGTCGGCGTGGCGGAATCGACCGGCGACCTGACCGCCCGCGCGGCCTTCCTGCACGACGCAGAAGCGATGCTGCTTGAGGACAGCGCTGTTTCGCCGCTTTGCTTCTCCGGTACAGCCTACCTCCTGCGCGAGGGCCTCACCGGCGTGAGCCACGACTGCTTCGGCCACAGCTACTTCACCGCGGTCTCCCGCGCGGAGACGAGCCCGGCTGCGTAATAGACACAACAAAAAACCGGCGTCCGCTTGAAACGGACGCCGGTTTTCTGCACTGTTTAGAGACCCTGCAGCAGAATGATGACGATCAGGATCGGCAGCACCCACTGGAAGTAGGGCTTGAGCCAGCGGGCGAACCTGAGACCCGAGCCCTTGTTGGCCTCGGCAAGATACTTGTCGAAGCCCCAGCCCCACTTCGTCACGCAGAAGAGGAGGTAGACGAGCGAGCCGATGGGCAGCAGGAGGTTGCTCACGAGGAAGTCCTCGCTGTCGAGCACGTCCTTGCCGAGGATGGGACGGAAGTCGCTCCAGATGTTGTAGCCGAACACGCAGGGCAGACTGAGAGCGGCGATCAGGATGCCGTTGATGAGCACGGCCTTCCTGCGGCTGATCCCGAAGGTGTCCATGCAGATGGCGAGGATGTTTTCAAACACCGCCAGCACGGTGGAGAAGCTCGCGAAGATCATGAACAGGAAGAACAGCGCGCCCCAGAAGCGCCCACCCGCCATGTTGATGAAGACCGGCGGCAGCGTCTGGAAAATCAGGGAGGGGCCGTTGTCCGGCGTCACGCCGAAGGTGAAGCAGGCGGGGAAGATGATGGTGCCCGCCATCAGCGCCACG
>ERZ827168.4864-NODE-4864-length-11852-cov-3.211071_pt1 | contig 11852 bp, 12 predicted proteins | sample MGYA00519868_ERZ827168 | MGnify/ENA primary metagenome ERZ827168 (study PRJEB31778, sample SAMEA3449271) | human gut metagenome | biome: human gut; feature: human-associated habitat; material: faeces | place: United Kingdom | collected 2010/2012 ...
TGCACGGTGTCTTTTACCCGCTGCTCGTGTCTCCCCTCCGGCGACCCTTTCGGCGCTGACGTGCCACTTCCCCTAAAAGGGGCAGCGCTTCGCGGCAAAGATTTCGCATTGGCGCGTTGGCAGTGCGCCTCACCTCTTGGCGCCCCTCTTAGGGGAGCTGTCGCGCAAGCGACTGAGGGGTCGCCAGTTGATAGAAAGTGCCATTTGGCAAAAGAAAAAGCAGTGTATAGAATACCTGTCATTGCGAGGAGCGAAGCGACGCGGCAATCCGTTTCTCTTTTACACTGCATAGAGACATACTTCCGCCCCGCATTACAATCAAAAAAGTTCGCCTGATGCGCATTTTTACGCATCGGGCGGACTTTTTCTGCCTTTTTACAGCCGCCTATTCCTCGTCTATATATTCCATCACGTCCTGCACGCGGCAGTGCAGCAGCCGGCAAAGCTGATTTATCGTGTGCGTTGACACGTTGTCTCCGTGCTTCATCGCGTAGAAGTTCGACAGCGGAAAGCCCAGCTTTCCCAGCCTGTACGAGGTCACGCCTTTCTCCTTCATTGTCCTGAACAGCGGTTCATAGCTTATCACCCGCAGACACCCCTTTCGCACAGTCAAGTATAGAAATTATGTGCGGTTTTTGATATCTGCTATATTTCATATATACGAGTATTGACATATATGCTAAGAATATGCTATACTTCATATTGTCAAATTTTCGCAATTATAAGAAGAAACAGAGGATTGTTATGGATTACGTCTCAGTAATACTTTTTTATGCCGCTGTCATTGTATTCATAGTCATAATTGTCAGAAAAATAAAGGATAAGAAAAAACGCCCCAAAAACGATGCGCAGAAAGAGCTTGTGCGTGATGTAATCGCTGCAATAGAGCGAGATGGCTCCGGCTTTGATAAAGCACATGTCGACATCTCCAACTCCAGTGGCTCTGGTTCTGTTACATATTCTTCCGAAACCGCATCGGGTCATTATACATCAGGTCAGTATAATTATGATGAACACGGTTATTTTGTCAGCAAAGAGATGGCATATATTCTGGCCTGTCAAATTGCTGATCACTTTGGAAGCGAATACAGTTCTGATCATAACGGCTATTATATTAAAGGCCCGCGCCAGCTTGCCATTGAACGCAAATGGAAACAGGAGCGAGAGCTTGAGCGGCAGCGCATAGAAAACCTGAAACATCTCTGAAAAGTCGCCGGAACGGCGGCATGTCAATCAAACATATTAATCAGATTAAAAATGACTTCTGCCATGTTACCCAGGCAGAAGTCATTAGTTTTTCAACGGTTTCGGGTTGCCCCGCGGGAGAACTTCATTCCCTTGCTTTTATTATACCACACCGCAGCGGTGCGCCGCAAGGCGCGTCCGGTCACATATAGATGCTGTCAGTCGCGACATGGTCGCAGAAGGCGCGGTCATGCTCGACGAATATCATCGTGGACTCCGTATTCAGCAGCAGCTCCTCTATCTGCATACGCGAGAGCAGGTCTATATAGTTCAGCGGCTCGTCCCAGACATACACATGCGCCTGCTCGCAAAGGCTCGCCGCGATGAGCACCTTTTTCCGCTGTCCGGCGCTGAAACCGGCCATGTCGCGGTCAAAATGCCCGCGCGTCATGTCCAGCTTGCGCAGAATGGTTTTGAACCGGCTCTCGTCAATGCCCCGCTCGCGGGCAAAGCTGCGCAGATCGCCGCGCAGAAACGAGCTGTCCTGCGGGATGTATGAAATTTTCAGCCCTCCCGCGCGCCAGATCTCGCCCGTATGGGGGATATTTTCGCCGCTTATGAGCTTCAGAACACTGGATTTTCCGCAGCCATTGCCGCCGCGCAGCGCGATGCGCTGCCCCTGCCGCAGTTCAAAGCTCAGCGGCTGCGCTATCGCCCCGGCTCCGTAATCTATCTCGAGCTCGCGCAGCTCCAGCAGTCGCTCCGAATAGTGCCGCAGCGGGCTGAGCTTCAGATCGTCCGCCGTTTCAAGATTTTTCAGCAGCTCCGATTTCTGCTCGATGCTGTCCTGAATCCGCCGGTCTATCGCCTTGGCGCGCTTCATCGACTTCTTGCTCTTCGCACCCTCGTACGCTCTGCGCCCCATGCTCTTCTCGGTTTTCGTCGGGTCGAAGCCGATTTTCGCGCGCTCCGCCTTGTCCGCCCACTGCGCCTTTTCGCGCGCGGCGGCTTCGAGGCGGCCTATCTCCTTCTTGAGCCGGTCGTTTTCCGCCAGCTCGTATCTGTCCCGCCGCTCTTTATTCTCAAGCCACGTGGAAAAGTCGCCTTGGGTCACTTCAATATCCGCGCGGTTTATCGAGAGAATGTGGTCAACACAGCCGTCCAGAAACGATCTGTCGTGCGAAACGAGGATGAAGCCGTGCTTGCGCCGCAGATACCGCGCGACGCGCTCGCGTCCCGCCTCGTCGAGATGGTTCGTCGGCTCGTCGATCAGCAGGAAGTCGTCCTCGTTAGTGAACATCGCCGCAAGCTGGAGCTTTGTCCGCTCGCCGCCGGAAAGCGAGTCGAACGGCCGGTCGAGCAGCGCTTCGTCAAGCCCCAGCATTGCCATCTCACGCCGCAGACGCCACTCCTCACCGTCGCCCACGACCTCCGCGAGCGCTTCCGACACGGGGAGCGACGTGTCATGCAGCGCGATAGGGAAGTAATCAAAGCTGACGCTTGCGAAAATGCTGCCGGTGTACTCAAGCTCACCCATCAGCAGCTTCAGAAACGTCGTTTTTCCGCGGCCGTTGCGTCCGGTGAAGCCGAGCCGCCAGCCGGTGTCTATCTGAAAGCTCACGTTGTCGAACACCTTTTCGGCGCTGCCATCGTATGCAAAGCTGAGATTCTTTATATCAATAAGCGACATATATGCCCCTCCCTGTACATATAAAAATTCGGCCGCAGGAAATGACCCGCAGCCGAAAATTTATATGGCATGGATGTGCCATGATATAAACCGGATGCGCTGATGCACTTTCCTGCAAAAAGGCGCGGCAAAGATGGGACAGCATATTTCATGCCCCGTCACTTTGTTTCATCGCCTTATAAATCAGCAGGAAATATTGTGCACTCGTGCGCCTCCGTTCGTTTTAATCTATTTATATTATAAATCGTGCGTGCCGCTTTTGCAAGGCAAACATTTTGGACAAGCACATGATAAATTCGCCATAAAAAAGCAATGCAGTCCACGGAATTTATGGTATAATACGGTCAGAATAATTACGGAGGTTCTGCCATGGAATTTCTCGGAGTCAATCTGGATATCAAGAATCTGCCGGAGCTGGATCCGGAGTTCATCCCGCTGCACAAGTTCAACGAGGCATTTCTCCGCGGCGCAGAGAAGCCCGTCGGCATCGCGCTGGAGCGCGCGGGCGGCGAGATGGCCGCAGTCGAGACGCGCATACACGGCACGCCGGAAATGTACGCCGCCGACTGCTATTACATCGACCGCCTTGTGAAAACCATGCTGTGGATGAAGGGCGGATACAAGATCTATGTCCGCGGCGACGCGCGGATATACGACTATCTCCGCTCCGTCTACTGCGCGGGCGGGGCGAGGGAGTTCGACTGGGACTACATGGCGAACGTCTTTGAACGTCCGTTCGAGGTCGTGCAGACGGACGCGCTGCCCGCGGCCAAGGATTCGCCGAAAGCCATAGGCGGGCACATGGACGGCTGCCGCATCGGCTTTGACGCCGGAGGGAGCGACCGGAAGGTCTCGGCAGTGATAAACGGCGAGGCCGTGTACTCCGAGGAGGTCGTCTGGTTCCCGAAAATCAACTCCGACCCGGACTACCACTACACCGGTATCGTCGCCGCGCTCAAGTCTGCGGCGGAGCACATGCCGCGCGTTGACGCCGTCGGCGTCTCCTCCGCGGGGATTTACATCAACAACCGCACGATGAACGCCTCGCTGTTTCTGAAGGTTCCCAAGGAGCAGTTCGACGCGAAGGTCAAGGATATCTACATCCGCGCCATCACCGACACCTTCGGCGACGTGCCGTACAGCGTCGTGAACGACGGCGATGTGACCGCGCTTGCGGGCGCGATGAGCCTGAAGGAAAACAACATCCTCGGCATCGCCATGGGTACGAGCGAGGCAGCAGGCTTCGTGGACGCCGAGGGGCGCATAACCGGTTGGCTCAACGAGCTGGCCTTCGTTCCGGTCGACGCAAATCCCGCCGCGATGCGCGACGAATGGAGCGGCGATATCGGCTGCGGCGTGAAATATTTTTCACAGGACGGTGTGAACAAGCTCGCGCCCAGAGCCGGAATCGAGCTTGACGAGTCGCTGTCCCCCGCCGAGAAGCTGAAGGCTGTGCAGAAGCTGATGGAGGCGGGCGACGGCCGCGCCGCCGCGGTATACCGCAGTATCGGCGTCTATCTGGCGCACACGCTGGCCTATTATCGCGCGCTCTACGGCTGCGGGAGCGTACTGCTGCTCGGGCGCGTGATGTCCGGCAAGGGCGGCGAGCTGATAATCTCCGCCTGCGAGGACGTGCTGCGCTCCGAATATCCGGAGCTTGACGGCAAGCTGCGGCTCGCACTGCCAGACGAATACTTCCGTCGGGTCGGCCAGTCCGCCGTGGCAGCCTCCCTGCCCGAAATAAAGTAACGGTATATTTCTTATTTTGATCTAACAGTAATAAAAACCTCCTGTGCTGCAGAAAATAAGCCGCACAGGAGATTTTTATTGATTTATGGAGCTGATCAAATGACAAACGAAGAATACAAGAAATACGCCGACCGGCACGCCCCGCGCTCGCCGCTGCTGAAGGATATGCTTTTCGCGTTCCTGATAGGCGGCTTCATCTGCTGCCTAGGCCAGCTTGCGGGCGACCTGTACCGGAACCTCTGCGGGCTGGACAAGGAGGCCGCCGCGAGCGCAACGTCGATCACGCTCGTGTTCCTCGGCGCGCTGCTAACAGGGCTCGGCGTATACGACGACATCGCCAAACTCGCCGGAGCCGGTACGCTCGTGCCGATAACGGGCTTTGCAAACTCCGTCGTCGCTCCGGCGCTCGAATTCAAGACCGAGGGTTTCATCGCAGGAACCGCTGCCAAAATGTTCATCATCGCGGGGCCGGTCATCGTCTACGGCATATCCTCAAGCGTCATATACGGGCTGCTCCTCGTCCTGTTCGGCGGCTGAATTATCTCAGCACCTTGCCCAGCACGCGCAGCGGCAGCTCGGGCGAGATGACGATATCCGCGTACGCGGGGTTCAGCGAGTGCAGCGCCATGGAATCCTTCAGCGCCACGAGCTGCTTGAGATAGGCGCTGCCGTCATACAGGAAGATGCCGATGTCGCCGGTCATCAGGCTGCGCTGCTGGCGCACCCAGACGGTCTGCCCGTCGTGAAACTCCGGCTCCATACTGTCACCCGCGACGCGGACGCCGAAGTTCGACCCCTCCGGAACCTCCTGCCCGACCTCTACCATCTCGTAATCCTCGCCGTCGAGGAACTGGCCGGTGCCTGCCGACACGGCCAGCGAATACAGCGGCAGCGTCCGCAGCCGCACGGGCTGCGGCTTCTTCGCCGGACGCGGCTCCTCATACGAAAAGCGCCGGCTCTCGCGCAGAAGCTGGATATACTCCAGCGCGCGGCCGCGCCCCTCACGGTTCAGCCCCGCCAGCAGCTCGCCGCCGGTGCCGGAAAACGTCCCGCGGATATCCTCTATCCCCAGCACGTCGCATATCGCGAGAAACTGCCGCGCGTTCGGCAGCGTGGCGCCCTTCTCCCATTTGGACACGGCCTGATTCGTCACGCCGAAGCCCAGCTCATCCAGCGCGGCGGCAAGCTCCGCCTGGTTCATTCCTTTTTCGCGCCGGCGCTCTGCAATGAGCGCGCCTATATCCGTATACATGCTGTCCTCTTTCCGCCGCCCGTCCGGCCTTTTTTGAAGCTATTATATCCTACTGTTTTATAAATTTCAAGCCTTTTATCCAAATCGGATAAAAGGCTTGAAACGATTTAATCACTCTATGCCCGCCTGAAGCTTTTTGAACCAGCCGCCGCGGTAATAGTATATGAGCAGGAGTATGCTGCAGAGCACCCAGCCCGCCGGATAACCCAGCACGATCGCGTCGATGCCGCCGCCGAGCTTATACACCGCAAAGAGGTACACCTGGCGGAACACGACGAAGGAGCCGAGCATGATGAACATCGTGGAGCGCGTATCGCCCGCGCCGCGAAGCGCGCCGGAATAGACCTGGTTTATCGCAAACATCAGGTAAAACGGCGCAACGATACGGATAAACAGCCCGCCGAACTCCACGACCTCCGCCTCTTTGTTGAACAGCGTCACGATCTGCGGGGCGAAGATGTACAGCGGCACCAGCACGACGGCCATGATGATAAGCCCGATCACGAGGCCGGACTTTGCTCCGGATCTCGCGCGCTCATAGTTGCCCGCGCCGAGATTCTGCCCGACAAAGGTCGTTATCGCGACGGACAGGCTCATCATCGGCAGCAGCGCGAAGGAGTCCACCTTGCTGCAGGCCGTCCATCCGGCCATGCAGGAGCTTTCGAAGCGGTTTATGTACGACTGAACAAACATGTTCGAGAACGCGGTTATAGCAAGCTGCAGCGCGGACGGGATGCCAATGGCGCATATCTTGCTCAGGATGCTGCGCGTTATGTGCAGGTCGCGGCAGTCTATGCGGTAATCGGCCTTGCAGCGGATGAGCAGCAGCATCACCAGCACCGCCGACAGCACCTGCGCTATCACCGTTGCTATCGCCGCTCCGGCAATACCCATGCTGAAATACTTGACAAAGACGACATCGAGTACGGTGTTGGTCAGCGCCGAGAATATGAGGAAGTACAGCGGCCTTGTGGAGTCGCCCACGGCGCGGAGGATGCCCGCCCCGATATAATACATAATTACGCCGGAGATGCCCCAGAAGTATATGCGCAGGTACTCCGTTGCATCAGCCATGACGTCCTCGGGCGTGCTCATCAGCTCCAGCATCATCGGCGTGAGCCACACGCCGAGCGCCGTCAGCACCACGCACATCACGAGCGACATCGCTATCGTCGTCTGCACGGTCTTATGCAGCTTCTCCTTGTCATGTGCGCCGTAAAACTGCGAGATAACGACGCCCGCACCCGCCGCCAGACCACCGAACAGGCCGAACAGCGCATTGATGACCGGCCCCGTGCAGCCTACCGCGGCAAGCGCCTGCTTGCTTACATAGTTGCCGACGACGATGGAGTCCACCGTATTGTACAGCTGCTGAAAGACGTTGCCTATCATCAGCGGCAGGGCAAAATAAATAAGCAGCCGGGGGATGCTGCCTTCAGTCATATCCGTGTCCCTGCGTTTCAAAACCGAAGCCACGCTTGAACCTCCAATATTTCATAAATCCAATATAGTATAGATTTGCGCAAATCATATGTCAAGCCGCAAAAGGACGTATTTCGTGATAATCTACAAATTATCAAGGTGTGATTCGTGCATATAGACGAAAAAGGCATGGTTCAAACACCATGCCTTTTGGTCAGCTCTCAGCCTTGGCCTGAGCGATGCAGTTGATTATGTACGGCTCGACCTCTTTGACATCCATGTCCAGCGCAACGGCAAGCTCTCCGTGCAGGATATCCTTCGCGCGCTTCATCGTTGCCTCCGCGCGGCTGCTCTTGGTCTTCTTGTCCGTCATGCGGCAGCGCAGGCCCTTCACGATGGACACCAGCGCCTCGCAGCTGTGCAGCTTGAAGAGCTGCTTGTAGAACGCATCGACATGGTTGAAGCGCGTATCGTTACAGATGGCAGGCTCTATGCCCGGAATGGCGGCGATAAGAGCCTCCGCCTCGTCGCGCGACATCACGGGGCGCATATATGCCCCGGAATCCACCGGCGCAAAATAAGTTCCGCTGCCGATAAACGGGCGAAGGTGATAATAAAGCTTGCTGTCAGCCGCGGCTCCGGCCAGCGGTGCAATACATTCAACCGTACAGACTCCGTTCTCTCCGTAAATTATTTTTTCTCCGACCGAAAACATCCAAATCATCTCCCATCGTATTACTCATATTTATATATTACAACATTTCACGCGAAATTTCCAATAGAAAATTAAGAAAAATTAAAATTTTTCGGCCGCTTTTTAACATACGCTTTACGAGAATGTGCAGCGCCGCAAATTTGCGCATTGAGTTCTTGCGTCGGCTTTGCTATAATAAGCTAAAATCATCCCGGCTCTGCCGGAGAGGGAGAGACAGCATGAACTACACATGGTATGAGATGGGCTGGATAGTGCTTATTTATTCGTTTCTCGGCTGGTGCGCCGAGGTCGCGTTCGCCGCGGTGCGCCACGGGCGCTTTGTGAACCGCGGATTTCTGAACGGCCCCGTCTGCCCGATATACGGCTACGGCGTGCTGTGCGTTCTGCTGATCCTAGAGCATGTGAAAAGCAACCTCGTGCTGCTGTTCTTCGGCAGTATGTTTTTCACCTCCGCGATCGAATTTCTGGTCGGCTTCATCATGGAGCAGCTTTTCCACGACAAATGGTGGGATTACAGCAACAACCCCTTCAACATCAAGGGCTATGTCTGCCTTGAATTCTCGATAATCTGGGGCATCGCCTGCGTTCTGGTCGTGGACGTCATCCATCCGATGATATACGCGCTCATCAAAAAGCTCTCCACGCCGGTCGGCATATGGGTGATGGCCGCACTGCTCGCGCTGCTGGTGTTCGACGCGATACTCACACTCGCCGAGATGCTCAAGCTCAACAAGCGCTTCAAGGCTATCACCGAGCTTGAGTGCGCGATCCACTCCGTCTCCGACGCGATGGGCGAGAAGCTGATATATGAGCCGATGGAGCGCGGCAAGGAGCGCCGCGTGGCCTTCGACGAGAAGCACCCCGAATTTGCGGAGAAGAAGCGCGAGGCCGTCGAGGACGTCATGGCCAAGCGCAGCGAGATAAACGTGGCTGTGAAGGAGCGCGAAGATGCACGCCGCGAGGAACTGGCCGCGAAGAAGGCCGAGCTGGAGGCAAAGCTCGCCGAGCTCAGGAAGACGAACTTCATCCACGCGCGTATCGCGGCGGCGTATCCGCACCTGTCCGAGGGCGAGCACAACGGCGAGAACTTCCGCAAGCTGCGCGACTATATTGAGCAGAAGCGTGCTGAGAAAAAGGGCAAGAAATGAGATTATATTTTACCGGTCACGACTATAAATACGCCGCCGAGCAGATGCTGCTGACGCTCTTTCCGGAGCAGCGGCCGGAATATCCGGAGGGTAAGCCCGACGGCGACCGGATCGAGCTGAAGCTCAGCCACGGAGATAAATTCACTACCGCGAGCTGCCGCATGGTGCTCGGTGGCAAGGTCTATCACGGCCGCGCCGCAGTACGCCGCGAGCTGCTCACGAGCGAGCTGCTGACCGATCGCTACTGCCAGCGGCTCATAAAAAACGCGATGTACCGCGCCGCGCTCGCCTCCGGCGTGCACCGCCCCGCATGGGGCGCGCTGACCGGCGTGAGGCCGGGGAAGATATTCTGTTCCCTGCTCGCCGCCGGGCTGAGCGAGGACGAGGCGACGCGCCGCTTCATCGACGAATACGACGTGACGCCCAAGCGCGCGGCGCTCTGCCGCGACACAAGCCGCGAGACGGTGAAGGCGGTGTCGGAGCTGGGCGAAAAGGACGTCTGTCTCTACGTCGGCATCCCCTTCTGCCCGACGCGCTGCGCGTATTGCAGCTTCGTCAGCCAGTCGGTCGAGAAGAGCATGAAGCTCATCCCGCCGTTCATGAATGCGCTCATAAAAGAAGTCTCCGCGGTCGGCGCGGAGCTGCGCGCGCTGGGGCTGCGCGTCGTGTCGATATACATGGGTGGAGGTACGCCCACCACGCTGAACGCCGCCCAGCTCGACAGACTGTGCACCGCGCTGGAGCGCGAATTCGACCTCGGCGCGCTGCGGGAATACACCGTCGAGGCCGGACGCCCCGACACGATAACCGAGGATAAGCTGCGCGTCCTGCGCGCCCACGGCGTTGACCGCGTCAGCGTCAATCCGCAGACGATGTCCGACTCCGTGCTGGAGACGATAGGCCGGCGGCACAGCTCCGCCGACATCGTTGATGCGCTCGAAAAGGTGCGCGCCGTCGGCGGCTTTGCGGTGAACATGGATCTCATCGCAGGGCTCCCGTCAGACAGCGCGGACGGCTTCCGCGAGACGCTGGATAAGGTGCTCGCGCTCGCGCCGGAGAATATCACGGTGCACACGCTGTCGCTGAAAAAAGGCTCCCGCATCACGCTGGAGGGTTCGCCGCTGCCGTCCCCGGCCGAGGTGTCGGAAATGCTCGACCTCGCGTACGACCGGCTGACCGCGCAGGGCTACGCGCCCTACTATCTGTACCGGCAGAAGTTCATGTCCGGCGGCTTTGAAAACGTCGGCTGGGCAAAGCCTGGCTGCGTGAACCTCTACAACATCTGTATCATGGAGGAGCTGTGCAGCATCATCGCAATGGGCGGGGGCGGCTCGACGAAGCTTGTCCGCCATGGCGACGGGCGTAACATCCGGCTCATGGCGCCGAAATATCCGCTGGAATACATTGAGAACATAGAGAAAACCTGCGCCGACAAGGCGAAGATATCTGAGTTTTATAAAGATTGTGAGGAATAAACATGGCATATAAGCTTGAAGAGATCAATTTCAAGACCGTGGCCGACCCGAAGGGCTTCGTCGAAGAGGGCGACGCGGCGTATCAGGCGCGCGTTTCCAGGGCGGCTCAGCTGATCGCGGAGAACCGCAAGAACAGCCCCATCGTCCTGCTGTCCGGCCCGTCCGGCTCCGGCAAGACCACCACCTCGATGAAGCTGGCCGACGAGCTGGAACGCATCGGCATCAAGACTCACTATGTCGGTATGGACGACTATTTCAAGACCATCGACCCCGCCACCGTGCCGCGCACCCCTGAGGGCGAGATGGATCTGGAGTCGCCGCGCTGCATGGACATGGAGCTTCTGAACAAGCACTTCACCATGCTCTCCAAGGGCGAGCGTATCTTCGTGCCGAAGTATGAGTTCTCGCGCAAGATGCGCGTCCAGTCGCCGTCGAAGTCCATCAAGCTCGGCAAGGACGAGATCGTTATCTTCGAGGGCATCCACGCGCTCAACAACATGATAACCGACGTGCATCCGGAGGCGTTCAAGCTCTACATCTCCGCGCGCAGCGACGTGGAGTTCGGCGGCAAGATCGTGTTCAAGCGCACATGGTTCCGTCTCGTGCGGCGCACGGTGCGCGATTATAACTTCCGCGGCTCCGATCCGGCGGAGACGATGAGCATGTGGGCAAATGTCCGCCGCGGCGAGAAGAACAACATCTCCCCGTTCAAGGACAAGGCCAACTTCCAGTTTGACACCTCCCTGCCCTACGAGCTGGCGGTGTTCAACCGTACGGCGACCGAGCTGTTCCGCTCCGTTCCGGAGGGGATCGAACGCTTTGACGAGCTGCGGCAGGTTCTGCCCGCACTCCAGCTCTTCGGCGATATCGACGAGAAGTACGTCGCCAAAGAGTCGCTGATCCGCGAGTTCATCGGCGGCGGAATATACGAATATTAATAGTATAGAATTACAAGCCCTGTTTTTGTGCATATCTCCGAGCATAAAAGCAGGGCTTGACATTATACGGCATTTTATGCTATTTTCGCATTAAGCAAAGGGCGAGGCGGTCAGCTACACCACCCGAAAGGGGGTGAGCAAATGCCGATTATCATTACGTTACATATCCTAGGATATACGATAACAGTAAGGATAAAAAAGCAGAACCGCCACTCCGACAAGTGACGGTTCTAAAAAAGACCTAACCTAACGAGCTGACGTAAAACGTCATCGCCTTT